>Ga0302325_10024836_pt1 | contig 12458 bp, 14 predicted proteins | sample Palsa_T0_2_FD_201948 | JGI IMG/M metagenome (GOLD analysis project Ga0302325, IMG submission 201948) | Peat permafrost microbial communities from Stordalen Mire near Abisko, Sweden - Palsa_T0_2 | ecosystem: Environmental > Terrestrial > Soil > Palsa > Peat permafrost | place: Sweden: Abisko...
GCTACTACCTGGTGGCCTCCGACGGCGGGATCCTGTCCTACACCGCCCCGTTCCTCGGCTCCATGGTGGGCAAGCAACTGAATGCCCCGACGGTGGGGATGACGGTGGCGGGATAGGGACAAAGCAGGTCTAGCCACTGGATCGCTGCGTCCCCTCATAGAGCGCAAACAGACTTCCATCTCTGCTCAAGGAGTAATCGATCACCACGTCGCTTTCGAAGCAGTGTCGAGGGGCAGACCGGAGCAGGATCGGGGCCGCACGGTGACCTCCGCCGGCACCGTCGACCCTTCGAGCGCGAGATCACCGACGGATCGTTGTATGTCGGATTGCCCGAGACGGTCGCTCGCAAGATTGCCCGTACGGTGTCAACGCTGAACGTCGACCGCTTTGACATGAAGTACAGCGCTGGCCGATTGCCGCATGAACTGTTGATGCAAAACATCGAACTTTACGGCACAAGAGTCATACCTGCGGTCCGCGAATTGCTATCCAAACCCAGTAAACTGCTGGCTAGCTATAAAACTGACGGACGTTGTTTACATCGGTGATCTCCTTGCGAGAGGAAATCCTGATGGACGAACGAGAGCAGCAGCGCAAGATCCGACACCGACTGGCGATGATCCGTCACGCGGAAGAAGTCACCGGCAATGTGGCCTTGACCTGCCGCCTCTTTTGGGTTTGAAGCAGAATTGAGGAACTGCATCGATGGGACGACAACCAGGTCACCAACGTCAAACCATGGATCAGGTCGTGGTCGGCACTACGAGTGATACGCGGTAGTCGAGGGCCGTCAAGAAGTCAATGAGATCGGTATCTGCCGGCAGTACGAGGGGCTTCGGTAGCGCTGGACAACTCCTGGCTGAAGAAATGTGCGCGTAGCGAGAAGCCTCAAGAAGCAAAGGTAGAGAGCGTCCCAACTCGGGTCGGATTTACGGGCTCTGAACCGGGAAACATGAGCAAAGACGCAGGTGTGGGCGGGGCGCAGCTGCACGTAGGGGGCGACACGCAAGGCCCTCCCGGTTTCGCAGGTTCCGAAACGCCGGTCGAGCTCGTTGATATCGACAAAGCTCATTTCGGCTGATTTCCTTGGCACACCGTGCCGGCTGACTGTAACGTTCGAGCACTTCGATCGAGTACTTGGCGTGCCCGTTCGACTGAGACCTGGGGGAGTGGATAGTGGGACTGGAAGCTGGGAACCCAGCTCGCTGCTGCGGTCGCGCTGCGCTGTGCGCGCGTCAGGTCCGCGCTATCGCAGCCACCATGCTGGCCGTGGCATCCGTGGTGGCCCTCACCCAGGTGCTCGGAGTGGCGACCGCCACCGCGGCCGGGTCGCTACCGAGCACCGCAGTGCTCGTACCCTCCACGGGTGCCACGGAGTCGGGCTCCTTCGTCCTCGACGCATCGGCGTCGAGCCCCGCAGGTATTGCGACGGTGACCTTCGAGATCACCGGTGGTGCGCTGAGCGACGAGGTGATCTCGACCGGGACACCGACGCTCTACGGATGGATCGGAACGTGGAATACGGGGTCGTTCCCCAACGGTGACTACACGCTGCAGAGCGTCGCTACCGATGTCAACGGAGACGCCATGACGAGTCCGGCGATCACGGTGATGGTCAACAACTCGACACCTGTGACGACTCTGGATGGAAACGGTTCCATCGAAGAAGCGTGGCTGACGGGAGCGCACCCCGGCGACCGGCTCGTGCTGCTGCGCAACGGTTCCCTGGACTCGAGCGCGGCCAATCCTGGGACCGCCGACTCGCTCGGATCGCTCATTATCCGTGGCCTCCAGCCCGGGTCGGGCTACTCGTGGCGGGACCAGTCCACCGATCAGCAGACATCGACCTTCTCCGTGCTGGCGCCAGGTCAAAACCCGCCGACGAATGCGGCCCTCTATACGAATCAGCCCATGCACCAGGGTCTGAACTACATCACGATGCGCGATGGGGTGACACTGGCCGCCACTGTGCGGTACCCATACGGCTCGACGTGCTCGGCGTCGGCACCCTGTCCAACGGTCATGGAGTACTCGGGCTACGACGTGGCCGGCCCGACAGATCCGATCCCTTCCTTGCTGGACGGCATCCTCGGTGCTCGGTGTACGACGTGCGGCAACTCCGACTTGCTGCCGGATACCTCGACCTACGTCGGGGCTGTTCTCGCCAGGGTCTCTGGGTTCGCCACTGTGAGCCTTCAGATGCGCGGAACCGGGTGCTCGGGAGGTGCCTTCGATCTCTTGGGGTACCCATCGGATTACGACGCCTACGACGCCATCGAGATTGTCGCCCACCAGTCCTGGGTCGCCAACAGCAAGGTTGGTCTGGTCGGCATCAGCTATTCCGGCTTGTCGCAGTTCCCGGCGGCCGGCACGGATCCCCCGGGCCTCGCCGCCATTGCACCGATGAGCCCGACGGACGATCTGTTCTCGACCGGCTACCCCGGCGGTATCTATAACAACGGATTCGCTGCCGACTGGACCGACGCACGCATCGACGATGCCATGGCCGCTGCCACCTACAGCGGAGACAAGATCGTCCAAAGCTCTACAACCCCCATCTCGGATGTCGGACAGGCCTGGACCTACTACGAGATCGACAGCGAGCTCGAGTCGAGCAATGGAGCGTCGTCGACCTGTCTATCGAACCAGGCCTTACACAACGAGTCCGAGGACCTGGACCAGCTCGTAGGTGCCCAGCTGGTCACGCCGGGAACGGGGCAGGGCCGTGACCCAGCGCTCTTCGACCAGCGCTCCATGGTCGACTGGGCGGCGCATGTGAACGTGCCCATCTTCCTCTCGGGAGCGCTCCAGGATGAGCAAACGGGTCCACAGTGGACTGCGTTGATCAACGCCGTGCCCAAGACCACGCCCCTCTACGCCAACATGATTAACGGTGGGCATATCGACTCGGCCGATCCCCAGACGCTCAGCCGGTGGCTGGAATTCCTCGATATCTATGTCGCTGACGAGGTACCGACCCAACCCAATGCGTTGGACACACTGGTGCTCGACGACTTCGCCTCCGTCGCCGCCTCGGTCTCGTCACAGGTCTCGTTGCCGGCGCTCAGGTTCACGACCGCGCCGGACCTCGCGACCGCGAGCAGCGAGTTCGCAGCCCAGACACCTAGAGTGCACGCGCTTTTCGACAATGGAGCGAGCTCCGCTGGACCAGGAGACATCGGATCCACCTACAGTGCGGACTTCTCTAGCTGGCCTCCAGCGGGATCGGTGGCCAACCTCTACCTCGGATCCGACGGGTCGATCCAGTCGCGACCGTCCACGCCGGGCAGTACGAGCTTCACACTCGACCCGACGGTCCGGCCCGCCACCAGCCTCCCGGCGGGAGGGAACGCTTGGGCAGCCAATCCCGACTGGGACTGGACGCCCGTTCCCTCCGCCGACGGCATCGCGTTTCAGACCACGCCGTTCACCACAGCCACAACTGTCGCCGGCCCAGCGACGCTGGCCCTCTGGGTGAAGGCACCGGCACAGGTGGAGGATTTTCAGGCCACGATCACAGAGGTGCAGCCGCAGACCGGCCAGGAGGAGTACATCACGTCCGGGTTCTTGCGTAGCTCCAACCAGGTCGATGCGTCCGACTCCACGGCGCTCTTTACGGATCCGACGTATATGGGCAGCGAGGCACGCAACCTGTCCGCGTACAACTATTCGCTCGTCAAGATCCCGATCGATCCGATTGTGCACACGTTTCGCCCCGGCACCGAACTGCGCGTCGTGATTTCGGCGCCAGGCGGGGACCGACCGGTCTGGACCTTCGATACTGTCGATAACGGTCAGACGGCAACGGTCGGCTTCGGGGACGTCACGCCCTCGGCCTTGACTGTGAACGTCGTCCCTGATGTCAACGGGACCGCGACCCTGCCGTCGTGTGGCTCACTGCGTGGGGAACCGTGCCGCGTCTATCAGGACGAGGGCAACCAGCAATGAATATCCGCTGAGCGAGACGCCACCACGAAAGGGTCTGACAGAATTCTGCGTAACTGCGGGATCTGAACGGTCCGTGACCTCTTGGTCGTGGTCGGAGAGGATCAATCATGGCGCGAAACGACACCAACAAGGCGAAACGACACCAACAAGGCGAAACGACACCAACAAGGCGAAACGACACCAACAAGAACGTAGACCCTGAGCTGGTTCACCCACTCCCACTGGTAAGTCCGTGGACAGGGAACCTTCGGGTCCGTAACCGAAGGTCCGCTCAGTGTGAGTTTCTCGGGACTGAGGCGCTGTGGCACCGACATTAAGCAGGCGCCTGCCCCATGCAGCGCATGCATGACGCCCTGACCGGCGGTTTCGTAGGGTCTGTAACCCGATGGGTGCGCTATGTTCCTGAACCCCCGCCACTCAGAGAGCCTGGTCACGGGCTGTCGACAGGGCGCAGGCCGCCGTGGCCGCGTTCCTCCGGGTGTTCCACCGGGGAGGACCGTGGGACCGTGGGAACGGCGAACCATTCCTTTCCGTACAGCGGTCGAAGCGCAAGCTCAAGGCGAGACCTGCGAGACGAGCTGGGCGTCGACCCGGTCACTGGCAAGCGCAAGCGTGCTCAGTTCGAGAGTCCCGGTGTTCGAGTAGTCCGTGGAATCGGCCTCCATCGTTGAGCTCGGTCAGGAGCGACTGCGAAACTACCCGATCGAAACCATGTCTGCCGCCATGCCCAATTCGGGTTGGCAAGACCCGTTGGCGAAGGGCCGCTGTCCCCGTGCTCGCGTTTGTACCCTGCCCGCGAACGGCAACCAGGAGATGGCACGTAGGCCGTCGGGCCGTCTGGCACGAGGATTCGGGGACAGTTCTGATAGCCACCAGCATGATCGGATGTTCCGATCTAGTTGCGAGACGGTCCTGTATTGGGGCCCTCTCCAGTATCAACTAAGTCTTGAGCAACTTCACGGAGTTTGCGGTTGAGATGTTGGGAAGCGCGCCGAAGAATGTCGAACGCCTCGTTTGCGCTAATGCGCTCTCGTTGCATCAAAATACCTTCGGCCTGTCCAATCAGTTCTCTCGTGTGCAAAGCAGTGTGAAGATTCTCGGCTCGGCGCTCTTCAGTTTCATGGAGATGAGCGGCCGAAAGCGCCAAGGTGGCCAAAGAGGCCAGAATCACTGCCTTGCCTCGATCAACCACGCCGAATGCGCTCGGATAGCGAGCGTAGAGATTGATGGCGCCTCGGCGAGCCTCGTCGGCCAGAGGAAGGGCGAGCACACTTCGTATGCCAGCTGACGTGGCCTGAGGTCCAAAGTGTGACCACCGTTCGTCGATGCTCAAGTCCTCTGCATAGAAGATAATTTGCTCGGTGATGGCGTCGAGACAAGGGCCTTCTCCGGTCAGGTGCTGCAGGGCGTCTACCTCAACGACAATCGGATCGGTGTGGACCGGAGTGCTCACCAATCCGTCTTCAATGAGGAAGAGCCCGGCAAAGTCGCAACCTTCGATTGTGGCGACGGCCAGGTCGACCACACTGGAAAGTGTGTCGACCACACTGCCGGCCGAAAAGAGTATTTGGGCCGTCTCGGAGAAGTTGACCGTGAGGTCAGCAACAGGATTGCTCTCGATTATTGATGCATCTGTGTTGTGATCCACGCTTCTTCTTTCCAGCCTGGGTGGTACCAGACACAGTCGTTGATGTTAGCTGCCCTATCTATTCGGCCATCGGGGGTGTAGGTTCGAATCACCTTCTACACCGAGGGTTCGGAAGAGCTGGCGTGCGCCGCCGCTCCCACCCTTGGAGGTTTCCGGCTTCGTGTCGTGTTCCATGCTTTTGATCATCGGACGGCTTTCTGCGCCGCCGCTGTGCTGTCGCCGATGCCCTTTGACGCGAATAGGTCGCGCCCAGTGATCGTCCAAGTGCGCGGTCGGCGTCAGGGCGGCTTTCCGATCCACTTCAACTATCGAAATAGCTATCGGCAATGACCGTCATGGGCGCTGACATGGGATTTCGGCTGGAGGCCACCTTCGTCGGTTTTGAAGCCGTTTTGGCCCTCCATGGTGAAGTTGACCTGGGCTCGGCGCCCGAGTTCGACGCCTATTTGAACTGGGCTATCGCCCAGGGTCATCGGTTCGTCGTGATTGATCTGAGGGGGCTGAGCTTCATGGACGGATCGGGGCTTCGGGTCATTGGCGGTGCGGCAAAGCGGCTGCAGCTCTGTGGAGGAGCGCTCTCAGTCCGCTCTCCATCGACCTCGGTCAGACGTCTGCTCGACATTGGGGGATTTGCGGATCTGGTGCGCATTGAGCAGCCCGTTGAGACTTCGGATGGCATCGAAACCGGGGCAGCCGTTGGCTCCCCATTGAAATCCGTCAGCGCGGCGACAGTTGGCGTATCCACGTTTCTCAAGAGAATGGCCGCGGTGCCGTCAGACGATGAGGTCGTCAACGGCGCACTCCGTCTTGTGGTTGCTCTGGCTCAGGCCACTGTGGGGGCCGCCGACGGTGTCAGCATTTCGCTTCGCCGTCACGGCACCCTTTCAACCGTGGCGGCTAGCGATGAGGTCATCCTGGCTATGGATGCTGGCCAGTACGAAACAGGCGAGGGTCCGTGCGTGGATGCGTCGGTCAAGGGTCGAAGGTTCCATGCAGAAGCCCTCGATACTGAAACCCGATGGCCCGCCTTTACGCCCAAGGCTCTGGCACTCGGTATCAATTCGATCCTGTCATCACCCCTGGAAGCCAGCAAGATCCCGGTCGGGGCTCTCAATATCTACTCGCGCAGCACGTCAGCGTTTGCGGTCAAAGACCAAGACCTGGCCACGACGTTTGCCAGGGAGGCATCTGTGATGTTGAGCGACGTCCAAGTAGATATGACCGACCAGCAGCTCGAGGACCGAATGAGCCAGGCACTGCGCACTCGAGAACTCATCTCACAGGCACAAGGAGTCATCATGCATCGAGACGGCATCGGAGAGGATCTTGCCTATACAAAGCTCCGCCGTGACTCGCTTCAAAATGGCCGACCGCTACATGACATAGCTCAAGAAGTAGTGGATTCCGCCCGTCATCGATGCGACGCAACCATCCATGTTCGGGTAGTCGAACATGGATGATTCCCCAGTTGACCTACTGGACAGCTACCGCATTGATGCGCAACTCTCAAACGGCGAACTGTGGCTGCGGTATTTCGAACTTGGCGGCATGAGTACAGGAGTCGATCTTGAGGCGTTCCTCCTGGGGTTCCTTGAACCCACCATTCACGACCATGACGTGATTGCGCACGCGCTCAACGAACGCTTTGTCGAGCTGGGTGGCAACCACCCTGTGCCCTACTTGGAGGACACGAAGCATGCCTAGGGCTACCGCATTGTCAAGGATGAGTGTGAGGTGCGGAGGATCATGGTCTTACCTGGATCGTCAGATGTGGGTCTACATGTCGACGAGTATCACCTGCCAGAGACCAACGGCAGGATCTCATTTTGCCGTCGATGCGGGGCCCGGCCTGACAACCCGATCGGACTGCACCACGCTCCACACGAATCTCAGCTACAGCGATCGGGACTGGCTCGTCCCACAGCTGCGCCGACAGGAAATCGAAGCCGCCAATGAACGACGGGCGCGAAATCTCTACAACGGCGACCAACATGCCTTCAGCTCCTGAAGAAAGCAGTTGACCATGACATCAATACGACCACCGGTTCACCTGAATAACCATCATCGCGACACCTTGGCTCAAATCTTGCGACACCCTGCTGGTCACAACATCGAGTGGCACTCTGTCCTTTCGCTCTTGGAGGTGGTGGCTTCAATCGAGGAAACCCATCACGGTCGATTCCTGGTGACGCTCGGAGATGAGACCGAAACGTTCGAGCCGCCCAAGCACAAGGACATTAATGCTCAACAAGTAGTGGACTTACGTCGGATGCTGACGAACGCTGGATATGGTCACGAACACGGAGCGCCTTCGGGGCCCTAATGAAACGTGCGATCGGGCCAAAAGTAAGGGAGTCCAAAATGAGTTCGTGGAGACTCGACTGCAGCAGCACGGAAGGTAGCGATCTCAACTGCAAGTCGCGAATGGGTGAAGGACAAGGAGAATCAGCAGATGACTGAAACTGCCAGCGTGATTGACGCTGCAGTACCGGACGCAACCCCTGTCGAAGAGGCAGTTCTGAACGCACTGCGCAGCTACATCAAGGCGATCGAGACCGCACAAACGGCTCTCGTGCCACTCGGCGATGTAGAGGCGGCCAGTCAAGCGGAGCTGGATCAAATTGGGGGTGTCATCGCGGTAGTGGAAGACACCCAATTGACGCTCTATTCGGCCCTCAGGTCCGTCGGCAGGCCAGTCCCGAGCCCTATTCACAGCGACTGAAAGTCGTTGGCGTCCGCAGCTAATACGAATCGCCACACCCACATTCGACCCCAACACAAGAGACGGAGAGCAGGATTAGATGAGTACCATCAGCATCATCGGCAACGGCAACATGGCCCGGATTCTGGGCGCGCGCGCCATCGCCGGCGGCAACACCGTCGAGATCATTGGCCGGGACGCGGCAAGAGCGGCTGCCGTGGTCAAAGAGCTCGGTGGAAGCACCACAGCGGGTGGGTTCGGGAGTATCCCGGAAGGCGACATCGTTATCATCGCGCTGCCGTATGAGAGCGTCGCTCCGGTCGTTCGAAAGTACGGACCCGCACTGAAGGCGAAGGTCATCGTCGACATCTCCAACCCCTTCGATCCAACCGGAACCGAGCTGGTCACCGCGGCCGGTTCCTCGGCTGCGCAGGAAACCGCCAAGGCCGCCCCGGCCGGCGCGCACGTCGTCAAGGCATTTAACACTCTCTTTGGCCATGTCCTGGCCGCCGATCGGGTCGGCGACCGCCGACTCGACGTATTCATCGCCGGTGACGATGACGAGGCCAAGGCACTGGTGTCGTCATTCGTTGAGAGCTTGAACTTGCGGCCTCTGGACGCGGGCGACCTAAAGATGGCCCACTGGATAGAGGGGGCCGGTCTGCTGATGATGGGTTCAGGCATCAGAAAGGCAGTCGGGCACAACAACTTCTGGCTCGGCATGAACCCTCTGGACTGAGAGCGCGACTTCGCTGCTCTCGCCGGATCACCTGCTGAACGCAGAGTGCGCCAACTGCTTCAGGTTCTGAACGATGAACGTCCGATCGAAGGAGGATCCCATTTTCGACAAAGGCCGCAGCCTTGCGCCGATCCCGGGCACCAGTCGACCCGTCCGGGCACCACGACCCCGTGACTCTATTGCCGCCCTCGATGGAATCTTGAGTGAAGTCATCGATGTGGTGGCAGACGTGAAGCAGGCTGTCCGGAATGTCCCGCGTCACGACGAATTGCACGGAGAGCTTGACCAACTGTTTGAGGATCTGAGGGCGTGGGCGAGTGTTTTGATGACTGAAGAGGAGAGGCTCGGCTCGTCGCCTATTGGGCGAATCCCAAGCAGTGCCGGCCGAAAACCCGAGACCCTCTGGAGAAACCCCACGGACGAAGGGGTTCGGCGAACAATCCTTGATCACATCGACCGACTTTCGGTGCACCTGGCCTCTGCCCAGGGACAACAAGACGACGAGGGCGCCAAAGACCAGCTAGAGAGCATCCAAAAGGAGTTGGCATATCACGTCCGCAAATTGAAAGGAACAGTAATGACCACCCAGCAGGGAGACTCACAATGAGCCAAGACCAGATTGATACTGTCACCGAAATGTTGCGCCACTCACCACTCGACCTCGGCGGGGACGTGGACAAGCAGCGCATCATCTTCAGCGAGATGATGAATGCTGCTCCCGTCGCCGCCGATGCCGTTACCGAGAAAATCGAGATAGGCGGAATTCCTGCCGTTAGCATTCGCGTCGGACAGGGAAAGCCCTCCGTAACGATCCTTCACTTTCACGGCGGCGTCTACGCCATCGGTTCCGGTGTGGACAGCGTTGGCCTGGCAGCAGATATTGCCCGTCCCTCCAACGCGCGCGTAATCGCGGTGGACTACGGACTGGCACCGGAGAATCCGTACCCGGCCGCAACCGATGACGCCCTCGCGGCGTATCGCGGCCTCCTTTCGGAGGTGACCGAATCCTCGAACATTGCTATCAGCGGCGAATCGGCCGGAGGCGGCCTGGCGCTGGCCACCGCGCTGGCCGCCAAGCAGGCCGGGCTTCGCCTGCCGAACTCGCTGGTACTGCTCTCGCCATGGGCGGATCTGACCCAGTCCGGTGCCACCATAAAGACCAAGGCGCAAGTCGATCCAGTGATCAAAGCGGAGGCACTCCAAGTGCGGGCCAACGACTATCTCGCCGGAGCCGACCCGCGAGGGGCCTTAGTAAGCCCGATTTTTGCCGATCTAAGCGGCATGCCACCGATGCTCATCCAAGTGGGCAGCCACGAGGTTCTACTCGATGACGCCGTCCGTCTGGCCGCGAAAGCCGCATCCGATGACGTCAGTGTGATCCTCGACGTCATCGCTGACGCTTTCCATGTCTCCCAGGCATTTGGTGGCATGCTCGACGAGGCAAAGGAGGCTCTAGAGCGGGTCGCAACCTTTCTTGCTGCCCATGCTGAATGAGCTGGCAGACACTCGCTCCCCCGACTCGACGCCACACGGCACTTAGAAGGGACAAGTGACCTACCGGGAGCGACAGCGATGACCTCAAAGAGCGAAGAGCGAACGAGACGCTTGGTCGACGTCCCGCCCGCCGGAGCGTTGCCGGACATGATCACGGTGCGCGGTGCACGCCAAAATAACCTGCAGAACATTGACATCGAAGTCCCGCTCTGGCGAACGGTTGCCGTCGTCGGAGTCTCTGGTTCGGGGAAAACTTCGCTGGCGATGGGCACTCTCTACGCGGAGGGTTTACAGCGGCTGCTCGCGGGGTTGAGCACCTACAGCCGGCGGCGACTCGACCAGGTGCAGCGACCGGACGTCGATCGAATCGAGCACCTTCCGGCGACTCTCGCACTGCGTCAGCGTCCCCCGATCCCGGGGCCACGCAGCACCGTCGGGACGATGTCGGAGGTGCTGAACGTGCTCCGCTTGATGATGTCGCGCCTTGGCTCACACGTCTGCCCGAACGGTCACCGTGTCGAGCGGTCCGATTCTGGAATCGGGATGGAGATCATCTGCCCCGCATGTGGCGTGACGTTCGAACGTCCTGGTGCAGAGACCTTCGCCTTTAACTCCTACGGCGCCTGCCCGGCGTGCGAGGGACTCGGCGTCCGCACCGAGGTAAACATCGACGCACTGGTCCCTGACCAGGAGAAGACCCTTGAAAAGGGGGCCGTTCTCTCTTGGAACAGCGGCGGACGACGGTTGTCGATGTATGCGGCGGGGGAGCAGGGCGTCCGGTTGGATGTCCCATTTCGGTCTCTCTCAAAACGCGAGCGCGACGTCGTGTTCCACGCCCCTCCCGAAAACTTCCAGGTGACGGTGACCTCGGGGCGGACCGGTCGCACTGTCCAGTTGACGGTCAACTACGACAACGCGGTTGCCGCGGCGCAACGGATGCTTCGCGGCGAGAGTGCGCGCACGCGACAACTCGCCAACCGGTTTAGCCATACGAGCGTCTGCTCGGTCTGTGGCGGCACGCGGTTGCGACCAGAAGCGCTCGCGTCCCTGCTCGGAGGTCTCAACCTCGCCGAGGTGAGCGCTCTGGATCTGAACGCTCTTCGCGAGTTCGCGCCCGCGCTTCGAGATGGTCTTCCCTTGGCGATCGCTCGAATGACTGAGGGACTGCTCACGGAGTTCGAAGGCAGGCTCATACCGCTGCTCGACGTCGGCCTCGGTTATCTCACGCTCGACCGAACAGGGTCGACGCTCTCGACCGGAGAACGCCAGCGGATCGAGCTCACTTCGACCGTTCGAGCGAGCGCGACCGGCATGCTCTACGTACTCGACGAGCCATCGGTGGGTCTTCACCCGAGCAATGTCTCGGGCCTCGAGCGGACGATTCACGCGTTGGTTGTGAATGGTAATTCTGTCATTCTCGTCGAGCATGAGCTGGAACTGATTCGAGTCGCCGACTGGGTGATTGAACTCGGGCCCGATGCCGGAATCGGCGGCGGCAAAATTATTGCCGAAAGCCGTCCAACGGACCTCGAGCACAACCCGAATTCGATCATCGGCCCATATCTGTCCGGCTCGGCAACGGTCTCTCGTCGCCAGCGTCCGATCGAGGAGGACGCCAAATGTATCGAAATCGAGATCGACGAGCTGTTCAACCTGCGGAACGTGCGGGCAAAGTTTCCGATCCATCGCTTGACGGGAGTCGCCGGACCGTCGGGCGCCGGCAAGACAGCCTTGGTTCTCGAGAGCCTCGTCCCGGCGCTCCGTGCCGACGTTGTCGGGGACGCGCTTCCTTCGCATGTGAGGTACCTCGAGACCGGTGGCATCCGCCAGGTTGTCGAGATCGATGCGTCACCGATCGGCCAGAACGCGCGCTCGACACCCGCGACGTACACCGGTGCCTTCGACGACATTCGCAGGATATTTGCGAG
>Ga0302325_10024837_pt1 | contig 12458 bp, 5 predicted proteins | sample Palsa_T0_2_FD_201948 | JGI IMG/M metagenome (GOLD analysis project Ga0302325, IMG submission 201948) | Peat permafrost microbial communities from Stordalen Mire near Abisko, Sweden - Palsa_T0_2 | ecosystem: Environmental > Terrestrial > Soil > Palsa > Peat permafrost | place: Sweden: Abisko...
GCAGAGGATAGTTGCCGGCGAGACGAAGAATAAGCGGTTGCAGGAAGATGGCCAGTGCGACTGAGACAGACAGCAGCAAGATAACGGCGGCGATACCGGAGATGGCGGAAAGTTCGCCTGCGGCGAAGGGGCGGCGACGCTTGCTGGGGTGGCGGCGGTCGGCTTCGAGGTCGAGCAGGTCATTGATGATGTACGTGGCGGAGGCGCAGAGGCCGAAGCTGATGAAGGCAATGCCGGCTCCAGTGAATGCCCCGGCCGCCCAGCGGTGGGCTAGGAACAGGGGTACAAAGAGCAGGGTGTTCTTGGCCCACTGATGTAGGCGGAGGGCTTTAATCCAGTTTTTGAGGATGTGGCCACGGTCGTAAAAACTGGTGGTGGCAATGGTTCCGGAGGTTTTGAGGCGCGTTTGCAGAGCACGGTGGGGGTTGGCGACCATGGGGCTCTGGCAGGCGACGAGAATCTCGGCATCAGGGCGGGCGTTGCCGATGTAGCAGAAGCGTTCGCCGAACTTCTCACGGAGGACGGCGAGCTTGCCTTCCCCGGAGAGGTTATTGGCGCCGTCCGAGGCGATGACGCCGGCGAAGATGCCGAGGTAGGCGGCAATGCGCTCGGCGATGGCGCTATCGGAGGCGGTGGCGAGGTAGATGCCGTGGCCGGCCGAGTGCTGGGTGCGCAGCCACTCCAGCAAGGGACGGTTGTAGGGCAAGTGTTCTGCGTCGAGGGTAACAGCCTGACTTATGTGGCGCTTGAAGGCAGCTTTGCCCTGCAGCAGCCAGCCGGGAAGGCTAAGGAGGGAGGCCGACTGCTGGCGTGCCATGACGAGGAGGGAATCGACCAGGGTGTCCGATTTGACCAATGTGCCGTCGAGATCGACACAGAGAGCCAGCCCCAGTGGCAGGCTGGGCTGGGGGGAACCAGTGGCTGCCGGAGTGGAGTCCGTGGGCGATGTTCGATGGCTTGAGGCCCCTATCTCCTGTTCATTCATGGGCATGAGAAACCTTCACGGACTATCCACCGTCACTATACCGTCTATGATGAAATGAATCCTGTGTTCTTCCTATGGATTCAGCAGCCCGTAAGTGCATCTATTGACCTGATACACTTCACGATTCGCTGAGACCGCAATTAGCATTGATATTGGAGATCCCCGAGCGGAAATCCGAAATCCAACAGTAATCTTCTGTAGGAGCAAGCTGCGCCCTCATGTCCGCCACCAACAATCAGGACCCGGCAATTATCGATTCCTCGCACCAGCTTCCCGAGCACGCCAGCGGCGGCAAGTCGAGTGCGCTACGTACGATCATTATTCTCGCAGTCATATTGTTGGTAGCGGGGTTTGTGGTGTGGCGCATCTACGTCAACAAGCAGGATACCGCTGCAGAGGCGAACAAGGCGACCGCAGCAGCCAACCGTCCAACTCCCGTGCAGGTGGTGAATGTCCAGCAACAGACAGTGCCGGTGTTTCTGTCCGCGCTGGGAACGGTAACGGCTTATAACAGCGTGACGATCAACACGCGCGTGAGCGGGCAGCTATTACAGGTGAACTTTACGGAAGGACAGTCAGTCCACAAAGGACAGCTGCTGCTGGAGATTGATCCACGTCCGTACCAGGCTGCAGTGGACCAAGCAATTGGGCAGAAGGCCAAAGATGAGGCCACGCTGAAAAACATGCAGGCGGAGGCTGAACGCTACACGGCGCTGTATCAGGCCGGAGTGGTGAGCAAAGAGACGCAGCAATTGCAGGTTTCGAACTCCGGACAGGCAGAGGGTTCGATTAAGGCTGACGATGCCGCGATTGAAGCGGCACGCGTGAACCTGGGCTATACCAAGATTTATTCACCGATCGACGGTGTGGTGGGTCTGCGGCAGGTTGATCCTGGCAACATTGTGAACAGCGGGCAATCGACCGGGCTGGTGGTGGTCAACCAGATCCATCCCATTGCAATTATCTTCACGCTGCCGGAAGACCAGCTTTCGCAGGTGCAGGCGGCGATGAAGGGTGGCAAGAAGCTGGTGGTGGAAGCGTACGACCGCACAGACGCGCACAAGATTTCAGCCGGTACGCTGCTGACGCTGGACAACCAGATTGACACGACGACGGGTACAGCCAAGCTGAAGGCAGTCTTCGATAACACTCAGGGTGAGCTCTTCACGAATCAGTTTGTGAATGTGCGGCTGATACTGAGCGAGCGACAGAATGCCACGGTGATTCCGACGGCAGCGATTGAAACTGGCACGCAGGGCGACTATGCCTTTGTGGTGAACCCGGGGCCGACGCCTGCTGACAAGCTGAAGAACATACCGGGCGCGAAGGGCGCCAGCGGTGCGACCGGTGGCAAGGGCGGCGGCAAGCACGGCAGCGCAAGCTCCGATGTGACCTCAGAGGGGACATCAGGTGCGACAGGCAGCAGTGGCGGCAAAGGCCACGGCAGCGGAGCTCCACCGTGCCCGGCGATGCATGCTGATGCCTTACCGGTGCATGTGGACTTTACGTTGGGAACAAACTCCGTGCTGACCGATGGAGAGTTGCAGACCACGCAGCAGGTGGTGGTTGACGGGCAGGAGAAGCTGGTTGACGGCTCGAACGTATGTCCGCAGCAGGCGCGAAGTGCTACCGGAGCGAAGGGGGCTTCGGGATCAACAGGTTCAACTGGGTCGAGTGGAGCCACCGGAGCTAAAGGAGCTACCGGACCTAAGGGAGCTAAGGGCAGCACCGGCGCGACGGGGAATCACGGTAAGAAATCGCAAGCGAACAGCGGAGGCCCCACCCAGTGAGCCCTTCGCGGCCATTTATTCTGCGGCCGGTGGCCACCTCGCTCCTGATGGTGGCCATTTTGCTTGCGGGCGCTGTGGCGTGGCTGCAACTGCCCGTCTCGGCGCTGCCTGAAGTCGACTACCCGATCATTGAGGTCACCACGTTCTATCCGGGCGCAAGCCCGGAGGTGATGGCCAGCAAGGTGACGGCTCCGCTGGAGCGGCAGTTTGGACAGATTCCGGGTTTGAACCAGATGACTTCGGTGTCCTCTGGCGGCGGCTCTGTCGTAACACTCGAGTTCACGCTGTCGGAATCGATTGACGTGGCGGAGCAGGACGTGCAGGCGGCGATCAATGCGGCATATTCATATCTGCCCACCGACCTGCCCGTACCACCTGTCTATGCGAAGGTAAACCCGGCAGATGCACCGATTCTGACGCTCTCACTGACGTCGTCGACGCTGCCGCTGACGAAGGTGGAAGATCTCGCGGACACTGTGCTGGCGCAGAAGATTTCGCAGCTGACGGGCGTGGGGCTGGTGTCGATTGCGGGTGGGCAAAAGCCGGCGGTGCGCATCCAGGCGAACCCGACGGCTCTGGCGAGCTACGGCTTGTCGCTGGAGGACGTGCGCTCGGCGCTGGGCACCGCGAACGTCGACCAGGCCAAGGGATCGCTGAACGGACCGCGCCAGGCATACACCATTGGCGACAACGATCAACTGCTGAGTAGCGCGGACTATGCGAGCGTGATTATCGCGTACCGCAATGGATCGCCGGTGCGATTGTCTGACGTCGCGAATGCAGTGGACTCGTCGGAGAATTTGTACCAGGCAGCGTGGATGGGGACGGCAGCGCAGCCCGCACAGACGAGTAAAGATGGCGAAGGAAACACGGTGGAGGTCGCCGCGAAGCCGATCAACCTGCAGCCCGCAGTGGTCATCAACATCCAGCGGCAGCCGGGGGCGAACATTATCTCCGTGGTGGACAGCGTGAAGGCGCTGCTGCCCAAGCTGCAGCAGTCGATACCGGCGGGCGTTGACCTGCAAGTAATTACGGACCGCACGGGGACGATTCGTGCTTCCGTCAAAGACGTCAACTTCGAGCTCTGCCTCACCATCGGTCTCGTGATCATGGTGATCTTCCTGTTCCTGCGCACGATTCGCGCCACGCTTATCCCTGCTGTTGCGGTGCCGCTATCGATTGTGGGTACGTTCGGCATCATGTACCTGCTGGGGTATTCGCTGGACAACCTGTCGCTGATGGCGCTGACGATTTCGACCGGTTTTGTGGTGGACGACGCGATCGTAATGATCGAGAATATCGACCGCTACCTGGAGATGGGCGAAACGCCGCTGAACGCAGCGCTGAAGGGCGCCGATCAGATTGGCTTCACCATCATTTCACTGACCGTCTCACTGATCGCGGTGCTGATCCCGCTGCTGTTCATGGGAGATATTGTGGGCCGGCTGTTCCGCGAGTTTGCGGTGACGTTGTCGGTGACGATCCTGGTTTCGGCGTTCGTTTCGCTGACGCTGACGCCGATGATGTCCGCCAAGCTGCTCAAACACAAGACGGCAGCGCAGCGCAGCGCGTTCTATCGCAAGAGCGAAGAGTTTTTCAACTACGTGATTGCGAAGTACGGTAAGGGCGTGAAGTGGGTGCTGGCGCACCAGACCCTCACGCTGATTGTGACGGCAGCGACGTTTGTTCTGACGATCTTTCTTTACATTGTCGTGCCCAAAGGTTTCTTCCCGGTTCAGGACACGGGCGTGATCATGGCGGTGACTCAAGCGGATCAAACGGTGAGCTTCAGCGCGATGGCGCAACGACAGCAGGCGCTGGCGAAGGTGATCCTGGAAGATCCGGATGTGGTGTCACTGACGAGTTTTATCGGCATTGACGGCACCAACAACACGCTGAACTCCGGAAGCATTCAGATCAACCTGAAAGACAGGGACGACCGGAAGCTGGACGCGGTATCAGTGATTGCGCGATTGCAGCCTAAGGTGAACCAGGTGACGGGGATTCAGACATTCCTACAGCCTTCGCAGGACCTGACGGTGGAAGACCGGGTCTCGCGCACGCAGTATCAATTTAGCGTGGAAGACGCGAGCGCAACCGAGCTGGCGGCGGCGACCAACCGCATTGTGAAGAAGCTGACGACGCTGCCGGAGCTGACGGACGTGGCCAGCGACCAACAGATCAATGGACTAGGCGCGACCCTGGTGATTGACCGGGACACGGCGGCGCGGTTGGGCATCACAGCGCAGAATGTGGATGACATCCTTGACGATGCGTTCGGCCAGCGGCAGGTTTCGACGATGTATACGCAGCTCAACCAGTACCACGTGGTGATGGAAGTGACGCCGAATTTTCAGCGGAGCGTGAACTCGCTGGACGATCTTTATGTGAAGAGCTCGAACGGGAGCCAGGTGCCGCTATCGACGTTTACGCATCTGGTGCCGAAGTCGTCGCCCCTTTCGATCGGACACCAGGGACAGTTCCCGTCAAACACGATCAGCTTCAACCTGGCGCCGGGCAAGTCGATTGGCGATGCGGTAACAGCAGTGAATAAGGCAGTGGCGGCGGAGAAATTCCCAGTGAGCGTGAACACGGCGTTCCAGGGAACCGCTGCGGCGTTTGAGGCTTCGCTGACCAATGAGCCGCTGCTGATCCTGGCGGCGCTGATTACGGTGTACATCGTGCTAGGCGTTCTATATGAGAGCTACATTCATCCGGTGACGATTCTCTCCACGCTGCCATCGGCAGGCGTGGGCGCGATCCTGGCGCTAATGCTGTTCGGGATCGACCTCTCGGTGATTGCACTAATAGGCATCATCCTGCTGATCGGTATTGTGAAGAAGAACGCCATCATGATGATCGACTTCGCACTGGAGGCTGAGCGCGAGCAGGGCATGGAGCCGGAAGAGGCGATCTACCAAGCTTGCCTGCTGCGCTTCCGGCCGATCATGATGACGACCATGGCTGCGCTGCTGGGCGCGGTCCCGCTGGCGTTCGGATCGGGCACCGGGTCAGAGCTGCGGCAGCCGTTGGGAATTTCAATCATCGGCGGCCTGCTGATCTCGCAGGTGCTTACGCTGTTTACGACGCCGGTGGTCTATCTGTTCTTCGACCGCATCGGGCGGAAGTACCTGGGCACGAAAAAGGCGGATGAAGAGCTTTACCGGCGTACGCATGGCGGACAGAAGCCGCCGGCTGCGCATCATGCCGAACCTACGGCAGGAGATTGATCAGCGAGATCGCGTGATGAATTTCGATCCCCAACCCGGCGACAAGAAACCCACGGATGCGGCGCGGCCTGGCGATGAGGTGAAACTGCATGCGCACGGTGGCCCGAACGACTTTGAGGGCGATCGCGCGCCTGAAGGTGCAGATGCGACGCCGAAGGAACAAGAGATTTTCGAGGGCGAAGAGACTCCACTCGGAGGGGTGAATTTTTCTGAGCCGTTTATTAAGCGGCCGGTGGCGACGTTCCTGCTCTCGATTGCGATCATCATTGCGGGCAGCATTGCGTACACGCTGCTGCCGGTGGCGTCGCTGCCTCAGGTGGAGTTTCCGGTAATCAGCGTGAGCGCATCGTTGCCGGGCGCTGACCCGGACACAATGGCTTCTGCTGTGGCCACGCCTCTGGAGCGGCAGTTCAGCCGCATTGCCGGTGTGAACCAGATGACGTCGTCGTCTTCGACCGGCGCGGCCAGTGTCACGATGCAGTTTGACCTGAACCGCGATGTAAATGGAGCGGCGCGCGATGTGCAGGCGGCAATCAACGCAGCGCGCGCACAGCTGCCGGCGAACATGCCGTCGAACCCGACGTACCGCAAGATCAATCCGGCGGATTCGCCGATTCTGATTCTTGCGCTGACTTCGGACACGGCGCCGGTTTCACAGATGTATGACGTCTCGGACTCGATCCTGGCGCAGAAGATTGCGCAGGTGCAGGGGGTGGGGCAGACGTTCACGGGTGGGTCAGCGAAGCCCGCGGTGCGGATTGAGGCAAATCCCAACCAGTTGACGTCATACGGGGTGGGGCTGGAGGCGCTGCGCACTGCGATCAGCAACGCCAACGTGGCCGAACCCACCGGCTACATTACTAGCGACCAACAGCGCATAGCGCTGTACACGACGGACCAGCTGTTTGGAGCGGCGGCTTATGCTCCGCTGATAGTGGCGACGGATAAGGGCTCCGTCTCGAGCGCCACGGCGTCGAACGGCCTGCCTGCGTCGGAAGCCTCGGCGGTGTCAGGTTCAGGCGCGGCGGGAACGAACACGACGACCAATACGACCTCTACGGCAGCGACTTCGACGACGACGAGTACGACGACGAACACTGCGTCGACCACAGCCTCATCGAGTGCGGCGGCGGCGACATCTCCGAATACATCAGAAGGATCGACGGCGAGCCAGATTATTGCCGGCACCCCGAACAGCGTGAATGCGCCGGCGGTGAGCAATTTTGCAACGTCGCAGATTACGACGATGGGGCCGGCGAATGAGCACGGCATCGTGCGCGTCTCTGATGTTTCGAATGTGATCAACAGCGTGGAGGACGTACACACGGGCGGCTTTCTCAACAATAAGCCGGCAATCCTGATCACCGTCTTCAAGGCACCCAATGCCAATGTGGTCCAGACGGTGGACAACGTGCTGCAGATACTGCCTGCCTTGCAGGCGTCGATTCCGCCGAACATACATATTCAAAAGGTGCTGGACCGAACGACGGTGATTCGGCAGTCAGTGAAAGACGTAACGCGCACGTTGATCATCTCCATCCTGCTGGTGATCATGGTTGTGTTTTTGTTCCTGCGCGAGACGCGATCGACGTTGATACCATCGGTGTCAGTGCCGTTGTCGCTGCTGGGCACGTGCGGTGCGATGTACCTGCTGGGGTATACGCTGGACAATCTTTCGCTGATGGCGCTGACGATTTCGACGGGGTTCGTGGTGGACGATGCGATCGTGGTGATTGAAAACATCTCGCGGCACCTGGAAGCCGGCATGCAGCCATTTGAGGCGGCGATGCTGGGTTCGCGCGAGATCGGGTTCACCGTGCTCTCGATGTCGACTTCGCTGATTGCAGTTTTCACGCCGATTCTGTTAATGGGCGGCATCGTCGGCCGGCTATTCCGGGAGTTCGCTGTGACACTATCGGTGGCGATTGCTGTTTCGCTGGTGGTCTCGCTGACGACGACACCGATGCTTGCGGCCAAGTTTCTGAAGCCGCACAACGAAGTGAAAAAGGGATGGTTTTACCGGACAGGCGAAAAGCAGCTGGCCTGGCTGACGTGGGAGTATGAGCGGGGGCTGCGCTTTGTAATCCGGCACAAGATTGCGACGCTAGTGGTGTTTGTGCTGACGTTTGCGCTGAATATCTATCTCTTCATCATCGTGCCCAAGGGGTTCTTCCCGCAACAGGACACGGGTCGGCTAGGCGGACAGATTCGCGCGCAGCAAGACACCAGCTTCCTGACGATGAAAAACAAGATGCAGCAGATCTTGCAGATTGTTACGGCTGATCCCGGCGTACAGGATGCAGCCAGCTTTCTGGGCGGCGGCGGGCCGGGCGGTGGCTCCAGCAACCAGGCGAACATGTTCGTTGTTGACAAGCCGGGAGCGCATGCCGAGGACATAATCGCCCGACTGCGGCCGAAAACGGCGAACATTCCCGGCGTCACGCTCTATTTGCAATCCGCGCAGGAGCTTTCGGTTGGCGGGCGCTCCAGCGCAACGCAATATCAATACACGTTGACGGGTGATACACCTGAAGAACTTGAGGAGTGGTCGCCGCAGCTGATGGCGAAGATGCAACAATTGCCGGAGTTGCGTGATATTGCCACCGACCAGCAGAACAAGGGACTGGAAGCGAACCTGACGATTGACCGCGATACGGCGAGCCGGCTGGGGGTGAGTCCGCTGGCTATCGACAACACGCTCTCGGACGCATTCGGGCAGCGCCAGGTTTCCACCACCTACCAGCAGCTCAACCAGTACCACATTGTGATGGAAGTCGCGCAGAGCTTCCAGAACGATCCGACGGACATGAGCAAGATCTATGTGAAATCGACGACGGGAGCGGAGGTACCGCTCTCGGCGTTGACGCGCCTGACCACGGACCGGGTTCCGCTGAGCATAAGTCACCAATCACTTTCGCCGGCGGCGACGCTTTCCTTCAACCTGGCGCCGGGCGCATCGCTTTCCCAGGCAACGGTGGCGATTGAGAATGCCCGCCAGGCGATTAATATGCCGTCGACGATCCATGGTGGCTTCCAGGGTACAGCGCAGGCGGCGACAGCGTCCTTCAGCACAATGCCGCTGCTGATCCTGCTGGCTATCTTCAGCGTCTACATCATCCTCGGCATTCTGTATGAAAGCTTCATCCATCCGATCACGATTCTTTCCACGCTGCCGTCGGCGGGCGTGGGTGCGATCCTGGCCCTGCTGATCTTCCATATCGATCTTTCGATCATTGCGATGATCGGCATCATCCTGCTGATAGGCATTGTGAAGAAAAACGCCATCATGATGATCGATTTTGCGCTGGTGGCCGAGCGGCAGCACGGCAAGACACCGGAAGAAGCTATCTACGAGGCGTGCATGCTGCGCTTCCGGCCGATCATGATGACCACGATGGCGGCCCTATTGGGCGGAATTCCGCTGGCGCTGGGCAGGGGGTCCGGGTCAGAGTTGCGCATGCCGCTGGGCGTGACGATTGTTGGCGGGCTGATTGTGAGCCAGTGCCTGACGCTCTTTACTACACCAGTTATCTATCTGTTCTTTGACTGGGTGCGGGACTCTCTGCCGCGCTGGCGGCGGCACCTGGTGGAGGCGCTGGGGCTTAGCTCAGTGTTCCCGGCGTCTCCTCCTGAGCCGACCCATACTGCGGCAGACTGATGCGTCTGTGTATATATCGGGCAACGAAACATACCGCATGAAACACACCCCCACCCGAGCGCGTCTAAACCTTGCGTAGCCGACTCCCCAAGCTCGTGGAAGCTAAACTCGTAAACATGAAGCGCAGCGCTCGAAAATTCGTGCACCGGCACGTCGCCGGCTGGACTGGTGTTGGGCGCAGGGCTGCGACAGCATGCGGTGCGGTGAGCTTGCTGGCTGCGTCCGTGGCTGTAGCGCAGATGCACAAGGTGGAGACGCCGCAGAAGGTGACTCGTGCCGTGGGTGTGTATGAGTGGACCGGAGATCTGAACAAACCCATCGCCGCGCGGCTGGTTCCAGTGAGTCTATTCATCGACGGCCACCTGGAAGATGCGGGCGTGTACCTGGCGCGGCCCGAGCCGTTCGCACTGCAGTTCGGCGTCACTTACGAAGTGGACAAGGCGGGCAAGCCGGTGGGGACGCTGAATCTGGATTCAGCTAAGGACATTGTGACGCGGCGCTCGGCGACCGACGACAACCCCATTAGTGGGTGGTACGGCTATGGGACGTTCGTGTTGCCGTCGGCTGTACCCACACCGCGGCTGAAACCCTCAGCGAATTTGCCTGTGATTACGTCGAACAGCCATGACACGGCGATCCCGGCGGACGACGACAAGCCGCACCTGGCGCGGCGGGCGGGCAGCGAATCTGGCAGCACCTCCAGCACCCCCAGCACGACGAGTGGAAGCAGCACGCCCACAACTGCGGGGACGAACCCCGCTCCGGCGGCGGACAGTGACCGGCCAACGCTCTCACGGCGGACAGATTCCACATCCACGACAGCCAATACTCCTTCGAGCCCGACGCCGACGGTTGGAGCTGACGATACAGACCGGCCAACGCTGCGGCATCGCGATCCTGGGGACAATGCGAAGCCCAAAAAGCAGCAGGATGGTGGAGCGGTGATCCCGCTGAATACCTCGTTGAACAACGACCCTAACCGACCGGTGATGCGCCGCGGCTTGCCGGTGGGCGAGGTTTCAGTGCCACCGCTCGCGGGCGTACCCGCGGGGCTGCATCAGACGGCCGCGGTTTCAGACGCTGTAGCGCGCGAAGAGCATGATTTCACCCGTGCGTGGGAATCTGATGCCGAGCGCACCAAGATGCAGGAGTCGCTGGAGGGGCTGGCGCAGCCGCGCATTGCGAGCTATATCGCACTCAACCATCTCCAGCTGACGGACCCGACTGCGACGCCTGCTCCCAGCCCGGCGCGGAGTAGCCGCGTTCGCAAGCCGGCTCCAGCTGCAGCACCTCCTATGCCGCTTGCGGATGAGGAACTGAGCGGGTATGAGCTGACCTACGGGGGTTTGCCGACGTTCGTTTACTCGGCGGAGACTCCGCTGTTCTCCGGCGGGCCTGTGTATGTGACGATGATCGCGCAGATGCTGCCGGCGGGGAATCTGCAGGTGTCTTTTGTGAGTGTGACGGACGCCGCGCACCTTGACCGCACACCCTGGTTCCGGTTCGTGGATGCTGTTGATTCCGATGGCAGCCACCGCGCCAGCCTGCTGTTCGAGCTGCGCGCGCAAAGCAGCCGGCAGTTCGCCCTGTACAGGCTGATTACAGCGAACGCGGAACAGAGTTTCGTGACGGGAATTATTGAGTAGCGGCTGGAGACTGTAACCTCACTGAAAGCGTGAAACTGCTATACTCGCAACTGCCCTGTTTGCGCGGGCAGACGCGCGAAACAGGCACAAATCTACGAAAAACATGGCCGCCCAACCGGCGCACCGTGGAGGCTGATTATCCCACCACTCGACAAGCGCTCCATCAAATCCTTCATCCGCACCAATGAGCGCATTCGCGCTCGCGAAGTCCGCGTCATCGACGAGAACGGCGAACAGCTGGGCGTGATGGCCCCTTTTGAAGCTCTCAAGATGGCCCGCGAAAAGTCCCTCGACCTGGTGGAGATCTCTCCCAACGCCGTTCCGCCGGTGTGCAAGATCCAGGACTACGGCAAGTATCTCTACGAAAAAGACAAGAGCGACCGCGCCGCGCGCAAGAAGCAGAAGGTCATTGTCATCAAGGAAGTGAAGTTTTCCGTTACGGTGGATGAACACGACTACCAGACCAAGAAGAACCAGGCCGTGCGCTTTTTGAACGATGGCGACAAGGTGAAGGCGAGCCTGCGGTTCAAAGGCCGGCAGATGGCGCACCGCGATCTCGGCTACAAGATCATTAATCGTTTGATTACGGATATTGGCGACGCGGGCACGGTGGAGTTCATGCCGCGCATGGAAGGCACAACACTGCACGCGATTGTAGCTCCGGGCAAGAAGCCTGAGGTACAGGCCGCGCCCAAGGTCAAGCCGGAACCGCCAGCAGCTTCTCCTGCTGCTTAATTAGCCGAAACTCAATTCAATCTTGCAGTGATTTGAGCGCTGCCAGCGCGGCTCCGTGTCCGCACATGCCGTGGACGCCGCCACCGGGAGGCGCGGACGAGCTGCATAGATAGAGGTGCGGGTTGCTGGTGCGGTAGCCGCGCGCGGTAGGCCGGAAGAGCAGCTGCGAGAGAGCCATGGCGCCGCCGGAGATGTCGCCGCTGGCGAGGTTGGGGTTCCACTGGGCGAGCATTGCCGGGCTGGAAGCGCGGCGCGCAAGAATGCAATCCTGGAAATCGGGGGCAAAGCGGGTGATTTGGGCTTCGATGGCTTGCGTGTAGTCGTGAGTAGATCCGGTGGGGATGTGGCAGTAGGCCCAGGCGGTGTGCCTTCCTTCTAGAGCGCGGGTGGGGTCGAAGAGGCTGGGCTGCACGA
>Ga0302325_10024840_pt1 | contig 12457 bp, 16 predicted proteins | sample Palsa_T0_2_FD_201948 | JGI IMG/M metagenome (GOLD analysis project Ga0302325, IMG submission 201948) | Peat permafrost microbial communities from Stordalen Mire near Abisko, Sweden - Palsa_T0_2 | ecosystem: Environmental > Terrestrial > Soil > Palsa > Peat permafrost | place: Sweden: Abisko...
ATGTTCCTGCTCCGGGGACTGGGGTTCGTCGAGTTCTCGAACGAAGAGCACCGGGCAGTCTTGCTTCACGCGCGAGACATAGTCGCCCGAGTGCTGGCCAAACGTCGAAAGTGAGGCCGCCCCCGGCGCCTCAAAGTTGCTCGACCGGTGGATGCGCGGGCTCAGCCGACCGACGCCGCTACGGTGACGGTGTTCTCGTAGCATCCCTGGTGAGCACGACATGGGTGGCCTTCGCCGCCGCGACGTGTTCGGAGACTCGATAGCCCAACCGGAGCAAGTCGATCCCCGCGAGCAAGCTCTCGCCGGTTCCGAGCAAGACGGGCGCGATGGCGAGGTGCATCTCGTCCACGAGCCCCGCCTCCAGGTACTGCCGAATCGCGGCGACGCCGCCGCCGAGCCGAACGTCGTGATCCTTGGCTACGTCGCGGGCACGTGCGAGCGCTTCGCGGATGCCTCCGGTGACGAAGTGAAACGTCGTGCCGCCGTCCATCGTGATGGCTGGTCGCGCATGGTGCGTGAGCACGAAGACGGGCGCGTGGTACGGCGGGTTCTCGCCCCACCACCCCTTCCACGCCTCATCTGGCCAAGGGCCACGGACCGGCCCGAACATATTCCGCCCGAGTATCCAGGCGCCGATACCCGCGAATCCGCGCGCGGCGAAGTCGTCGTCGATGCCCGTCGTACCGCCTCCGGTGCCGTGGATCTTCTGAAAGGTGCGCGTCGAGAAGAACCAGTCGTGGAGCGCCATGCCGCCGACGCCCAGCGGATTCTGGAGATCCTGGTTCGGTCCCGCCCCGAAGCCGTCGAGAGAGACACTGAAGCAATTGACGCCGAGTTTTCCCATCACGAACCCCTCACGTGCGCGCCGAGCTGGTCGAGCGTAATCGTCCAACGGCTGCCTGTCTTCCCATCCGTCCCTTCTATTACGAGCGGCCTGCGGCCTCCGTCGCCGCCTTCGGGCGGCCTCCGGATCGCTCTGTTCGACTCCGTCTGCCGCGGGTTCCGCGTCGCATGAAGCCTCAGCCGACGGGAATCTCCCCCACCAACGTCGCCACCAGCTCCGCCGCGGGCATCGACCGTGCGAGCGGCGCGCCCTGACCGGCCCACCGCGCGCCGTAGCCGAAGTCCTTCTTCGCCTTCGCGACCGCGTGCAGCGCTTTGCCGGCGTCGTAGGCGATCGGGTAGTCGGGCACCTCGCCGGTCGGCGACCTTCGCGCCGAAGGCGGTGAAGCGGTTGGCGAGGCAGCGCGCGGGTCGGCCGGAAATGGCCCGAGTCATCACGGTGTGGTGAGCTGCGTCGCTCCTCATCGTCGCCCGGTACCCCTCGTCGGCGAGCGACTCGGGGCACAGGACGAAGGCGGTGCCGAGTTGCGCCGCGCTCGCACCAAAGCCGGAGCGCCGCGTCGACCCCTGCGCCGTCCATGACTCCTCCCGCGGCCACGACCGGGACGGCCAGCTCGCGTGCGAGGATCCGGGTGAGCGCGAACGTACCCAGGCAATCGTCCGCCGCGTCGGGGTCGAACACGCCGCGATGCCCCCCCGCCTCGTACCCCTGTGCGACGACCACCTGGACCCCGCTGGCGACGAGGCAGCGCGCTTCGGCGACGCTGGTGGCCGAAGCTCATCGCCCGACGACGCCGACGGTCTTCGTCCAAGTCGAGTCCGAGATGGCGCTTCGATTCCCCGGGCCCGCCGACTTCGCGTGCACCTGCCTCAGCCCGCGCTGGGGTCTCGCCCTCCGCACGGCTCACTTTCGCGAGACGGCGGGCGTGCCTGCCGCCCGGCCGCCGCCGACACCCACCTCGGCGGACTCGAGGAGCCGCTCAGCAAGCGGGTTCGTCATGACATTGTCGGGCGACTCGTTATACTTCGGTGGAGACCACCTGCACAAAGGCCGCTGCCATGCCCGCCCGTAGCATCCGAACCGAGAAGCTTGACCTCCGCCTGACGGTCGACGCGAAGCGAAAGCTGCGCGCCGCGGCCGAAGTGGCCCATCGCTCGGTCAGCGAGTTCGTGCTCGCCACGGCGCTCATGCGCGCCGAGGAGATGCTGGGCGAGCAGCGGGACCTGAGGCTGACCCGGGAGCAGTGGACGCGGTTCATGCAGGCGCTCGATGCGCCGCCGCGCTCGCATGCCCGCATGAGGAAGCTGCTGCGTGAGCCGAGCGTCTTTGAACGCCCGTGAGTTTGCGCGTCGAGAAGCTGACGCGTCAGCACGTCCTCGACGGGTTCGACTGCGGCCACGACGCCCTTAATCGCTTTCTGCTCCGCTTCGCGTGGCCGAATCAGCAGGCCAACGCATCGCAGACCTACGTCGGCGTGGATGACGATGTCGTGATCGGCTTCTACACGCTGTCCGTCGGCGAGGTCGCCTACGAGGGCGCATCAGAGCGCCTGACCAAGGGCCTGGCGCGCCATCCGGTGCCGATCATGCTGCTCGCTCGCATGGGCGTTCGCGTGGGGCTGCAAGGCCGCCGGATCGGCGCCGGCCTGGTCAAGGATGCGATGCTTCGCACGATCGCGGCCGCCGACATCGCCGGCATCCGCGCATTCGTCGTCCATGCGAAGGACGACGCCGCGCGCGCGTTCTACGCGCATCTCGGCTTCGAGTCCTTCACCGACTTGCCCCTCACGCTGTACCGGCTGATCAAGGACATCCGCGCGATGGCCGCGGCCGCACCGCCGAAGAAGTGACCCGGCCCCATTAATACGCGATGAGCCATCGTGGCTTTCTTCTGTGCGGGGTCTTCGCTGAAGCGCGCCACGAGCCGCGACTCTTCGGCGAGGGTTCCCGGAAACAGGTTCGTTTCGCACACGAGGCCGGCCGCCGGGGCGCGTTTGCACGATGGCCGGAGCCGCCGTATTTTGCCGGGTATGGCCAAGGAGCCCGAGCGTTTCGACCCGGAGGAGCGTGCGCGCGAGAAGCAGCGCTCTCGCGAGGAGGATGCCCGTGCGCTCGCATCCGGTGAGAAAAGCCCGGAGCAGCTCCAGCGCGAGAACGGTCATTTCACGTTCGCGAATGCGCGCATCAGCCTGCGCGGGACCAAGCCGCTCGAGTGACGGATGTCGCATACGTCGACATCCGGCCCGTCCTCGCGAAAATCGCAGACCTCGAGCGGGAGCTCGTCTTCGTCGGGGGCCAGGCCGTGAACTTCTGGACGTCGTTCTACCAGCGACGCGTGCCGGCGCTCGGCGCAAGACAATGCCTGCAAGGGGGCATGTCTCTGGCGCCTGGAATTTCGGTATTGGCCGGATTGGAAACCGGCCCGCGGGTGCGTCAAAGGTGCGCCTGGCACGGGACGTGGCATCCTTGATCCCGTGACCCCGGCCGAGGAGAAATGGCTCAAGCTGGCGCGCGAGAAGGTCGCCAAGTACCCCGGGCTCGCGCGCGAGGCATTGCGGCGCCGAGAGTACGACAAGGCGGAGGAGTACTGGAGGCTGTGGCACGAAGCGATCGATGAGCTTCTCAGGCACTTCGGCGCTGCGCCAGGCAGCGCCGGCCGTTCAAACGGAGTGACCCATTGACTGATGCTGCCGGTATCCCGGCCGTCATCGACGCGATCCGCCACCTGCACGACTGCGGCGCGAAGCACGTCGAGACGGTCCACGTGCGCGACACGGCGCCGAACGGTGAGGTTGCCTGGGATGGCGACGTCGAGGTGTTCGACTTGATCGGTTCCGCGAAGGTGAAGCGGGCCTACGCGTGGAGCGAGGCGACGACGGGGAAGAAGCGACGGTTCTTCGCCGTGCTGCATGTTCCGCCGGAGAGGCTCCAAATCCGACCACTACCGGAATTTCCCCGTGAGCACATCGTCCACGCCCACGCTGGCGAACTTCGCGATCCTGAACACCAAGGTCGGCGAGACAACCTTGTCGCCTCGCGAGGCCAGGCGAACGCGAGGGGGGCTATAGACGGCTCCGCCGGAACCGATGATGCGCTCCTCCATATTCGTCCGACGCTTCGACGTCCCCCACGGACGCGGACGTCCGCGCGACGACCCGCACCCGTAACCACCACGACCCGTCCAGTGAGATCGATCGACATGGCTTAGGGCCCGGGGATAGCCGAGTCGATCGAATCTGCGTCCGGCGATTCGGGAAGCGAGTCGACTGACGCGCTCGGGGCTGAGGGCTGCGGCGCGTGCGGCCTGGCCGACGCTGACGGCGAGCCAGTCGGGCCTGTCGCGGTGGACCAGGGCGACGCAGAGGATGGTGAGCAGAGAAGTCGTGACCGGCGCCGAGGCATGCGACGACATGCGTGTTCCTCGGGGCCGGCGACGTTGCGTGGGATCCAAGATCGAGCTCGTGGCCGCAGCCCCGGAGGCCGACGTCTACCCGGTCGACGTAGCGGCGTAACGCGCCGGCCGCACGCCTCCCGAGGGTTGGTGATGCGGCTCCAACACCGGCTCGGGCTGAGGTGTCCGCGGCCACCCGGCGGGCCGTCCGGGACGGACCCGTGCAGTGGTGCCAGTCGTGGCCCCTTCCGACGACGGTTGGTTCTTCGCACTTGAACGTCGGCCTCTGGCTCATGGGCAGGCCATCGTGCCTGCGAGAGCCACGGCCTGGAGAGCCGTCGCTGGTCGTCTTCTCGGCTTCGCTGTACGGTTCCGAACCACTGGAGGCCCCGCCGTGATGGCGGCCCGATCACCGTGAACCGAGCGAGCAAGGCGCAGATCGCGAGGGCCAAGCGATTGCTGGTGCAGGAGGGCGCGGCCGGCAGCGCCGACGAGTGCGCCAAGGCCGCCGGCCAAGTCTACGACAAGCTCCATGCTCACCTCGCTCCGCTCGTGGGCTCTGCCGGCGTCCAGGCGCTGCTCGCCCGGAGCGTCAAGCTGACGCATGACGAGTTTTCTTTCCTGGAAGTCGCCGTCCTCGAAGGCTCGCCGAAGCTGCGCGAGCGTTTGAAGGCTCAAGATCCCGTCGTCGCCATGGAATCGGCCGCGACCTTCTTTGGGACCTTCTTCACCCTGATCACGACCTTCATCGGAGAGCGACTCACCACCGAGGCGCTACGTCACGCGTGGCCCATGATCGAAGAGACGGCCCCCAGGGAGACAGAACCATGAGCGACCGCGTTCCGATTCGTACGTTGCCCTCCGGGGTGCCGGGTCTCGACGAAGTACTGGGCAGCGGGATACCGGAGTTCTCCTTCAATCTGATCGCCGGCGGCCCGGGCGGCGGCAAGACGACGATGGCGCATCAGATCATGTTCAAGAACGCGACCCCCGCACGGAAGGCCGTGTATTTCAGCATCATCGGCGAACCTCCCATCAAGATGCTTCGCTATCAGCAACAGTACGCGTTCTTCGACGCTGCGAAGCTGGGCGACGGCACGGTCCGTTTCATTCACCTCGGCCAGCAGGCGCTCGAGGGAGGGATGCAGAAGGTGCTGGAGGTCATCGAGCAGGAGATCGAGAAGTCCGCTCCGGGGATCGTCGTCGTGGATTCCTTTCGAGCGCTCGTGCGGAGCACGGTCGCCGCCGGGTCGGGCGGCGAGCGGGAGCTGACGGACTTCATGCAGCGCCTCGCCCTCGTACTCACGGCCTACGAGGCCACCACGTTTCTCGTCGGCGAGTATGCCGACGGCGAGCACGACAGCGCGGTGTTCACGGTGGCCGACGGGCTCATCTGGCTCTACCAGGCCATCGATCGCAACTCCGTCGTGCGCAAGCTGCAGGTGATCAAGATGCGCGGTCAGGGGCAGATCCCCGGACTGCACACCTCCCGCATCACGGAGGCGGGCTACAGCGTCTTCCCGCGACTCCTCAAGCCGGCGGAAGTCGTCGCCAATCTCCCTCTCAAACATCGCATCTCGACCGGAGTGAAGGGCCTCGACGAGATGCTCGGGGGCGGCATCCCGAGCGGATATTCCGTGCTGATCACCGGCCCTTCGGGGTCGGGCAAGACGGTGCTCTCCAACCAGTTCATCATCGACGGAGCCGAGCGCGGCGAGAAAGGGATCGTCGCCATCTTCGAGAAGCGGCCCAGCGACTACCTGCAGACCACCCCGCGCGGGGCGGAATTCGAGAAGCTCGTCCGCGAGAAAAAGCTGGAAGTCCTCTATCTGCGCCCGCTGGATCTCTCCATCGACGAGACCCTGCTGGAGCTTCAGGATGCCGTAAAACGCATCGGCGCGACGCGAGCGGTGATCGATTCGCTGTCCGGTCTGGAGCTGGCGCTCGCGCCCACGTTCCGGGAGGACTTCCGCGAATCGCTGTACCGGATGATGGGGGCGCTGACGGGGCTCGGCGTCACGATCATCGCGACGGTCGAGGTGGCAGACTCCTACATCGATCTCCGGTTCAGCCCGGAGCCGCACGGCATCGCCTTCCTGACGGACGCCATCATCATCCAGCGCTACCTCGAGATCGAGGGGCAGCTCCGGCGTGCGCTGGCGGTGGTCAAGGTGCGCTCCAGCCAGCACAGCAAAGACCTGAGAGAGTACGAGATCTCGTCGGAAGGTCGGATCGTCGTCGGCCAGGCGCTCAAGGGGTACCACGGGCTTCTGACGGGGGCCCCGAGGGAAGGGGAGAGGGAGGAATGACGACGAAACGGGAGCAAGACGACGATCCGACCACGAAGCAAAAGCTGATCGACGACCAGCGCGAAGCGAACGCGCAAATGGTCAGCGCGACGATTCGGGCGCACGAGCTGGCGGACGAGGCGGAGGCGGCCAGGGATCGCGCAGAGGATAGCCAACGCGCGCTCAATGCCGTGGCAGAGTTCCGGGAGCTGTTCATCGGCGTCGTCGGGCACGACCTGCGCACGCCCCTCGGGTCGATCCTCATCTCGGCCGGCATGCTGCTTCAGCGCGGGCGCCTCGACGACCGGGACGCTGAGGCGGTCGCGCGCATCATTCGCAGCAGCCAGCGCATGACCCGGATGATCGGTCAGCTCCTCGATCTCACGCAGGCTCGTCTTGGCGGCGGGTTGCTCATCGAACGGAAGCCGACGGATCTGCGTGAGACCTTCCGGAACGTCGTCGAGCAGTTCGAGGCGGCGATCCAGCCGGAGGTCGAAGGCGACGTGACGGGCAACTGGGATCAGGATCGCCTGGCGCAAGCTCTCTCCAACCTCGTGAGGAACGCGATCGAGTACGCCACGCCCGGAACAGCCGTGGTCGTCAAGGCAAGCGCCGATGGGGCGGACCTCGTCGTCGAGGTCAGCAACCAGGGAGATCCCATTCCTGCGGACGTCCTCCCGGTCATCTTCGAGCCCTTCCGCCGCGAGCGACAGCGCGAGAAGTCGGCCACCGGGAATCTCGGCCTCGGCCTCTACATCGCCCACCAGATCGTGCTCTCGCACGGCGGCACGCTCGATGCGCGCTCTGCCGCCGGTACGACGACGTTCGTGATGCGCCTGCCACGCGGCGACGAAATAGGAGCCGGAGCGAGTAGGCGGCGGTAGAGGGTGGCGCTCGTCGTCGCAGCCATCGCGTGTCGCCGTCGTCCCACGAAGAGCAACGGTGGCGGCGGCAGCGGGTTGTACTGACGCGTAGCCGGGCCGTTTACTTGCCCCGCCCGGGCTCGCGCGTACCATCGCCCGAGCGCAAATGCCCACTCTGAATTCCCAGCTCGAAGCCCTCGCCCACTCGTTCGTCAACGACGTCGTCGCCGCCATCCGAGGGTCTTCCCTCGACGAACTACTCGCCCCCGGAGGCCGAACGGCGGGCAACGCTCGCGGTACTCGCCGAGTCGCTGCCTCAACGACCGAGTCGCCGGCACCGAAAGCAACGCGCCCCTCGGGTCGGCTCCGTCGTCGTTCGGCGGAGGAGATTGCAGCGGCGGTCGGCCAGATCGTCGAACTGCTCCGGAAGAACAAGGACGGCCTTCGAGCCGAGCAAATTCGAGAGAAGCTCGGACTCCAGGCAAAGGAGATGCCGCGAATCTTGAGGGCGGGGCTCTCGGCGCCGAAGGTGCTGACGAGCAAAGGGCGGAAGCGAGCGACCACGTATTTCGCAAAGTAGGTCGGGGCAAGCCACCCGCGAGCCCGCGGTCCCTCGACACCCGGAAGCCCCCGGTGGTACGAGCCGGCCCATGACCGCGTCCGGGTGGCCTCTCCGTCGTGCGGCCCCGCGGCAAACGGGCAAGGACGATCCCGTTGAAGCTTTCGCCGTCTGCCTCGACTGCGGAGCGGACATCGCGGACTGGCGCGAGCGGCTGCTCCCGATCCGCGCCGGCAGCCTCGCTGTCACCGAGGATGGAGAGCTGGCGCTGCACGTCGAGTGCGAGGGGATCTGCGACCAGTGCGGCGGCGGACGGGCGGAGGTTCGGGTCGAAGGCCGCCACGTGCCTCGCGCGTGACCGGCAGCAAGCGCAGAAATACGGCTCGATTCCATGGCGCGCGCTCGACGCTCGCTCAGCTCGCTGGTCCGGCGGAGCACGCTTCAGTCGATGGCGAGTGCCCGATACCGTTCCATCTCCTCGAGAGAGACTTTCCCAAAGCCCCCGCACGATTCGCAACCCCGGCGTACCCAGGTGCCCGACGGAAGCTGCACGAGGCGGTCGCCTTTCGCCTCGCCGTACTCGTTGGCACACGCGGGGCAAGGGACGAGCGGAACCTCGGGCGAGGTGGGGACCTCCGGGCGATATTGGTCGGAGGGCGCCACGATCGGAAGTCTGCCACGCGCGACAGGCGGTGCTACTCCCACTGGGGAGTTTCGCGCTGGGGAGTTTCGCGACCTTCGCTTAAAAAATCCGTCCAACATAGAACTGGCGGCCGTCCGGCAATGGCACTGGAACCGATCGTCCCAAACCGCGACCTCGCGATCGAGCGCCGCGCGGCGGCGAGGTTGTCGCAACGGGCTGGAATCACGTTGGTTCGTCGCGCGAAACGATCGCGCCGAGCGCGAGCGCCCTTCGATGGAGACTCGCGATCGTCTCCAGGTTGGTCAAATGCGTCGTCCTTGCCAGCGCGATTTTTCGTCCCGCCGCCTCGCGGCCGGGTAATCTGCGGTGCCGCGGCGACGCCGGGAAACCTATCGACAGCGCAACGACCGGAGTGTCACCCTGCCCTCGCGTCCTCGAAAAGCACCTGGCTCGGCGCGGCCAGGACACAAGCGGAAGAAAAAGGGGGCCAAGCCATCCCCTGCAGCGCCGCCGACGGCTGCAGCGCCGCCGACGACGGACGATGCCGCGGTGCAGCGCGGCGAGCCGCGCAGTGGCGCGCTCTTCCCGATTGTCGGCGTCGGCGCTTCGGCCGGGGGACTGGAGGCGTTCACGAATTTGCTCGCGGCCCTGCCGCCGGACACCGGCATGGGGTTCGTGCTCGTGCAGCACCTCGATCCGGACCATGAGAGCGCGCTGACACAGATTCTCTCTCGCGCCACGTTGCTTCCGGTGCGTGAGATCACCAACGACGAGGTGGTCCAGGCCAATCACGTCTACGTGATCCCGCCCGACACGAACTTGAGCATCGCCGGCGGTGTGTTGAAGATTCGGGCGCGGGAGCGGTCGCGCGTGCCGCCTCGGTCCATCGACGCGTTCTTCGAGTCACTGGCGCAGGACCAGCGCGAGCGGTCCGTGGGCGTCGTGCTGTCTGGCACGGCGAACGACGGCACGATCGGTCTGGAGGCGATCAAGGCCGAGGGCGGGATTACGTTCGCACAGGATGATTCGGCCAAACACGACTCGATGCCCCGCAGCGCCATCGCGGCGGGCTGCGTGGATCTCGTTCTTTCACCGGCAGACATCGCGAGGGAGCTCGCGCGGATTGCGAGGCATCCGTATGTCGCTGGGCAACGACGGCCCTTCGGAGCGCAAGACGGCGGGACACTCGCGACGGGCCAGGACGATAGCGCCGCCAGCCGCGCCTCAAACTCCTCCAGGAGAATCCTGTCGCTTCTGCGCACCCATTCAGGCGTGGACTTCTCGCTCTACAAGCCTACGACCATGGAGCGTCGCATCGCGCGGCGATTGCTGCTGAGCAAGCAGGCGACCCTGGGTGACTACGCCGGCTTGCTCCGCGGAAACGCCGAGGAGATCGATGCTCTCTACTCCGACGTTCTCATCAGCGTGACGAGCTTCTTCCGCAACCCCGAGACGTTCGACGTCCTCGAGCGCAAGATCCTGCCCGAGCTTCTGCGGCAGCGCGGAGACGATCCCCTGCGGTTCTGGGTCGTCGGCTGCTCCACCGGGCAGGAGGCGTATTCCATCGCCATGACGTTCGTGGAAGCAGCGGAGAAGGCGGCCCGGGTGCGCAAGCTGCAGGTCTTCGCCACGGACGTCAACGACGCGTTGCTGGAGAAAGCCCGCCGTGGTCTCTACGCGAAGAGCCTCGTCGCCGACATCACGCCGCTGCGTTTGCGGCGGTTCTTCGTCGAGACGGAAGGTGGCTACAAAGTCAGCAAGACGCTGCGGGACATGGTGATCTTCGCGCGTCAGAACCTCATCGCCGACCCGCCGTTCTCGCGCATGGACCTCGTCAGCTGCCGCAACCTTTTGATCTATCTCGAAGCGAGCGGGCAGAAGAAGGCGATGCCCGCGTTTCATTACGCGCTCAAGCCCGGAGGGTACCTGCTGCTGGGCGCGTCGGAATCCGTCGGCGGCTTCACCCACCTTTTCGAGCCGATCGACAGGAAGCACAAGATCTACGCGAAGAAGCCGGCGTCGATCCTGGCGCTTCATCTGCCGGTCACGGAAGATCGCGACGAGGCGGCCGTCGCGCGTCCGGGCGCTGCGATGCAGCGGCCCGGTGGGCAGCAACCGCCGGAGGGTCCGCACGGCGAGCTCAATGCGCAGCGCGAGGCCGACCGCATCACCGTCAGCCAGTTCGCGCCTCCGGGAGTGCTCGTGAACGCCGAGCTTCAAGTCCTGCAGTTCCGCGGTGCGACCGACCCGTTCTTGGAGCCGCCCACCGGCAAGCCGAGCTTCGACGTGCTGAAGATGGCCCGCGGCGGCTTGATGCTGCCGCTGCGCAGCGCGATCAATCAAGTCAGGAAGCAAAACAAGACCGTGCGCAAGGAGAACGTCGGCGTCGAGCGGAGCGGCAAGACCCGCAGGGTGAATCTGGAGGTCATTCCGCTGAAGAACCTGCGTGAGCGCTGCTTTCTGATCCTGTTCGAGGAGGCGCAAAGGACGAGCAGCGGGCGGGCCCCCCCCGACTCCGAGCCGGCTCGGGCGGACCACGCCCCTGGCCGCGAGAAGTCCAACCGCATCGCGGAGCTTGAAACCGAGCTCTCCGAGACGCGCGAATACCTTCAGTCGATGCAGGAGCAGCTCGAGACGGCCAACGAGGAGGTCCAGGCGGCCAACGAGGAGCTCCAGTCTGCCAACGAAGAGCTGCAGAGCAGCAACGAGGAGCTGGAGACGTCCAAGGAAGAGCTGGAGTCGACCAACGAGGAGCTGACTACCGTCAACGAGGAGCTGTCGAATCGGAACGTCGAACTCAATCGCCTCAACGACGATCTCGGCAACCTGCAAACGGCGAGCAAGGTCGCCATCGTGCTGCTCGGGCGCGACCTGCGCATCCGCCATTTCGACCCGCAGGCGGAGAAGCAGTTCGACCTACTGGCCGCCGACCTGGGGCGGCCGATCGGCCACATCCGCCACGCGCTCGTTCTCGGCGAGGCCACGCAACCCCCGCTCGACCTGGAGGGTCTGTGCTCCGAAGTCGTCTCCAACGGGCGCGAGCAGGAACGCGAAGTGCGCGACAAGGGCGGGCACTGGTATTCGCTGCGCGTGCGTCCCTACCTGACGCTCGACAACAAGGTGAATGGCGCGGTCATCGTGCTCGTGGACATCGATACGCTCAAGCGCAGTGAGCAAGCTCTGCGCGAGACCGATGCTCAACTTCGGTCACGCGCGGAGGAGCTGGACCAGGCGCGCCTGGCGATGGAAAAGCTCAACGCGGAATTGCGAAAGTCCAGCGCCGAGTTGTCGGAGGCCGACCGCCGCAAGGACGAGTTTGTCGCCATGCTCGGTCACGAGCTCCGCAACCCGCTGTCCGCTCTTTCGCATGCCCTCGATCTGCTGGGCAGGGTGCCGCGCGATCGCGGGCGGTCCGAGGAGCTGCGCGGGGTGATGGTCAGGCAGACGCAGCGCATCGGCACGCTGCTCGACCAGCTTCTCGACATCGCACGCCTCGCCGCGGGCAAAGTCGTGCTGTCAAAGAAGTGCATCGATCTCGCGGACGTGGTCCGCACGGCCGTCGAGACGGTGGGACAGCTCGTGGAGGCCCGGAAGCAAGAGCTCACCCTCTTGCTGCCGCCCGACGGGAGCACGCTCGTGCTGGGCGACGCGGTCCGGCTGGCCCAGGTCGTGGAAAACCTCCTGACGAACGCCTCGAAATACACGAACGAAGGCGGACGGATTGCAGTGAGGCTCGAGTCGGGCGACGACAAGGCTCGGATCATCATCCGAGACACCGGAACCGGCATGAGCGCCGAGCTTCTTCCGCACGTCTTCGAAGTTTTCATGCAGGCGCCGCGAACGCTGGAGCGTGCCATGGGAGGGCTGGGG
>Ga0302325_10024841_pt1 | contig 12457 bp, 9 predicted proteins | sample Palsa_T0_2_FD_201948 | JGI IMG/M metagenome (GOLD analysis project Ga0302325, IMG submission 201948) | Peat permafrost microbial communities from Stordalen Mire near Abisko, Sweden - Palsa_T0_2 | ecosystem: Environmental > Terrestrial > Soil > Palsa > Peat permafrost | place: Sweden: Abisko...
GTGCGGGCCGCGTAGCGCGGAGGCGAACGACTCGCCGTCGTCGGCAACCAGCGCGGCGATCTCGTCATACGCGTTCAACCCCGCGTACGCCGAGCTTCCCAGACACCCCAGGGGAAAGCGGCTCCCCTCTTCGCCGGCCCACGCGACGACTTCGAGCGAGCGCGACGGACGCGTTCCGCGCGCCGCGATGCGCGTGACCGCTTCGAGGCCGGCGACGACGCCGTACGCGCCGTCGTACGCGCCGCCGTCCTTCACCGTGTCGAGATGCGAGCCGCACTGCACCGGAGCGTCGTCGCGCAACCCGATCAGCCGCGCGAACACGTTGCCGGCCCGGTCCTGTTCGACGCGCAGTCCCGCCTCCGTCGCCCAGCGCGCGAACAGCCGGCGCGCGGCGTGCTCGGGCGCGGTGAACAACCCACGGTCGATCCCGTCCGCCGTCGCGCCGAGCGCCGCGAGCTCGGCGAGCCGCGCCTGCAGCGTCACACCTGGGTCGCCCATTCGGATCGTGCCGCGTCGACCAGCGCGAGATAGCGGTCGCGCGTCGTGCCGTCGATGAACGACGCCTCGAAGCTGTTGCGCGCCAAGGTAACGAGCGCGTCGTCGGACAGATCCAGCGCGCCGGCCACCGCGGCGAGATTGTCGCCGACGTAACCGCCGAAATACGCAGGATCGTCGGAGTTGACCGTCGCGACCAAACCTTCGTCGAGCATCGTGCCCAACGTGTGCCGGCGCAAGTCGGCGAACACGCGCAGCTTGACGTTCGAGAGCGGGCAGACGGTGAGCGGGATCCGCTCGCGGCGCAGGCGCGCGACGAGCGCCGGATCCTCCAAGCTGCGCACGCCGTGATCGACGCGCGAGATCTTCAGCACGTCGAGTGCCTCCCACACGTACGCCGGCGGTCCTTCTTCTCCGGCGTGCGCAACCGTCTTCCACCCTGCAGCCAGTGCGCGCTCGAAGACACGCCCGAACTTGGCCGGCGGGTGGCCGACCTCCGCCGAGTCGAGCCCGACGCCCACGATGCGCTCGCCGTACGGGAGCGCCTGCTCGAGCGTCGCCATCGCCGACTCGCCGCTCTGATCGCGCAGAAAGCACATGATGAGCTTCGAGGATATCCCGTGCCGGCGTTCGCTGTCGCGAACCACGGACCACAGACCGTCGATCACCGTCTCGAACGCGACGCCACGCGCCGTGTGCGCCTGCGGGTCGAAGAAGATCTCGGCATGCACCACACCTTGCGCGCGCGCGCGCGCGAAGTACGCATCCGCGAGCTCGGCGAAATCCTGCTCGGTGCGCAGCACCGTCATCCCGGCATAGTAGAGATCGAGGAACGACTGCAGGCCGGAAAACTCGTACGCCCGGCGCAGCGCATCGACCGAGGAGTACGGCAGCGTCACGCGGTTGCGTTCGGCCAGCGCGAACGTGAGCTCGGGTTCGAGCGTCCCTTCGATATGCAGGTGCAACTCGGCCTTGGGTAGCCGCATCGCGTCGGCCGGCATTCAGCGCTCCGCGGGGTGGCTGGCGATCCAGTGCCGCGCGATGTCGATGCGGCGGCAGATCCACACGTCCTCGTGCTGCTTGACGTAGTCGAGGAATCGTTCAAGTGACGCGGCCCGGCCGGGCCGCCCAACCAGCCGCGTGTGCAGTCCGACCGACATCATCTTCGGCGACGTCTTCCCCTCTCGGTAGAGCACGTCGAACGCGTCCTTCAAGTACGCGAAGAACCCTTCGCCCGACGTGAACCCCGGCGCGACGCTGAACTTCATGTCGTTGTTGTCGAGCGTGTACGGGATCACCAGGTGCGGCTTGCCGCCGACCTGTGTCCAGTACGGTAAGTCGTCGTTGTAGGCGTCGGAGTCGTACAGAAAGCCGCCTTCCTCGACGACCAGCCGGCGTGTGTTGACCGACGGAGCGTAGCGGCAGTACCAGCCGTAGGGCCGCGTTCCGGTGGTTCGCTCGATCGACTCGACGGCGCGACGCATCTGCGCGCGCTCTTCGTCCTCGTCCATGTTCTGGAAACCGATCCAACGCCAGCCGTGCGAGCACACCTCGTAGCCTGCGTCGCGAATCGCGGCGGCCGCCGGCGGGTTGCGCTCGAGCGCGAGCGCGGCCCCGAACACCGTGATCGGGATGTCGCGCTCGCCGAACATCCGCATCAGCCGCCAGAACCCCGCGCGGCTGCCGTACTCGTAGACCGATTCGACGATGAGGTCGCGCTTGCCGGGACCGAGCGTCGCGCCGGGAACCTCGGTGAGGTACATCTCGGAGCTCTCGTCGCCCTCACCGATGGCGTACTCCGAGCCTTCCTCATAGTTCATCACGATCTGCAGCGCGAGCCGCGCGCCGCCCGGCCAGCGCGGATCGGGCGGGCGCGCGCCGTAACCGACGAAGTCGCGTGGCAACTGCTCCATTCCAGCCAAAGAGACGGCCCGCGGAACCGCCTTTCCTGCCGACAGCAGGACAGCGCGCAAGCCGGAGCGGACGTCTGTCGCGTGTTTCGCATCTGCATCATGGCCGCGCTGGTCGCCGGCTGCAGCCTGCTCGCAACTCGTCCTGCCGCGGCTGACGTCAAATGCGGTCAGTACGCCGATACCGACTACGGGATGGCGCAGATCTGCGACGCCGGCATCCCGTCACACGAGCTCGACGTCACCGCACAGCTCGAGCCGAACGTCCAATTGCAGTCGAACTGGTGCTGGGCGGCCGCGATCTCCGGCGTGTTCGCATACTATGGCCACCCGGTGAGCCAAGCGCGCATCGTGCGCGAAGCGTACGGCGGAATCGCCAACATGCGCGGCACGACGCGCGCGATCATGGGGTCGCTCAACCGCGACTGGGTTGACGACGCGAATCGCCCGTTCCACGTCGAGGCCGATACGTTCTCAGCGAACTGGATCACTGCGACTCAGGATCTCGCCCAGAGCCGGCCGCTGATCGTCGGCTCGCTCGGCCACGCGATGATCCTCACCGCCGCCGAGTACACGCGCTTCGCCAACGGCAACGGCCGCATCCGCGGCGTCATCGTGCGCGACCCCTGGCCGACCAACCCGCGCCGCCGAACGCTATCGCCCGAAGAAGCCTACGGCGTCCAAATGTTGATCCGGATTCGGGTTACGTGACCCGCATTCGACTGTGATCGCCTTTTCTCACGTCGGACAGAACGGCCACCCGAAACATCTCCTCTAGGTTCCCGGAACCAGGAGGGTGAGCCGTACCGCTGGCCTTCTTGATTCAAACTATTCAACGCCGAGATCCACTGGGAAGGTCGCAAAAGGACACTCCGCGGCATTCTCACTTTGAAGGCGTCCCGCCGTCGACGCCGGCGTCCCATGAGTAGGAATCGTAGAGGGGTCGGACCTAGCATGGCATCGTTGTCTGAGCTCGAGGCTCTTGCCGCGTTATATGTCAGATACAAGGCATCCGGCGACGAATCGCTGTCCGAGCTCTATTACATCAACTTAAGACAAGCACAACCGAGCCAAGATGAACGCGATTATATCGATCGACGAGTGGCGGAACTCATTTCACGATCGACTTCGTACCCGCGGACGGCACTGATTCTAAATCGCAGTCTCTTGCCACCCGGCGAGGTTGACGTCGATTCAGTACTGGCTTTGCCCGCAGTGGCTCGGGACCTTTTCGAGTATACGCCGCTCGGCCGAATGAACAGCCTTGTAAGCACTATCGGAGAGGAATGGTCGAGGGATCCTCGAGACCTGCGTAAGGCATACGTATGTGCCGTCTGCTGCGAACTCGCTTATCTTCATGTGACAGAGAAAGAGCGAGTCGCACCTCGTTTCCGCCTTTTTAAGGACAGTCTGATCAACGCTCATCTACGCCATAGGCACGTTGATATACGCAGCGTTCTTGGGGCGTTCGAGTTCGAGGCGTACACAATCGCGACACCCTACTTCGTGTACTTGATCATGAATATGCGAAGATTCATCCTCGTCGCGGTCCGGGGGACAGCGACGCGCGCAGACTGGTGGATTAACGCCAATGTTGGTCTGTCCGGACCGTTTCATCGAGGATTCGATCACGAGGCACGAGCGGTACGACCAAAACTCGAAGCGTTGATCGCCGAGAAGTTCGGTCGGAGAGCATTGCCACTGTATTTCACTGGACATTCTCTAGGGGGAGCCGTCGCGGCCATCTCTGCCCTGCAATGGTCTGGGCCCGAAGCAATGATGACGCCCTATACCTTCGGCGCTCCACGCTTTGCGCGTGGGCGCCGCCATGCGTCATCATCGTACGCTTACGTGTTGCCGTCCGACTTGGTCCCTCACGCGCCCCCGCGATTTCTCCGATTCGCGGACAATCGTTTATGTGAAACCATCCCACCGAATCAGGAGCCAAAGTCAGGTCTCTCGGCCCTCCGTAGCTGGATCGTGCACCGACGACATGCCCTCGACTTCCATTTGATTGAGTACTATCGCCGGCCGTTGGGACGCGAAATCTTTGACGTCGACTTTCTCGAGGATATCTACATTCGAACCCTACCGCAAACGATCTCCCTCTAACCGAGATGCCCGGTGACGCGTCCCGCCTGAATTCGAACCCGAAGATGAAACGGAAACACTACGACGACGTTGGCTTCTTCATGAGCGGGCGCGCCGGTACGCCGGCGACGCGGTCGCCGGGGGCGACGTCGCGGATGACGACCGAACCCGCGGCGGTCATTGCGCCGTCGCCGATGGTGAGCGGGGCGACGAGGGAGTTGTTCGTGCCTATGAAGACGTCGGCGCCGATCTCGGTGCGGTTCTTCTTCTCGCCGTCGAAGTTGCAGGTGATCGCGCCGGCGGCGTAGTTCGTGCGTGGGCCGACCGAAGCGTCGCCGATGTAAGCGAGGTGATTGGCCCGCACGTCGTCGCCGATTTCGGACTTCTTGAACTCGACGAAGTTGCCGATCCGCACGCGGTCGCCGATCACGTTGCCGTCGCGCAGATGGGCGAACGGGCCGACGCGCACGTCGTCGCCTAGTCGCGTCGAGAGGATGACGCTCTCGCGGATGTCGCAGCGTTCGCCGATGACCGCGTTGCCGATGCGCGTGTGCGGGCCGATCGAGCTGCCCTCGCCGATCTTCGTTTCGCCAAAGATCCATGTCCCCGGCTGGATCGTGACATCGCGGGCGATCTGCAGCCCAGGGTCGAGATAGGTGGTCGCGGGATCGACGATCGTCACGCCGGCGCGCATGTGCGTTTCGCACAGCCGCTGGTTCAGGATCGCACGCGCGGCTGCCAGCTCGACCCGATCGTTGACACCCAGCACGCTGTGGTAGTCGTCGACGGTAACCGCCGCGACGCGCCGGCCGGTCGCGATCAGCAGCTCGACCGCGTCGGTGAGATAGTACTCGCTTTGCGCGTTCTGATTGCCGATGCGCGCGATCGCCTCGCGCAGCGCCGGCTCCTCGAAGGCATAGATTCCGGCGTTCATCTCGTCGACCGCCAACTGCTCGGGCGTGCAGTCCTTGGCCTCGACGATCCGCTCGACCGCCGCGCTCGTCGACCGCGTCGTGCCCTGCGCGCGAATCACCCGGCCGAAGCTCGACGGCAGCGGCATGCGCGCGGTGACCAAAGCCAGCGCAGTCGCCTTGCTGCGCCGCAGCGCGGACTGCACGTCGCGGAAGATGCTGCGGTCGACCAGCGGCATGTCGCCGTATGCGACGAGCACGGCGCCGTCGCGCGGCTCGAGCGCGTCGAGCGCGGTCGTCACCGCGTGCGCGGTTCCGAGCTGCTCGGCCTGAACGACCGTGCGCACCGCGAAGCGCGACAGCAGCGGATCGAGCTCGGGGCTCGTCACGACGACGATCTCGTGTATCCCCGACGCGCGCAGCTCCTCGAGCACCCACCACAGCATGGCCCGTCCGCACAGCTCGTGCAGCACTTTCGGCCACGCCGACTTCATGCGCGTCCCTTTGCCGGCGGCCAAGACAATCGCACGCGCGCTCATCGCTGCCACTCCTTCTGCTCCTTCGACGACACGCCGCCGAAGGCTTCGAGCGCGACGCGAAAGCGTTCGCGGCAGATGTCGCGGCCGAGCAGCTCCATCGAGTCGAACAGCGGGAGCGAGGTCGGACTGCCGGTCATCGCCACGTAGTACACCCGCGTGAGGTCGCGAAACTTCACGCCCAGCGTTTCGCCGACGCCCCGCAGGACGCGGTCGATCGTTTCCTTGTCGAACACGCGCTCGGCGTCCAGCCGCCACATCGCGAGCGCCAGCGCGCGCCGGACCACGTCGTCGTCGAGCTTCGTTCCGGCGAACGACTCCTTCGTCACTGCCAGCCGCCCGGCGAACAGGAACGCCGCCAGCGGTACGATGTCGCTCAGCCGCTCGATGCGCGACTCGGCCAGCTCAGCGATGCGCTCGAGCCGCTCGCGCGCGAAGCCCCACTCCGCAGTGCGCTCCATCAGCTCCTCGGTGGTGAGTTTGCGCAGGTACTGACCGTTGAGCCAATCCAGCTTGACGGTGTCGAAGACCGGACCGCCCAGCGAGATCTTGGTGAGATCGAGCCGCTCGGTCAGCGTTGCGAGATCGAACACTTCCTGGCCCTCGGGCGCGGGCGCGAGCAGCAGGCCCAGAAAGTTGAGCAGCGCATCGGGCAGATAGCCCATGCGCTCGTAGAACAAGATGCCGGTCGGGTTCTTGCGCTTGCTGAGCTTCGAGCGGTCGGGATTGCGCAGCAGCGGGAGGTGCATGAACGCCGGCGGCTCCCAGCCGAAGTAACCGTACAACAGCAGGTGCTTGGGAGCCGACGACATCCACTCCTCGCCGCGGATCACGTGCGAGATCTCCATGAGGTGATCGTCGACGACGTTGGCGAGATGGTAGGTCGGCAGACCGTCGGACTTGAGCAGCACCTGCATGTCGACGGTCGAGTAGTCGAACGGAACGTCGCCGCGCGCCAGGTCGTGCACGATGCACACGCCCGAGTCCGGCACGACCATCCGCACGACGAACGGTTCGCCGGCCTGAGCGCGCGCGCCCGACTCTTCCGGCGAGACCGTCAAACAGTGGCCGTCGTACTTCTGCTGCATTCCGGCGGCGCGCTGCGCGACCCGCATCTCCTCGAGCCGCTCGGGCGTGCAGAAGCACCGGAACGCATGACCGGCAGCGAGCAGCTCATCGGCATAGCGCCGGTAGATCGCGGAGCGTTCGCTCTGACGATACGGCGCGTGCGGGCCGCCGATGTCGGGGCCTTCGTCCCACGTCAGCCCGGTCCAGTGCAGCGCGGCGAGGATCGCGCGCTCGGAGACCGGGGTAGAGCGCGCCTGATCGGTGTCCTCGATGCGCAGGATGAAATCGCCGCCGTTGCGGCGCGCGAAGCAATAGTTCACCAACGCCGTATAGGCCGTGCCGACGTGTGGATCGCCCGTCGGCGAGGGCGCGACGCGCGTGCGAACCCGCCGCGCGCCGGTTGGGGACAGGTTCACGCAGCTATCCGGTCAGCTCGCGCCGTTTGCCGCATTCGCGCTCGACGAAAGAGATGATGTCGGAGAGCGGCGCGCCGGGCGTGAAGATCTCGCGCACGCCGAGACGCCGCAGCTCCTTCGCGTCGTCGGCCGGGATGGTGCCGCCGCCGAAGAACACGATGTCGCCGGCGCCCTGCGCGCGCAGCTGCTCGACGACAAGCGGGAAGAGCGTCATGTGCGCGCCCGACAGGATCGACAGCCCGATCCCGTCGGCGTCCTCCTGGATCGCGGTCTGCACGATCTGCTCGGGCGTCTGGAACAACCCGGTGTAGATCACTTCCATCCCGGCATCGCGCAACGCGCGCGCGATCACTTTCGCGCCGCGGTCGTGCCCGTCGAGCCCGGCCTTGGCGACGATCACGCGCAGCGGCCGGCTGGGTGCGTCAGTGGTGGACATTAGAATTGCGTCTGCTCGGTGTAGCGGCCGTAGACCGAGACCATCGCTTCGACGATCTCGCCTTCGGTGGCGACCGACTTGACGCAGTCGATCAGGTACGGCATGACATTGGCGTCGCCGGCGCAAGCGCGCTTGAGCGCCGCCAGCGAGGCTTCGACCGCGGCGGCGTCGCGCGTGGCGCGCACTTCCTGCACCGCGCGGGCCTGACCGCGTTCGATCTCGGCGCCGATCTTGAGCAAGTTGGGATCCTGCGCCTCGTCGGGCCGCTCGAACGCGTTGACGCCGACGATCACCCGCTCGCCGGATTCGATCGAGCGCTGGTAGCGGTACGACGCGTCGGCGATCTCGCGCTGCGGGAAACCGGCTTCGACCGCGGCGACCATCCCGCCGTACTCTTCGATCTGCGCGAAGTACTGCTCGACCTGGCGCTCCATCTCGTCGGTGAGCGCTTCGACGAAGTACGCGCCGCCCAGCGGGTCGACGACGTTGGTCACGTTCGTCTCGTAGGCCAGCACCTGCTGCGTGCGCAGCGCGATCTCGACCGACTTCTCGGTCGGCAGCGCGAGCACTTCGTCCATCGAGTTCGTGTGCAGTGACTGCGTACCGCCCAGAGCGGCCGCCATCGCTTCGAACGCGACCCGCACGATATTGTTCTCGGGCTGCTGCGCGGTGGCGCTGCAGCCGGCGGTCTGGGTGTGGAAGCGCAGCTGCCACGAGCGCGGGTCCTTGGCGCCGAACCGGTCGCGCATGTGGCGCGCGTAGATGCGGCGCGCCGCGCGGAACTTCGCGATCTCCTCGAAGAAGTCGATGTGGCTGTTGAAGAAGAACGACAGCCGCGGCGCGAACTCGTCCACGTCCATCCCGCGCTGCTGCGCTTCCTCGACGTACGCGAAACCGTCGGCCAGCGTGAAGGCGAGCTCCTGCGCCGCCGTCGAGCCGGCTTCGCGGATGTGATAGCCCGATACCGAGATCGTGTTCCACTTGGGCATCTCGCGCGTGCAGAACTCCATCATGTCGACGATGATGCGCACGTGCGGGCGCGGCGGAAAGATCCATTCCTTCTGCGCGATGTACTCTTTGAGGATGTCCGCCTGCAGCGTGCCGCCCAGCTTGGCGCGCGGGATGCCCTTGTTCTCGGCGGTTACGATGTAGAGCGCGAGCGCGATCGCCGCGGGGCCGTTGATGGTCATCGAAGTGGTGATCGCGCCGAGATCGATTCCGTCGAACAGCGTCTCCATGTCGCGGATCGAGTCGATCGCGCAACCGCACTTTCCGACCTCGCCGAGCGATTGAGGGCTGTCGGAGTCGTAGCCCATCAGCGTCGGCATGTCGAACGCGACCGACAACCCCATCTGCCCCTGCGAGAGCAGGAAGTGGTACCGCTCGTTGGTCTGCTTGGCGTTACCGAAGCCGGCGAACTGGCGCATCGTCCACAGCCGCGAGCGGTACATCGTCGGGTGGATCCCGCGCGTGTACGGGAACTCGCCCGGCAGGCCGAGGTCGCGGGTCAGGTCGAGGTGGGCGACGTCGTCGGGGCCGTAGACCGTCTTGAGCGGGATGTCGGAGATCGTGCGGTCGACCGCGCCTGAACCCTTGCCCGAACGGGGCGGCGTATGGTCGGCCTTGGCCTGCCAGCGTTCGACGAGCTCTTGGTACTCCGGCGTCGCGTCGGGTCCGAGCCCCGACGCGCGTTCGATCATCTTCGCCACGTGCGCGCTTCCTTCACGGTCGACCCGTCCGATTCGACCTTCGTCCAGAACATTCCCGATTGCGCCGCGCGTCCGTCAGTTGGCCGAGACGGCGGGACTGTCGTCGCTGCGCCGCAGGCGCGCCTTGGAGGCCGCGGCATAGACGCCGCCGCGCAACTCGGCGGGCTGGGGTGCGGACGGCAGAACCACGTCCCAGCCCTCGCCGCCGGCCTGACGGGCGTCGCTGAGCAGCAGCCAGCCGACCAGGCGGCGCTGCGCGGCTGGGATGCGGTCGATCCCGGCCCAGGCGGCCAGTGCGCCGGGCACGACCACCACATCGGCGCCGGCCAGAGCGGCGCGCACGACGCTCGACCCCGAGGCGACCTCCACCACGAATCCCAGCGCGCGGAGCTGCTCCGGAATGTCGGCGGCCCGCTCGGCGGCGCCTACGAACAGGATGCGCAAACGACGCTGGACGCGCCGCGGATCGGCCGGCAGGATCAGCCGCACCCACCAGCCCCCGTTCTCAGAGCCGGTCCGGAACGAACCCCCGTGCCGCTCGACGATGCGCTGGGTCAGCCGGGCGCCGATGGTCGGGGCAGCCGGGTCGGCCGGCGAGGCTCCGGTGCCGTTGAGTTCGAGCACGACAGCCTCGTCGAGGTTTTCAAGCCGCGCGCGGACCGGCGCGAGCGCCCGGCGACCGTCCTGCACGAGCCGCCCCAGCGCGGTCGCCAGCAGCTCGGGATCGGCGACGAGCCGCAGCGCCTCCGACCGCTCGAGCTCGGCACCCGCCGCCGCGACGAGCTCACGCAGATCGACCGCGACCCATTGGGGATCGACCGCCGCCAGCTCGATCCGCGACAGCAGGTCGATGTCTGTGGCGATTTCGGCGACCCGTTCGCCGTTGGCCCGAACCATCGCCAGCGCTTCGCGCGCGTCGGCGGGAAAGCGGCCGTCCTCTTCGAGCAGCCGGGCGAAGCCGATGATGCTCGTCACCGGGCCGCGGACGTCGCGCGACAGCCGGGCGACCAGCTCGGCTTGGGTGGCGCGCGCTTCGAGCAGCTCGGCGCGGCGGCGCTCGCTCTCCGCGTGCAAGCCGACGTTGCGCATCGCAACGGCGAGCGCCGCGGCGACGAGCTCGAGGGCGCCGCGGTCGGCTTCCTCGGGGCGCCGCCCCGCATAACGCACCGCCAGCACGAACTCCGGATACGGGCCGGCGCCCGGGATCGGCAGCACCAGCTCGCCGGCCGGCGTGTCGTCGAGCGCGAACACCGCGTGCCCGGTCGGGACCGCACCGCCGGGCAGCGGCCGGTCGTCGAGCGCGGCGACGACCCCGTACGTGCCGTCGATGGCGCGCCGCAACAGTCGCGCCTTGCCGCCCGTCGCCGCGCCGACCGCCTCGACCAGCGCGCGAACCGCCGTCGAAGGCCGCGCCGAGCCGAGCGTGCTGCGGGCCGGATCGCTGGCTGCGTCGAGCCCGGCCGCGAGCTCGCCCAGCAGCTTGCCGCGCTCGAGCTGGTGGATCACCAGCCGCGCGACCAAGACGAGCTGCGCGCGCTGCCCTTCGCTCAGCGTGCGCGCTTCCTGGTCGAGAACCGCCAGGACGCCCACCGCCTCGCCGGCCGGCGTCAGCAGCGGCGCGCCGGCGTAGAAGCGCACGCCGAGCGGACCGGCAACCAGCGCGTTGCGCGCAAAGCGCGGATCGGCGGCGGCGTCCGAAACTTCGAGCACGTCGCGACCGGCGATCGCCGACGCGCAGAACGACGTCGTCCGCGGTATCTCGGAGATCCCGCCGAGCCCCACGCGCGCCTTGAACCAGACGCGCGTCTCGTGGACGAACCCGATCAGCGCGAATGGCGAACCGGTGACGGACGCCGCAAGCCGGACCAGCGCATCATACGCGGCCTCGACCGGAGTATCCAAGATTCGGTACGCACGCAGCGCCCGCAACCGCGCGTCGTCATCCCTCGTGTCTACGATGTCCCAGAGGTACGCGAAGCGACGGCCGATGCCCCCCGGCTGGGGAACGTCAGCTCGGCGATTCCCGACTTGTCGAGCTCGCCCAAACCGAGCTCCGTCATGCGCTCGAATTGGTGCGCGGTGGCCCGCGCGAGCGGCAGGTCGAGCTGCGCGTCGCGCGCGAGGGCGAGCGCGATGTTCGCGTCCTTGGCGGCGTGCGCCGCGGAGAAGAACACGTCGTGCTCGCGCGCCTGCATGTCGGCGCCGTCGGTCTCGAGCACGCGCGACGCGGCGCCGGTCTCGGCGAACACCTCGCGCAGCATGCCGAGATCGAGCCCGAGCGCTTCGGCCAGGCCGAGCCCTTCGGCCAAACCCGCCGTGTTCACGTTCATCACCATGTTGACGAGCGCTTTGACCTTCGCGGCCTCGCCGGCGGCGCCGACGTAGCGCACCTTCTTGGCGAGCCGCTCGAGCAGCGGCCGCGCGCGCTCGAACGTCTCGCGCCGGCCGCCGGCCATCAAGTACAGCGTTCCGTCGCGCGCCTGCGGGATCGAGCTCGCCATGCACGCTTCCAGGCTCGCGCCGCCGCGCGCTTCGACGCGCGACTGCACCTCGACGTGAACGGCGGGCGTGATCGTCGCGCAGTTGACGAACAGCTTCCCCTGCGCACCGTCGAGCAGCGAGTCGCCTTCGGTCGCGAAGATGCCGTCCATCGCGGCGTCGTCGCTCACGACGGTGATCACGACGTCCGAAGCCCGCGTGACCTCGGCGAGCGACGTCGCGGCCGCGATTCCCAGCTCGCGCGCCAGCCCGTCGGCCGTCTCCGGCCGCGCGTCGTACACCGCGGCGACCGTATAGCCGACGTCGCGCAGTCGCCGCGCCATGTTGGCGCCCATGCGACCGACGCCGACGACCCCGATGCGCTCCTGCAAACCGTGCATGCCGGG
>Ga0302325_10024843_pt1 | contig 12457 bp, 12 predicted proteins | sample Palsa_T0_2_FD_201948 | JGI IMG/M metagenome (GOLD analysis project Ga0302325, IMG submission 201948) | Peat permafrost microbial communities from Stordalen Mire near Abisko, Sweden - Palsa_T0_2 | ecosystem: Environmental > Terrestrial > Soil > Palsa > Peat permafrost | place: Sweden: Abisko...
CCAAGTTCGTTTTCGACCTGGTGTATAACCCGGCCGAGACCAAACTCGTCAAGATGGCCCGCGCGAAGAATATTCAGGTAATTCCAGGCTTGGAGATGTTCGTCCAGCAGGGTGCCCGCCAATTTGAGATTTGGACAGGCAAGCCCGCTCCCGTTGCCGAAATGGCGTATGTAGTAACCAAAGCGTTGGAACGTCAGGCCGCGGCGGAAGCCAGCGAGGAACAAAAAGCTCCAGCCAGAAAGGCCGCGCCGAAAGCGGCTGCAAAGAAGGCGGCTGCGAAGAAAGCGGCGCCTAAGAAAGCCGCACCCAAGAAGCCTGCAAAGAAATCCGCAAAGGCTATTAGCAAGAGGTAACGGTGGAAGGGCACGGCTTCACAGGCTGCTGAAAAAGTCGATTTCGGCGAGTTTTGAAGGGGCGCACCTTTAGGTGCGCCGTCACAAGTCCTTTGAATTTGCCATCCCGAGGAGGCCTTTAGGCCGACGAGGGATCTGCTTTTGAGTTTTTCAGCGGCCTGCTCAGCTGTGCCGAAAGCTCGTTACTAGAGCAGGGGCTTAGAGACTATATGGTTCTGTTGACATCTTCCTTGAAGGGGCGCGCCTTTAGGCGCGCCGTAAAGCCGTCGAAGCCAGCCGGCTTTAGCCGCTGAGGGAATTCGTTTTCCATGGCTGATGAATTCGAGTTTCCTCAGGGGCTAAAGGCCGCCGCCAAAATGGCGCCGATCGGCGTGGCTGAAGCCCCGCCCCTTCAAAACACCGCGGGCTTCAACAGGCTGCCAACTCCGCGAGCTTACCGACATCCGCCACTTCCATATCCGGCCGTGCATCGGTCAGCTTAGTAGCAGCCGACGCCTTACCCTGTCTGCGATTCACCCACACGGTTGCAATCCCCAGCGAGCGCGCTGGTCCTACGTCGTGGTATAAACTCTCGGCAACATGAAGCAGGCGAGTGCGGGGAATTCCGAGGCGTTGCAGCAGCACCTCGAAGTTGTTCAGCGATGGCTTGTAGCTGCGCACTTGCTGCGCGGTGGCGACGCAATCGAACGGGACTTGCAGCTTGCGCGCCGAATAAGCAAACAGATCGCCGTCGACGTTGGAGAGAATTGCCAGCTTGTAGCGGGAATGCAGGCGATGCAAAGCTGCGACCGTGTCGGCGAAGGGGTCCCAATCGCGAACGGAATCCGCCAAACCGGCTGCTTCCGCCTTGGTAACTTCGAAGCGCAGCTCGCGTGCGAAGTCCCGCACGACGCTTGCCAGCACCTCGCGATAACTGCGGTATTCGCCGGCCTGCTCACGGGGCTCGAACTCGGAGTACAAACTGAGGACTTCGGCATCGCCGATCGCGCAGCCCTTCTGTTGCAGCAGCGGCCGCAAATAGCCGAGCAGGCCCGACTCCCAATCGATCAGCGTGCCGTAGCAGTCAAAGGAAAGCCACTCGAACTGCGCGAAGTCGAGCATTGGGGGTATTCGTCCTGACAACAAAATGTGATTGGCAGTGTCCGTGGTCTCAGCCAGCGCTTCCGCGCTGCGCTAATCACTCTACGTACTGTACACAACCGATTTACCGACGCGGAAGGAACTCCGGAATGGAGCGGACGATAACTTGTGCTATGGGGATATTACGACAGTAGTCTCCGACATTTGCGAGTCTTAGAGGGCCGCACTGCCATGACTTTGTCGCCTCGCTCGCGCCTTTTACTGCTGTGAAATCTCGAAACACCACTCCTTTCCATGACGGGATACACCCATCTGCTCTGGCCGACTTCATTGCTCGCGGGGCATGCACACCCCGTGCTACGGCGTAATTTCCCAAACCACGCCGCCTCCGATCGCACCACCCAACGCAGCCGTGCCGTACAGATTGCCGGCAGCGTCGATCAGGACTGTGCTGTAGGAAGCCCATCCGTCTGCGCCGCCACTGAAATCGTGAAGCGACACGTAGTTCCAGTATCCATTCGACTTCGTCAGCCTAAAGACGTTGCCGTACCCAAAAGAGCCATCATGGAGCGTCGTGCCGTAGAGGTTACCGTTCGCATCCATCGTGAGCCCGGCGACCGGGCCCTCAGTTCCGCTGAAGCTATGTAGCACACTGAAATTCCATCCGCTTCCTGACGGGGAGAACTCAAAGACAGTGCCGCCGCCGCCGCTTCCCCCGGCTGCAGCCGTTCCATAGAGATTGCCTTCTGCATCCTCGAGCAAATTGCCGTCCGGCGCCGCCCCGTCGCTCTGTCCGGTGAAGTTGTAGAGAACGGTGTGCGTCCACGATCCTGCGCTTTCCGTCATCTCGTAAAAAGTGCCGAGATCAGCCGAACCGCCGACGGTCGTCACTCCAAAAATGTTGCCGGAAGCATCGAAGGTAATACCGCCGTAGGGCGAGTTTCCGCTGGACTCCTCGAAATCCCAGATCACCGATTGGTTCCATTCCTGGATCGGAGTCGTCAGCTTATACAACACCCCGCAGGAGTTGGGAACATTCCGGCAATAGTTCGGACCGCCTACATCGGTAGTGCCGTACAGATCACCCTGGGCGTCGAAGGCGACTTCGGCGATAGGTCCGGCGCCGCTCAGATAGTCGGCTGGGAAACTATAGTGGCTCTCCTCCCACGGACACGGCACGTTACCGCAAGACTTCGCTGGGGGAGACAGGCGGAACACCGTGCCGCGAGGCCCCGTCCCTCCCGAATAAGTCGTTCCGTAGAGCGCGCCGTCGCGCCCGAAGATGACTCGGGAAAAAGGATCAGCACCGTCGCTGCGCGGGCCTCCGAATGCGTGCAGAATAGTGATGGTCCACCCGTTACTGGTACGAGACAGTCTGTACACGGTTCCGCATCCAGCAGGGCATGACTGTGAGCCGGCGAATCCGCCGAGTGGCGTGGTCCCATACAGATTTCCGGCACGATCCATGGTCAGTCCGGCGTCAGGCTGGGCGCCATCAGGAGTGTCCGTGAAGTTATGAATCACGCTGTAAGTTTGTGCAGATAGTACTTCTGTGAACAACAACGCAAGCACCGCCCACCCGCTCGTTACCGACAGCGCCACAACAAGAATTGCCAAGGCCTTCGAGACCGTAGAAAATCCTTTACCTGGCATGTTCCGTCCTCCTTGGTCAGAATTCCTATCAAGGCCCAGAATACTTGTGTGAAGGCGACTACAACAGCGTAGGCATTATTAGCTCTCCAAGCGTCAAACACTAGTGAAATGTGGTCGTCACTTACTGTTGTGAACAGGCGATAGCGCAACCTATTCCGGCTTGTCCCCCCGAGCTTGCTGCAGAGGGCCGTGCTAGCGGACCTTGTCCGCAGCCAGACTCGGGGTGACTTTATGCGACTCGAATTTGCGTTGCAGGGCCTCGAGCGGTGAAGTGGACTGCTTCTCGTGAGCTTCGCCGGCGCTGGTGGCCACAGGCTCCGCTTCCTCCACATTCGATGCGCCGTCATTTATCTCTTCGCCAGAATTGCCGCTGGCGTTGCTCGGTACACCAGCGGGGTTCGTCGCTACGGCTGCCACGGGCTTGGGCACTTCTACCAGCCGCGAGTTGACCAGGCCCTTCTCCAGAAACTTCTTCGGATTCAGCAACGGACGGGCGAGCGAAGGATTGTAGCTCGTCCAGGGCGAATCGAATTCAGCCTCGCGCTCGAACTGCGCCCGCATGCTTTCCATCTTGGAGTCGAGATCGTCCATGTAGTGCAGCATGAGCGCTTCCGGGAACATCGGCAGCTTGGGCGATCCGAACTCATATTCGCCGTGGTGGCTGATAATCAAGTGCTCCAGCAGGACCTTCAGTTCTTCCGGGAAGCCGGGCACGCGTGCAATCTTTTCGTGCAACATTTCCAGCTCGATGATCATGTGTCCCAGGAGCTGTCCCTTGGTGGTGTAGGCGATGGAGCGCTGATACGTGAGCTCGTGCAGCTTGCCGATGTCGTGCAGGAAGACGCCGGAGAGCAGCAGATCGCGGTTGACCTGGGGATAGTTGCGCGCCGCCAGATCGCAAACCGTAAACAGCGAGACGACGTGGTCGAGCAGGCCGCCGACGAAGGCGTGATGCAATGTCTTGGCCGCGGGAGCAGTTTTGTAGGCAGCGACCAGCGCCTCGTCGGCAATGAATTCCTTGATTAGCGACTTCAGCCAGGGATTCTGGAAGCTCTCCACAAAGTTGCACAGCGTCTGCCAGAGTTGCTCGATATCTTTGGAGGTCTTGGCAAGATAGTCCGAATAGTCGATCTCCGACTCGCCCAGCTTGCGCATTTTGTGAACGGTGAGTTGCCAGCGTCCGTTGTACTTGTGGACCACGCCCTTCACCTTGACGAAGTCATCCTGCTCGAAGCCGGAGATCGCGTCGGCAACGTTGTCCCACATGTTTGCCTGGACCTGGCCGCTGCGATCGGCGAGGAGCAGAGACAGGTACAGCTCGCCGCTCTTCTTCGACTTCACCTGTTTGAGGGCGACGACAAACAGCGAGGTGATGGTCTGGTTCTCCATCCGGGCGCAATCGGAAATGTAGAATTCTTTCATTCGAGTCTGTCAGGGGGCATCGCAGCCGCGCAAAGCGACCGCGCGCCTAATGGTATCAGTAGGCGGTCGCCAGTAGCCAGAACCAGTTGTCAGTGGCCAGTTGTCAGTTGATGAAAGTGTACGGGCCGGTAACTAGTGTACTGCGTCATGCGGATGGGCAGTTATGACGTGCGGTCTTCGCGCGCTTTACCTTTTCTAGGATGTCGTTGGCTGTGGCGGTCCAAATGAAGGGCTTGGGTTTGCGGTTGTGGTGTTCGATGTAGGTGTGGATGGCCGGTTGCAATGCTTCCACGCTAGTGAAGGCGCCACGCCGGAGCTGGTTTTCGGTTAGGTCGCGAAAAAAGCGTTCCACCAAAGAACCCGACCGGAATATACATGTTGCTATTTATGACGCAGTACACTAGGAACAAGGAATTTTGCAAGAGCCAAAGCGCCTGCAGAGGGAAGTTTCTTACCTGCAGCGGAAAATCGAGATCGGCGAGCGAATCTGTGAGCCGCTGCAAAATCAAAGGGGTCGCTTGGTCCGTGAGGCTGAACCATTCTGGAGCTGGCTTCTTGATTCGACGGCGTTCCTGCGGCATGTGTTTTCAACCTCCGAAGGTGGCCTCATTGTACGGCTTGCGCTTAAACTCGAGCGCGAGACTCGGAGCCAGCCACTACACCGCCCACCTCAAAGCCGCGTTTCTTACGGATACCGTCTGCTGCTGCATCACTTGCGCTCCGTATGCAGCCCCCATATTCTTCTTCCTGTGCGGGGAGTGCAGCGATCCCAGCCCATCGGAGGTATTCGTTTTGTCATCGTTGCTATCGGCGGCTGCCGCTTCTGCAAGCGCACAGCGACGCAAGTGTCGTTTGGCTGCGGCCGCTGCCGCCCGCATAATCGGAGACCGAGGTAAGGGCTGCTCATGAGTACGCCTCCGGTTTCGGATTTCTTTCGTGGAGCGGTCCACGATCTGCGAGTGCGACCGCACGGAAATGTGCCGGCCCTCGACGTCCTGCGCAGTCTTGCCATCCTGCTGGTTTTCACCGCCCATTACGGAGCTGCTTTCCAAGCCCTGCCACGGGTGCAGGCGCTGCCCATGTTCAACTGGGGCTGGACCGGCGTCGACCTGTTCTTCGTTCTCAGTGGCTTACTCATCGGCGGGCAGCTGTGGAAGGAGGTCAAACGCACCAACAGCATTCAGATTGGGCGCTTCCTGCTGCGCCGCGGACTGCGCATCTGGCCGCTTTACTATGCCTTCGTAGCGTTTGTGGCTGCCGAGGGACTGTTTGGCCGGAATCTTAGTGGCCTGTGGTCCGACATCTGTTTTCTCTCCAACGACTTCCACAACCAGATTGGCGGAGGCTGGTCGTTATCCACGGAAGAGCAGTTTTACGTTCTCGCTCCGGTATCGATTGCGCTTTTCTCGCGGATCATCAAACCCACGCGTCTTTGGATTCTGCCGGTTGTCGGCATGTTCTTTGTCGTGATGAACCGCGCAATTGCCATCAAATACGTGGAGCCTCGCCTGGCTCACTTTTCCCTTGACCTGTACAAGACAATTTACGCGCATTCGGATGGGCTGGCGATCGGCGGCCTCCTGGCCTGGTTCAGCGTCTTTCGTCCTGAGGTCATTCGCTCCAGGCGCCTGCGCCTGGCAGTTTGCAGCGTTATGGTTATGGCAGCCATAGGCTTGCATTTCGTCGAGCGACAGGTATTCGCCTTTACCGCCCTAGCATTGATTTTCGGCGCCGCCACTCTTTGGGGTCTGGGGCTGGAGCGGACACCAAAGGTCCTGAACTGGCACGGCTTTTACATCGTCAGCCGGCTTTCCTATGGAATGTACCTGAATCACTTCGGCCTGCTGGAGCGATCAAGTTCGCTGCTGTCGGGATGGCGTGTGAAGGGCGGCGAACCTGCTTTCTGGATCCTCTACCTGATTAACCTGCTGGCGTCGATAGCAATCGCCTTCGTGACCTTTCAACTGATCGAGTGGCCATTTCTCCAGATACGTGCGCGCTGGCTGGCGTCGAAAAAGCAGCCGCAGATGGAAGCCGCCTCGCCGGCGATCGCTGCGCCCTGACATTGTCAACTCAAACTGACGATTATAGTGCGCCGGCTATTGGTAACAAAATTCGTAACTATTGCGAAATATAATTCTTATGTAGAGCGTAATAGCTGAGATGAAGCTAGGACAATGCCGGTTACTAGCGTACTATCGAAGTTGAGAGAGATTTTCTACCTTTCATTCAGACCCCCTGAACTAGGTCAGCCGTTCTGGAGTTTTCTCCCCCCTTAGTCGTGGCAGGCATAGGAGCTAAAGTGTCTAATCCCAAAGTTAAAGTTGGCCAGAAATCCGACCCTTGCAGACAGCAGGAAACCTCCAAGAAAGATCCGGCGAGCAACTTCTCGCAAGATGAGATAAGGACCCGCGCCTATCAAATCTACGAGTCTCGGGAGCGGAACGGCAACCATGCTGCTGACGAGGACTGGAGCCAGGCGCAGACTGAACTAATGGAGCTGGTGGGCGGCAAATAGTCCGCGTCGATTCGTTATCTGATCGAATTATTTCTCGGGCCACTCGCCCGGCTTTTTCTGGATGATAAAGATCGCGGTCACATCGCGAACGTCATGGTAGTCCGGCGTCGACCCTTCCAGGTCGATAGCGCCGACATACGGCTTCTGAATCTTCGCCCAACTCTTGGAGAAGGTAAGAGTCGTGGAGCCATCGAAGATGAAGATGGTCTCCTTCAACGGCTGGCCGCTGGGAAGCGTCGCGCCCTTTTTCAGCCACGGCGGCGTGCGTACCTTGCCCAGACTCCGGTAGAAGGCGACCACCTTAGAGTACGAATCGTGGGTGAAGTAGATGGTCTCGGTCGCGCCCGGAGGCATGGCCTGCATGGCCTTTTCACTCGCAGGAGGAGTGAATTGCTTTGCGCCCGGATAGATTTGGACATCCTGCGCGGAGACTGCGGTCGCCATGGCCAGTACAAGCAAAGATGCTGCAGCGGCAAACTTCAAGTAGTTCATGTCTCATCTCCAGGACTTCAGGTTCAGTAACCCAGGACTTAGTCAGGTCAGATGCTTGCGTAGGCCGTCCGGAATTAATTTAAGAGCTGTCAGCAATCTTCTCGCCTAAACCGTCATCCCGAGCCCAGCGAAGTCGAGGTCGGCTGCTCCTCGCAGTTTTGGCCTTTTCCTTCCCGGAGGCAATTGTTCCACGTGGAACATTTGCAAAATATCACAAAGTAACCTGCCAAGCGCCTGAAAACAAACAGTCCTCTGCACTTTAATGCTAATTAACGTACGTTCGTTAGGGGGCTCAGCGACGCCCGCCGGGTGCCCCATTCAAGGCCATCGTTTGGCCTTGAGTGGGGACTTTCGTTTGTACAACTAGTGACTTTGTTCTCACGACCAGAAAACATCGACGTGTGGTGCACATCACCGCCTGTCTTACGCAGACCTCATATTCTCGACTCATGCCTTGGGGACTAAAGCGCTACCAGGACGCCGGAGATCTGCACTTCGTTACGTTCAGTTGCTATAAGCGACGGCCCCTATTCGAAAGTCTCCGCGCGAGAACGCTCTTCGAATCGGTCCTGGAGCAGGCGCGGATCAACTATGGCTGCGGCATACTCGGCTACGTCATCATGCCGGAACACATTCACCTGTTACTGAGTGAACCCAACCGCGCAACCGTGGCGACGGTACTGAAAGCCATCAAGCAATCCGTGGCTCGGAGGCTAGTGGCTAAAGGAGAGCACTTCCGGCAGGAACATTATTACGACTTCAATGTGCGTACCGAGAAAAAACGTATAGAGAAGTTACGTTATATCCACAGGAACCCGGTAAAGCGCGGACTGGTTGAGAAGCCGAAAGACTGGCGGTGGAGTAGTTTTTGTCACTACGCCATGGGGGAAGCGGGAATCGTCGAGATTGAGTCACCGTGGACCGCGCGGAAACGGGAACGCATGGGAATCACGTTGAAGGACTTGGTTGAAGGATGATTTCAGAATTCGGGTGCCCCTCGAGGATGTCGTGTGCCCCTCGACAAGAGCGGGTGCCCCATTCAAGGCCATCGTTTGGCCTTGAGTGGGGTTTTTCGTTTGTACAAACAGTGACTTTGTTCTCACAATTAGAGAAAGACCCGGCCCGAGTCGAAGGCTCTGCGGTTCGCCGGAGCGGGAAGAAAATTGGGTGCCCCACACATTCGCGGTTTTCGAATGTGTGGGAGACCAGGAATCATCCGAACCACGCCTTGCGGACGCGGAACGTGGCGGGAAGCGCCTCTACGTCGACCGGCTCCCACTCATTCCAACGGCAGGAATGAGTGGGGTACCCGGCAGCCGCCCGACGTCCGGGATGTTTACCGCGGCACGCCGGGAACCCGCCCGCTCATCCAAAAGATGTTTGAGGGCTATGTGCCTGACTCATGTTCTAGGTACTCGTTCATCAAACGGTCAGCGACCTCGTCGTCGCGATCGATTTTAGAAACGTGGGCTAAGGATTTCCCGAGGCGCCTCTTTGCCCATTCTCTTTGTGCCAGCAGACGTGACCGCCATTCCCGATCTCGAAACGTTTCGTCGCTGCACTTGGGATTTCCGGGATGCCTACCGTATTCATCGGAGACCCACGCAGACCCGTCATTGTAGCCCACGATTATTTCGCTGGTGAAAGGAACCTTCCATAGATTCGGAAAAAGAAACCAACCGTCATCGAGCTTTGACCAGTTCGTAGTCGAGACACGCCTTTCTGGATAGAGCCATTCTTCCTGGGCCGCCGCGATGTAGCGGATGGTCCTTCTTTTCAAAATGTAGTTGATGCGAAGTACTTCATCCTCCTCAAGCTCGCGTCCGAACTGGATATCAAGCATGGACTTCAGAACGGTTTGGTAGACGCGCGCATTTACTCGCGTAGTTATGGGATTGACTCTCGGATCTCTGGCAAGTTGAAGGTGCGTGATGACCAAACAAGACTCGAGTCCAAGAGGGAACAATGTTCGCGTGCCGACTAGCTAAAGTCAATAAAAGGGCGAGTGCTGCTGAAAGCATCCATCCTGCAATGGGAAGATGTAGCTGAATTCGGATTCCGCCGATGGAGGGCCCGACGCGGGCCACTTATTGAGTCTGGACGCGGGTTGCCGATAGATGGAGCGGCGCGTGGCGGCTATTCGATGATGGCCAAGGCGTCGCCGGCATTCACTGTCGATCCTTCCGCAACAAGGATCTTCTTTACCACGCCGTCTTTGGGAGACTTCATCTCGTTCTGCATCTTCATGGCTTCCATCACGATGACGCCTTGCCCAGCCTTGACCTCGTCCTTTTCATTCACCAGAATGCGGACGATTTTGCCCGGCATGGGAGCTTTTACCTTTTGCGGGCCAACCTCGGCGCCGGCCAGCGCTCGACGACTGCGCAGCGAGCGCGGATCTTGCACATCCACGGCATAGCGCGCGCTGCCGATGACCATGTGCAACTCTCCCTGTAGCGATCGTTCACGCTTGACTTCGTAAGCCTTGCCGGCAATCAGCACGGAAAGCACGTCTCGCGCGGTCAGCGCTGCATCTACTTCGATCTCCTGGCCGTCGATCTTGCACAGCCAAGTAGTTTCGCCGCGTTCCAGTTCTACGTGATGGGTCTTGCCATCAACAACAACGTCGTAGGTCATGGATTCTCACTAGAGTTCCTCGCAGGGCGAAACGGATTGGGTACGCCAAGCTGCTTACATATGGCAATAGCCGTTGGATTCTTGATCTCTCTATGCCTAGGAACTGTGCTTCGTCGCCGCGTAGCAGGGTTTAAGTACCGGGTGTGACTGGCCCCCTCCTCAAGAAGGACACATCCGTTCGCCTCGAGATGGCGGATCAGATCTCTTCGCCTCAACGCCTATGCAACTTTCACGCGAATTTCTTCTCGGGTCACCTGTCTTCCCTCGAAAGCATGCTCGGCTATCGACCTGTTAGAATTCACTACCATCTCAATAGCACTGCGAAGATTCTCACGCGCCTGGTCCAAGTCGTCCCCTTCGGAAATAGCTTCGGGAAGCTCCGCAGCGTAGGCGACGTAGCCCCCGCCTTCGGCTTCCGAAACAGGTTCAAAGATCGCTGTAAAGACCATTTCCATGCCCAAATTCTACTCCTAACTGATACATTCAAGAAGCACTCTCACACTTACGCTCATCCCTCCCGCGTCGCTTCCGCGCGTGCCGTGCGTCGCCAATTCGAAACCTGCCCCGGCCCAGATCCTTTGCCGTTCAGAGGCACCGCCGACGCGGGCCCTCCGGTTAGCGTCGCCTTGGAGTCTGTAGTCGCAAAGATCGCCGCTCCGATGGCAGCGACGATCGGGCGACGCACATCGGTCTCATTGCTGGGCTTGGTCAATAGCCGATCAAGAAAGCCGGTATCGATGTTTCCGGCGCGGAAATCGGGGTCCTTTAGAATGCGGCGGAACAATGACGTGTTGGTCTTGATCCCGCCGACGAAGTACTCATACAGCGCCCGCAGCAACCGGTTAATGGCTTGTTCGCGATTCTCGCCGTAGCCGATCAGCTTGGCCAGCAGCGGATCATATTCAATGGGGACCGTCCAACCCTCGTACATACCGCTATCGCGGCGGATACCCGGCCCAGAAGGCGAAATGAGGCGCGTAATCAGCCCCGGCGACGGGAAATAGTTGTTGTCGGGATCTTCGGCATAAATGCGGCATTCGATGGCGTGCCCTCGCAGCTTGATGTCCTCCTGCGCAAACGGAAGCTTCTCGCCCGCCGCAACGTGCATTTGCAGATGCACCAGGTCGAGTCCCGTGACGAATTCCGTCACAGGGTGCTCAACCTGTAATCGGGTATTCATTTCCAGGAAGTAAAAATTACACTGTTGATCGAGTAAAAATTCCACAGTGCCCGCATTGTGGTAATTCGCCGCCTTGCCGACCCGGACGGCGATTTCGCCCATACGGCGCCGCATCTCGTCGTCCACAACTGGCGATGGCGACTCCTCCATCACCTTCTGATGGCGCCGTTGCACCGAACACTCGCGCTCGCCGAGATACACCACGTTGCCGTGCTCGTCGCCGAAGATCTGCATCTCGACGTGCCGCGGGTTGACGATGAACTTCTCGATGTAGACCTCGTTGTCGCCGAAGGAACGCTGGGCCTCGCTGCGCGCAGCCTCGTAGGCGGAATGCAACTCCGACGGCGACGAGACCATACGCATCCCCTTGCCGCCCCCGCCCGCCGCCGCTTTCAGCATCACCGGATAGCCAATCTTCTCCGCCATGCGTTCGGCCGCGTCCAGCTCCAGCCCGTGTTCCGAGCCCGGCACAAACGGTACTCCCGCACGTTTCATGTGCTGACGGGCACGCGTCTTCGATCCCATCATCTCCATCGACTCGGGCGACGGCCCGATGAACTTGAAGCCGGCCTCGGCACACGCTCGCGCAAAGCCGGCGTTCTCAGAGAGAAAACCGTAACCAGGATGAATCGCCTCCGCCTGGCTGCGGCGCGCTACGTCGAGGATCTTCTCGATGTTGAGATAGGATTCGCTCGCCGTCGGCCGGCCAATGTGGTACGCGTAGTCGGCCTTACGGACATGCAGCGCCTTGCGGTCCACGTCGGAGAAGACGGCCACCGACTCGATGCCCATCTCGCGGCAGGCGCGAATGATGCGCACGGCAATCTCGCCGCGATTGGCGATCAGCACTCGTTTGAACATGACGAATTCTCAAAAGCGTCTGCCCGAAGAGGGCTGACGATGCGGTACCGATAACGCTCTGCGGAAGCGAAGGGCGGAAAGTGGGCGGCTAACGCTCACATCCACAGAAGAATGGATTGTACTGCATTGGTCACGGAGACGGAGTACACACGTCACAACGTGGTGTGACTACCATTGGCCGCGACAGACAAGAGGTCATCTCATAAATTGTTCTCGGGTTGTGTCAGGGCACGACTTTTAGTCGTGCCGAGCCCGACTACA
>Ga0302325_10024844_pt1 | contig 12457 bp, 15 predicted proteins | sample Palsa_T0_2_FD_201948 | JGI IMG/M metagenome (GOLD analysis project Ga0302325, IMG submission 201948) | Peat permafrost microbial communities from Stordalen Mire near Abisko, Sweden - Palsa_T0_2 | ecosystem: Environmental > Terrestrial > Soil > Palsa > Peat permafrost | place: Sweden: Abisko...
GCGAGCCTAGACGTTGCTTAAACAACGTTGAAATCAGAAACCACCTTGTGAAGAATTTGGCAAGTGCAGGTGTGTGTTGTGCCAAAATGTGTCTAATTTTCCTCGATGCCTAAAATTCCGAGAACCAACCCAATTATTGCTGAGGCGTGAGCTGTTCCTTAGTCTGGATCCCCCTGAACAATCTTTCCATGCCAGTCCATGCCTAATGTCTCAGACGCCAATGATCACTCCATAATCCCCATCAATCATCTTTCTTATCCTCTTCATCCTTTCGGGGCTCAAAATTAAGCTGAATAATTAGTCAAAACTCCTACAGATCAGTTGGTTGGACTCACCGCATTCCCATTATAGAATTGCTGATCATCCCCTGAACCCTGCTGATCCCTCAACGTCCTAACATTGATTGACGGATCTCGATTCGATGCAGAGGACGGAGTCTGATGTTGCTCCTCGGCAGGGGGAGCAGCGCCGCCTCCCAAAAAGCTACCCAGAATACCAGTGACCATGCCAACCCCCGAAGATACTAATCCATATCCAGCAGAAACCCCACGAGATACAAGACCCGTGCCACCCTCATAAGCTGAAGTATATCCAGTAATAGGTACGAGGATCAAAGTTGCACTTGGCGTCAAGCCTAATGATCGAAGAGTGCCTTCTTCCTCGGAGGTTTCAATATTCTTGTTCGGAAGAGGCGTCAAGACCTGCTTGAAATTGTACGGCTGGTCACCTATCTTCTTCTCATCGATCCAGGGCCGGACATCTTTTCTAAGGCTCCCTGAAGACGGGAATCTCGAGCGAATTGTCGAGCCATCAAACAGTCGAATCTGCAACGCACACTCTGCCGTATTAGTCGACCTCGCCTGTTGAACACTGCCCGAACTGGTTGGAAGAGGCTGTCCATCAGCCAACGCCTTAGCCTCTGCCTTTCTCTGCACCTCTCGGTCCTTTCTTTCAGCTTTGTCATCTTCTACACGCTGGAGAATCCGGGCTCGCTCATCTCGAGCATCTTGCGCTCTCTTCTTTTGCATCAAGGCATATTTTTTGTCTGCCGACGACTTAGAGGTTATGCCTTCGATTTCGTCTCGTCGAGCTCGGATTTCTGCTGCGCGGCGGGCCTCATCTTTGGCTTGGAGGGCTTTCTTTTGCGCTTCCAGACGGGCTTTCTTTTCTTCGTCCGTCTCTTCTGCACGTGACTCTGCTGAGGTGGCTGGGGCCGAAGGTCTTGACGGCTGGGAGCTGTTTGACACGGCAGAAGGTTGCGGCTGTGACGGTTGGGGATCTACTTCTGCAGCCTGGCTGGTAGTTGTGGCCGGGGCTGCCTGTGCTGGAGTGCTTGATAAACCAAGAGCGAGATTTATACGCCGGAAGAAATCTTCCTTGGAAACCCCCGCAGCCAAATACTCTTTCAGTTCGCCATTCCTAGGAGGGAATATCAGTATGTAATTGATAACGTGAGGCATCGATAGCAGCAAGAAAAAAGGCCGAAATAGGTAGTAATGGATGAAAAGGTTTGAAGCTGCTTGATGGATAGATGCAAGAGGGAGAACTCCAATTTTCTTTCAATGGAACGTACTTGATGAGCACAAGTGTCGGGACCTTTGGCAGTGGGAAAATAGCTGCAAGGTATCGTGCTTCTGTTGAACCGGCTTTGAGTCGAAGCAGGACTGTCCGACTTGATAATGAGGATTTCAACTACTCTCAACTCAGCTTTCTGCATTGTTTGTTGTTCAAAATACAATAGACTTACATATTCTTCTTGTAAAAACTCATTTTCCCATAGTTTACCCTCCTCGCCATCGTCTAAAGACACAAGTCAGTAGTGAAGGGGTGCTAAGATCATACATGTCTTCCAACCTGTGACAAAACAAGCAACTAACTTGGCTTCCTGCACAGCTTTAGTGATTCCACTTTGTAAGTCCCCTTCGTAAAACATCTTGATCACATCTAAGAACGTTGTGTTGATGAAGAAGTAGATGGTCGAGTGGAGGGGCAGTCAGGCGATGTTTGCTATCCAAGCAAACATCAACTCGAAGCTTCGAAAGTAAACCTACACTTTCTGAGAAACCCAGCAACCACAGCGAGCACCAGCTATGAATGCTTCCAAAACCATCTTACGGCAAGCTCGAAGCTTCAAATCTACGCGGAATATCTCAAACGATTTGTGGAAGCCAATTGCTCCCAAACGTCCAGCACGCCGACATATCTCTCAAAGCGCTCGCCGCGCAAAAGCCGAACCAGCAGATGACCCCAACTTCATGTCTATTGTAGACAATCCACCAAACCTGGTGCGGGCAGGGAGACGGCATGGTCCAGGTCTCATTGTTCTAGGTATATTTTTCTGTTGTGAACCCTCTACAATCTGACCGACTTGATATGCAGCTTTAATACCCATCACCGCCTTCGCCTTGGGAACATGGCAAGTCCAACGCCTGGATTGGAAATCGAAATTAATAGCCAAGTTTGAGGATCGGCTTGTACGAGACCCCCTGCCTTTACCTCCACATGTGGATCCTACGGCTATACACGATTTCGATTATAGGAGGATATATGCTTCGGGCCATTTCAGACATGATCAGGAGATGCTTATTGGGCCGAGGATGCACGACGGGCATGATGGATATCTAGTTGTCACTCCGCTCGAAAGAGATGGGGAAGATACTACTGTTCTTGTGAACAGAGGATGGATTGCGAAGAAGTTTAAGAATCAGGCGGATCGGCCAGATGGCTTGCCCAAGGGCGAGATCACAGTGGAGGGACTGCTGCGAGAGCCATGGAAGAAAAACATGTTCACACCGGAGAACAATCCCCAAACGAAGGAGTTCTATTTCCCAGATGTTGCTGAAATGGCAAATTTGACTGGAAGTCAGGCCGTGTGGATTGAGGAAACTATGGGTCCGTCTCGAAATGTTCTGCTGGATGAGCTTTACTTATGCATTACAGATCCCGATTTATTGAAAGCCTGGGACCGGGAGGCTCGAGGCATTCCGATCGGAAGACCAGCTGAGGTCAACCTCAGAAATAATCATTCACAATATATCTTTACGTGGTAAGCAGCATACCCAATCCCTGAACACCCGTTCATGCAGTAAATCCTAATCCTCCTGTCCAGGTATGCCCTCGCAGCAGCTACGTCCGTAATGCTGTGGATGGTGGTGAAGAAGCCCCCTGCGAATATAGCCCGCAGAGTACGCCAAAGTAAAGAATGGTCATAAGTCGTCAAATATTGAAACATATCCACTCAATCCTCCTCCCCTTCTTCGACTCTTTCAAGTTGCCTTCCCTTCTTGAATTTGGAAGGAGGTACCATCCTTAGCTCTTGGAGGAGCTCTCGAGGTAGATGTCTCTGAGCTAGAGAAAACGGTGTTGTCGTAGCATTCGTCTGGCGTTGTCTGTACAAATATAATTTAGATCACGAGGAGCGTCGTTTATTTTGGCAGTGCTTCAACGTACCTAGCCATGAGTGTAACAATATCACTCTCATCAATCGTCTTGCGACCAGCGTGCTTAGCATAAGCTCCCAAGTCATCACTGACTTGTTCGAAAAACCAATCTGATGCTTGCATAATTGCTTCCAGAGCCTCCTTGTTGATTTTCGCCTTCCTGTTGCCCGCCGTTCTAGCAAAAGTGGTTGCAAGTTTCTTTACTACACCAGCAGGAAAAGAGGGGTACTGGATACCATGTTTCGAGACCTTGAGCTTTTTCTTCTGAACGACCTTCCGCTGCTGCGCGTCGACGATCGCTACGTCTTGTGGAGTTGCATCTTGCAGGCTGCTGTCGCTGTAAGGTTCCTTTGTACTACTTTGTGGTTGCAGCTCGTCATCGTCCGTCTCCTCCAATTCCTCCACTTCGTCCTCTTGAATGATTCCCTCGTCATTGTCAAGATCAGGTAGTTCTAGAGGTTTTTCAAGTTCCGGCTCTTCTGAAGGATCTCTTTGGGGAACTGTAAGAACGAATGTTGTTTCGGTATCATCTGCTAGCAATGTCCCGGGCCGAATATCACTGTCTCTTCCGGAAGCTAGAGAAATGCGACCCCTCAACGTCCCTGTGTTTTCGCTGTTTTCGTTAGTTAACTTGTCTAAAGTCAGCCGTCCCACCTTTGTGGACTTACCCCTGAACTGCAGCGTCATCTGCCATCCTCGAGATTTCATTGTCTCCAAATCGACCACCAGCCAAGTAACTAGAATCGTACCTATCTCCCATTAATCCAGGATCATTCAAGTCTGCGAAAACGTCGCTCATGCGAACACTGCCAAAACTGCCTCGAGAAAGTCTTCCAGGAGGCAGCTCACTGATGGCCCTTCGGGGAAGTTCGACAGATTGGATTGTAAAATTCTCATCTTCCAGTCCAGCGGATCGAGGTGGTACCAAGAAGCTGTCATCGTCGTCCTCATCCCCCATTGGTAAAGATAGGCGTGGCCGTTCTAGGTCAGGCTCATCGTCGAAATCATCTTCTCCTTGCACGTTCCTTCTCGTGGAGGCGTTTGGACCTTGTGGTGTGGGCATAATCGGCAGTGACTTGGGTGCCAGCTGTCTGCTCAATGCTCTGAGAATCCCTAAAGGAGTCTCTCTCTGCTGTCTACCACTCCTCCTGTCCTTTCCCGGTGTAAATCCAGCTCTTCGTTGGTCCAATTCTCGCTGTGCAGCTCTACCATGAGGCGTAATGGCGATTGTCCTCTTTGCTGAACCGCCTATTCTCTGCGTACCAGGAGTTCTTGCCTGACCAGAAGGTGTTCGACGGCTTGATCTTCGCGTTGAGGGCGGGCCAGCACTTGAAGCTCGGCGCAGAGGCGTTGTCGGCCTTGGGATGTTCGCAAGTTGATTCAGCGTGCGCCATGGCGTTTCCTTCGCAGCCGCAGCTGCAGTTGACCCGTCGCCATCAGAATTTCGAGGAGTAACCCGTAATTGTCCCACTGAGGATTTCTCTTTGTTGGGGTTGAGCGCGGGGTTCGCAGGTCCACGGCTGCTGCGGCCGGACATGTTAGGATCGAAGGGGCAGGAGACCTTGCCCGTTGTCGTATTTCTCGATCATCAATGGAAAGGCTCAAGATACTGCCCTCGAGTCTTCATTTGTTTCTGTTGTGGTTTCGAATATCAAGTCGCGTCGCACGCGTCGAGGTTATGCCATGGGCTACGCCTAAAATATAAGGCGGTGTATAATCTCCTGCGGCAGAATCAAAATTCAGTCCTGCTTGCACTCCACGACGAGAATGCAACAAGCTTCGCAAAAGTACAGAATCCAACTTCAAGTCTCAACCTGCAACACAGTTTCGATGTCGGTTGAAGACGAATTACAAGAGCCACTCCTGGAGCAGCTGAGCGCAAGCCCTGAACCAGACTCCACGGGACCTTCGTCGAAGAAAAGGAAGCGCGGGGTCGTTGAACAAGGTGCAAAAAAAGCCGCAAAGACGAAAAGCAAGAAAACTACAGAAGATGACGAATTGGACGTTTTAGCTGGTATTAACAATGCGTTCTCGCATATGGACAATCAATTGCTCGCCGACTATATTGCACAACGGACGAGAAAATACGAAAGCGACCTGAGCTCAATTGAGCTTGAAGACAAATACATTCCAGGTAGGTTAAGCCATGTCAGAGGGTTTGTTAAGCTAATAAAGTCATGAGGCAATGCTATTCAAGATACTACATCATGGGACAAGCCCAGAACTCTCGGAAACCTGTCCAGCTTTTTGGAGAAGTTCTCAGGAAATTCAACCAAGTTATGGTCAGCATCGAAGAAAAATGGAGCACCTCATACGATCATAGTAACTGCGGCAGGCTTAAGAGCGGCTGATACTGCAAGGTATGTGAATGGTACATGCTGTTGATTGATTGATTCTGACGTCTCGGTCAGGGAAATGCGGAAATTTCAGACGAAGGACGCCACAGTTGCCAAACTGTTTGCGAAACACATCAAGCTACAGGACTCGATAAAATTTCTGAAATCTACGAGAACGGGTATTGCGGTTGGCACACCACAAAGATTAAAAGCTTTAATGGACGATGGTTTGAATCATTATACACATGGGAAGAATCAACTGACCGTGTCCAGGTGCGCTGCAAATTGATAGATTAGAGAGAATCGTTATTGATGCTTCACATATCGACCAAAAGAAGAGAGGAATACTGGAGATGAAAGAAACACAAGTACCTTTGGTTGTATGGCTGGGTCAGAAAGAGTTCCGAGAGAGATATGCTGCCAAAAGTGGAGGTATACAATTGCTTTTCTATTAGAAATGCTGTGTATGAGATGCCAATTTTCCCGTATTCTTGCCAGAAATCTTGTTGGTCAAATAACGGTGGGCTTTCTCAATTCAGGGAAAGGTGTTTAAGGTTTGGCTAACAAGGGAGCTGCGAAGATCGAATATACTTTTCCATTAAGAGCTTCACTGCAGAAGCAGGAACAATCCTTGTCCCTCCAAATCCAGCGCTAGTTCCAACAAGTGCAGGAGCTTTCAGAACATGGCTTAATTCTGCTTTCTCTTTTCCTTCACCTCCATAAAAGCCTGCCTTCTCCGCAACACACTCGCTCGTCACACACCGCACATCTTGCCAAGCCAAGTTCAGTTGAAACATTCCGTCGCTATACTTCTTAACGCTCGCTCTACGCTTTTCAGTCAACTTAGCAAGCGCAATTGCTCCTTGCACGAACGTCTCTCGCTCGCCTCCAGGCTTTGCAATCGCTCACCTTTGAGTCGGATCACCAATCTGGATCCCATCACGTGTTTGAGCTCCTCACAGGCTTCGAAATGAAGACTCTCAAATTCGTGCCACTCATGGCTATGCTGCATTGGACTCTAGGGGATATGGACCCTTCTGCGCCTAGTAAGCTTCCATCTGAGAGCCTTTCCTAAAAGCTTACGTGCTCTTAGGTTGCGCTATTCGCTGCTGGGAAAACACACAATACGTGAGCAAACTCAAGTGTGTTGGAGATACAGCCTGCCTTTGTAGTGAACCTGACTATCAGAATGTAAGCTGGAACCATACAACAACCATAAGAGATGAGGCTTTGCGGCCGGTTTCGATGCCTTGTCAATGAAATAACTACCAGCTAACTAGTCTGCAGGCGGTCTCTCGGTGTTTATATTCGCAATGCGACACAGTTCACTTCGGTTCCGCCCTTCACCACATCATCGCTCAATGTCTCGGCACGGGAGTCGAAATCCCCGTCTTTGCTGCACCTCCAATTCCTAATCGAGAAGACCTTCGGCGGCGAGAAGCAGAATACGCAGCAGGAGCAAAAGTGTATGGCTCTGGTTCTGTCGTTGGATATCCCACCGAAAGCATATCTTTCTTGACACAAAGTGCTGGCTATCCAACTCAAAGCGTCGGTGGGCCATACACTCCCAATCCTACTTCAACGCCATCGCTCTTCTTTCCTCTCAACACTGCTAGCTCGCCAGCAATTACTTCTGCCACACCCACGGAGCCAATCTACAATGCTATTGCAGTTTCGACCACTCCTGCAACGCCACAGCTGTTCATTGGGTTAGGTTCAGCACTGGAACCAGCCATTACTTTCGCTGTTCTTGCCTTGATCGCGACGTCATACTTGACACTCTAATTATGGACCTCCTTCCTTCCTACTTTCAGACATTACCTTCCTTCACCGTCTCATTTACAGGACGACTACTCGAACACTTTTCGAGCAAGTTTCTGAAGTGGTGGCTGAGCGCACCAAGGTCTACGTTCTCTGGCGTGTTAGGTTAGAGCAGGCAACCCAAATGTTTGATTATTGGTACTTTTTGCATTTCATTTTGTTCTAATCGTCTCTTCCGCGATCAGGCCTGGAAGCAGACTTGAGCTTCATTGGTATGTCTGCGAGGATGTTTTGGAACTTTGACAGGTTTACTCAAGGGCTCATGTATAGAGGGCTCAGAACATAGCCACCTAGGCTAGTTCAATATTCAGAGACGATTGAGGTGGCACCTGTGTTTTCGATCGGTGATATAATTGAGTTGCTTTGTGTCTAACATTGCTGCTGAACAGCATCCTCTGTTCGTATTGATGTCCGCTGAGCCTTGATTGACTACGAAGGTAGGCGTGAAGCGAGGAAGCTAGTCTCAGCTACAGAGAGCCTCTCCTTAAATAGGGGCATTTTCGAAGCTATACCAAGATCGTATTCACTCAACAATAACACAGTATCCTCGTCTTCTGTCAAGCGCTGGGGATCGGAATGGTGTGAACGAAGTTTGCCTCGCATCTTCTTCGTCAAACACTTCCACCTCAGCTACTCCAATGAAACTCTTCGTGTCTACCTTGTATGAACCACGAAGCTCTTGGTGCCTGCAAAGCCTTCAGCAATTCAGTACCGCCGACCTGTCTTGCAATCAGATCCGTAGCTCTTCCATACTCGTCCTGAACCAACCGATCAGCTTTCGCTGTGAGCAGCTTCTCCACTACTTTTGTATTTCGCAGCCCAATGGCTACAAGACGCAGTTTACTTATGCCAACCTTAGACATGTCGACATTAATGAGGGCTAGAATTATGCTAAAGTTATCTAACTTGGCGGCAATCGTAAGAAGCGTCGGTCCAAAACAGACCACCCCTTCAAGCTTAGCTCTATGTTCGAGAAGTACCTCCGCGACCTCCATAAAACCTCCCAGGGAATCCATATGGAGTGGCGTCTGGTTATACTTGTCTCGAGCATTGGGAGGCATCTTGCCTGCTGTGAGAAGTTCACGCAAGATATCGAGACGATTGACGCTTCCATCCGAATCGTTTCCGTTCTCCAGTATAGCACAATTTAGCACTGGATTATTGGTTCCGGTTCTATATATCCAATGCAACACCCCTTAATATGGCTTCGGCGAGCAGATCCATACGGCGCAGAATCACCAATGACCAAACAGAAAGATCTTTTGGTCGGATATTTTGTGCAAAGTTCGCGAGACCGCTGGTCCCTCGGTCTTGCAAAGATCCATAGCTCAGTTTGGCCATACTGGAAGGCTCCAGTGAAAGGCGTACGGCCGTATTTGTCTTTGATGGACGAATCAGCTCCAACTTTGAGCAGATATCGGGTGGCCTCGAAGGTCCCAGACTTGCAAGCAGCATGAAACGGCGTCATCCTGATTATATCTCGAGCATCCACCTAAAGCCCCTTTTCATGCAGTATATCGAGTATTTCCGTATATTCATTCTCGGCAGTTCCACGCAATAGAGTTCGATTATCTTCGTACAGTGTAAACAAATTAACTTCCCTTTGGGGGTTGAACATCACCCGCACCACGTCGGTACTTCCTTCCTCGACAGCTCCTAACATTGCGGTAGCACCGCTAGAATTCTGTAAATTCGGTTTGGCTCCACGACAAAGAAGTAGCTCTACAATTTTCTGACGATTGCATTCAGCTGCAAACATCAAGGCCGTGCGTGAGGCACTGAACTCGACCACGTCAACAATGATCCCGTCAAACTCCAACATTTCTTTAACAATATCGGCCAAGCCAACAAAAACTGCGAGATACAGCGCTGCATAACCCCTTGAGTCTTGTTGGTTGATTTCTATCTTTAGATGTCTTAAGATAGGTAGGGCCAGCTCGGGAAGTTTTTGGTACATCGCCATCATGACAGTGGTTCGGTTCGAGAGCTTTAGGTTTGGCATATTCACATCCACTTCGTTGCCTGAAGAGGCAAGTTCTAGAAGAGTGTTGATAATAGCAACACTGTTTTCGAGCTCTTCGAGACTGGTGTCGTCTTTGACTCGGAGGACATCGTCAAACAATGCCATCCTGCCCTTTCCGCTCGGGATATTCGCGTTCGCACCGAGCTCAAGAAGGCGAATTGTTGCCTCCATGTTCCCTCGGTTGCATGCATACATCAAAAACGTTTGTCCATAGCTACCTTTGCGGACATTGAGATCGAAGGTTTTGTAGTCGAGAGCGGAAATTAGGTCTTTTAAATTAAACCACTGACAAAGAATTCGATGCCAGATCCTTACTGTACATATGTGAAGAGGGTGGACAGCTCTTTGAATATCCATTTGTTATAGTGTTTAGTATCTGCGGCCCACGCACACTTCCACAGTGCAGGGTTTTGGGAAGGCATCGGAACTCAAGTAGGACAGACAAGTGTTTGCCATGTCAACTTCGCCATTAGGAAACCACTTCTCACTAGTCTTATGAAGATACTCCGCCAAAGTGAGATGGTCCAGACGCACTGTTTTCTCACTATCCGTCTCAATGCTGACTAGGCCTTTCGTCACGTGAATATTCTCTCGACGTCGTATACCCTTGGGATAATGTTTGGTGTCTCTGATACGTGTAGCCAGAGCATGTTGAAGATCCTCTAACTTTAGGTTTCGTCGAGCGAAAGAGATAACAGACAGGGCTTAGAGCGCAGATTTGATGTTGGCGGGCTCCTGGCCCATGATAAGTTCTTTCATGGGCGAAAGATTAATAACCATGACCTTTGAATAAAAAAGATTTATATAACGAGTCTCTCATCAAAGGCCTCAATACCATTATTACCCCGTTATCACAGTAAGCTCACTACCGCTATTGTTGTCGCCCTAATTATAATTTATAAAGCATTTGTAATATCCCCTTGACCATAGGTTGGTAGGTTCGTAAGGAGTGTCTTAGAGGAGGTTTTGAGCGTGATATATTCGTAGATTCCCTCTATTTAATACTATTATCAACTATTATTATGGCCTTACTCTATGAGCTCCGTAAGCTCCCAATTATAGGAGATTACTGCCTCTCGTTCGAAGATCTTCTTGAGGTAGTTCGTATTGCTTATAATGCACAAATTTAGCTTCAAAGTACTATATAAAGACAAGAAACGCGCCCGGTATAAGTTCAACAACAAGGACTGCCCGTGGAGTGTAGTGGCTCACCTGAATTGAGAGAATGAGAACGAGGTCATTGTTAACATTGTGAACTCTGCCCATGCGTGTGTTAGTGACGCTATTGCAAAGAGAGGTACCACCACGACGAGGCGCAAATAGTTACAATTGGGAGCGCCGATAAGGCGCGGGGTTACTATTCTTATCTATGTTATATGAATCTTAAAAATGGTATTTAAATGTTTTCATACAAAAACGGTAGTATATTAATCTTTCGCCCATGAGTTAGACTTGTATATTATGTATATTATTAAGTAAAATAATCTTGTAGTTCTTGTAGTTGCTCCGACTCAACCCCAAGTAACTCATCAAATCATCTCAGACCAGTAATCCATCAACAAATCAAGCTTCGATGGACCCACACCATTTTGGCAAGGGACCAAGCACCCCCAGCAAATAACCCGATGTCCAGCGCTGTGACAGCCATCAAATCCCAATCCCTCGCTTTGTAAATCGGCATCTGCATATTAGCTGTCTGCAAATGCTTAGGTCCGACTTCTTTGCTATTAACAAGCCTTAAGTCAGTATCGTCTTCAATGGGGTTGGCTCCTAGATACTTCGACGAGCTGCTATACGAGTAATGCGCTTTAAGCGTAGCAGTTTTGGGCATAGTCACCAGATTTGTCTTCGATCAAAAGTTAGATCTTCTCACATAGTTCAGTGGACGTGAAGGTGAATTTATCGAGTGATTTGGCGGAGTCCCCTGCTGCTAATTTAGCGGTGTTGCCGATTTGATCGAAGAATATACTCCTATTCATGGCATTAAACACGTGACGTAAAGACATGAAGTATGCCCTGTAATAGTATGACCTCAAAAGAAACACCACTCCTAGGTAACTTACATCACAATCATTCGCTTCCCGTGAAATAGCCCTTCGTTAGCACTAGATCCCCCACCATGTGTGAAATAAATATTTGTGCTCTCATGTTCGAGAATCGCTCGTTGCGGGGCAAATGTGAGGAACATCGAGTTCGGACTTCCGCCGGCCATCAACTATGCAAAGCTCATTACTTTGCCTTCCACTTGGATTACCAGGTTAAAGCCGAAATCTTGCCTACCGCTAATTCCAACGGCCCAGACCACGCCATTTATAAAACCCATTTTCAACGGCTGACAGGATACCGAGCACAATCTTGGTTACGTCACCCGTCGGAGAATAACATGTGCGCCTAGAGCTATATAGATTGCCTTGCTGTGTGTAGAGAGGAAATCAATATAAGTTTTGCCTAGAGGGGGATGTTCGACTGAGAGGATTGGAACCACACCTGCAACGAGGGGTGGAAGATTTTTCGGTGTTTCCAGGCCGAAGAAGGAATTGACCAAGAGAAGATAATTAAGTTTTGACGTTATTGGGATAGAATAAGTAACTCTAGCACTAGGCTTCATCCACTTCGTCCATTTGAAGAATTTAATAAGGATCGGAAGAGCCTAAACGAGGACCAACTCATTTCTGATCTGAGACTAGATAGATATATCTTCCGATGCCAAAGCCAAATCCACTTAGAATCAAGGCCGTCTAGGGATATACGAGCAGGGCAGCATTAAGTACGGCATATCTGGCCATAACATTGCAATTGGGACATTGAATGGAATGAGCATGTCTTTGGCAGCGTCA
>Ga0302325_10024845_pt1 | contig 12457 bp, 10 predicted proteins | sample Palsa_T0_2_FD_201948 | JGI IMG/M metagenome (GOLD analysis project Ga0302325, IMG submission 201948) | Peat permafrost microbial communities from Stordalen Mire near Abisko, Sweden - Palsa_T0_2 | ecosystem: Environmental > Terrestrial > Soil > Palsa > Peat permafrost | place: Sweden: Abisko...
CTTTTCTTCTCCACGGAGTGCTGTATCATCAAGTGGAGTGAAAGATTCGGACCTGCTGGTGGTCCCAGAAGAGGCATGGCTCATGCTGCCGTGCGGACATCATCAATCCAGAACAAAGCCTTGATGCGTGTGAGGTCAACCAGCAAATCACCAACTCCATCCAGTCTTCACTCATTATATCCTCGACCTCGAGAAAATATTGCTACTTCCCGGGCCTGCATAGCACCCACCTCCCTCAAAACTATGCTCCAAGGCCCTGACTTCCAAATCGTCCGATCCGGGTTTAAGCTTAAGCTTCTTCCTCCAGCTCACAGCTGTTGAATGGCCACCTGGTACCTCTATCCAAAAGAACAAGAGGATGGTGATATCGCACCATCGAAGTTTGGGTCTCCCAAGCCTGATAAAACTGTCGCTGGGCTTTTCCCAGAACTGCACCATGTTATAGATCTCTTCATTTCGGGCGTCATGACACCAGGTGAACAATGAGCTCATTGCCACCTCCAGTCTCCCTTCATACTTTTTGTTATCTAGTGTTGTGATAGATTTAGCTGAAGGAACTCAATTAATTTTCGAAAATTTCTGATCCAAAATACCTACAAATAACATTTTCATCATTTGATTATCGGTCACATCTATGGCTGGGATGAGGCAGTGGTCATGATTTGAGCCAGATGGGAGCCTCAAAGGAGAAGCCAGACCGGACTAATGGAAGAACATTTTTTGTATTGAATATAAATTCAGAGTCAGGTTTATTTATTGCAAACACGATCGATAATTGGGCTAGAGTTAAAGGCCGTTCCTAGCAGCTGGGAAGAATTGGATTGAACACGAGGCTAGGTCGCAGCATGTCTGGGCCTTTCCCGTAGAACAAATAAATCAGCTATCGGATATCCTATAAAATGCAAAGCTAACTCATCGCCCACCGCCGTTGATGGTTGGCCTCGTTCGAAGGCCTGCAACGGCCCAATTAGGAGCTCGTGAATTCTACAGCCTCATTCTTGAGACTTCAAGCCACCCAGACTTTTGCGGCCAAAACAGTTTCAAATCCGAAAATGTAGCCAAATCTGCACTTCTTATTGCACCTAGATTAATGACAACAATAGCAATTTCTGTCAAGCAATCAACTACTTCAGTGATGAAAAATCGGCTGAATCCTCTTGAGAGCGGTGCAGGAACAGTTTCACACAATTCTCAATCCGTAGATTATATGGAAAATAGGGGGAAAAAACGCTCTGCTTTAGTAGAGCGGTCGACAATATGCCTGCAGCTGAAACGGACAAGGGGCCAGTTTGTTCCTGTTGGTGTTTGAGGCATCCGACCAATAATACCAGGTAATTTAGGCGCTGGCGAGAACCATGCTTGATTGAACCAACAATTCTGTACTTTACCAGGTAAAAAATATCCAGATCTCTTCCCCAACTTTGCCCATTATTTTGACGTCTGTCGTTGCTGATCAAGCCTTGACAGAGTGGCGCCGCGATAATAGGCTGGTCCTAGTTTCAAATGTGCGGCGACAAGTCTCAATTAGGAAGCACAACACCAAAACAATTCGTTGACGTAAGAAACCTTTAGTCCTCCTTTGACAATATACTCATCCATGTGCCACAGGAATGGGTTGTGGGCATCGTCCTTCCATTCTGGAGAGCGGTGTTGCGATTTGATCCTTACCGCGATACTCTCTTGTTCGTGTGATTGAAGCACCATTGCGATGAATACAACATCTTGCTCTAGTTGTGACACGAAACCCGCCTCGGTTGGGTGGGTTTATGAGTCTTCAGGGCGCGGAACATTGACTTTGGTTAATACCTGCCTTTTTACAATATTTCTCTGTAACTGGGTGGTGATACATCCGCGGTTTTACAGACGTCGTTTGTTTACCGCCCTGTATAAGATCAGCCTCTTCATTAAAGCCATTCTGGCCCCGGAGCTCATAGCTGTGGAAGGACTGCAGGAATGGACGCAGTGCCGGAAGATGAAAAGAGACTGCGCAAGAATCGCGGGAGACGAGTTCAAGCTTATACATGCCTTTTACATCAGCATGCTTGCTTTAAGATACCGAACGCCGCGTGGGGACAGGGTGATTTGGCCGAATCAATACACCTGGCTGCTCCAGCAACACCTGATCGACTGGAGAGACCACGAAAGTTGGGGCCTCGACGAACGGGTCATTCGGGATAAGAGCAATGCAGACAGCGCTGTGAAACTGGTAGCGTTCTGCCAAGTTCTCTGGTTCGTGGCGCAGAGTATCATGCGAACTGCACACGGACTTCCGTTATCACAGCTTGAATCGATGACACTCAGCTATATCCCGTTGTTCGCTGCTACATATTTCTTCTGGTGGCTCAAGCCCAAGGATATCAAGACGCCGTCTATCGTTGAACTGCCGAATATGCTCCCCGAGCAAAGAGTTTTCTTCGAATCAATGGCAATAAGCAATAAATTCGATGACGAAGGCTTGGAAGAACAAGTGTCGCTTTGGAATGTCTGGTATCTCACCCCTCGTGTATTCGAGAAGGAGGCAGAAGATAGGGCAGCCAAGATCTCAAAAGTAATCCCAGCGAATCAGAGTCTGGTTGTCGCACGAAGAGAAGAGAAGTCAGAACAAAATATCCATCATGAAAAAGACATCGAACAGGCCACCTCCCACAATACAGCTACTCCACAGATACTTACAGCGGCCAAAGAAACCGTGCTCTCACACTGGGATCCTGAGTTATACCATTCCAAGCTTTGGCCTGTAATCTGTCTGTTTGGGGTTTCGTTCGGAGCGCTCCATCTCATCTCATGGAACACCATATTTCCAACCATAGTCGAACTGTGGTTATGGCGCACTGCGGCACTTGTCTCCATTTTTTCTTTGCTTGTCTTCATGCATTTCGAGAAGGTCATCTTCCGTTGGGGCGGCCCCCTGACCATCGTCAGTATCATATCGCCTGCGTTCTACCTGATCAGCCGCCTCGCCATGATGGGGGAAGTCATTGCGGCATTGAGATCTGAAGATCCTAGGATATATGAAACATACGTCGCTTCGACTTATTGGATACATCTTCTCTAAGAGTGTTGGACGAGGAGGACATAATGTGATATGTTGAGAAAACTCTTCGTGGTGGTAGGAATGAGCAAGGAGAGTGCGTAAATTTCAAGCGTCGACGATTTTGTAGGCTTTGTAAAGCAGATAATAATGGGTATAGTAACAATAGCAAGACGAGACAGCGTTTTAAAATTGCAGAAACAACAGGTCATAGATGACTCCATCCAATTGCCACCAACATTGCTATCCTTCACTCTACTTAGCAAGTGAATGACGCATCCAATGCTTGGAATATGCGCATAACTGCTATGGTGATCACCGGATTGCCCATGATAACATCATGTAGACCAGTCTTCAATATCTCCTCTCGAATTGTCCCATGTTCCGTGCGCCACTCCATGACCGACCCAGCTGCACCGAAGTCCTGCTTTGATTCGTTCTTTCTCTCTTCAAGCTCATCATAACTTATTCCAACGGGAGTTGTGGCGTTGATAGCATGCCAGAAGAGAGTTGTGGTATGGTACCACGGAACGTCATAATCGTCCTCAGCATGAATCAAAGTTATGCGGTACTTTTCTCCATTGGCTTCGTTGGTCCGTATGTACTGTGCAATACGATCTTTGGTCGACCATTTATCTCGCAAAAAGCGTTGAAGATAGTTGAACAGCACCGGAAACTTTGCAATGGGAGATAACAAAGGAATGGTGCCCGCCAAACGATATGATGATGCCAGCGTTGCTGCATCTATGAAAGGCGCAACAAGTACAGTACCTGCGAAAACTACTGGCGGGGACTTTAAAGCAAAGTAGTTGGAAATGGCGACGCTTACAGCTGTACCCATTGACTGTGCAAAGATGAGTATTCTGTTGGGAGGTATACCCGCGATATTCATCGCCCAGTCAATAACTGCATGAGCGTCAAGCATAATTGCATCTTCGGAGGGTGTGCCAGTGCTTTTCCCAAATCCCCGATAGTCAAACGCCAAAACATGTATTTTGCCTGGCTGCCCTGCAGATAACGCACGATAATTGGGAACTCTGTAGCCTGATCCAACGGTTCCAGCAGCCCCATGAAAATGTAGTATGAGTCGAGAATTGGGGTCATCGCGTAGTAATTTAAAGGCGTGTCTCAATGTGATATCCGGAACGATACCAACAGGCTCTTCGAGGAGGGCAGCTTCGTGTCTGCGATATAGCTCGACGGGAAGAATGTGCCATGCGTATAACTTTTCGCCATCGGAGGATTCGAGGAAGAAAGGGGTAACTTGGTTGCGCATGAAGCCAAATGATTCGGGGACTGTAAGATCTTTGAACCAGGTCATCTGAATCTTATGGAGGTAAACAACGTGCGTTTGGAAGGTCGACGTCGCGAGTAGTCCGAGTAGGATGGCATATAAGCCGACCACAATTGCTGCAGATAGGCCTCCATACTTGAAGATTGTACCAACCATTTCACCTGTTGTCATGTTGTGGTCATGGTGTAGTATTGGGAAGAGAGGCTGAGATAATGATGTGGATGAGTTACCAACTCTGACTAAGCGGCGCTAAAAACAAAGGTCGTGCCTGGAGCGACATTAGCCGAGAATTGACCCCTTTTCTTTTGCCCCTGAATATTAAGACCGGTACGAAGGCCGCGGTTGAAAGTCCAGGTAATACAGCGCCTCATGCCCTTTAAGGCCCTGTAAAACTCCTCAGGACCACTAAAATTCCCTGTAATTATGGGGCTACAGCTACAGCTTACAAGCTCGCTGGAAGCAGCCCTGAGTTACCGCCAACAACGCCACGGCGTGATAGTCGCTAAGTAAGCCTGTAAAAGGCTTTGCTACAGGGCATTATCCCTATGTCTCGCTTAGCCATAGCGATTTACAGGCTGTTTTAGCGAGTGTTTATGCTATGGCGCAGTTAGTGCAAAAATAGGGAGATTGCTTCTACCTAATAAGCTGCAACCCCATAATTACAGGGACTTCTAGTGGTCGTAAGGAGTTTTACAGGGCATTACAGGGCTTGAGGCGTTGCATTACCCAGACTTTCAACCGCGGCCTTCGTAGTCGGTTCGTCCTCCTCTATTCCCATTGAGCGTCCCACTCTCATTGTAACCAGATTTGAGAACCCGAGCAAGTCAAGGAAAACTTGTGTCATTTCTATTGTCCATACTGTTAGATGTGAGATATTTCGTAGCACTGAAAGCAATCAAGCCTTTGTCAATTTAAGCTGCAGAAACAGTGACTCTGCCCATATCCCGAAATTCGTGATCCCATTTCATAAACCAGCCGTCTCTTTCGTTAATACCTTTCGAATTTCGCAAATTTGGCAGTAAACTTAAAAACTCGTTTACTTTTCAGCTAGAGCAAGCGTATTTTTCGCTCAGCTTCCCCGCAATAACTCCACCAAGCTGTCTCAAAGAGCCAGAGCCCATGATCTCCAACACACTGATCTGCAGTCCAAAAGCCTGTCTAAACCACCTCCTCAATTCAATTGCCGTAAGCGAATCAAGACCAATCTGGGAAAGTGTAAGCTCAACGTTAACTTCGGCATCTGGCTTGAGCAAGAAGTCATGAATTTTCTGGCCCGTCTCAATCGCAAGGAAATCGATGCTTGCTTCTTCCGCCAGGATGTGCCCGGCTTCATCGCTAGTTAAACTTTGCAGGAATTGGTTTAGGCGGGTCGAGTCGGATGCAGTATTTGTTGCTTCCTCGAGTGGGACATTGTGGTACAGACCCATTCGACAATCTCGGCGCCAATTGATTGGATTCTTGGGATCATCTGGGTGGAGGTCCGATCGCAAGCCCATCACAATCTGGCCCTTTGTCTCCCAAGGAGTCGTCAGAGCTAAAGACACGGAGGTAGTGGGATTGACATCGAAAGATCCTTGCGGTGATGAGTTTAGGAGCGACGCTTCCATGTAGTCGAGAAATTCTTTCTCTCCTAAGAAATACTGCCCCTGGGATTTCATAATTCGTACCGCCCAAGAATTTTGAGTGAAGAAGCCAATATTGTCAATTGGGCAAATGCTCAAAACAGACGCCGGTAAGCCGAGAGAGTGCCTGTACTGAGCAAAGGCCTCGATGAAGATGTTTGCGGCTTTGTAGTTCCCCTGTCCTGGCTGCTCGATGACTGTGACTATAGAACTTGACATCCAGAAGAAGTCCAGAGAGTGGTCTAGGAAAGCCTGGTGGAGATTCCAAGTGCCTTCCACCTTTGCCTTGTTCGCAGTGATCCAATCTTCCCATTTCATGTCGATGAAAGGGCAGTCCTAAAATAGATAAGCTGTGTGAACTGTTGAGGAAGCTCTCATAAGTGTGAACATACTCTTTGAACCATTGCAAGCTGGAAAACTCCCTTGATTGGTCTGAAAGAAGCCTCGATAGCCTTCTTGACATCCTCGATATTGTCGACACCTCCTTTGACCATCGTGATCGAGCATCCCATAGATTCTAACTCGTCTGACAAGGACTTGCTCTCTTCGCTAACTCCCGCACTTCTCGACAGAAAAATGAGATGCCTCGCTCCTCTCTCAACCATCCAGGTAGCGAGAGCTCTTCCGAGACCACCAATTCCACCTGAAAGCAAATAGGCAACGTTAGGCTCGAATCGAATAGGCTGAATCTTCAATGACGATTGGAGCTCCGAAGAATCATTCGGCAGATTAACGATAAGCTTTCCAATGTGTTCCCCTGATTGAAGATGTCGGAAAGCGCGCTTGACGTCAACTGCTGCAAATTGAGTGACAGGCTGTATTGGCCTGAGCGACCCTTGCTGGCAAAATTCTAAAGTTCTCTGTATCACGCTGTCGTAGGTTCTTAGCAGCCGACCAATGTCTGGAAAAGGATAGGCTGTACTCACTCTTGGACTACCAAGGGACGCTCAACCAACAAGTGAAACATGTCCACGCCGCAGTAAGACCGATTGTCTAGAAAGTGGCGCATATCAAGCTGTCCTGATCCAGCAAGATCTCGCTTTCCAAGCTCGAGATGGGCTCCATTTTGAGCAACACATTTCCAAGACTCATGAAGAAGCTCTCCGGAAAGCGAATTTAGGACTAGATCAACGCCTACACCGGCTGTCTCTCCCATCACGCCTCCATAGAAGGACGAGTCTCTAGAAGAGAAAATGCGGTTCTTCGGGATGCCGTAAGTGTTGACCAAGTATTCCTTTTTCTTCTCGTTGCCCACTGTGGCGAAGATCTCTGCTCCCATCATCTGACACACTTGAATTGCCGCCAAACCAACGCCGCCACACGCCGAATGAATCAGCACACTCTTCCGTTCTTTGCCCAATCGGCCAACATCTAGCAAAGCGTAGACAACAGTTCCGAAGGTAGCTTGTATAGTCGCCGCATCTTCGAAGCTCATGCCATCCGGGATCTTGGTGACATGGTGTTCAGCGAGAATCACATTCGTCGCAAAGCCGCCATTGATAGTGAAGGCCATGACGCGATCACCAACCGTAAGCCCAGTCACTTCAGGGCCTACCCGTTGGACTATGCCAGCGACTTCCAGGCCAAGAGTATTCTGTGATGAGTCTGAGCCAGAGGACAACAGTCCCATCACAATGCTAACATCTCTGAAATTAATGCCAACGGTACGAACTTCCACTTCCACCTGATGCTTGAGAAGCATTTCAAGGACGGGCTTCGTCTTCCAAGTTAAACTGTCAAGAATTCCGGGCTTCTCAATTTCTAAAACTTTCATGGTGCGGCTGTTGTTCTCATTGCTTTTCATGCAAACTTCTTCCACGAGTGAAAATGGGTGATATCGACCAACGCAGATAGCACCATTATTGACGACAAACTCCCTGTCAGAATCTAGATTGTCTCTATCTTCCTGCACTCGGATTTTGTCAAAAACTTTGCTGACAAGAGACCCGAACTGGGTCTCATTCCTATTGATTTCGAGAGTATGGAAGTGGAGTGCAAGTTCTGATCGGATGGTTCGAGTAACACCCAGGGTCTGAGCTGAGCGGGGATCTTGGCATTTGATTTGTGTCGGTTTGGTTAACCAGAGGAGTTTTCGGGTACCAAAAGAGCGAAGGAACCTATTGAAAGCTTTCCATGATTCTTCCGTTATGTTTTCAAAGAAGTTGGTTTCAAGGTCCAGGCACGATATGATATCTTGGCCAGTAGGCAGGTCATCTCCCAGCTTGCAATTCGTCACCTCCCACTCCCTTGCCAGAAAAGACTTTGTAAGATATTTGGCAATATCTCCTTCGGAATCTTCTGACAAAATTGTGACGCCTGGTCGTTTTGTAACCTCCGCAATCTTCTGGTTCACCTCCTTCTTAGACACGATGACAGCACACTGTCGGTATGGCGCTTCATCATCAAATACAGTTGCATCAACTCCCACGAAGCCAGAAGCTCTGAGATCCTCGTCCCAACGAGAGATCGATACATGTGGTTGATCCTTGCGGTTGTCTGCCTCGCCCAACCACCATCCAGAAAAGTTTCCGAAGATGTAGCTTGAAGCCCGAGAAGTGCTGCAGACTTCAGTCATGACGAGAATCCCATCTGACCGAAGTAATGGCTGAAGATGACTCAACGACTGTTTCAGGGAAGGCGTTGCGTGAATGACGTTTGAAGCAAGAATGAGATCGTACGACGATGCCTCGAAGCCTTGTTCGAAGGGCTCTTTGGTAATGTCGAAAACTTTGAATTCAAGGTTTGAGGCGTACGCAAAGCGCTCTTTCGCTGCTGGAAAGAAGCCAGCAGAAACATCGGTGAAAGTATACTTTGAATACGCAGGCATGTCTCCAGAGTTGGCGATGCTGCGTAAAATTGCCTCTGTTGTTCCGCCAGTTCCTGCTCCCACCTCAAGAATTCGAAGATTTGGTCGTGTGTGGGCAAGAGAGCGGATGAAAGGTGCATAGTCAAAAGAAATTACATCGTAAATCTGGGCAAGAATGTTGTCCTGTAGAAGAATGTCCAGAGTGTCTGCTTCTCCAGTGAATAGTCTCTCGGCGTTGTCGAAAGTTCGTTTCAGGCCAATAGTAACAGAGGTTCTACCCATCTGCATCAGAGACTTCACGTGTTCATCGATCAACGCTTGTCGCTCCGCACTGGTAAGCAATACGTATTTTTCGGGATTCTCTACCAGCTCGTAAGTGCCAGTTCTGGCAATGTCGATCTGCAAGTTCAGCCAATCTCTGAATTTTGCGAAGTGAGGTTGGCACGGGGCAAGCCCCTTAAGCTTCTCAGCTGTCTCAAGGATAAAAAGGAGTACCATTTCTTCATGAAGCCTAGTCTCAATTCGATCAGACTTTGGCGGAGAAAACAGCGTAGTGACATCGACAAAATCGAAATCGGGCAGCCATTGTAGTCGAGCAGCAGCATAGATATCGCCTTCATCGGAGATATTGCTATCCTCCAAGGGGTGAAGTTGGATACCAGATGCATGCAGTACCAACTTCCCATCAGCTATACACTCTATACTGGTCGAATCCTTACTACCAACTAGATTCCAGGCGCGAGCGTTCATGGCATCCGGCCCTGATGAAACTTCCAGCTCCTCAATGACAGTAGGCACAGAAAGCTCCATAAGATTGCGCATGAGTCCTTTTGACATGGCAACAATCAAGAGTTGAAGACATGCATCTATAGTAGCTGGGTGCAGCGTGAAGAGCGATCGAGATTGCATGTTTCGATTGACAATCTCGCTCGAGGCCAGTTCCTCGGTGGTTGATGACGAGATATTTGCAAGGCCTTGGAATTCAGGACCATAAACGAACCCGATCTTGGCCATCTCATCGTAGAAGCGAGCAGAGTTGACGATGCGAGGCGTGGTTTCAGCTTTCCAAGATACAGGCCTGACCTTGTCGACCACTGCAACTCTGCCATCGCAGTGCTTGACCCAGGTTGACCCTATACAAGATATAATGGAGAAGTCAAACCAATCTGCATCGTCGCCGTCGGTGAGCTTACGGCGGCGAAGACTGGTTATAAGTTCAGTGGGCTGCGAATAAGACAGCAAAAGAGCCGTGTGAGCGACGACATGTCGGAGACGATAGCCAGCCCCTTGACTTGAGTTTGTAATCTGCCTTACTGCTTCTCCAGCTAGAGCAATATATCCTGCGAATGGGAATACAATATCTTGGTGAATCTTATGATCAGCTAACCAAGATTCGTCCTCGATATGAAGCACATTCCGCCATTGAGGCTCAATGTCTGAGCTTTCTACCAGGCGAGAACCCAAGAGACAGTGACGAGCGAATTTGCGGGTTCTCCAAGCCTTTGAAACACGACTCTCGTTCCAATACAAGTTGCTGTGATCCCAAGGGTAGGTAGGCAGTCCTGGAATCGACTTTCCAGTTGGATACAGCGAGCTGAAGTCTATCTGCACACCTTCCTGATATAATCTACCGACAGCTGCTAGAAAACTGACAGCACAATTCTTACCACGAACCATACCTGGAATGTAATTGTATGAGTGATTATTGGCTGCGCAGGTTTGTCGTAGAGGCCCAGCAAGAGTCGAGTGTGGGCCAATTTCCAAGAATGTTCCTCCGCCTTTGAGGGCGAGAAGATTCGAGACTGCAGATGAGAATCGTACAGGGGACACAAGATTAGAAACCCAATATGACCAATCAAGCGGGGACTCGTCCATCAACTTGCAAGTTACTGAAGAAAATAATGCAGCTGTCGGCTTCTCGCGAGGCATTTGAGTATTTCCCAGCTCTTCATCAAGCAACTTCTGGTACTCGCGGCCGAGAGGAATCATGTGGTCTATTGCGGACAGTCAGCTCTTAACTTGAACAGGGCAAAGGTCCCAAGGACTCACTGGAGTGATACGCCATTTCCACCTTCAGAACTCGGACAAAAACATCTGGTAGCTTCTGCTTAATGGCATCGGCAACTTCCTTAACCTTTGAACTGTCACCTGAAATTGTAGAGCTGTTCGGGCTATTCTCGCAAGCCAAAACAACACCTTCAACAAGAAACTCAGACAAGTCGTCAGCACCAAGACCCACAGCAGCCATACCACCACCAAGAGATTGTTTCGTGACATAGCCACGATAGTAGGCGATAATTATAGCTTCCTGCATGGAAAGATACCCAGACGCATAAGCAGCAGCAATTTCACCACTGGAGTGGCCGACCACCGCAACGGGTACAACTCCCAACGCCACAAACCTATTATAGAGAGCTATTTGCAGCGCTGTACAGAGTGGTTGTGACAATTCAGAGTTATGGATCTGACTTGTGCCGGAAGGTTTCAGAAGCTCATCTAGGAACCCGTGGTTAGCCTAATACATTATGTTAAGAATAGCGGGCGCGTATACCTGTCAAGTTCCATTCAGGGGCATGGAATCGCAGGCTTTTGATGATTGTATTCATCTTAAAGATGTCTTCACGGAAGCCATGATCGGTCAGAATCAATTCCTTACCCATCTCAGGCCATTGCGCTCCCTGCCCGCTGAACACCATCGTGATGGCTGGGGCATTCTGGGAAGTTTTAAGCCCACCCGAAGTCTCGATAAAATCGCCGTTCTCCACAATAGCAAAAGCTTTGTGAGGTAACTGTTCTCGACGTACCGCTCGAGTGTAGGCAATGTCAGGCGTCGCGGTGGAGTTTAGTTGGATGTACCTCTGATACTGACGTATCTGCTCCTTCAAAGAGGTTTCTGTATTTGCCGAGAAGAGGAGCAGTTCGGGCTTCTCAGGTGTTACACCGTTTTGCATGGAAGCTTGAACTTGAGCAAAGGATTCCAGAATTACCTGTGCGATTGAACGGTGTAAGAAGTAAAGAGCCTTCATAGAATACGTAGAGAAAGGAGAGGACTTCTTACATGTGCATTTGTACCGCCGATTCCGAAGGAATTGATACTGATCCTCTCGGCTCGATCCGGTGGAAATGGTGTTGGCACGACAGGAACAGTCAAGTTGTACTCTGAGAAAGGAACTGAGGTTTCGGTTAGATTCTACCGGTGTCCAATGTTGGTAACAAACTTACTCTTCGGATTGGGTGCGTTGAGCTTTATATTCGGAGGAATGGTCTTATGTTCCAATGCCAAGATAGATTTGATGAGACTGCTAATCCCAGAAGCACCCTCTGAGTGCCCAAGGTTGGGTTTCACAGAACCGATATATACGCCCTTGGCCCCGAAAACTTTACCAATCGCAGTTGTTTCAATTGGGTCTCCTGTGGGCGTTCCAGTTCCGTGACACTTCGTTGTCAGCTAAGTTCCAAACAGAGGGCCTGGCGTTGTATCATACCTCAACAAATGCTGTGTCGGAAGGATCCAAGCCACTATCTGCATAAGCTTTGCGAATGAGAGCCTCATGGGCAATTCCATTCGGCGTAACCAGACTCTGGCCTCTTCCGTCACTGTTCGTAGCAGTGCCTCGTATAACAGCCCTGATGACATTGCCGTCACGAATCGCAGCGTCAAGATCTTTGATATAAACTGCACTGACGGCTTCAGCTCTAGCATA
>Ga0302325_10024847_pt1 | contig 12456 bp, 11 predicted proteins | sample Palsa_T0_2_FD_201948 | JGI IMG/M metagenome (GOLD analysis project Ga0302325, IMG submission 201948) | Peat permafrost microbial communities from Stordalen Mire near Abisko, Sweden - Palsa_T0_2 | ecosystem: Environmental > Terrestrial > Soil > Palsa > Peat permafrost | place: Sweden: Abisko...
ATCCGGGTCAACGGGATCAACCCGGACGGTGTCGTCCGCGGCTCCGGGATCTTCGCCGGCGGCTGGGGCGCGCAGCGGGCCGCCGTCTACGGGGTGGCCGAGGAGGACCTGGGCGCCTACTACGCCGGCCGCACCCTGCTCAAGCGCGAGGTGCTGCCCGAGCACATCGCGGCCGCCGTGGTGGCCCTGACCTCCGGCGATCTCTCCCTCACGACCGGCCTGCACATCCCGGTGGACAGCGGCGTCCCGGCCGCTTTCCTGCGCTGACCCGGAGTCCATGGCAGCTAAACTGCGCACCCTGGTGGAGTTGTCGCGCACCCTGGGTGAACCGAGCCGGGATCTGGTCATCCTGGCCGAGGGCAACACCTCGATCCGGACCGAGGAGGACCGGATGCTGGTGAAAGCCAGCGGTTCTCAGCTCGGCACCGCCGCCGGCGAGGACTTCGTCGAGGTGGACACCCGGACCATGCTCGACCTGGTCAACGACGAGGCGGCCGACGAGGGCGACGTCGAGCGGGTGTTCGGTGAGCTCGGCCGCGGCGGCAAGCGGCCCTCGGTCGAGGCCATGTTGCACCCGGGGGCGTCGTCCTCCTGCCGGTCAACCAGGAGATCTGACTCGCGGCGCTCCGTCCCCGAGCGTCAGCGGTCCTTGGCGCCGGCGCTCGCCCCGGTTCCGTCCGGTACCGTCTGGGATCCCCCGGCCAGCACCAGCCCGCGGGCTTCGAGCCCGTCCCTCAGGTCCGCGCGGACGTCCGCCTCGGGACGGTCGGTGCTCAGCTCGAGCAGGATGCCGCGCCCGCGGTAGTAGTCGACCAGCGGTGCGGTTTCCCTGGCGTAGACGGCGAGCCGGTGCCGGATCACGTCGAGCGTGTCGTCGGGCCGGCCATCACGGTTCGCCCGGTCGAGCAGCCGGGTGACGAGTTCTTCCTCCGGCGCGGTCAGGTAGATGACGGCGTCGCTGGTGATGCCGAGTTCGAGGCCGATTTGCGCCGCGCGCAGTGCCTGCGGCATCGTGCGCGGGAATCCGTCGAGCACGTAGCCGCCCGTTTCGCGGGCCGCGGCGACCACGGCCGGTACGAGGACGCCGAAGATCAGCTCGTCCGGGACCAGGTCGCCGCGGTCGGTGTAGGCGGCGACCTGCCGTCCCAGGCCGGACCCGCGCGCCACCTCCGCCCGCAGCAGTTCGCCCGAGGAGATGTGCGCGGCGCCCGTCTGCTGCGTCAGCCACCTGCTATGGGTGCCTTTCCCGGCGCCAGGCGGGGATAGCATGACCACCCGCATTATGGTGACGGCACCCCTTCCACTCTAGTTAGGCCCTGCCTGTCCAGTATCCCTCGTTCTCAACACCCGGACGCTCATCGACGGCTCGGACCGCCTTGACAGCCTGTCAGAGGGTCAGGGGAACCGGCAATAGGGACCGTGTCGAACACGCTGCGACAGGGATCGGCGCCAGCCCTTAACACCTGCGCCACGAGCCTCTCCCGACACCCCTGACCACCAAGTAGCTGGCGATCACGCTCGGACTGGTTTTCGTTTAACTAAGTTATGGTGTGGTTGTGACAACCTGCACACAGGAGTGCAGGTTGCGGCAACCATGCACTACAGGCGGGGCGGGGCGCGGGGCTGGAGGGGGTGCTGGGGTTAGGGCGTCAGGAGCCGAAGACGAAGTGCTCGATGATCGCGGCGAGCTCGAGGGGCGAGTCGCCCTGCAGGCTGTGGCCGGCTTCCTGGACGTGAATGACCTGGGCCGACGGCAGACGGCGCAGCAACTCACGCTCGTCGTCGTCGTCCAGAACCGAGTCCGGCCGCATGCCCCGGGCGAGCAGCAGCGGCACAGTGATTGACGACAGCGCCTCCCAGAGCCGCCTGTAACGAATATCGGCTGCCGGGCTGGCCGGCACGGGGGCGCCCGGCACGTCAGCGGCCGGCACGGGGGCGGCCGAGGCGAGGGCGGCCGGGGGGACGGAACGGCGGTGGCGGGCCCATCGCCACACCCAGGTGCCGTCGGGCTGCTGTTCGGCATTGTGCAAGATGCCCCGGCGCAGAGACGAGCGGGACCGGGCCGGGTTGAACCGGGCCGTCCGCTCCAGCAGCTCGTCCAGGCTGGCAAAGCTGGCCGGCCCGGCGACGAAATCGGTGATGTGCTGAGCCCGCTGCGCCTTTATCCCCGGCAGCACGTCGACGAGGACGATCTTGCGGACCAGCTCCGGCGCCTCGGCGGCCAGTGCGATGGCGGCGAGGCCGCCGAGAGACATGCCGATCACCGCCTTGGTGGCCGGGGCGAGGTGGCGGATGGCGGCCGCGACGTCGACCGCGTTGCCGTACACGTCCAGCTGGCCTTCCGGACGGTCTCCTGGGCCATCGGAGTGGCCGTGTCCGGGGAGGTCGACGGCCACCAGGGGACGGTCCAGGGCCATCGCCACCGTGTCCCAGGTGTGGGCGTTCTGGGATCCGCCGTGCAACAGGACCAGTTCTGGCTCCCGGTCTTGCCACACCAGCGCGCTCAGCCGCCGGCCACGGGCCACTGAGGCCACTGAGGCCGCGGGAGCAGCGGCAGCCACTGGGTCCACTGGAGCCACGTCGGCGAAGACGCGCCGCACTGTCGGCGGGCGGTCAAAGGGCAGACCGTACTCTTCGGCGTTCTGGTGGAACAGCCCGAACTCGTCGTAGTCGACCCGCTCGGTCACGGCTACTCCTGCACGGTCCCGCTGCGGCCGGGGAGGCTGAGCATGCCGTAGGCCCGATGGCCGTTCCCGCGGATAGTGGTCAGGACGGACCAGCGGTTGGTGCGGGCGAAGTCAAGGGCGTCGCGGAGTTCCACAAGGCCCAGTATGGCCGGCCAGAACTTCCGGCCGGCCGATTGTCTATCTTTCCCATCTTATTAGTCGCCAAGGATAGGATCGAGGCGTGAGCACGATCGGAACGCAGAGCCGGCCGCCGATCAGGATCGGCGTCATCGGAGCTACCCCGGCCAGGGGCTGGGGAACCGCCGCCCATCTCCCCGCGCTTGAGGCGCTCGAGGAGTTCGAGGTCACCGCGGTGTCCACCACGAGGCTGAGCACGGCCAGGGCCACCGCGGAGGTCTTCGGGGTGCCGCTGGCGTTCGCCGACGACGACGAACTAGTGTCTTGCCCGCAGGTGGACGCCGTCGCGATCACGGTCAAGGTTCCCGAGCACGACCGGCTGATCCGCGCCGCGCTGGCGGCCGGGAAGCACGTGTTCTCGGAATGGCCGCTCGGGGTCGACCTCGGCCAGGCGATCGCGCTGGCCGAGCTGGCCCAGGCGAGCGGCGTGCGTCACCTCGTCGGGCTGCAGGGATACCAGGCGCCGGGGGCCCTGTTCGTTCGGGAATTGATCGAAAACGGCGACCTCGGGCGGCTGCTGACGGTCAGCGTGGTCGCGGCCGGGGGGCCGGCCGGACGCCGGATCCCGCAGGCCAACGTCTACGCGACCGACGTGGCCGCCGGGGCCACGGTGCTCAGCATCTCTACCGGCCACATCCTGGCTACCCTGGCCCGGGCGGTCGGGGAGTTCCGCGAGCTGTCGGCCGTCGTGGCCTTGGTCAACACCGAGACCACGGTCATCGAGACCGGGCAGACCGTGCCGGTGACCGCCCCGGACCAGGTCGTCCTGGCCGGGCGGCTGGAGGGCGGCGCGGTGGCGTCCGTCGCGGTACAGGGCGGGTCGGCGGTCACGCCGGGCTTCGAGCTGCGCCTCGTGGGCACCGAGGCCACCCTGGTGGTCCGGCCGGCCGCGCCGGGCGGCATCCACATCACCGACTGGGCCATCTCCATCAGCAAGCCCGACGGTTCGGTCGCGGACCTGCCGGTGCCCGGGCGCTTCAGTCCGGTACCGCCGGCGGTGCCCGGCGGGCCGCCGAGAAACGTCGCCGTGCTGTACCGCGAGTTCGCCCGGGCGATCAACTACGGCCAGCCGGCCGTGCCGGACTTCGCCATGGCCGTCCGGTACCACCAGCTGCTTGAGCAGATCCAGCGCGCGTCGGACACCGGCATCCGCCAGGACGCCGTCGGCTAGGCGCCCGGCGCCCGGCGCCGGTGAAAGCCCTGACGCCTGGGGCGTCAAGCCGGGCCGGCCTCGACCGTCGTGCCCAGCTGGCGGTGCAGGATCTCGGCGGCGCTGTCGAGCGCATCGGTGAACTCGTCGGTGGTGCCCGACAGGACCGTGTCCGGACCGGCCAGGGGCGCCTGGCCCGGCCCGGTGAGCTGCTCGTAGAGCGTGGTCTGCAGCTCCCGCAGCGGGGGCATGTCGCCCGGCGCCCCCAGGCTGCGCAGCGATCCGGCGACGACCCGCGCTGCGGTTTCGACGCCGTCGGCGAACCGGTCCACGGCCACCGCTACCCCGCTCGCCTGCGCGGTGTTGTTCGCCTTCGCCGTGCTGTTCGCCTGCGCGGTGCTGTTCGCCTGCGCGGTGCCGTTCACACGCGTGCTCTCCAGCGCCGCCTGCTGGGTCAGTGAGGCGTGCGCCATCCGGCGGCCGATCCCGGTCAGGCTGTACGCGAGCCGTGCGGTCATCGGCGGCCGGGGCGGCTCGTCGGCCAGCCGGTCCGCGGACGCCTCGGCATCCGAACGGGCCTGCCGCGCGGTCCGCGACGCCGCCTGCAGCACGCGGGCGTCCACCGCCCCTGGCCGTACGTAGGCCCGCAGCACCAGCGCCGCGAAGTGCGCCTGCGTCTCGAACAACCGGGCCAGCTTCTGCTGCGCCGACTCACCCTCCCAGGACGGCCAGGCCAGGTAGCCGATCAGCGCCAGCCCCGCGCCGACGCCCGTCCCGATCAGCCGGGCCGTCACCGTCTTCTCCGCGGTCTCACCGAGCAGCGCCAGCAGCGTCACCACGAAGTCGGTGAGGAACACCGCGAACAGCAGGTAGTTGACGGCGAAGATCGCGTACGCCACGGTCATCGTCACGCCGACCGCGGCCACAAGCACGGCCGTTCCCGCGTGCAGGAGCAGCGCCGTGGCCAGTCCGAGCCCGCTGCCGATGACGGTGCCGCCGGCCCGCTGCACACCACGGTAGATCGTGGACGCGTAGTCCGGCCGCAGCACGATGAGGATGGTCAGCACGATCCAGTACCCCTTGGGCAGGCCGGAGGCCTGGGCCACGATCTCACCGATGGTCGCGACCAGGGCCAGCCGCAGCGCGTGCCGCCCGGCTTCGGTGGAGGTCCCCACGTTGGCCGCCAGCGTGAGCAGCGCCGACTTCAGGGCGGAGCGTCGCGCGCCGCGCTGGTGGCCGGGCAGCGAGACGGGCTCGGCGGTCGGCTCGGTATCCCGTACGTCCAGCCGCCGCAGGGTGCGCACGGAGCCGCGCAGCTGACCGAGCAGGCCGGCCGCCGCCCACCGCCAGGGGACGTCCGCGGGCAGTTCGATCGCCGCCAGGCGCTGCTGCAGCGCATCGGCCAGCGCGGGATGGCCACGCCGGGCCTCCAGCGCGTCCGCGATGCCGCTGAGGACCCCGGCCACCGGCTCAAGCACCGCGCACTGGGGTCCGTAGCTCGCCACCGCGGCCAGGCTCACCCGGATCCGGTCAGCCTCTTGGAGCAGGAGCAGGAACCGGTACCGGTACTGAGCGCGCAGCAGCGGGTTCGGGTCGGTGACCGCCTGCGAATCGAACACGGGGGCCGGCGGGACCTGAGCCGACGAGGCAGGCCGGCGACAGCTGTCGGTCGCGTAGCCGGCCAGCAGCCGGTACGCGTCCGCCAGCGAGTTCCGTTCCTGGTTGCCGTGCGTGACGGTCCAGGACGCCACGACCAGCGCTCCCTGCCACAACCCGCCGGCCAGCACGAGCAGGGCCCGCAGTCCCGCGTCCCCGGGCGCCAGCGGGATGGAGCTGGCGATGACCAGCTGGATGGCCCATTGCAGCCCGACGACCAGGAACCGCTGACCCAGCGTGGCCATCAGGCCGCCCAGGTAGCTGAAGATCAGGACCGCGGGCAACAGCAGCCAGCCGCTGGTGTAAGCGCACACCCCGCCGACGAACGTGGCCACCGCCATGCCGACCGCCGCGAACGTCACCGCGGTCACCCGGGTCCGGGACGCGCCCTGGAACGAGACCATCCCGGCGGGGAGCGCCCCGAGTGAGGCGAAGACGCCGTATTCGAGGTGGTTCGTGGCCAGGCCGAGCGCGAGCGGAGTGATCATGCCCACTCCGGCCCGCAGCGCGCGCGGCACGTCAATGGCCGACCAGCGGAACGCGCCGAAATTCAGCCAGCCACCCTGGCTCAGCTCCGCGGCGAGCGTCCTGCGGCTGGACCGGAACCAGGCCGCGATCAACGACTGGGGCTCTCGGCTCTTGACATCCTCCATCGCCCTAAAGCTAAAGGACAAGGATTCCAGCCGCGACCTACGGTCGCGCTGTAGGTTCGCGTTTCGCGGTTCGCAGGCCGGGCAGTCCCGTCGCCTCCCCGCGCAGCCACGGCGATGGTGGCCGCGCAGGTAGGGTTCGTTCCATGCCGGACGCCCTATCTTCAGCGGCTTCAGCGACTGGGCGCCGCCCCGAGCCGTTCACCCCGCAGACCGTCCCCGCGGCGCTCGAGGATCTCCGCGCGCGGTTGCGCGCGACGCGCTGGCCGGACGCGCCCGAGGAGGCCGGCTGGTCGCTCGGGGCCGACCTGGCCTACCTCCGCGAGCTCGTCGGCTACTGGGCGGACGGGTTCGACTGGCCGGCTCAGGAGGCGGCGCTGGCCCGGCTGCCCCGCTTCCGCGTCCCGCTCGGCGGCCTCAACATTCACTTCGTGCACGCCCGGGCGGCCGCGCCGGCGACGTCGGGCGGGCTCGTGCTGCCGCTGGTCCTCAGCCACGGCTGGCCGGACTCGTTCTGGCGGTACGCCAAGGTCATCCCGCTGCTGACCGACCCCGGCGCGCACGGCGCCGACCCCGCCGACGCGTTCGACGTGGTCGTGCCCGACATGCCGGGCTACGGATACTCCGAACGCCCGTCCGGCCCGCCGCTGGACTCCATCGCCGTGGCCGGCCTGTGGGCCGAGCTCATGGACGTGCTCGGCTACCCTAGGTTCGGCGCGGCGGGCGGGGACATCGGCAGCCACGTGAGCCGCTACCTCGCGCTCGACCACCCCGACCGGGTGGTGGCCGTCCACCGCACCGACGCGGGCGTGCCCGTCTTCACCGGCGACCCGGCGGACCTGGCGCCCGAGGAGCGCGCCTGGATCGAGAGCCTCGCGGCCTGGGGCGCGGCCGAGGGCGCCTACGCCGCCATGCACCGTACCAAGCCCCAGACCGCCGCCTTCGGGCTCACCGATTCCCCGGCCGGGCTCGCCGCGTGGATCACCGAGAAGCTCCGGGCCTGGAGCGACTGCGACGGCGACGTCGAGCGGAGCTTCAGCAAGGACGAGATCCTCACCAACGTCACGCTGTACTGGCTCACCGGGACGATCGGCTCGTCGATGCGCATGTACCGCGCGAACGCCGCGATCCCGCCCGGGCAGCTCGCCCGCCGGGTCGAGGTGCCGTCCGGCTTCTCGCTCTTCCCCGCTGACATCGGCCGCCCGCCCCGGGCGTGGCTCGAGCGCACCGCGAACGTCGTGCGCGTAACCGAGCCCGCCCGCGGCGGGCACTTCGCCCCGTTCGAGGAGCCCGAGCTGTACGCGGAGGAGCTGCGCGCGTTCTTCCGCCCCTACCGGGCGGCGGCGGGCTGAGGCCGCCCCCAGGCACGGGCGGCGTCACTAGCTCGCCTGGTCGTCACAGGTCGAGGGCCAGGTCGCCGGAGGGCTGGGAGCAGCAGATCAGGATGTCGCCGTCGGCGGGGTCCTCGACCGGGTCTGGGGCATAGCTGACCGTTCCCGACAGCAGCCCGGTCTCGCACGTATGGCACACGCCGGTGCGGCAGGACCAGCGCACCGGGACGTCGCAGGCTTCGGCCAGCTCCAGCAGGCTGGCGTAGCCGGGATCCCAGGGCACCGTCAGGCCGCTGCGCGCGAACGCGATAGCCGGGCCGGTGCCCGGCTCACCCGCTGGCGGGTGCGGGGGGCGGGTGGCCGTGGCGGCGATGCCAGGCGTTTGGGAGGGCGCGGCGCCGAAGATCTCGGTGTGCACCCGGCTGCCGTCGACACCGAGGCCGACGAGGGCGGCCGATACCTCGGCCATGAATCCGGCCGGACCGCAGATATAGGCATCGGCGCTGCGCGGAAGGTTCTCCTCGGCCAGCACGGCCGCCGACATCCGCCCGGTCGTCTGATAGTCGCGCCCCCGGACATCGTCCGGGCCCGGGTGGCTGTAGCAGATGTGCCGGTGCCCGCTGGCCAGCGTCGTCAGCAGCGAGCGTGACTCCGCGGCGAACGGCTCTTCGGCCCGGTTGCGGGCGCCGTGCAGCCACCAGATGTCGCGGCCGGACTTGGCGGCGGCCAGGGCGTGCAGCATGGCCAGCACCGGGGTGGCACCGACCCCCGCGCTGATCAGCAACACCGGTTCCTGGCCGGGGCGCAGCGTGAAGGTGCCGCGCGGCGCGGCGGCCTCAAGCACGTCCCCGGCCCGCACCCGGGAGTAAATGAACTGGCTGCCCGCACCCTGCGGCTCGCGCTTGACGCTGACCCGGTAGGCGGCGGCGCCTGGCGGCCCGGACAGCGAGTAGCTGCGCAGCAGCGGCGGCTGGCCCGGGTTGACGGGCAGTCGCAGGACCAGGAACTGCCCGGGCAGCGCGGCCGGTACGGCCGCGCCCCCGGGTTCGGCCAGCCGCACCGAGACGATCGAGTCGGTTTCCCGTTCGACCGCGGTCACGGTCAGCGGGCGGAACCCCGGCCAGGCCGGCGGCGGGCTCACCGCGGTCAGGCCCGCGTTGCCCTCGGCCGCGCCGCCCGCCTCGGGCTGGTCCAGCATGGCCCGGAACGAGGCTTTCCAGCCCGGCGACAGCGCCGGGATCCGCAGCGCCCGCAGCAGCTGCTTGCGGGGATGACCGGGCAGGTAGAGCAGCGCGTCGGTCTCGGCCACGGTCATGGCCTGCGGGCCGGTGGCCACCGGCACGATGTCATCGCCGGCCTGCACGGCGCCCTCGCGCAGCACCCGCAGGTAGAACCCGGGCCGGTGGTGGGAGACAAGCAGCGCGGGGATCTGCGGGTCATTCATCCGGATGCCGACCCGGTAGCAGGTGACCCTCGGCTGGGTCACTTCGAATACCGCTTCGCCGATGCGGTAGCGGTCACCGATGCACACCTGGTCATCGCCCAGGCCGGCCACCGTGAAGTTCTCCCCGAACTGCCCGTACTCGAAGTCGTCGCGGCCCAGCTGGTCCTGCCAGTACTGGTAGGACTCGATCTGGTACACGAACACCGCGCGCTGCTCCCCGCCATGCCCGGCCAGATCACCCTGCCCGTCACCGTCGATGTTCAGCCACCGCACCTGCACCGGACCCTCGACCGGCTTCTTCCAGACGGCGGTGTACACCGTGCGGCCGTGCCAGGTCAGGTCCTGTGGCATGCCCACGTTCACCGACAGCAGGCGGCCTGTCATGGCTCGAATCTCCCGTCAGTGCCCGGCGATCTCGCCGCCGTCGATGTGCAGGATCTCCCCGGTGATGTACGGCGACGCCTCCAGGAACAAGATGCCGTCGACGACATCGCTGACCTGGCCGACGCGGCCGAGCGGAGGAAGCTGGTCAGCACCGAGTCCTTGGTAGCTTTCCGGCGGGTTCATCGGCGTCTGGATGATGCCCGGCGAGACCGCGTTGACCCGGATGCCGCGGGAGGCGTACTCGACGGCCAGCGACCGGGTGGCCGAGGCCAGGCCGCCCTTGGTCAGCGCGGCCAGGACCTCCGGCACGGCAGAGTTCGCGACCTCCGCGAGGGTGGCCGAGATGTTGACCACGTGGCCGCCGTGCCGCTTCAGCATCTCGGTGATGACCCGCTGGGTGAGCCAGAAGAATCCGCTGAGGTTGACGCCGGTCACCTGGGCGTAGTCCTCGGCGGTGTAGTCGGTGAACGGCTTGGAGAGGTAGACGCCGGCGTTGTTGACGAGCGTGTCGATCCGGCCGAACCGCTCCAGCGCCGCGCCGACGATCCGGTCGGCGGTCGCGGGGTCGGTGATGTCGCCTTCGACGGTGAGCACATCCGGATCCTCGGCCGGCTTCATGGTGCGGGCGTTGGCGACCACGCTCCAGCCCTGCCGGCGGTAAGCCGCGACCAGGCCCGCGCCGATGCCCTGGGAGCCGCCGGTGATGATGGCGACCTGCTGGCCGTTGTCGCTCATGACAGGGTCAGCGCCGGGTCGCTCGGGTGCGGGGTGAGGGGTGTGGTCTCGTCGGTCATCCAGGAGTCCAGGGGCAGCGATTTCAAGATCGCCTGCAGCTCGGCCGGGTCCCCGGCGTTCCACAGGCCCAGCGAGCGCGATTCGCCGGGCAACCGCCAGAGCCGCAGCAGGTGTCCCTGCCCGGCCAGTTCCTTGGCGCGCTGCGCCTCGCGCGCCTCGGTGTCGTCGACGGTCTGGCCCGGCGTGCCCTTCGGGATGCTGATGGTGAAGGTGACCAGGAACTCGGTGCCTGTCCCTTTGGCCGCCAGCGCCGGGTTGTTCGGGTGCGGCGAGAGCGGGGTGACCTCATCGGTGCGCCACACCCGCAGCGGCATCGAGGTGAGGACCTCGGTGAGCTGGCCGTCGTCGGCGGCGGCGAACAGCCCGAGCGTGCGCCATTCGCCCGGCTGCAGCGGCGGCCGCCACAGCCGGAGCACGTGCCCCTGCGCCGCGAGCTCGCGGGTGTGCGCGGCCTCGCGCGCCCGGATGTCGTCGACGGCTTGGCCCGGTGTTCCGTCAGGGATGTGGGTGGTCATGGTGACGAGGTACTCCATAGCTGGTTCCTCCGCGGCTAGTGGAACCACCGTCCGTTCGGTAAAAAAGACGGTGGGTTTAGCTGAAGGTGGCGTCGGTGACGTCGATGGCGACCGAGACCGGATCCCGGACCGGGGAGCCGTCGGGGTTGCGGGCGTAGACCCGGCGGCGGGTCGGGACCATGATCCCGTCGAACTCGCGGTACTCCGAGGGGTAGTGCACCTCGGGGCCCCCGCCCAGGAGGTCCACGCTGTAGTCAAGCCGCCGCAGCAGCCCGGCGTCGTCGAAGTAGTAGGTCTGCTGGCGGGTGAGCGCCACGATCGTGTCCGGGTAGGTGACCAGCAGGCCGCGCCAGCGCTGCCCGTCCTCGTGCCACGGCTCGGTCTCTTCGGTCACGAAGTCCGAACGGGCGAAGAGAAACGGCGCGACGAAGTAGTTCCAGTTGGCCTCGCCGATGAAGTAGGCCACCTGGAACTCGTCCCAGGGCGAGTCGCGGGTCGTCCCGACGAACGCCGCGGCCGGGTCAGGGCGGGCAGCCACCAGGACGCCGTCGGTCGTCTCGACGGTCTGCCGGTACGGTGCCCAGGTGCTGTACTGCCCCGGCTCAGGGAACGGGGTGATGGTCAGCTGCTGGTCGCGGGTCTCGCCCTCGAGCAGCACCGCGCCCGGCGGGCCTGGCTTGCCCTTCAGGGGCCAGATCGCGCCAGTGATCGAGGCGGCCGCCCGGAACCGGGAGATCTGCTCCCAGCGCCGCATGCCGCCATGTCCCTCGATGGCCAGTCTCAGCAGGTCGTTCATTTCGATCATGCTCCCGGGACGAGTTGCTCGCCGCCGTCGACGTCGTAGGTCGCGCCGGTCAGCGCCGTGTTGGTCATGATGTGCACGGCGAGGGCGGCGACGTCGGCCGGTCCGACCACGCGCCGGATGGGCAGCGTCGCCCGGAGCTGGGCGCGGCGCTTGTCGAGGTCGCCGCCGAGCAGCGACGCGGACAGCGGGGTGTCGACGAAGCCGGCCGCGATGAGGTTGACCCGGACCGGCGCCACCTCGACCGCCAGGTTGGCGATCAGGGCGGGCATCGCGGCGGCCTGTATCGCCGCGATCGAGAGGCTGACGCCCGGCCGGCGAGCGCCGGTGCCGGTCATAAATAGCAGCGTGCCCCCCGGTCGCATCTTGCCGGCGGCGTATCGGGTGGCTTGGAGTGCCATCATCAGATGCTCGTCGATGGCGTGGCGGGCCTGCGCGAAGTCCATGTCGGCTAGGCGCGCGTAGTACTGGCCGCCGGCCGTGACCATCACGTGGTCGATCGGTTCTGGCAGGTTGCCGAAGAACCCCTGCAGCGCAGCCGGATCGGTCGCGTCGAAGGCCGCCGTGCTCCGCGCGTCGACTTCTTTCGCGGCCTGCTCCAGGTGCTCGGGATCGCGGCCGGTCAGGATGACGTCGGCGCCCTCGGTCCGGGCTCGCCGGGCGGTCTCCAGCCCGATGCCGGAGCTGCCGCCGATCACGACGACGGTTTGCCCGGGCAGTTCCGGTGGGCGCTGAGTGGCGGTGGTCATGATCCCTCCGGCGGTGACAGCGCGGCGGCGGGCTGGCGGGCGGCCGTGATCTGGCCGTGCAGCGCTTTCAGCGCGTCGACGTAGATCTCGGAGAAGGTGGGGAAGGGCTGGATGAC
>Ga0302325_10024850_pt1 | contig 12456 bp, 8 predicted proteins | sample Palsa_T0_2_FD_201948 | JGI IMG/M metagenome (GOLD analysis project Ga0302325, IMG submission 201948) | Peat permafrost microbial communities from Stordalen Mire near Abisko, Sweden - Palsa_T0_2 | ecosystem: Environmental > Terrestrial > Soil > Palsa > Peat permafrost | place: Sweden: Abisko...
GCGGGATCGACTACGAAGAGTTTCTCGCGGGCGGCGATCCGGAATTTTCCTGGCGCATGCCCGACGACGAATGGGATGCCATCGCGCTCAATTACACGTCGGGCACGACCGGAAACCCGAAGGGCGTCGTGTTCCACCATCGCGGCACTGCGCTCATGGCGTATGGCAATGTCCTGTCCGCCGGCCTGTCGCGGCATCCCATCTATCTGTGGACGCTGCCGATGTTTCACTGCAACGGCTGGTGCTTTCCGTGGACGCTCTCGGTCGTTGCCGGCACGCATATATGTCTGCGCTGGGTGCGGGCAAAACCGATCTTCGATCTCATTGCCGATGAGAACGTCACCCATCTGTGCGGCGCGCCGATCGTGATGTCCACGCTCGTCAACGCGACGCCGGAGGAACGGCGCGAACTGCCGCACAGGATCGAGTTCATTACCGCAGCGGCGCCGCCGCCGGAATCGGTGCTCGCGGCGATGGCTGAATCGGGCTTCAATGTCACCCATGTGTATGGGTTGACGGAGACTTACGGCCCGGCAGTCGTCAACGAATGGAAGGCAGACTGGGAAGGTCTCGACCGGCATGCACGCGCTGCGAAGAAAGCACGCCAGGGCGTGCGCTATCACGCGCTCGACTCGCTTACCGTCATGGATCCCGAAACGATGGAGCCTGTCCCGGCAGACGGTGCGACGCTGGGCGAAGTCATGTTCCGCGGAAATATCGTGATGAAGGGCTACCTTAAGAATCCGGCCGCGACGCAGGAGTCGTTTGCGGGTGGCTGGTTTCATTCCGGGGATATTGGCGTGATGCACCCGGACGGCTATGTGCAACTGAAGGACCGCTCCAAGGACATCATCATCTCCGGCGGCGAGAACATTTCTTCAATCGAAGTGGAAGACACGCTCACGAACCATCCAGCCGTTTTTCTTGCGGCGGTCGTGGCGCGGCCCGACGAGAAATGGGGCGAAACGCCGTGCGCTTTTGTCGAGCGTAAGCCCGGACACGAGAGTGTAAGCGCCGAAGACCTGATTGCCTGGTGTCGCCGGCATCTTGCGCATTTCAAATGCCCGCGTCACGTCGTCTTCTGCGATCTTCCCAAGACGTCGACCGGAAAAATTCAGAAATTCAAGTTGCGTGACCAGGCCAAGGCGGTGAGGTAATTTACGGCGCGGCCGACCGCGTTCATAATTCTCAGCCGCTGGTTCGCGAGCCGGAGAGGCCCCATATCGGTTAAGCAGAGGGCGTTTTCGTACGATGGAGCAGAGCGTGGCGAGTGAAGTGAGAGACAATGCAGCCCTGAAGCGTTTCGAAATGGATGTCGATGGCGCGACGGTGTTTGTCACCTACCGCGTGGCGAAGTCAGGTCCCACGCTGCTCCACCTCGAAGTGCCGAAGGCGCTGGAAGGTCACGGCGTCGGCTCGCGCTTTGCCCGTAGCGTTCTCGACCTCTTGCGTGCCGAAAAGCGCAAAGCCATCGTCCTCTGTCCCTTTATTGCCGCCTTTATCCGCAAACATCCGGAATACGAGGATGTGCTTGCCGAGCCGCTTCGCGATCCCGAATACAACGAACTCGATGAGCGGCTCGACGAGGCGCTCGGCGAGTCATTCCCCGCAAGCGATCCGCCTGCTGTCACGCCGCACCGCTAAACCGTCAACACCTTTTCGAAGACGGCTCGTGCAGCGCATTGCACGCGCGCGAGTTTTTGCTCGAGCGCCCCAAAACTCTCCGAATCCGCGGCACGGCGGAGGAGTGCCTTGAGGCCGGCTGTTGCGGATGTCGGATCGAGAACCCCCTCGACCGCGATGCGCAGGACCTGCGTCACTGCATGCTGCAATTCGCAAGCGCCGATGAGTGCTTCGGCGTCAGGGGTGGAAAGGGCGCCAGCCTCTTTCAACTTCTTCAGCCCGTCGGGCGTGTTCGGGTCCAATACATCCGGCAATGCGAGTGCATTCTTCAGCTGCAGAAATTGCGCGACGAACTCAATGTCGACGAGCCCGCCCGGCGCGAACTTCAAGTCCCACATACTCTTTGCCGGGTGCTGCGCCGCGAGCTTCTCCCGCATCTCCACGACGTCCCGCGCAAGCTTTGTCCCGTCGGAGTTTGAAGTGAGTCCGGAACGAATGGTGCTCTCGATGGCGCCGCGCAGAGCTTCCGGCGCGACAAGCACGCGCGCGCGAGTCAATGCGAGCCTCTCCCATGTCCACGCATCGCGCGTGCGGTAGTAACGCGAAAAGGACTCGAGACTGACCGCGACGGGGCCCTGATTCCCAGTGGGCCGCAACCGCATGTCCACATCGTAAAGACCGCCCTCGGCGGTTTGCGCAGTCAAAGCCGCGATCAGCCGTTGCGCCAACCGGGCAAAATACACCGCGGCGGCAAGCGGCCTTGCGCCATTCGAGGATTCGCCAAATGTCGGCGCGTCATAGACGAAAATAAGATCGAGATCGGAGCCCGCGGTCATTTCGCGGCCGCCGAGCCTGCCCATTGCGATGACAGCGAACGCTCCTTCTTCAATCTGCCCGGCGCTCGCCGCGAGTTCGCGTTCGACCGTCTTGAGAAGCTCGGCGATGACACATTCGGCGATTGCCGCGAAAGCCGCGCCGGCGGCCTCGGCGTTCACCGCGCCCTGAACCACCTGCACACCCACCCGGAACATCTGCTCCCGTGTGAAGCGTCTGGCGGCATCGAGCGCGGATTCATAATCGCGTGCCGCGGAGAGCTGCGCTGCGAGCGTTCGGTCTAGCTGTTCGCGCGAAGCACGCTCGGTAAGGAAGCCGGGATCGAGCAGCGCATCGAGAACCTGCGGTGCGCGCGCCATCGTGTCGGCGAGCTTGGGCGCCGAACCGGATATGATTGCTATCAGCTTGAGCAGTTCGGGGTTGGCGAGAAGCAGCGAGAACAGCTGCACGCCGGCAGGCAGACGCGACACGAAGCGGTCGAATTGCGCAAATGCCGCGTCCGGGTCGGCGCTTTCGGCGAGCGCATCCAGCAAAGCCGGCATGAGCCTTGTCAGAAGTTCGCGGGCCCGATCGCTGCGTGTGGCGCGGATACGTCCGTGATGCCAGCCCCGTATCGACGCCGCGACATGGCCGGGATCGCGGAAGCCCATCTTCTGCAAGGTTTCGATCGTGCCGGGATCGTCTTCCACACCCGTGAAGACGAGATTTCCCGAGGCTCCCCCGAGCGGCACCTCGCGCTCGAACAGCCGCGCATACTGCGCTTGCACCGTTTCGAGCTCGGCAACAAGCGCTGTACCGAATTCGCCCGCGCCTCTGTAGCCCGCGAAGCACGCCACGTGTTCGAGCGCTTCCGGCGCCCTCGGCAACGTGTGCGTCTGCTCATCTTCGATCATCTGCAGCCGATGCTCGATCGTGCGCAGAAACCGGTAGGCGGCTGTGAGTTCCGCGGCTGCGGTGTTCGAGACGAATCCGCTCGCACGCAGAGCTTCGATCGCCCCGATCGTGCGAGGGCATCTCAACTCCGGATTGCGGCCCCCCAGAATCAGCTGTTGCGTCTGCGCGAAAAACTCGATTTCCCGGATGCCTCCGCGGCCGAGCTTGATATTGTGGCCGGCGACGGCGATGGCGCCATGGCGCCCATGCGCATGAATCTGACGCTTGATGGAATGAATGTCCTCGATTGCCGCGTAGTCCAGATTGCGCCGCCAGATAAACGGCTCGATATTTTTCAGGAAAGTGCGCCCCGCTTCGATGTCGCCCGCGCAGACGCGCGCCTTGATCATCGCGGCGCGTTCCCAGTTCTGGCCCATGCTTTCGTAATAGAGTTCGGCCGCTTCCGCGGAAATCGCTACCTGCGTCGCTCCCGCATCTGGCCGCAGGCGAAGATCCACGCGAAACACATAACCGTCCGGCGTCGATTCGTTCAGTAGCCGGATCAGGCCTTTCGCGATGTCGACGGCCGCACCGCGCGCATCGCCTTTCTTGCGAAACGGGAAGCGTTCGGCGTCGTAGAGTACGACAAGATCGATATCGCTCGAGTAGTTGAGTTCAAAGGCGCCATACTTTCCCATGGCCAGCACGATCAGGCCGGTTCGCGACTCGAGCAGGACCGGATCCCGCTCGTCGGCCTCTCCGGCGGAAGTGTGCTGTCCCAGCAGAAACCGCAGCGCACCGCCCACGCACGCATCGGCGAACCGCGTCAATCCTCCGGTGACGTCTTCGAGTTGCCAGTCGCCGGCCACGTCGGCCATCGCGATGGCAAGCGCTGCCTGTCGCTTCGCGCGGCGCAGCGCTGCCATGACGGCCTTTTCGCCCTCGCACAGATGCGCGCGCGCCGCCATTGCTTCGATGTCCTGCATCGCCACTTTCGGGCCGGCGACGACAAGGTGATTCAGGAAATCGCGCTCGCGCAATGCGAGCCGGGCCAGAAAGGGGCTGTTTCCGAACAGCGAAATCAGCAGGTCGCGCGAGCTGAGCGGCGGCGCGAAGCCGGCATCGGCAAGCGTCGCAAGTGTCCTGTTCGCGCGCGCCAGATCAAATGGCCGCGGAGGGATGAAAAGCGGCGCGGGGGATTCACTCATCGCCGTCGATCATAGCACGCGCGCGAGCCGGATCATTCAGGCGTTCGAGCGGATCGGCGGAAACAGCAGAACGGCTTTCAATCCCGGCGCATTGTCGGAAAGCGTCAGCCTGGCATCGTGCAGGCGAGCAACCGCGGCGACGAGACTCAAACCGAGCCCCGTGCCGGGCGAGTTGCGACTTTCTTCGAGGCGCACAAAGCGCTCCAGTACACGCGTGCGATCCTGCGCCGCGATTCCGGGACCATTGTCGGCGACGGACAGCGCAATCCCTGCGGGCGTATCCTCGACGGAGACGCGAACATGCCCCCCCGCTTGCGTGTATTTGATGGCGTTGTCGATCAGATTCGCCAGCGCCTGGGAGATCAGGCTCTTGTTGCCGAAGACGACCGCCGCGCCGCTGGGCACGATGTCGAGCGCGAGGTTGTTTTCTTCCGCGAGAGGGGCATAGAGCTCGGCAACGCCTTCCATGACGCCGCGAAGATCGAGTCGTCCCAGCGCTTCCCGCGCCATACCGGCTTCCGCCTCCGCGATCAGCAGGAGCGCATTGAACGTCGCAATGAGCCTGTCGGTCTCCGCGATCGCGCCGTCGACCGCGCCCGCTTCGGTGCTGTCGGGATCAAGGCCCGTCGAGATGCTTTCGAGCCGGTTTCGCAGGCGGTTCAGCGGCGTGCGCAAATCGTGCGCGACAGAGTCGGTGACTTCGCGCATGCCCTTCATCAGCCGTTCGGTTCGGTCGAGCATCCGGTTCAAATTCTCGGACAGCGCATCGAACTCGTCTCCCGTGCGGCCGACGCGGACGCGGCGGGACAGGTCGCCGGCCATGATTTCGCGGCTGGTGCGGTTGATCGCATCGAGCCTCGCAAGCAATTGGTGGCTGATCAGCGCCCCGCCCACCAGGCCCAGTACGATCATGAGCAGCACGCTTCCGGGCAGATTCGCTTCGACCTGGTGTTCGGTTTCGTACCGTTCGGCAACGTCGCGCGCAACGAGAAGCTGGTAGTCGCCTCCGGTGAGCTGGATGATGCGACCGCGAGCCCTGTGCACCTCGTGTCCGCGCGGCGGTTCGTAGTTGAACTCGACGATGTCGCCGCCTGCAGGCGTTGTTTGCGGCCAATCGAGGAGATTGCCGACGACGCGATTGTAGTCCGAATGGGCAAGCACATAGATGTGGCCCTGCGCGCTCAGGGGGTATCTTGCGATGATGTTGTCGATGAGGCCGACAATGCCAAACCGGTAATAGTCGTCCGACAGGATATTGGCTTCGTCGGACACATCGCGGTCGGTCTGCGCATTCAGCGCCTTGACGGTGTTCGAATATGTGAACGCGACAATGGCCGCCGCGGAAAGAGCGAAGGCGACGAAATAGATAAGTACAATGCGGAACGCGAGAGTCCGAAATATCTTAAACTTGCGCACGGATCATGTAGCCGGCGCCGCGCACGGTGTGCAGCAGTGGATGCTCGAAGCCCTTGTCGATCTTCGCACGCAGTCTCGATATGTGCACGTCGATCACGTTGGTTTGCGGATCGAAATGATATTCCCACACGCTTTCGAGCAGCATGGTGCGCGTTACGACCTGGTTTGCATGGCGCATCAGGTATTCAAGCAGGCGAAACTCTCGCGGCTGCAGGTCGATGGGCGCTCCATTGCGCCGTGCAGCCCGGGACAGAAGGTCCAGTTCGAGGTCGCCCACCTGAAGCCGCGTTTTGACCGCTGACGGCTGACGCCGGCGCATCAGCGCATCGAGTCGTGCAAGCAACTCCACAAATGCATAGGGCTTCGTAAGGTAATCGTCGCCGCCCGCCTTGAGACCTTTGACCCTGTCGTCGACCTCGGAGAGCGCGCTCAGGAACAGAACCGGCGTCGCATTGCCGTGTTCGCGGATTTCCTCGACGAGTTTCAATCCGTCCATCCTGGGGAGCATGCGGTCGATGATGGCCACATCGTAGGGCCGCGACAACGCGAGAGCGAGACCCGTCTCGCCTTCAGCCGCGTCGTCCACGACATGGCCGGCTTCTTTCAGACCGTTGACCAGGTATTTCTGGGCTTCGAGATCATCCTCAACGACAAGAATGCGCATCATGTGGTCCTCACTCGTCGAGTGCCGCGCCAGGCAGGCTCGAATAGGGTCCGCGCCGGCGGCAGCAACGGGGGGGATGGGGCCACCACCACCGGCGCGGGGGCCGGACGACGTGAAGCGAACTTCGTGTCGTCCGGTACACGGCAAACTTGCGTCAGGCGTCCGACCTAACCGATTTTCAGCGCGACGAAGCGCTGACCGTTGTTGGATCCCTCAACCAGAACCAGCACGCTCTTGCGTCCCTGCGACTGCGCACCGGCAACCGAAGCCTTGACGTCCTGTGGCGTGTGCACGGGCCGGTTTGCCACCGACACGACCACGTCGCCCGCTTCGATACCCTTGTCGGCCGCATCGCTTTCGGGATCGACCCTGGTCACCAGTACGCCGCTGACATGGTCGTCGAGATTGTATGCGCGCCGCACATCGGGTGTGACCGCGGCCAGGCCGAGTCCCATGGCTTCGCCCGTCGCGCCGACACTCGAGTTCATTTCCGGCGCGTTGTTCGATGCAACCTGTTCTTCTTTGCGGGTCCCGATGGTGGCGCTGATGGTCTGCGTCTTGCCGTCGCGCACGAACGTGAATGCGGCTTTGGAGCCCGCCAGCAGCATCGCGACGCGGCGCGTCAGGTCACGCGAATCGTCGACGGCTTTGCCGTTCAGGGCGAGCACCAGATCGCCTGGCCGGAAACCCGCTCGTGCGGCCGGACTGCCGGGCACGACGGAAGCGACGATCGCTCCCTTATTTTCCTTCGAGCCCACGGACGCGGCGAGTTCCGGCGTCAGATCCTGGATCTGCACGCCAAGCCAGCCGCGCGCCACTTTGCCGTGGCTTTCGAGCTGCGCCACCACTTCGTGGATCGTGGACGAGGGAATGGCAAAGCCGATGCCGACGCTGCCGCCGGAGGGCGAGAAAATCATCGAATTCATGCCGATGACTTTGCCTTCGAGATCGAAAGTCGGACCGCCGGAGTTGCCGCGGTTGATAGGCGCGTCGATCTGCATATAATCTGTATACGGACCATTGCCGACATTGCGGCCGATGGAAGAGATGATGCCGGCCGTCACTGTGTTGGAGAGCCCGAAGGGGTTGCCGACGGCGATGACCCAGTCCCCTACGCGCGCCTGATGATCGTCGCCGAACTCGACCGATGGCAGCGGTTTGTCGGATTTGATTCTGATAACCGCGACGTCCGTCGGCTCATCGGCGCCCACAAGCTTGGCGTCGAATTCCCTGCCGTCGGGCAGCTTTACGGTGATCTTCCGTGCTCCGTCGACAACGTGATTGTTGGTGACGATCAGACCCTGTTTGTCGATGATGAAGCCGGATCCCATGGCGACAGCCTTGTGGGGCGTCTGGAATTGATGGCCCTGACCGAACTGATTGAAAAAATCGCGAAACGGTTCCGGCAGGTCTTCAGGATTGAGCTGTCGTTCGGGCGCCGCGCGCTCCTCCACCGTGACAGTGACGACGGCAGGACTCACGCGCTCGACCAGATCGGCGAAGCTGAAGGGCGCGCCGTTCTCGAGCATTCGTGGCGGGTTGGTCCGCGCGGCAGCCTGTTGCATGTGCGGCGGTTGCGCCGGCCCCGACGCTTTGGCCTGGGGCGCGAGCGAAAACCCGCCCAGACCCACACCCAGGATTGTCGCGGCCGACACGGCTGCGAGCAGGCGGCCTCTGAAGGAACCACGGTCAAGCTGTCCCATTCTACGCATACTGTCAGTTCTCCTTACGGTCACAATCGCCGCGCTGCCATGCGCGACTTTCTTGATGCGGGGCCTCCACACGAGCCGTACGCCATTCCGGTTACGGGTTCCTGTACGAGACATTAAAGGTTTGACACCTTATCCGCCAGAGCAGCCCATCGCGCGAACGTGATCGCGGGCTCGACAATTCAGACCGACTCGCGCACCCGCGCTCGTGCGCGACCGACGACAATGCCGGCACCCACGCCTCCAACCAGAAGCACGATCAACGGGCCAAACCAGAGCGCATAGGTATCAAGCTCAAGCGGCGGCTTCATTAGTATGAAATCGCCGTAGCGCGCAACAAGATAGCTTTCGATTTGCGCGTCCGATTCGCCTTGCTGGATATGATTGCGAATGAGTCGGCGCAAATCCGCGGCAAGCGGCGCATTGGACTCATCAAGCGATTGACCCTGGCAGACGACGCAACGCAGTTGTTTCTGCAGCGCTGCCGCTCGCGCTTCAAGCGCCGGGTCGCGGAGCTTATCCGGGCCATCAAGCGCCTGGGCTGCGCCCCATGCCGACACGAACACAAGCGCCAGAAGGATGCGTATGGTCCGGCGCAGCATAGGCACAGCTGAAGATCCCTTCTCGGTCATACGATCAAGTGCAAAAGAGAGCCCGTATCCATGCAGGCGGTCAATGTCGCAAATCAACTTCGAAATACGCTTCCAGCGGCGAGGCCGTTCCAAGAATTTATGCGACTTCTGGCAAATTCGCACTTCGGCCTTGCGATTTCCGCGACTATCCCTGTTGCGAAACACCCGCTAATTTGCTGAAAGGCTTGGAGGCCAGTCCCCCGCAGCCGGGCCGCTGTAGCTCTGAGATGTTCTGAAGTTCCGCGCGGCCCCGGGCGCGGCCCCGGTGCTTTCAACCCGAAGAGAATTTCTCATGAGCTCCCTGGATGTCGCCGCCGATCCGATGCCGGCACAAGCGCCTGCTATGCCAGAAGCGTCCGCACGAACGGCTGTTTCCGACCACCAAGCCGCGCCCGCTATCGTTTCGATCCGCGGAGTGAGCAAGACCTATGCGTCCGGACTGCAGGCGCTCAAACCCATCGATCTCGATATCCGGCGGGGTGAGATATTTGCGCTTCTCGGCCCGAACGGCGCCGGCAAGACGACGCTGATCAACATTATCTGCGGGATTGTCACGCCCACAACGGGGACAATTGCGGCGGACGGTCTGGACATTCAGCGCGATTTTCGCGGCGCACGCACGCGCATCGGCCTCGTACCACAGGAACTGACGACCGACCGGTTCGAGTCGGTTTGGGCGACGGTCACGTTCAGTCGCGGCCTGTTCGGACATGCCGCCAATCCTGCACACATGGAGAAGGTGCTGCGCGCCCTGTCGCTCTGGGAGAAGCGCAAGGACCAGATACAAACTCTTTCGGGGGGCATGAAGCGACGTGTGATGATCGCCAAAGCGCTTTCGCATGAGCCCACCATTCTTTTTCTTGATGAGCCTACCGCGGGCGTGGACGTGGAACTCCGTCGCGACATGTGGGCGCTGGTCCGGCGCCTGCGCGAAGGGGGCGTCACGGTAATCCTGACGACGCACTACATCGATGAAGCCGAAGAGATGGCTGACCGCATCGGCGTGATCAGCAAGGGCGAACTTGTCGTCGTCGAGGAAAAAACCGCATTGATGAAGAAGCTCGGCAAGAAGCGACTGACGCTTGTGTTGCAGGAACCAATGCTGAGCGTTCCGGACGGGCTGGCCGACTGGCCCCTGACGCTGAAGGCGGACGGACACGAGCTTGAGTACACCTTCGACATCAACATGGAACATACGGGCGTGCCTACGCTGCTGCGGCGGATGAGCGATCTCGGTATCGGATTCAAGGACTTGAACACATCGCAAAGTTCTCTGGAGGAGATTTTCGTGAGCCTTGTCAGCGATCGCGGGGGACAAAAGCCATGAGTGCGCTCACGTTCAACCGCTATGGCGTATGGGCCATCTACAAATTCGAGATGGCGCGTGCCATCCGCACGATCTGGCAAAGCCTCGTGACGCCGGTCATCACGACATCCCTCTATTTCGTCGTGTTCGGCGGCGCCATCGGATCGCGGCTCACGCATGTGGGCGGCGTGTCCTACGGCGCTTTCATCGTACCCGGACTCATCATGCTTTCACTGTTCACGCAGAGCATTTTCAACGGCTCGTTCGGAATCTACATGCCGAAATTCGTCGGCACGATTTATGAACTTTTGTCCGCACCGATCTCCTACGCCGAGGTCGTGCTCGCTTATGTTGGCGCGGCTGCGACGAAATCCATCGTGCTCGGGCTTGTCATACTGGCGACGGCTTCGCTCTTCGTGCCCTTGCATATCCTGCACCCGTTCTGGATGATCAGCTTTCTTGTCCTCATCTCGGCAACGTTCAGCCTGTTCGGATTCATCCTTGGCATCTGGGCGATGAGCTTCGAGCAGTTGCAAGCCATTCCCATGCTGATCGTTACGCCGCTCACGTTTCTGGGCGGTTCATTTTATTCGATCGACATGCTGCCGGCTGGCTGGCGCACGGTGGCGCTCTTCAATCCCATTGTCTATCTGATCAGCGGTTTTCGCTGGAGCTTCTTCGGAAAAGGCGACGTGGACGTGGGCGTGAGCCTCGCCGCGGTGTGCGGATTCTTCGTCGTTTGCCTTGTCATCGTGAGCTGGATGTTCCGGACGGGCTACCGGCTCAAGAGTTAGGCGCTCGGGGAAGCAGCGGGACGGCGAAATTGGCGTGCGCGCCGTCTCGCCGATTCATCGTGAATATCTACTTCTTCAATGCCGCATCGATCTGCGCCTTGAGCGAATGCCATTGTACGAGCAGCGTCGCGAGCGCTTGCGTCCGCTGACGGAATCCCGATTCGGCGTCCGGTGTGGGTGCTCCATCCGCCCCGTCCACGGCCTGCGCAAGTTTTCCGAAATCTTCGAGCAGACCCATAAGGCCGGTCGGCGATAGCGGGCCTTGCGGTACATCGCCGGCATCGCTGGGCGGCAGTTCGGACAATCGCAGCAGCGCGCTATCGAGCGCAAGGAATTGGGCCTTGGCTGCCATGTTCCCTTTGGCTGCGCGTTGCACGAGCGTCGTGTGCATCACCTGCGCCTCCTTCAGCGCCGCGCCGGCGCGCACGCGCGCATTCTCGATCTGCTGCGCGAGCGCGAATTCGTGCTGATAATCGGCCGGCTTCGCATGCACGCGTGGATCCGGTTTCACGTCGAGCGATTGCTTGTACGTCTGTCCATCCACTGTGAGTGTCACGTTATAGCGTCCGGGCGGCGCCCACACGCCCTCATAACGCTCGCTGTCCATGCCTGCCGGCTTCTCGAAGTGGAAGTCCCAATAGAAGCGGTGTCCGCCCGGCGTACCGCGCACCGGCACCGGCATCGGCACCCATTCCGGCGCGGTATCCAGTTTGGCGACGTCAAGCTTCGGCGGAAGTTTGTCGCTCGAGAATGCGCGCACGGGGAGGTTCTTCGCATCAGTGATAGTCAGCCGCACCGGGCCTTTGACGTGTGGCGGCAAAACAAAGTCGATGGGCGCACCGTCGGGCGGATTGGGCGCCATCGGCTCGTCCTTCGGCATGGGTGTCCCGCTGAACCCGGCTGCACGAAAGCGAATGGCGGGAGCAGGTGCAAAGAGTCTGGCGCCGCTCTGGGAATGCAGCGCCAGCTCGCGAAGCGGTTCGATGTCGTCAAGGATATAGAAACCGCGGCCATGGGTGGCGATGACGAGGTCGTTGCCGTGGATGTCGATGTCGCGCACGGAGGTTGGCGGCAAACCGCTTTCGAGCGCCTGCCATTCGACACCGTCATTGAAGGACACGAACATCCCGCGCTCGGTACCGGCGAACAGCAGCCCCCGGCGCACGGGATCTTCGCGCACAACGTTGACCGTGTTCAGAACGCCACCGGTTGAAATGCCGCTCGCGACAGGCGTCCAGGTCCTGCCGCCATCATGTGTCGCGTAGATGTAGGGCGCGAAATCGTCGAGACGATGACGATCGACGGCGATGTACGCGGTGTTCGGATCGAAATGCGACGGCTCTATCGTGCCTATCTTGGACCAGGCGCCGAGGCCTTTCGGCGTTACGTCTTGCCAG
>Ga0302325_10024851_pt1 | contig 12456 bp, 11 predicted proteins | sample Palsa_T0_2_FD_201948 | JGI IMG/M metagenome (GOLD analysis project Ga0302325, IMG submission 201948) | Peat permafrost microbial communities from Stordalen Mire near Abisko, Sweden - Palsa_T0_2 | ecosystem: Environmental > Terrestrial > Soil > Palsa > Peat permafrost | place: Sweden: Abisko...
GATAGTCGCATCGAGGTCGTCTGCGCCCGGCAAATCGCTGCCGCCCTTTTCGTTCAGCCCGCTGTTGCGGCACAGCGCGCGCGTAATCTCGCGAACACGATCGGCGCGAAAGTTAAACGAGATGCAAGAATCGTGGTCGCCAATCTTCGTCAGGAAGCTCTTACCTCGCCCGTCGCCGCGCCCATTTTTATCCGTACCCGTGCAAACAAAAGGCACCACGAACTCGTCGGTCACGCCCTTGTTATAGGACTCCTTCATGCCCTTGACGGCGTCGTCATAAGTACCGCCCTCGGCCTGGCCTTCGACCATCGCCGAGTAGGCCGTGGCAATGCGCTCCCAGCGGCGGTCGCGATCCATGGCATAATATCGGCCACTAACGGTTGCGACCTTGCCGGAGTTATACTCCCGCATTTTCTGCTGCAGTTGCTCAAGATAGCCAGCGCCGTTGGTCGGCAACGTATCACGCCCATCCATAAATGCATGCACCAAGACGCGCTCCACTTCCTGCTGCTTAGCCATTTTCAGCAGTGCGTAAAGATGCTCCTGACGAGAATGCACACCGCCGTCCGATACCAGACCGAACAGATGCAGCTTGTGCCCATTCAAGCGCGCATTTTTCATAGCTTCGACCAGCACCGGATGCGAGAAGAATTCGCCGTTCCGAATCATGAGATCGATGCGCGTAATGTCCATGTGGACGATGCGTCCGGCGCCAATATTCAAGTGGCCAACTTCGCTGTTCCCCATCTGCCCTTCCGGCAGCCCGACGAACGGCCCGCTGGTGTGAATCAACGTATTGGGATACTCGCGCAGCAACCGGTCGTAATTTGGCTTTCGCGCAAGCGCGATGGCGTTGGCCTTGGTTTCGGCTCGATATCCCCAGCCGTCGAGAATGACGAGAAGGACAGGTTTAGGACTAGGCATAAAATCGCTATCGGCTCCTGGCTCTTTGTCGGTCGGCGTTCAGATAGACTGAATCGCTTCCAGCAGTCGCACATCACATACTATTGCAGAAACCATCCCAGAGGATAAAAGAGGATAAAACATGCCCATCGCTGACCTTCTCCTGGTCGAATTTGACGAGGAAATCAAAAAGACGCGCACCATGCTGGAGCGAGTTCCCGAACACAAGAAAGATTTCGCACCGCACCCGAAATCCATGCCGCTGAACAAGCTCGCGCCGCATGTGGCCCAACTGGCCCACTTTGGCCTTATTATCCTTACGACTCCTGAATTTGATTTTGGGAAGACCAAAACGCCCCCGCTACCCTTTGACTCCGCGGCGCAACTGGTCAAAGCCTTCGATGAAGCCTCAGCGCAAACTCGCACCGCTCTTAAGAACACGAAGGATGAAGCCTGGACTCAGCCCTGGAAGCTGAGTTTCGGAGACAAGCCCATTTTCAGCGGGACGCGTTTCCTAGCCTACCGGGAAATGTTTCTCAATCACCTGGTGCATCACCGCGCCCAACTGGGAGTCTACCTGCGCCTGAATGAAACGCCGGTGCCAGCGACCTACGGCCCCTCGGCGGATGACAGAATGGGCTTCTAAGGGAACTCCGATTACGTGCCTGCGGCCCTGTGTGGGTTTGAGCCTTCCTCCGACACGTAATCAGAATTCCCCTGACGGGGGAGTCTTACCCAAGAAGATCTTCGATCTCCTTCGGCAGGGGATCGTTTGAAGTCGTCCGGAACCGTGAATTCGCCTTTGCCGAGACAAACCTAAACTTCCTGCGTTTCTTCTGCGTCGCTGGAATCGACACAAGTTTAGCGACAGGCTCACCCTTGTCCGTAATGACGACTTCTTCGCCAATGAAGATGCGGTCAAGGACCTGCGAGCCCTCGCTACCCCCTATAATTCAGCGCCTTCACCCCCAAAAACCGCGCCGCCCCGCCGAGCTCCTCCTCAATCCGCAGCAACTGGTTATACTTCGCAATCCTGTCGGTACGTGAAGCCGAGCCCGTCTTGATCTGTCCCGCTCCCGTAGCGACAGCCAGATCCGCAATAAACGTATCTTCGCTTTCACCGGATCTATGCGAGATAACGGATGTGTACCTGTTTCGCCGCGCAAGATCGATGGCATCGAGCGTCTCGCTGACGGTGCCAATCTGATTCAGCTTGATCAGGATCGAATTGCCAATTCCCTTTTCGATCCCTTCGCCGAAGATCTGAATGTTAGTGACAAAAATGTCGTCGCCCACCAACTGAATCCTGCCGCCAAGCTCTTTCGTCAGCAGAGCCCATCCCTCCCAATCATTCTCCGAGAGCCCATCTTCGAGCGACACAATCGGGTAGTCGTTGATCCACTTTGCCCAGTAGCGAATCATCTCTTCCGAACTCTTCACCGACTTGTCCGACTTCTTGAAGACATATTTTCCATCCTGATAAAACTCGCTGGCCGCCGGATCAAGCGCGATCGCAATCTCTTCCCCGGGCTTGTAACCCGCCTGCTGAATCGCCTCGAGCACCACCTCAATCGCCTCGACGTTCGATTTTACCGATGGAGCAAACCCTCCCTCGTCGCCCACCGCCGTGTTGTAGCCGCGCTTCTTAAGCACGCCCTTAAGGGTATGAAAAACTTCGACGCCCCAGCGCAGCGCCTCGGAAAACGACGGCGCTCCCACCGGCATCACCATGAATTCCTGAAAGTCGACGTTGTTATCGGCGTGCGCGCCACCGTTAAGAATATTCATCATCGGCACCGGCAAAGTATTCGCAGCAGCCCCGCCGAGGTACCGATAAAGCGGTAATCCGCAAGCATTCGCCGAAGCTCGCGCCGCCGCCATGGAAACCGCCAGTATGGCATTGGCTCCCAGCCGTCCCTTGGTGGGCGAGCCATCGAGCTCGATGAGCCTGGCATCGAGCGTGCGCTGGTCGGCCGCGTCCACCCCGCTGAGCGATTCCGCAATCTCGCCATTGACGTTCGCGACCGCCTGCAGAACCCCCTTGCCGAGGTACACAGTCTTGTCGCCATCCCGCAATTCGACAGCCTCATGCTCGCCGGTGGAGGCGCCACTCGGCACAATGGCTCGAGCGCTGGCTCCGCCATCAAGAAAAACTTCAGCTTCAACCGTCGGATTGCCACGCGAATCAAGCACCTGGCGTCCCCGTACATCAGCAATACTTGTCAGTGGCATCAGTGCGTCCTTTATTTTCTAGGTCGAAAGCGCTGATTATATCGGACATCGCGGCGCGCGGTCAGCGCCTCGGGACGTACCGCATCGTCGATAGGCATCCCCCGGTACCCCATCCGTTATTGTTCCTGATTTCCGCCTCGCTTAAAGTCAACTTTAGCGTTCAAAATCAGCGTGAAGAACCGCACGGAAACTCTGGAGATCGGCTCTCTCGCCCCATGTTTTTCGTTGGGAGCGGCCAACCGCGAGGGCACGTTCACTCTCGACGGTCTGCTCGCTGAGGGCAAGCTGATTCTCGAATTTGTGCGCGGCACCTGGTGACCGAATTGCGTGAAACGCATGGCTCAGTTCGAGTCGCGCATAGCGGAGATCAAGGCGGCGGGAGCGCAGTTGGCTTTTATAGCCGCCGAAAAGCGCGATGGCGTGTGGAAGCCGGGAAAATTCCTGGCCAAACATCCCATCGAAAGCGTGTTTTTGCTCGATGAGGACCGCACTGTGACCAAAGCCTATGGCCTTCATCACGCCTTCGGCGCCGATGCCATCAACATCGCGCATCCGGCAACATTCGTCGTTGATCGAGCCGACGGTAGTGATCGGTGGTTGCGTTATATCTATCGCGGCGATAACCAGCTCGACCGGGCGCCGCTCGATGAAGTCATGAGAACTTTGCAACAGATCGGCAAATGAATTTTGAGGCAATACCTTTTGGAGGCAAGACTCATGAAAAAAACTCTTTTGTTGGCATCGCTCCTCGTGATCGGCAGTTTTGCCTGGGCGCAAACCGCTCTGCCCACCGGAACCGCCGTCAAGATGAAACTTGAAACCACGCTCGCAACCTTCAGCTCGAAAGCAGGAGATCCATTCTCCGCCAGAGTCACCGAGCCCGTAGTGATGGATGGAAAAACCGTGATTCCGATCGGCACCACCGTAGAGGGCCGGGTCACCAAAACGAACGAACCGCGCCGCATTGCCGGCAAGCCCACCATCGCCATCTTCCCCGAAACCCTGGTGCTTCCAAATGGCGACAAATTCATGCTGAATGCGACGCTCGTAGATACCAACGCCCGCCACGGCACCGACGTCAACCAGGAAGGTCAATTTAAGGGCGATGGCATCGACGGCAAGGATCTAACCGAAATCGGCCTGGGCACCGGCGGCGGCATGCTTATCGGTGGATTAGCCGACGGCGGCAAAGGCTTCCTGATCGGCGGAGCAATCGGCGCCACCGTGACCGTTACGCACTGGCTAGGAAAGCACCGCTCGGCGATGCTCCCCGCGGGCACGGAGTTAGTAATGGAATTAAGCCGTCCGATGAGAATGACCGTAGCCGTAGCCAGCAGCGGCCAATAGCAAACATGCGAGTGTTGGTGGAGAGCCGGGCGTTCCCGCCCGGCCACCTCATCCGCCGACAGCCATCAAATCCTCTTCCGCCAGCAACCCCAACTCAATCCATCCTTCCACCGGCAGCGCGTCAACCGGCAAATGGTTCTGCCACACGCTGAATCGCAGGCGCAGCCGCGTGGTCAGCGCATCGGAGGGTTGCAGCGCTTGCATTTTCTCCATCTCCAGCGGAGCCGCCTTCAACCACGTGAGCGGCAGGCAAAACTCAAAATTTCGGAGCAGCGCCACGCGCGCCTCTTCCGGGTTGGTCGCGTCCGTCGAATCTGCCACGATCTTGTCCTTCGCCTGGGTCACTTTCCACGAAGTTATGCGCCTTTCACTCACCGCCGCATCCAACCGCAGTTCGCTCTGGGGCTTGGGCGCATGATTGGCCCACGATTCCAGATTCACCACCACTTCGAGCGCGCCGTCCGGCACTTTGCCGGCGAAATCCAGCCGGCCGTATACATACTTTTCATCGATTCCGGCAAGCACTTCATCCATCAGAAACTGCTTGCCGTGCATCGAGCCGGAGCGCCGGTCAGCCGTATAACACGCCGCTCCCATCCACTCAAAGTAGCGCACCATGTCTCCCGTGACTCTCGGACGGATGTAGGCGGTTTGCGGCGTGAACGAAGGTCGCACCGCTCCGCCTGCGATCGGCTGCGCGAGATAGTCCGGAGGTATCCCACCGAGCGCCTGGTAAATATTTGACAGGTGCTTGCGATAGAGTTCGTCAAAGTCGCGATCGTTGGCCGAATGATGCTCTGGCCCGTACCACCAGTTCCAGTCGCTGCCCTCGGCAATCAGGATTTCCTCAAACGCCAGCTTGCGTTGCTTTTCGGTAGCAGCCGGCGCCGCCTGCGCATAGAAATTGCGCGCATGATAGAGATAGTCCCACGCCTTGTTGTCTTCCGGAGCCCCAATCCAAACGTTGAAGTTCGCATTGATCCACGACCCCGGCACCAACGACTTCAAGTGCGTGACGTTCTTGTGCCGCGTGATGGCCTCGCTCACCGTGACCGCTTCCATCCCCGGCTCTTTCTGTAGAGCGTCATAGAAGCGCCGCAGGAATTCCCTGCCCGACTGCGGATAATATTCCCAAGCATTTTCCCCGTCCAAAATAATGGGGACCATCGCGTCTTGCCCGTTCGTAATCATCGGTTGCGCCGATTCTTTGATCTTGTGTATGAGGTTATTGGCCGCGTCCTGCGGCGGCATTCCTGAATATACGAATCCGATCAGGTCGGAAAGGGTGTGGTCGCGGAAGAGCAGATTCATTCGCGTATCGTCGTTCTCGTAGCGATAGATCGTATACAGCCGATGCGCCAGATCCGCATTCAGACGGCCATAACCGTCGCGTGAAAAATTGACGCCCAGACTCCGCCCCAAAACGCCTTCGTCGGTCGCCATCCACTTAATTCCGAGTTCGTGCGCGATGGCGAGCACTTCCTCCGAAACGCTGCCTTCCGATGGCCAAACCCCTTTCGGCCGCACTCCAAATACTTTCTTGTGCAGAGCCATGCCCCGCTGCAATTGCTCGCGAGCATCGTCAGGATAGCGATAGCGGTTCTGCGGCAGGGGCAGACCCGGCGACGAAACCGCACCCATGTCCGTATCGCACACCAGCGGCAGGATTGGATGATAAAAAGGCGACGTCGAAATCTCGATCAAACCCTTTCTCGCCCCCTCCGCATGCACCGGTAAAACCCGCCCCAGCAGTTCGCGCTCCCGCGCAATCACCAGCCGCTGATCGTCGAGCGTATAGTCCCGTTCCTTTCGAATCAGCTCCGCAATGTCCTTTTCCAGGAGAAAATACTCGTCGAACCATCCGATCTGCGAGAGCACCTGTAAATCCGTGAAATCCTGCGCTTGAAAATATTTCTCCGCTCGCTCGGGCGAATCCCCGGCGTTGCGGAATTTTTCCCACAACTCGCGATACCGCGGATAGCGCCCAATAACGTTCACCGGATTCGCCTGAAACAAATATTGCAGCGCGAACCGCCGCTCCGCCTCGGTTAGCTCCTTTGCGGGCTTCGAAGCCACGTGCAGAAACGGATCCTCCGCCTCGCCCGAAACATAATCCTGTATCTGCGTAACCAGCGAAGGCACCAGATTGAAGGTCTGATGGACATGAGGAAACTCTTCCAGCAGCTTCACCATCCCGTAGTAATCCTTTAACGCATGCAGGCGCGTCCAGGGCAGACGATACTGCCCCGTCACCAGGTCTTTATAAAACGGTTGGTGCTGGTGCCACAGAACAACAACTCGCAGTTGGGCCATGACTTTCTGACTTCCCCTAGTTCATCGGCAATCTGCCAGTTTAAATCATTGGGGAAGTTTACCCTGAGTGGCACGTATGCAATTTCAGATTCGTCCCAGGTGCCGTCCTGATTCCGGGCAGCGTGTGCCCGGCGTCGCTTTTCGGTTTCGTATCAGGGCATCGCTTTAGCGATACCGTAAATTCCGCCGATAGAGTGTCCTTTCCGGGGCTGCGCACCGGAAGCCCGCTCTCAGTCGCCGCACTTGTCGGTTCGATTTCACCACTCCTGATTCAAGTCTCCCCGACCAGCCTCATAATAGGAACCACAGATCATGAACTCAAAAGTCAAAACAATCTTCTTCGACGTAGGCAACACGCTGCTGTTTCCCAATCGTGAGCGCATTCACGCGCCTCTCGCTGAACGGGGTATCGTGCCTGAAGCCGAGCACCTTCGCGACCTGGAATGCCGAACCAAGAATAAATTCGATGGAATGATGCAAAGCGGCGGCACGGACCATAGCTTCTGGCGGATGTTCTATACCCAGTTGCTTGCCGAGTTCGGGCAAGAGGACGACGCCGTCCGCAGTCAATTGGTCGCCGCCGTCCGCAGCTCCGCGAATTGGGACCAGATTCGCCCCGGCACCGCCGAGCGTCTGCATGAAATCGGCCAGCGCTACCGTATCGCGGTCATTTCCAACGCTGACGGCAAGATCGAAGATGTGCTCTCAAGATGTGGCATCGCTCGCTGCTTCCACACCATCACCGACTCCGGACGAGTCGGCCACGAGAAGCCGCACCCCGAAATATTCCGCCAAGCGCTGAAAAGCATGAATGCTGCGCCCGAAGAGAGCCTCTACGTAGGCGACGTCTATTCGGTAGACTACGTCGGTGCCACCGGAGCAGGTATGCAGGCGCTATTGATGGACGTCCCCGGCGCCTACCGCAATAAGGGAGTGCCTAGCGTGCAGTCGCTCGAGGAATTGCTGAAGCTGATCTGATTTCCCGTAGAGACGCGGCTTGCCGCGTCTCCCACCGCGTCCCGGAAGATGGTGCCAGCCCGGGGCTTTACTGTACTGCAATCACCTGATGATCGTGGCAATCGGGATGAATCTTCTCTAGTAGACGCGCCAGCAGCCCCGGCCCGTACCTCGCCACAAAGCTCACTCCCGCAACCTCGCGCTCCTGCAGCGCCTTATGTGGATAGAGCGCGTTGCTCAAGGCATCCGCCTTCCGCGTGATGACCTCATTGCGCTGCTGCTCCGCCCGTGCCACCTTCGCGCGCAGACGATCAAGTTGATTCGACACGCTGGCACGGGTATTCTCAGTCGCATCGATGAGGGTTGAATCCAGTTTCCCGATCGATTCGCGAAGAGCAGCCATCACCCGCTCCACGCTCGTGTAGGCTTCCTCAAAGCGAGCCTGCAGATCCGGCGGGAGCGAACGAGACGCAAGAACCTCGCGAATCCTCTCCGGGCCGACCAGCACGTCGGGCAATCCCAGTTGATAGTGCGTAAGAATGCGCTGCGGCTTCGGCTCCAGCAAAGTGGCCGAAAAACGCGGCAAAATCGGCGTAACGCGCCCCAGCAGCTTTTCGTAGACCACGCCCACCTGCCCGAAGTACGCGACTTCAGCCGCTCCGCCGGTATAAACAAGCGTAGGCAGCAGATAATCCTGCACCACCGGGCGAAGCAGCACATTCGGATTGAACTTCTCCGGCGTTCTGTCAATCCGCTCCAGCAATTCCTCACGCGAAGCACGTTCCTCACCTACAACAAATTCATCGCCGCTGTCGCGGACACCGCTATTCTTGCGGCGCACCACCGTGCGCGCGCCATTCTTCACTTCAAAAAGCAGCGTGGTCTCCGATGTTACTTTCACCTGCTGGTGATATCCCGCCGCTTCGATCGCCTTGCCGCGCGCCAGCAAACCCTCATCGAGTTCAGAAGCTCGCTTAATCGCCTCCCGGAACAATGGTTTCGCCAGCTCATGAAACTCTTTATCCGCCGGATCGAGCAGAATGACTCCCCACTCGGCAAACAAGCGCGCAAACAGCAAAGCAAATGCGCTCCCAAACGTCTCACCCTGGCGATATGCCTGCCGCAGCCAGTCGGCAACCTCGGAATCTCCCAACAGCGCAGCCGCCCGCTCGACGGCGGAATCGATCTCTGCGCCGAACCTAACCGTGCCGACCGGCGCATCGGTTGCAGCTTCGCTTTCGAGCGCACGGCCTTCCACGGAGAAAGGTTGCAATAGTCCTTCCCCTGAAAGCAGCGCTGCCTGGCTGACTTCGGCCAGATCGTGATCCTCCGTCGCCAGCCAGAAGACTGGGACGCAGTCTACTCCGGCCGCCGTAGCCTGTTCCGCCAGCTTGACCGCCGTCAGCGCCTTGAAAATCGAAAACAGCGGCCCGCCAAAAAGACCGACCTGCTGCCCCGTGACCGCCGCCACCGCACCTCGCCTCAGCCGGTCAATATTAGCCAGCGCCTTGCCTGAGGCGCCCCACCCGCGATTCTGCCGCTCCAGAATTTCACTGACCTTGCTTCGGCGTCCCTCATCGTAGACGACACCCTGGGCTTCCTCTTTCACCCACTCGGAAAAAACCGGCGACCGCGGATACATTCCGCGAACCGCAGGTGCATAAGAAAGATAATCAAGAAAAAGGCGGGTGGTATGCGGAATCTGCGTGAAGGGCAAACACTGCGACTTCATCGGCGGTTCCCCGGACATCTCTCCCTGCATCGGCGTATTCTTGCGATCCGCATATGTCTTCAGTCTCTGTTGCAAGCCGGCTCTTTGCAGTTCTGCGCGCGCCCAAAAGTAACCCGTCCGGGAAGCCCAAACTCAAGTAGATCAGATGATGCAGGAACGTGCCGGTTGCAGAGAATAGAGAGAGGATCCAGGGTGGAAGCAATCGCTTGGAGAATGCGGCACCATCCCCCCTGGTGCGGCTCGGGTAGCGGGCGCAAACGCGATGTTTCAACAGCTATTGACTCGCTGTCTGCTGTTCAGAATCGCGTCCTCCGCCGGTCTTCGGAATCGTCGCGTCCTTATCCGCTTCCACGGTAACGTGAACTTCAGCACCCTTCTTGAGACGCACTTCATTTCCGTTTTCTTCCGTCAGCGAATTTTCGATGCGGATTTCCCTATACAAATCGTCGGCTCCCTCAACCGAGATCTGCGCTTTTTCGGGTTCACCGGTACCCCGCGACTCGATGATTTTCTCGACCGTTCCAGGCAGAGTGACGCTTGGCCTTTCCGTCATAATCGTTCTCCCTCTCAGCTTATTGGCTATAGGCAAAAACAACCGGGGAAACTAACCTGTATCTCGCTAGCGCTCGTTTTTCTTCAACACCGCGAGAAAATCAGCTGACACTTCACGGATGCGTTTGAGTCTATGCTCATGTTGGCGCACTTCTTCTGGGGTAAGCCCCACGAAGACTTCCTTCTTCAGGCTCTCGATTTGCTCCAGCATGAGCCGGCTGAGTTCGTCCTGCAATTCTTTGGCGGAACGTCCGTCCATACGTCGCACTGCCGGCGAGATACCGCCAAAGCATACGGTGCCACTGCGCGTTTAAAATAGGGTGTTCAATGTATACGACCCTTTCGCGCTACTCGAACTCCATGGAAAACCGCCCTCTTATCTGTAAGGCGGCGCGTTGCCGGGCCGCAAATCATTGCACGCAACTCATTGCCCGCAAATCGCTGCACCAAGCGCCGTCTCTCATCACCCATCAACTAACGCCTTTCAAACACCGCCGCGACCTCATCTTTATACACCACCTGCCAATCCTGCGGAAGCTCGCGCAGCAAGTTAGCGAGCGTCGAATCGGCAGGTAAAAGCGCGGTGCGAATCTGCCACCGCTCGAGCACGTTCTGCCATCCAGGCTCTACCTGCGTAAGGATCAGATACTGGCGAATCCTCTCCGAGCCATAGAGATCGTGGCGGTCATCCACCACGACCTTCCGATCGGGATACATCACGTAGATGAGATAACCTCCCCAGGCATCGGTTGAGAAGACCGGCTCCTGATTCAGCCCTCCCCTTTGAGCTTCCTTCCCGAGGAAGCTCACCGCCACAACCGGCATTTTCTCAGGATCGAACTCTGCATTCATCAGCTGTAGCTGCCCCACCCGTCCCCCGTGCAGGCAGATCGCCAAGGCAAAGATCACCGCAACCACGGGCCACAGATGTCGCCGGAGTTGTATTTCCAGCGCGCCCATGCGCTCGGAAAAATCTAGAATCCGACCGGTGACTCGGCGCACCCACCACCACGCAACCGGATTTTCCACCAGTGCAGCAAATTTGTCCCGCAAAACAGGCCCCGCGATCAGCACCAGCAACATCGAAGAAACCGGAAGATTGCGCGACGAATAAAATCCCGCATACACCGCCAGCAGCACCACTAGCGTCTGGCTAAGCCGCAACTGGTTGCGATGGTCTAAACGACTGCCTGAACGATTCCCCGAACCTTGTCCCTGACTTCCTCCGTCCGACAAACGATCGCCCGCAAACGCGACCACGACCAACGCCAAGATCATCGCGAACGAGCGTTGCGCCCACCCATGAAAATCAGGGGAGCGAAACTCGTCGATGTGGTTCATCAGGTAGGAATCCGTCAGGTAGCCGTAGATATGAGCGTGTAAGTGCCAGCCAAACGGATTCGCAAACGTCGCCATCACCGAGGTGACCCAGGCTAGAGCCATCATGCGAGACCGCTGGGCCGTGCGAATCCTTGCCAAAGCATCTCGCCCGCGGAGACTGTCTACGAAGCCGGCGAAGGCATAGATTCCGAGCAGCGCTATTCCAAACAGCCATCCCCCGTGCAGGTTCACCCAGAGCAGCATGGAAGCTGGAAAGAACCAGGCCAGCCAGCGCGGCGGTCTTCCCCGTTCAGCGCCGTCACCGCGCTCCGATCGCTCCCAACGCTCCAGCGCCATAAACCAGAGCAGAGAAAAAAGCCAACTCACAATGTGCGGGCGCGCATACAGATGAATCATCGCAGCGGCCTCCGCCAGCAGCATCAGCGCAATTCCCAGCAGCAGCCCGGTCCCGCGCCTGAGGAGTTGCGACAGCAGCAACGTGAAAGTCGCGGCGACCAGCAATGCGCACAGCCACACCACTCCGTTGAGTCCGCCAGCCCGGTCGAGAATTCCGAGCGTCAGGTCGTAGAGCCATTCCCACGCAAACCAGGGTTTGCCCAGCATGGTGGAAGAAAACGGATCGGTGCGTGGCAGTGAGTGTGTAGCCAGAATCAGTTCGCCGGTTCGAATATGCCAGCCGATATCCGCATCCGCCAGCGGCAGATGCGATAAGGGACCCGCCAGCAGCGACCAGAAAAGAAAGATGAAAATGATGTCCCTGACGGAGGGCAAAAGAAAGCGCTGCGCTGACGAAACAGGCCGCGCCGCGGTTGTCGATGCTTGATCTAGCACGCTGTGAGAAAACACGATGTGAAGAAGCAGTGTATAAGGTTTTACCTTCCAGGTTACAGAGTTTCAAATGCAGCAGGAACGATGGATCCTAGCTCGGGGTTGGGAGAATCGTGATAGTCAACACGGGTTAATACTCGCATAGTAAACATAGCAGTGAACTGGAAAAAGTCGTTCGCAGGTTTGCCAGCGACAAACGACCGCCGACCCCCCACGCTTACCGACCAACGACTAATCCCGCAGCTCCGCCG
>Ga0302325_10024852_pt1 | contig 12456 bp, 8 predicted proteins | sample Palsa_T0_2_FD_201948 | JGI IMG/M metagenome (GOLD analysis project Ga0302325, IMG submission 201948) | Peat permafrost microbial communities from Stordalen Mire near Abisko, Sweden - Palsa_T0_2 | ecosystem: Environmental > Terrestrial > Soil > Palsa > Peat permafrost | place: Sweden: Abisko...
CGACATCAACCGTGGAAAAATTATCTCCCGGCGGCTGCTTCAAGGTCACCGTGACGGGAATGTTGTGCGAATCGAGCAGCTCCGCTCGATCGTGGAGCGACATCTTGGACACGACAAAGGCGATGCCGGCCACGGCGATGCCCCATCGGAGCGCCGTCAGGAGCAGCTTTTTGGCGGCCTGTTTGTTCACTTGTTTGTGGGCCTGTTCATTTGGGGGCGGGGTCTGGACGGCGGTCACAGTCGGTCGCTCCTTGTCCATTGCGTAAAACACGCTACCGTATCGTCGCTCCGGGCGAAACGTCCGCAGCTCGATGAACAGACTTTCGAAAAGGACCCTACATCGGGGTCAGGAGAGCGTTTTACGCCGCCTTACAACAGGAGTCTCGATGCCACTCGTCGCCCCGCATGGCGGGAAACTTGTCAACCGCGTCCTCGACGCAGCCGCGCGCACCAAAGCCCACGAGCAAGCCGCCCTGCTCGCCGCCATCACGCTATCGGCACGTGAGCGTTTCGATCTGGAGATGATCGCCATCGGCGCGTTCTCTCCCCTAACGGGTTATCAGGGGAGTAGGGATTTCCAGTCCATCTGCAAGAACATGCGCCTGGCCGATGGCACGGTCTGGCCGATCCCCGTCACCCTCTGCCCGCCTAACGATGTGGCCGGGAAAATCGATGTCGGCCAGCGCATCGCGCTGAAGGACGATCAAGGCCGAGTCCTGGCGCTGATGACGATTTCTGAAAAGTATCCGCACGACAAGGCGCTGGAGATTCCCAGTGTCTACAAAACCGAAGACGATGCTCATGCCGGCGTCGCCATCATTCGCAAACAGGGCGACACCTGTCTGGCCGGCGACATCGACGTGCTGGCGCCCACCTACGAGCCGGAATTCGAGGAATATCGTCTCCCGCCCGCCAAAACGCGCGAGGCCTTCGAAGCCAGGGGATGGAAAACGGTCGCGGCATTCCAGACGCGCAACCCGATCCATCGCAGTCACGAATATCTCACCAAATGCGCGCTGGAGATGACCGATGGCCTGCTCATCCATCCTCTGGTTGGCGAAACCAAATCGGACGACATCCCCGCCGATGTGCGAATGGCCTGTTACAAGGTGCTGGTGGACAATTATTACAAAAAGGATCGCACGATGCTGACGGTGATGCCGCTGGCCATGCGATACGCCGGGCCGCGCGAGGCGATTCTGCACACGCTCATTCGCAAGAACTATGGCGTGAGCCATTTCATCGTGGGCCGCGATCATGCGGGCGTGGGGAATTATTACGGAACCTACGATGCCCAACTGATCTTCGATCAGTTTGATGTGCCCAGGGACATCGGCGTCACCATCCTGAAATTCGAGCACACGGCCTGGTGCAAACCGTGCGAAGCGGTCGTCAGCAATAAAACCTGTCCGCACGGCCCGGAGCACAAGATCGCTCCGAGCGGCACGAAGGTGCGCGAGATGCTCAAGGCGGGCGAGCGTCCGCCGATGGAATTCAGCCGGCCCGAGGTCGCGGATATTCTGATCAAGTGGGCGCAGGGGGCGAAGTAGTCTGTTCGCGATCGTCGCGTCCGATGGGTGGTTGTGAGCGGACGATCACGACCCGCCATGCAGCGATCAGACCACCCAGAACACCGCCGACGTATCCGCCCAGATGCGCTCCCCATGCGGCCATGAAATGGGAGGGGCGAAAGAGATTTGTCTGAGCCATCATTCGGAAATCGGTTGAGCACCAGTTGAGCCCGCCGTGCGAACCGACCAAACCCAATACGACCGCCATCATGGCCGTGAACATCAGGACGGCGGGCAGGAATGCGAACAAGCGGCCAAATGAAAGCTGCGGCCGCGACGGCCTGGGGTTGTTGGCGATCAGCAGCAGCGCTCCTAAAAGTAATCCAACCGACCATGTCGCCTTCATTCCCACTTTAGAGGCTTCCCAGCGCATCGCAGCGCGATCGGGCGGGGTTTGAGCGCCCAAGACCAGATAGAGCTCCTTGCCGTAGTAGAAATATTCCCAACTGATCGCGGAAGTAATCTGATCGTTGACGGCGCCGTAAGCCATGGCCACGCTGACGACGGCGGCGAGGAAGCAATACTCCCGCCAGCGGCGGGCGCTCGCGCCGTTGCGTTGGAGATCGGTGATCGCCAGGACGGCGAAGATCGAAAGGCCGATCGCAAGGCGATATGGCAAGGTCATGAGAGACTCGCCGCCCCAAAAAGAGGATTAGCCACAGATGGGGCACAGATACACACAGATGAAATGCACGGATTTTGGTCTTCTCTTATCTGTGGCCATCTGTGCACCAGCGGTGGCCGAGAAGTTTGAACTGAGTTTTATAAGCCAAGGCGCGCGCCGCGTTCGCAGCGCATCACTGCCCATTGGAATCGGGATTGTCCGCGGGCTTTTTCTTGTGCTTCTTGAGCAGGCCGTTGAGCAGATCGCCGGCGCCGCCGTTGCCGCTGCCGTTGAGTAATCCGGAGCCGGCGTTTTGGGCGACCGCTTTCTCGATATCCAGCGTCGGATGCGAGGTGGTGCCCGTGAACGGGACGGCCAATCCGTTGGGAAACATCGAGGCCCACTTGCCCGGCAACAGTCCCTGCGGAATGTTGACCAGGAAGTTTTTCAGCGCGCCGGTTGCGAGCAACACGCCGCCGCTGAATTTTAATGGCAGATTCACGGGAACCAGTTGTTCGCCCGAGGAGTCGGTGGGCGAGGCCGAGGCCGTGCCGCCGGTATCGGGTTGACCATTCACCGTAGGCTTCTGGTAACGAATAATGTTCAGCGCGAAATTATTGTTCACCTCGCCATTGGCGAGCGTGAGCTTGCCATCCTGGATTCCGCCGTGCAGTCCTTGCCCGCCCAGATCCAAAACGCTGCTGAGAACCTGCGGCACCGGACCATCAATGGAAAGATCGCTGACGCTGTAGGTGATGGTGGCGCTGGCATCATTGCGGTGGGCGAGCAGGTCACCCAGCGGAACCTTGTCGCATTGGACGATGGTTACATCGAGCAGGCCGTTAGCCTGTGTCGCATCCTTGAAGAGCAGATTTCCCTCGCCCAGCGTGCCTGCCAGCACCGGGTTTACGCGGACGGCCTGCAGCAGCTTGTGATTTCTGGCGATTCCCAGCACAGGCGAAGGCTGGCCCAAATCCAATGTGATTTCACTGAGATCGACCGCGCCTTGGTTGCAGACGGCGGTCCTGGCGATGATGGGCTGGGTGGTGTCGCCGCCGACGGATTGCTGCGTCACACCCGGCGCGGTGTGAATGACTCCGTTGGTCATCGTATAGACCAGATTGCACTTGGTGATCGTCAGACCCTGGGGCAGATCAAGCTCATCGAGCGCCAGAGCGCCGGCGGCATTGAGGTGGTGGATCGATTCCGCGACCGTCTTTGCCGAAGGGAAATAGCCGCTGACCGTGAAGGTGCGCTGCTCCTTGCCGATCACTTTCAGGTCTTTGTATTTTGTCTGAAGATCTTCAGCGAGCGTCGGCTTCACGATCAGCCAGATCTTGGCAAGGTCGTACGTGAGATCGAGCTTTGCGGCCGGGTCGGCGCCCAGACCCTTGATAACGCGCTTATTAAGCGGATCGGCAACGCGCCCGACGAAACTGAGCGCCAGGGCCTGGCTCGATGGCATGTCCACAGTGAGCGAGCGCACGATCGCCTGATCGTTCGAGCGCGGGCCTCGAGCGGTCGGCGCGGTGGTTGGCTCGACTTTGGCGATAATGTAGTCGAGATCGTTTTTGACCGCGATGGTCGGCTCGGTGTAAGTGGCCTTGCCGGTGTCATCCAGCACCTGAAAATTGGCCACTCCGATGGTGCCGGCGAGGTTCAGCAGCTTGCCTTGTGGGACCGACCCTGAGCGAATCGCCTGCGAGAGGGTGTAGGTGCCGCCGTAGGGCATCGGTTTGGGCGAACCTTGCAACACGGCGAGCAAAGGCGTCGCATCGCCGAGGGCGCCGTCTAGCTTGATCGAGCCGTGCGCTTCGATCTGATTGGGATCGCCTGGGCTGCTGATGACAATTGGCTGGGGCATCGTCAACTTTGCGACCGCGACATCGCCATTCAACTGCGTGACCTGCATCTGCTGAATCTGATCGATCGGCGAGGATTTGCTGCTGTCATCCGATGCCTTCACCGTCACCGCAAGCTTGAAATCGAGATCTCGCGTGAAGGCGTATTTGCTATCGCCACGGGCAAGAGCGAGCTTGCTGATGCTCAGATCGCTCACATCAAGCGTGGTCGTTTGGCTGGGCGAGTCACGATGGATGCTGATTTTTCCGGCCATCGAGCCGCTGGTGATTTGCAACGGCCCGAGAGGGGCGGCGGGCGCTTCGGCAGGTGTTTGAGCCGCGTTGGCGGCGGCGCGTTCGCGCTTGCGTCTTCGCGCCGCTTCCAGCGGGGTTTCCGTTGGGGTTCCCGTATCGGTTGGATCCAGCGCCGTCGCGATGATGCGCGCGCCGTCATGCTCATCGTGATGGAGCGCGGGAAGCATGGGGGCTGCTTGGGCGGCTGCTTGGGCGGCAGCGGGAGGAGAAAATGCGTTGATAATTTCATAAACGGCGGGAAGATCCGGCACATTCAAGTCGATATCCGCCTGCTGGAGAATATCCCACACACCCACCGGCTGCGGCGGTGCACCGGCGCCGGCCAGTTTCAGCATTGCATTGGTGAGTTTGGCGGACATGAAATGACTGTCGAGGGATGCTTCGACTTTCATTGCCGATCGATCGTCCGGGCTAATCGCGTGCAGCATGAGTTTGATGGTTTCATTGCTGATCGGCTGCTGAGCGGTGGCGATGGTGAGATTCGTGATCGCCCCATTGAAGGCGACATCCGTTTGCGGCTCGTTTCCGCGGGATAGATTCAGTGTTCCATTCAACTGGCCGCTCTGAAGCTGGCCGGAGTTGGTCGAGGCAAACGCGGGCGTCGTTGCGGGCGCCTGGGGACTGCTGGAGGAGGCGGCAAATCGCTGGGCAAGGTCGTTCAATTTTTTCAGATCGGCGGCGACTTCGACCTCGCCGTTGGCTTTAACGACGCCGTTTTCGTCGGAGAGGGTCAGCGCCTGGGATGGCTTGGTATTGGAGTCGGCGGCCGACAGCGGGGCGCCAGAATCGATGGCGAACAGATCACTCGAGCTGTTCACTGCGAACTTGGAGAGTGTGATCGACTTCGGGCCCACGCCGCTGGCAAGGGATGCATCGCCATTCACGTTGGCGGTGATCGTTTCGTTATCGAGAATGGGTGTCGCGGAAGCATCATTGCCGGCCACCGTGATTCCGGCGGCGGTGAGAGTGGCGGCGAAATTATTGTAGTTCACGGCCGTCGCAGCACGATTCAGATCGCCGCTGAGCGCGGCATTGAGGTTCGCCAGTTTCACCGGCGGAAGAGTTCCAATGCCGCTGGCATCAATGCCGGTGATGGTGAGCGTCGTCGCGATTTTGCCCTGGCCATCAGGTTTGATCAGATCGCCATCGGTGTTTAGATCGAAGGTTCCTGCGCCCGCAAGCTGCACGTGCGGCGGGGGAGTTGCTGGAGCGGTCGCCGCGTTTGACGGTGTCTTTAATGGGGCGTTCAGCAGTGCATCAAGGTCCACAAACTGTGATGCTTCGGACTGGAGCTTGGCGAGATCGAAATTGCCGGTCAGCTTCTCCTGTGACAAAGTCGCCCCACCGCCGGAGGCGTTGAGGAAGCCGCTGGAAAGGTGAATCGAGACATCTCGCAGATCGGGCGTTGTGCCTCCCACGGCGCTTAAGCCGGCGGACATTTCGATTGGGCTTAGCTGGACGGGCTTGCCATCGGTCATTCCTGCCAGATCGGGCAGCTTGGTGTCGGTGTCGATCCTGGCTGTGTCCCTGGAAATCGCGATCGTCGTCAGGTGTGAGAGATGTCCCTGGGTGAGCTGCGTCCCCTTTTGCAAGCCAATGGTGTTGGGCAATTGCGTTGCGATGGCGGCGACATCAAAACCAGCGGTGATCGTTGCGCTTCCTTCGCCATTGATGCTGAGCGATTGGGCGGTCGGCTCCTTGCCCATCAGCGCGCGTTGCACCACAGCGGGGATTAGCGCGGCGGCGGAAACAAGCGCATCCTGCGGCGCGCTGGCGGCAATTGTGATCTTGCCCAACTGACCGTTATTGAGCAGCACGTCCGCGTGTTTCACGTCGACCAGCGGCTGCCCATCCTTTGTCGTGCGCGAGATATCGATCGGCACGCTGATCTGATCGATCGCCAGACGATCACTTCCCTTGAGCGGCTCGCCGGAAATGGCAACCTTAGTGACATCGATCTGACCGCCGGCGGTGAGCGATCCCGCGCCGTCTGCTTTCAGTGCCAGTGAACCGGAGGCGGTTCCCTCGGTCTGCAATTTAAGAGCGGGCGACACCACCTGAAGAAGCGCCGAGAGCGCCCGGAGATCGAGGTCGGTGAGCTTGATGGTTTCATCCGCGGCGAGATGGTCGAGATCGAGTTGGTTGTTTTTCACCGCCAGGGCATCGCCCGCGATGTGAATCGTTCCGGCCGAGCCGCCATTGACGGAATAGATGAGGCTGACATCGTTTGTGATGGCCTGATTGATACCTGGAATGTTGATGACGGCGGTGCTGGGCTGAATCTGAACCAGCGCATTGTTGCCCTGATAAATCGTGCCCTTGTAGTTCACCGTCAGTTTCCCGCTGATCTGCGGCAACGCAACGGGCTTGCTCGTTGTTGATTTGGGCGTCGATTCGGATTTTTCCTTCACTTCCTTTTTGGCCAGCTTGGCATAGTTCAGTTGTCCATCATCGCCGATCTCGGCTCGAACCAGATCGACATCGACGACGGTGTCGCCCAGCGCGAGGTTGCCTTTCATCGCATCGAGAAGCGAGAGACCGGTGGAGAATTTGCTTAGCTCGAGGATAAGGTTTTTCTGCGGCGTCGCGTCGTACACCTTCACATCATTGGCGGAGATGCCGCCGGTCCATCCGATGGAATAACTTCCGATCTCGACCGAGCCGTTGAGATTGTCGTTGATCTTCCCGACCACGATCGATCGCACGAAACCCAATCCCGCGATGGTGGGCGCCAGGAGGGTCAGGAGGATGATCAGCAGTAGCAGAGCGCCGATCGCTCGAAGCCACCATCGTTTGCGTTTTCGCGGCGGCGGGGGCGAGTTTGGGGGCGGTGGGTTTTGCGCTTGGGGGATGGCCGAATTGGCTGGAAGTTTCGCATCGGGGCTTGGATTGGGGGAATCTGGCGTACTCTCGGACATGTCTGGTTCTCGATCCTGGAAGTAGATGGTCGGGCGGCAACCGTGATTGCTATTTCAATGGTGCGAGTAGAAACACCCCTCTGCGATTGAGCACTGATACGGCGTCACGATCAGCGCGATCGATTTCGGAAGGCAAATTGCGTGGAACATTGGGGGCGGCATTGGCCGGTGGATCGGCGCCTCCGACAAACCCCGATCCTCCAACGGCGATCGCCTGCGTGTGGAACTGCTGCAACGCCAGCACGGTCGGATTGACTGGCTGAGCGGTGATGGTGACGTATCGCCGGTCGGACGAGACCACGGCCTGGGCATCGAGCAGCGCGCCGCTGTCGATGATTCCGATTTCGACGTCGAACGCGGTCACCGGACCGCCGATGAATGGCGGGACTGGCTGGGCGAATGCAGGCGCGGTCGCCAAGAGCGCCAAGCCGACTGCCCACAGAAAAAATCTTTTCCTCTTCCTTGGGACCATCGTGGTTTCCACCATGATTAATCATCATACCGCAATCGTATCGCGCCGGCATGCCTCAATGTGAAAGTGCGTCCTCTAACCCTATTATTCAACACGAAGTGACACGCGAAGAGACTCAGCGCGGGCCGCCCCCGCAACCCAAAGTGCTGCCACGCGGGGAGATTAACCGCGAAGCCGCTAAGGGCGCGAAGAAACAGAGAATCGGAATGTCAAATGATCCGGTCCGATGCGACGGACTGCGTGCAACTGCTTTGTATTTCCTTCGCGCCCTTGGCGCCTTCGCGGTTATCCGCATTTGCTCCCGATTGGATGAGGAGTAGAAACCTTGCCAAGAAAACGCCCGTCGCCCACTTCCGCAAAATCAACCACAGAGGGCACAGAGACACGGAGGGCACAGAGGCGGAGATGAATTTGGCTCCCAGATCCGGCGAGCATGGCTTTGTTTCTCTGTGCACTCTGTGTCTCCGTGCCCTCTGTGGTTTTCCGCCCCTTTGCGGTGGATCACCCAAGCGAGGGGCCATTCCAGCTTGCGAATTGCCCGCTTCGGTTGCGGCGGAACTGCGCTGGGTCTCTTCGTGTTTAATCTGACCTATTCTGGCTAATCTTTCGGATGTGATGGGAAGCCCCTACACTTTGGCGTTCATGGCGGTTGAACAAGAGCTTGATGTAAAAACAACGGAACTGCCGCTGGCGCAGCCGCCGCCCGTTACCGCCCCCCTGTTTGGCGCAATCGCAATGGCGGTGACGTTCGGCGTCGAGCTGATGCTGACGGCGTTTATCGCCTGGGGCAGGATCGCCCGCCGCACTGCGGATCGAAAAGAATTCAGCACTCGCGCCTGGGCATTGATGCATCCCGAGCGGGACCTGCAGATTTATGTCGCGGGGATCGCGCTCACTCTGCTCATCGTCACCCTCGTTTGCGCAGGGTGGATCCGATTGACCCGCGCAAGCGTTTCCGATGGCCGGCTCAAATCCGTTGCCGGCGCGCAGCTCGGCTTGGCGGCGTTGAATCTGGTCGCATTTTTGGGCCTGATCCGTTGGCGCTTACCGCTGGATAAACATTTGGATCGTCCATCGGTGGGATTGGCACTGGGCGTTGCGATGTCGCTCATGGGCATCGCGATGTTCGTTGCGGCCGCGATCGATTATCGATTCGACCTTTCCAACCGCAGCAGGCGCTGGCTGGCGTGGATCGGGCCTGTTTTGATGGGTCTTTCGGTCATCGCGCAACTCGTGCTCGCGCCTGCCGCGGTGGTAGTGGGAGTATTGATCGCCCTGGCCGTCATCTGGTATTCGGTTCGCGCGAGGCTGAGGCATGGCGCAGAAGGACGGGAAACTCACGCACTGCGGCGATCGACGATTCTGTCGGCGATGGCGGTCGGGAGTTTGGCGATCTACCTGACACTTTTGCCGGCCAAGGCGCCGGCTTCGGTTGGATCGTCATTCAATGATTCGCTCGGCTATCGCACGTGTATCCCGATTTGCGGGATGGTTCTGTGCATGCTGCTCGACGTCCGTTGGGAATCGACCGAGCCACGGAGCGCACGACGGCGATCGCAGATACCGTGCGATATTCTCGTGCCGCTGCTGCTTTGCGCGACGATTCTTGTGCCGCCGACGCAGTGGATGATCCTCGCCGGGTCCTTTCTTCGATTCGACGGCCTGCATCACTGGAACTATTTCGTGCTGGGGCCGGCATTGGCATTCGCGCACGGCCGGGCGTTGGTCACGGATGTCTATTCGCAATATGGCGTTGCCTGGCCGTACCTCTTTGGCGTTCTTCGCCGCGTAGTGAAGCTGACTTATGCCAACATCGTCGGCTGCAGCATCATCTATGGATGCGTTTACTTTTTCGCGCTCTATATTTTCCTGCGATTGCTGTTGCGCGATGCCGTCTGGGCGGCCTTCGGCGCCATTCTCGCGGTTGCGCTGCAGCTTTTCTGCGGATTGCCGACCAATACGATCATCTGGAATTTTCCCTCCTCGACGATGCTGCGTCATCCGCTGGATGTCTGGTTCTTTCTCGTGCTGCTGGGGCATAATCGATGCGGAGGACGAAAATGGTTCGCAATGGCGGGGGCGATGTGCGGACTGGCGGTGCTGTTTGAACTCGATACCGGAATCGATCTGCTGATCGTTCTCTGTTTCTATTGGATGCTCCATCTCGGAGGCAGGCATGGCTGGCAGATGCTGCGCAGGTGGAAACCTTGGGGTGATCTGCTGGGCGCTGCTGCATCGGCGGGAGCGGTATGGCTGATCGGCATGTCGCTGGCCAGCCGCGGGGAAATCATGCACCTGGCCTTCTGGTCAGAGTATTTGGAAGGCCTGCACAACCAAGCATTCTCCGGCCTGGGACTGCTTCCCATCGCCAATGTCTCGCTCTATGGCCTCGCATTGTTTGCCGGGATGCTGATCATCTATTTCTTTGCCATCGGACTGGCCGGAGCGCGGATCTGGTTGAAAGCGGGCTCGGAGATCGATTTTTTCCTCGGATCGATCAGCGCCTACGGCCTGGGACTGTTGCTGCTGTTCGTGGGCCGGTCATATCCGTGGAATCTGTTTCACACGATGATCCCGCTGGCGGCAACGCTGGTGCTGCTGATGCACAATTTCCGAACCACCCAGGCCCGCAATGTGCGGTGGACATCGCTGCCATGGATTTTGGCCGCCGCCTCCCTCGCGATATTGTGGACCAAGCCCGAGTTCGCGTCCTACCCGAGCCTGGTTCGATCTTTCCTGACTCGCTCGCCCGATGCAAGCCAGTCAGCGTCTCTGAGCCCGATCGATCTGGGCGGCTTTTCCTCGCAAGCGGATGTGCTCAGCACACAGCAGGTGGTGAACACCCTCAAGCGCCTTCCCGCGCGCGATCGGGACGTGGCGGTGCTGGATGATCGAGATACCGTGCTGGATTATCTGAGCGGCCGCGCTCCCTGGTCGCGATATTCATCGCTGTTTGACAGCCTGCTCACCCGGAAAATGGTCGTGCAGACCGAGCGGGAATTGCTGGCGCGCCGCCCGCGCTTCATCGTCATCCGCTCGGCTCCTCCGCCCAAATGGGAATTTGCCGATACCTGGGCCTCCTTCCATCGTTTCGTACCGCTTCATTACCATTTGGAGAAGACGGTCGCCGGGTATGAGTTCTGGCGAAGAGGGCAGGGCGAGGCTGAATCACGGGAGCGGATCGGGCCGCGGTGAGAGAGGTTTTCTTCTCCTCATTACCCAAATGCGGATAACCGCGAAGGGGGCGAAGGGCGCGAAGGAAATACAAAGCAGTTGCATGCAATGGGTTGCATCGGACCGGATTATTGTTTGGCATTCCGATTCTCTGTTTCTTCGCGCCCTTGGCGCCTTCGCGGTTAATCTCGCTACTTGGTAGCACATTGGGTTGCGGGCGCGGCCCGCGCTGAGGAATACCGCGAAGTCGGGCCGAGACGGCCCGGCTCTGTCGAGTGTGTAGCGGTTGGTGGACGGGGCTATTTGCCGGGCGCGGTGGTTGCGGGCGGCGCGGATTTTGGAGCGGCGTTGATCGGCTGGCCGTCGTTGTCGTCGGTTTGATCCTCAACGGCGGAATGCACCTTGCCGTCTCGCCATTCAAATTCCATCGGGCCCGAGTCTGATTTGAAAACCCGAGTGCCGTTGGGGAATTCTGGAACAAAAGCGTGCGCGGCGGCGAAACCTGGGGAAAACGTCTCGAAAGTTCGCTGGATATGGGTGGTTCCGGGGACTGTAGTGCCGTCGGCAAACGTGGAGTCCTCGCTGTAGATAGCAGAGATCGGCACCCAGTGCTGTTCGATTTGCTTAACCGAAACCTGGTCGATCGAGAAGACAAATTCGGTTTCACGAGAAGTAGGAAAACCGGGAATCTGGGCGGCTAACGGTGATGCCTTCAGGGACGACATTTTTTTGCCGTACATCTCGTCGTCGCCTTGGCGGACAACTTTGGCGGAAAGAACCACATACCCGTGAGCAGGATCAAGGCAAATCCGGTACGACCCTGATTTGGATTTGGCCAGCACGACCACGCACCTCTCCCCGTCAATGAAAGCAGGCTGCGGATCAAGCCGCAGATCAGGCGCGTCCTTGATAGCAACGGTGAAAGGGACGAAATCACCCGGATATGTGCCGTCCAACTGTTCACCGCGGTAGTGCAGGCCGTGGAACTCCGCCGGCATCGCGCTTTTCGAAGTAATGTGAAGCGTCGCACTTGCCCGGTGGGTTCCGTATTCTCCGTATTCGTAGAGGGCTTTTCCCGTCCAAAGCTCGCGGTATGTCCCGACCTTGTCTTCTGGCGGCGGCGGTGCATTCTCAGATGGAAGGCGCCATCTGCGCTCAATCCAATCCAGCCGTCCGTCGACGTCCTGCCGAACCTCTGCAGTCCCTTTCGTGAACAGGCGCGACCCAAGTGTGTTCGTCACGGTGTCAGAAAACTCGCTCCGAACAATCCGCCGAGTTTGCGGGGAAAGCTGCTCGCGATCGAATGCATTGAGGACATCCAGAGCGGCCGACGAAGGCTCGGATGTCGCCCCGCCGAAAGCAAGGCGGGCGGTCATCAACATCGCGAGCATTGCCACGGCGGGAAGGAGAACGCGCATGGTGTGCCTTTCAGGATCGTCGCTGCTTAAATCGGAGCGCCTTCTCGCCGCGAAGAAACTATGAAGCCGAGCTCCTGCGGGTGTGAGTTTCCGGGATGGTAAAATCCCGGTGCTTAAAACGGGCTGGCCGGGTGGCCGCCCAC
>Ga0302325_10024855_pt1 | contig 12455 bp, 9 predicted proteins | sample Palsa_T0_2_FD_201948 | JGI IMG/M metagenome (GOLD analysis project Ga0302325, IMG submission 201948) | Peat permafrost microbial communities from Stordalen Mire near Abisko, Sweden - Palsa_T0_2 | ecosystem: Environmental > Terrestrial > Soil > Palsa > Peat permafrost | place: Sweden: Abisko...
TGAACCGTCGGGACTCGCGGCGATGTTGGGGCAGAAGGGGCTCGCCTGCTGCACCTTTCCGACAATCGTATGGTCGGCCACGGAGACCACGTCGACCTCCGGATTGAAGGACGAGCACACGTAGCCGTACTTCCCATCCGGCGAGAAAATCTGCATCCCCGGTCCATTCGGCATGGGGATGCGCGTCTCTTCTTCGTAGGTCGCGCCACCCAGCACGCTGACATAGTTTTCGCCGCGGACGGTGACCCACACCTCCTTGCCATCCGGGGTGAAAAAGGCCTCGTGCGGCGAGCGGCCGACATACGTCGTGTGCTTCACGGTATTGGTTGCCGTATCAATGAAGGTGATGCCATTCGAGCCAATGGACACCACGACCAGCGTTCGGTGGTCGGGCGAAAAGCCCATCCCGTGTACGAGCACCTGCCCCCTGTAGAGAGGGCTGAAATTTGTCGGTTGCGGCTCGCCCAGCCGAATGACGCCGAGCACCTTGTTGTCTACCGGGTCGGTGACCGACACCGTGTTCGAGAATTGTTCCGCGGCATAGACGCGATCGCGGTGGCTGATTGAAATGTCCGGAGCGGAAAGAGACGCCGGCGGTTGGCCGGCCCGCGTGGCCGCGGCGCTCAGCAAGAGGGCACTCCCTAGGGCGGCGCCAAGGCTTCGGACCATTTAGCGCTCCTCCTTCGACTCCGTGCCGGGCTTTCGAATCGCTGGAACCGAAGGAGGCAGCCGCTGTCCGAGAGCCAAGCGCATGGCGACAATCTCCTGTTGCTGGTCGACGATGATCTCCTGCGCGATGCGACGCAACTGCTCGTTGTGGCCGTACCGTAGCTCGGCTTGGGCCATCGCAATTGCGCCCTGGTGGTGCGGAACCATCATTGCCGCAAAGTCGTAGTCGACGTCCCCGGACGGGCTGACGGCCATATCGGCCATCATCTTGTCCATGGCAGCCCGATTCTCGGCGAGGAAGGGTCGCTCGGCGGTGGACGCTGGTGGCGGAACGGCCAGTCCGCTGGCCATGCTCCCGATGATGGAGGCAAAGCTCAGCGTGGCGAGCGAACGCCATGCTCGCGAACGAGCGACACCCATCCCTGGGGCGGGTACACGAAAGACTCTCTGGCCCATGGTTCCAACCTCGGCCGGGCGCCGACCCCGGTAGTCGCTGGCAGCTGGATTCGCCAATCTGAAGACTCTTGACCTATCTCACGCGTCGGGCGCCCCAGGAGCCCCGTAGAACTGCACCTCGATTCGGGAAACGCGCCTCCGCAATCAGCCGGCTCCGGAACGAGAAGCACACGGACTGGTCGGAGGCGTCCGAGCACCCCAGGAACGAACGTGGAAGACCCACGCCAAGCCACAAACCCACGCCAGCGACGCGACCCATGCGGCAACCAAGTCCGAGGGGTAGTGAACACCGAGGTATGCCCGGGAGGTACTGACGAGAAGCACCCAGAGGCTGCCGCCGACGACGACGGGCCATCGCGCTCGCGTCGGCCAGAGCAAGACGACCGACGCCGCCACGGCGGCGGCCGAGCCCATGGCGTGCCCGCTGGGGAAGCTGAAGCTCTGCGCGGGCGCGATGCTCGGCCAGAGCGCCGGGCGCTGGCGAGCGAACAGCTGTTTGGTCAGCACGTTGAGCAACCCGGCTCCTCCGACCGCGAGCGAGAAGAAGGTGGCAAGGGCCCACCGCTTGCGGTGAAGCAATAGAGCCACCACCGCCAAATCGAATGGAACGAGCCCCCACCACATCCCCACCAGCGAAACCGACACCATGAGCGAGTCCAGGGTCGGCGTGGCGTTTTGATGAAGCCATGCGAGGACGGGCTCATCCCACCAGAACTTCTTGTGCTTGACCACGTCCTCGGCCAGGGAGGCGAAGATGAGCAAAGGCAGAAGGACCCCGAAGAAGAGCGCCACCAGTCGAGCCCAATAGCGCCGGAGCAGCGAGACGACGGCATTCAGCCCCTGACGCGCAACGGGCACCGGTCAAAAGCCTCCGGACAGGGCCAACCCGGCGTAGCCTGGACCCATCACCGGAATAACCGCCGTGGTTGGATGCTCGGAGGTCATCGCAAAGTGAAGCGTGGGCACGAGGTAGCCGATGCCAGTGCCAATCAGCCCGCCGACGATGACATCCGAGGCGTAGTGTCGGTCGCTGGCGATGCGCATGAGGCCGGTGAGGCCTGCCGCAGCGAGCGTCACCGGACACGCGACGCCGTTCCATCCGCTGTGGTCGGTGTCCAAGCGTGCGTGGTTGACGCATTCGAGAAGGGCGACGGTGAAGGCCACCGACGTGTGTCCGCTTGGGAAAGAGGTGTCCTGTGCGGAGCCATCGGTACACTCACCGGCGGTCGGCTGATGCGCACAGAGAGTGACAAATGGGCGGGCGCGTAACGTTAGATGCTGGCCTCCGAGAGTGACGAAAGTCGTCGACAGGAGTGCTTCCGCATCGAGAAGTGTGAGCTTCCAAGCGACATCGGACCGCCCGTAGGTCAGTCCCGCGCCAAGCCAGGCGTCAAGAAACGGCAGCGCCGCCAACCCGTAGAGCATGAAGTCGCTCAAGGAAGCGACCGCCGCACGCGCACTGGCGGAGGTCAGCCGCAACACCCTGCGCACCCAGTCGTCAAAAAGGATTCCGCCGCTCCAATTGGGTGTTGTGGGCTGCTTGTAGGTTAACTGGAGAGCCACCGTGCCTACGCTCAGCGCAGCCACGGCCCCAATGTCCAAGGGGCCAACGACGGGAGCCTCGCGCGGCCATGGGAGCCCGTTCAGCCCGGGAGGACCGGCATCCATGAAAATGTCTGTGACTGCTGCCGGCAAAACGGCGCCACCGTCGCTGGGCGACGTGTTTGGTGCAAGGGGAGAGGTCTCCCCGGCATCGATGAAAGAGGTGGCGTGCGACTCCTCGGGGGACGGCTCGAACGGAAGAGCTCCGGCGATGAAAGCCACTGCCAGGTACGCGCCTGGCGCCAGCAAGATCATGAAAGGGTCTCGGGTCTAGAGCCCATAGACGACACCGACCGCGATACGAACGGAGGCCACGCCGAACCCGTCTCGGAAGGTGTTTGTTCCCAACCCGACGGTGAACTCGAAGCCGCCGCCCGGAATGAGACCGGCCGTCCGAACGCCGAGCACGGCCGACATCCTGAGGAGTTCGAAGCTGAAGTTATCCAGATGGGCGTCGAAGACATTTCCAAACGAGACAGCAGCCACGCCTTCGAGAAAGGCAAAGACTGGCCAGTGCCAGCCCACCTCGGCGACCAGGGCGCTCCGGTCGCGCAGAAAGCCGGGGTAGAACCCAGCGAAGGGTTCGACTCCTCCCAGGGTCACCAGTTGGGTGAAAGCCACGGGTTGATGACCCAACGGATCGACGAAGAGCGCCGTCACCCCGATGCTCAGCACTCGTGAGTGGCCCGTGACGTCGAAGTTGCCCTCGAGCGACGCGCCGTAGCGCGCCCAGGAAGTGTCGAACCCCGGAACGACGTCGCCCGCCATCCCCACGCCAACCGCGGCGCGCAAACCACTGTGCGAGTCCGGGTGGCTGAGCCGTGTGTCCAGAACGGCCTTGAAACCCACCTCCAGGGACGTCGTGTTTATCTGGTAGCCGGGGGGAGCCGGCAGCTGACCTGCCTCGACGCGTTGCTCGAGCGAGGGGTCTCCGCAACAGGTGTAATCGCGGAACACCATACGCTGAATCACTGCGATGGCTTCCAAGTCGACGGACTTGTCGACCACCTTGTCGTAGGTGAGCCTTCCGCTCAAGACGTCGCTACCGACTCGCGAGATGAAGGTGTTGGTCACCTGGGAGCCGACGCCGTAGTACAGCGTATCGGGCCGACGATTCCATTTCACTTCGAGCCCGAGCGACTCGGTGGCTGAGAAGGAGTAGCGGTCCCCGATCGCGACCTTTGCCCAGTTCGAGCCGCCATAGGCGACGTCGGTTGTCAGCAGATTGTGGGCTGCGAAGGCATTCTTCCAGAAGAAGTGAAGGCCTACGCTCGGCCGTACCCTGAAGTCGAAGAAGAAGGTCGGATAGATGCCGAATTGATGGTCCGGCCCGAAGGCGAAGAGGTTGTAGAACCAGGTTGGAAGGTGGTTCTCCTCCACATAGGTGTCCGTGGCACCAAGCGGTTGCCTGATGGCGTACTCGCTGACGACGTAGACCGGAAGCAAGAGGGTGTGCGGAATCCAAGGAAGCGCGTCGTCGAAAGTCATCGGTGCAGGTCCACGTCCGTCGTAGTCCGGCACGCTTCGCTTCGGTGGCTCCGGCGCACAGAAGCAGGATGTCTCCTCCGCAGGCGGGTTGGTCTGCGCCACGGCGGAGCCGGCTCCGAGCAGAGCCACGACAAGCGTCAAACTGGTCGCGGCGCGGCAAGCTCCCGCGGTCGTCGCCTCGCTGCATCTAGGCATGCGCGCCCACCAAGCCTTTGAAGGTTCGGCTGTTGAGTTCCAGAGCAACCACCCGCACCAGGTCCTGGCAAAAGTCGTCGTGATCCTCGATTGCTTCTTGCAACTCGGCAGCAGTGACTTCGACCGTCAGGGTGTCAGTCGCGGCGACTCCCTCGTAAGCAATCGGCGTTCCGGCCAATGCCTCGACCATCCCGACACCCTCTCCAGGACGAACACGCTTCGTGACGACACCCGGTCGAAGCACGTCGACGGCGCCCTCGAGGACCACCACGACGCTCGCCGGGCCATTGGCCTTCTGCCAGATCGCGCCACCTGGCTTCGTCCGGCGAACAAGGGCTGCCCGCGCCAGCTGTGCGATCACCGGCAAGCTGTGCCACTCGAGCCCCAGCGTCTCGCGGAGGATCCGCATCCGCGAGAGCAAGTCCGCCGACGAAAGCGCGGCTGGTTGAGGTCCGGCAGCCGCTCCCGAGGTGACGATTTCCTCGCCCCGCATATCGATGACTTGCCGACTCATCACCCGAAGGAGTGATCGCTGCAAAGCACCATGTTCCTCGAGGACCGAGAAGAAGGTGTCGCGATCGAGGACGTAGAGAACCGTCCCTGGCTCAGCGACGACATCGGCAGAAATCACCGAATCGCCGAGCAAGGATGCCCCTCCATAGAATGCTCGGACCGGATCCCCCGGCACGGGCTGACCGTTGCGCACCGCCCGGAGACGGCCGCTGAGAGCGACAAACAGTGCGGAGGAGCGCTCCTCGGCTGGGACGAGCAACGTCCGCGTGGCCGCGACGACTTCGCGTCCAGCGGATGCAATCAGGTCGAGCTCCGCCGTTGTGAGGCGATTCCACGGCGAAAGGTTGCCCAGGCGCAGGACCCGCTCGGTCAGCGCAGCCTGGTCGAGGTCACCCATGGAGACGCCGCTCCGCGTTCTCAAGCTGGGAGATTGCGTCGGAGACCAATGCGCCGTTTTCGGGGCTCATGGTCTGCCAAGCGGCCCGCAGGTGTGGAAGCGTCTCCATCCATCCCCGCTCGCTGGCAAGGTAGGCCGCCAGTACGCGAATCATCTCGCTGGATTGGGTCAGCAGCGCTGAGATGAAAAGCTCCGGGCGCTGGAGCTCGGGGAGCGACCAGGGCGCACCGACGGGCTCCTCGCCGAGGGCTTCAGGGTCCACCACCGCGAGGACCCGCTCTCTCCAGGGTGGAGTCAGCAACTCGAACAGCAGTTCGCCCGCGGCACCGCGCAGGTCGGACCGGCGCGATCGCAAGGCCAAGGAAATGTGCTCGATCCGCTCCTTGGGAAAAATGAGCTGGAGCACCCGAAAGACGCGCTCAGTCGCGAGTGTCTCCTTTCCGTGAAGCAGTCCGGAGAGAAGAGGGCCCGCTGGACCCTCTTCCGCGTCGAGTTGTCCGTAGCGTGATGCGGCTCGCCTGAGAGCGCGGTCCTTGAAGACCCGCGCCAGCTCGATGCTCAGGACGTTCTCGAGGTCCGCGCGTGGAATGGCGACGCTTGGGCTCTCGCGCTGAATCTGGTTGAGCGCGCGCAAGCACCGGAACCGAACGAGACCACCACGGGGAGAGCGCAACCGCTCGAGAAGAATGGGTGCGGCAACCTCGTGTGGAAAGCGCACCACGGTGCCGGGGATTTCGCGACCCACACGGAAAGGGGTCTTGGGGTCCTGGAGCTGGCCGGCGAGCCATTGGAGTGCAGGCGCGCCGATTGTCACGAGCGCATCGCGGGCGACCGATCGAAGATCCGGCTCCGCCAGGAGTGCGCCGAGGTTGGGGATGAAGCGCACCGCATCCTCGGGCACCAGCGTATGGGCGCTGCGAATCACCTCCCGACGGGTCTCCACATCTGGACCGCTGAAGAGCGCCTCAAGGGCTGAGTGCAGGTCCGGGCGTGGAGCGTCGGCGATGGCGTGGGCGAGCGCCCGACGGTCCGCAACGCTGCCGCTCAGTGCTGTGGCCTCCAGCTGGCGGGTGGCGTCGGCTCCGGCAGGCGTGCCCGAAAGAGCAACGAGCGCCGCGGCACGCACCAGCGGGCTCGCATCCTCAGCCAAGACGCGCAGGGCGTCGACGGGCCGGTTTGCCCCGACCCAGCGACGGACAGCCGTTGCGCGCACCGACTCGTCTCCATGCTTCAGGAGAAAAGGAAGAATTGCATCGAAGTCGTCGCTCTTGGAGCCCTCGAAATGTGCGATGGCGGCGCGGACCACCGCGGCGTCCGGGTGATAGAGGATCAGGGCTGGCACCAACCGCGGTCGTCCGTAGCGGACGAGGAGGTCCATCGAAGTCAGGACCTCCCTGGTCTCCGATGAGCCCAGGGCCTCGACCAGCGTCTCCGCAACGGCCAGGTCGAGCTTAGGGAGGCCGGCGGGTGCGGCCCGACCTTTGGCGAGCTGTTCGCGGAAGAGCTGCACGTAGCGCGATCGCAGCGCGCGGATGACCTCGAGCCAGCCAACCGCCGCACCGGCGATGGCAACCGCCGCAACGGCCGGTGCGCTCGCCAGGTTCTGGACCAGAAGCAAGAGAACGGAAGCTGCGCTCTGTCCGCCACGCTGACCGACGGTCTCGATGGAAGGCATCAACAGCCTGCGCTGGGCTGGCGGCACCGGGACGTACAGCAATTCGGTACTCACCCGGTGGAGCGAGGGTCGAAGACCACCGTCGACGATCTTGAGGCACATCGCCAGAAACACCGTGCTCGCGACGGCGAAGCCACTGACTGCCGCGAGCAAGGCCACCGGGAGCAGGAAGAGGCTTCGCGTGACTCCTTCGCTTCCGAGCAGGAAACGGACGGCAAAGACTTCCACGCCCAGAGCGAGGACGCTCTGAGCGACATAGGTATTGGCGACGACGCCGGGGATGTTCTTCGGAAGTACCTGGGCGGCGACGGTCGTCTTGAAGACGTAATCGACGAGTGTCGCGGCGAGCGCGGGGATGAGAGCCAGCACGGTGAGCAGCCGAAGGTAGGGATCGTTCATCGCATCCCGAGGAACGGCCTGCAGCACCGGTACGTCCGGCAACACCGAGCCTGGCCGCTGGGTGGGGCACCGCCAGAGGCCGGCCAGGATCGCCGCTCCGAGCGTCAGAGCGGCGGAAACCAGGAGTAGGACGCGAGGCGGTGAAGTCAACAGGATGAACTTCGCCGCCGCCGCTCCAGCCACCGCCCCGAGGAGGCCGCCCGCTCCGATGAAGCTGAAGACCTGCTTGGCTTGTCCGGCGTCGAAGGCCTCAGCGGGGCCCAGCCAGAACTGCGCGAAAATGAGCGAGGAGAAGAGCGCCGTCCACACGTAGAAGGCGTTCACCGCGAGTGGATTGGGAGTCGCCAGCCAGAAGGAAGCAGTGAGGGCAGTCGTCACCAGGAGGGTGGTGGTCAGGGCCAGCGCGCCCGTCTTTCGTCGCATGAGCCAAGCCTGCGCGGGCGTGACCGCAAGGACCGCAACGGCCACCGCTAGGTAGACCCAGGGAAGACGCGACAGCGGCTGTGTCCTGAGGAAGAGGCTGTCGCGTGCGGTCTCCAGCAGGGCGTGGGCGCCCACCAACAGGAACAGCAACACCGTGAAGGGCCACGCGCCCGTGAGTGGGCTCGTCGAGCCTATGGCGGATGCCTTCATACCGAAGGGACCGTCGCTCTCGCCGCCGCGGCCGGAGCCTCGGGCGTCGGCGTGCCAGCAGCGTCGAGGGCTGCACTTCGCTCCTTATTCATGGCTCGCACCTGCCACACCACCAAGAGCCAGATGCAGCAGAGCACCACGTTGAGCGCCGCAAATCCGCGCGCTTTCACCCCCAGGTGGGACCCGACAAAAATCGCCCCGGCAGCGCAGACGTCCCCTGAACGGTAAAAGAAGGAATCCACGACGGCCTTGGCCTTGTACTTGGCGGCCCGCGGCACGACGAGGAAGAGAGCGTTCTGGGCCGTGTTCTGTACCGAGTAGTCCGTAGCCTTTTCCGAAATCTTCATGGTCCGGATTAATCCGAGAATCGGAAAGAGCACGATCGTCGCTGCACCCAGCATCGAGACCAGAGGCAGTGCCAGAAGGGCGGTCCCCACGCCGAGATACTTGAGCACGCGCGAAACGATGAAGAGCTGGGACACCACTGCGATCAAGTTCACCCAGAAAAAGTAATCAGCCTTGAAGGTTCCAATGAAGCGCGTCACCGCCGGGCCCGTCAGGCCGTTCGCGGAAACCACATTCACCAGTGTTCGATCGAGTACGTATTCGCCGGAATTGGTGACCCAGTTGGCGACCACTGCGATGAGTCCAACGAAGAGGAGGTAGCGGTCATGGGCAAGAAGCTCGAAACCTCCAGGGCCACCAATGGGCGCTGAGGGAGGCACGATCTTGGTACCGTCCTTGGGCCAGCAGCGGTTGCTCCCGCTGTTCCAGGCGAAGAGTCCCAGCGTGCCAGCAAGCAGGGCACCCGCGATGAGCATCAGGTCTGGAGGATTCAGGCGACGAAGAAGAAACGTCGCAAGCGCAGCTCCGGCCAACGCACCGAGCGAGCTTCCCAATCCAACGATGGGAAAAAGACGCGTCCCCTGGTCGGGATCATAGATGTCGTTGGCGAAGCTCCAGAAGGTAGCGACCAGAATGAGGTTGAAGGTCCCCACCCAGAGATAAAAGGCAACGCCGATGGGAATGGAGGTCCGGGCGAGAAACGAGAAGATGACCAGGTTCGCCGCGCAGAAAAGGAACACGGCCGCGATGAGCTTCAGCCGGCCGACCCGACGCGCGATGGCACCATGTGCGCGGAGGACTGGGATGAGCAGCAGGGCTTGCCCCGCTGCCGCGTAAGACTTCACCTCCGCTCCGCCACCGGTGAGAATCAACGGCTCCCGGATGATCTTCAGCAGGTAGTAGGCGGTCATCACCGTGAAGATGGTCGCTGCGAGCACGAGCGCGCTGACTGCTTCACATGCGCGAACGTCGGCGAACGGCCGCAACAGACGGTCGAGCAGTCGCAGCCGTTCCTGGGGTTGCTGCGCCTGAGCTGGCGTCGTGGGGCTCATTTGGGCGAGGGGGGTGGTTGGTAGTGGTCGGGGCGCTCCAGCCCGACCACTTGCCAGGGGGCGTCATCTCCGCTGTCGCGGGCGAGATGAACACGGGCCGGCGACTTCCGGCCCGGTCGCCGGACATCCACCACGAGGTAGCGCTGAGAGGTCGTGGGGAGCACGGTGCACGCCTTCCCGCCGGTGCCATCGGTGGGCAACCACTCCGGCCGTGCTCCGCCCTCGAGAAGAGCGACGGCCGTGGCCTCCGAGGCGGCTGCGGCACCGGGCGCAACATCGGAGAGGCAAAGCCTGGTCTTACCCTCGGCAACCTCGAGGCGCGGTGCGGTCAGTGTGGAGAGGACGCTCAGGTAACGGGCGAGGGTCTTGTCGCGGCGAGCCTTCAGAATTCGCGCTAGCTCCGTGGTCGCCACCGGATCGGTGAAGCGCGCCTCCTGCACGACCTTGTCGATGGTCGCATCATCGAAGCGGGTCATGATGCGAGCCATCCAGGCCCCATCTCGCTCACTCATCGCGTCGAACGCTGGATTCGGGTAGCCGGCCTTCCACGACGTCGCGTCGAAGTCGACGTCGCTGAAATAGGCAAGGGTGGGACCGGTGGGGCCGAATTTCGCGCGCTCCCATGGCCGCTCGATCGCGCCGAAGGTGACGAAGTCGTTCATCCCGGCGCCGAGGTCGAGATAGTAGGTGTAGCCGAGCCGACGAGAGATGGGGTCCCAGTCCCACATGCTTCCGAGCGTGTCCCCCCAATCGAGGATGTAGTGCTCGACGTACCCTCTGCCGTCAGGAACGCTGAGCCACATGGCCAGCGTGTTTTGGGCCCGCGCGTCGAAATGGTTGAGCCATGCACCGAGCAGTCGAGACCCGCGCAACTCGCGGCGATCCTCGTGATTCACGACATCATTGGCGTCGTCGACGCGAACGCCGTCGTAATTCCAGGGGCCGATGGGCTTTCCTGCCAACCACTCGGAGGCCATTGCCCGGAAGCTTCCATCCGGTCGGTGTGGTGCAAGCTTGAGAAGCTCATCGACCCGTTCACGCGTGATGACTTTGCCCTGCAACGCCGAGGCCGACTCGGGAACGACGAGCTGCTCGGCTCTGAAGGACACGACGCGGTTGCACGGCACGTGGAAGCCGGCCGCGTGGTAAAACTTGCTCCCCACCGCGTCCGCGGCGGTGGCACGCTCCGGTTGGTTCGCGTCATCGAACTTGAGGAGGTAACGCACGCCGTTGGCGGCGGTGATTTGGAAACCGGGGTTCGCACCGTCTTGCTTCGCGCCGGTGACCTTCCAAGGAAACGCGACCTCGGGCGATGGCTTGACGCAAGGTCCACGAGCGACCTCTTCGGGCGACATCGGCGTTTGGCCGATGCGGTTCGTGAACCAGCTTGAGTCGGGAACCTCGTCCACGGCGTTGACGTTGACCGCCTCGTGACGCGGGTGAACGGCGAACGTCGAACTCATGGGCCGGAAGGCGAGATTGTCGGCCGCATCCCAGCCGAACGGCGAGAAAGCGACAGGTGGCTGCGGTAGAAACGGGTGTCGGTCGTCATCCACCGTCATCGGCGGTGCGAGCGGGTATGGCCGCGCCGCCGCGCAGCTACAGAGAAGCGCGAGGGAGGCGCGGAGAAGCGACCGCGTCATCATTCGTCGTGTCTCGCGACCACCGGGCCCCTCCGAGCGATTTCCGTCTCACCCCGCCTCTAACGTAGCTCCCCAGCGTCTGCAGCATTCGAGAGTGCCTGGTCTTGGGCCGTGAGGCCAGCGTTGAGGGAGGCGCCTTCTGACTTCCCCCTGGAGCGACGGAAACGGCCTCCCCTCGGGGTCCGGGCAGGAGGCACCTCACTGCAGTTTGATGCAGGGCGTCGGCGTCGGCGGCTCGAGACCGGGCTCAAGCCCGGTCCCTGTGTGGTGCCCAGTGCCTCGTCCGGGCGAACGGTCTGTTCCGCAAACCGAGCCAGAGCAAATCCACCATGGAGACGGTTCTGTCCCCACGTTATCTCCGCGCCGTTTGTCGTCGGCCGAGCGGGCGTCGAGTGCAGCGCAACGCAGTCCCAACCTGATGCGGGGCTCCTATTCCTTGCGCCCCGCTCAAGAAGGGCGACGCGCTCCGGGGAGCCTTTCGTGTCAAAGCGCTCGCGGTCAGTTGCAACCTTCCGTCAGCCGATGTCGTGTAGCAGCGACCCGCCCACGAGGACATCGGCTTCGTCGGGAAATCTCTGCGGCTGCGCGACTTTCATGGCGAACAGGCAGGAGCTGACCGCGTGGATAAAGAGAGCGCGGGCTGAAATGTGCAGGATGACCTCGGTCGCCACGCGAGGCCCTCCCCGCTGCCAGAACCGGAACCCTGCCTCTCATCTTCTCTGATGCTTGAAGCGACCGAAGGGCGAGCCGCAAACAGGCAGGGCAGCGGCAGGCGTGCGCACTCCCTGCTCAACAAAGGTGGACATCGGTTGAAGTCGCGGGCTCGGCGTGCGAGCACTTGGAACCATCGGGCATTCGCCGGATGGCTTCCTGCCGCCGGACCAGCCTAATATCGAGGGGATAGCTCGACTGGCCCAAACCTGAAAGGAGTGGCCATGCGCCTGTGGCACCGTGCGCTCGTCCTGGTCGCTCTCCTTCTCGGGTGCTCGAAGTCCTCATCCGGGACGGGCATCGGCACGGGAAATCCCGACGGCGGGACGGTGCTCCCACCCGAGTCCCAGCTGGTGTCCATCTCCGTCAGCCCGCAGACGCAAACCCTGTACCTCGACGGGGGAAGCTCGGTCAGCCAAACCTATCAGGTGACGGGCACCTTTCAGGGGGGCCAGACTGCCGACGTCACGACGCTGGTGGCGCTCAGCAACACACCCCCTCAGCTTGGAACGTGGGTCGACTCGACGTTCACCGCTTCGGGGACGCAAGGCGGGGTCGTCACCGTCTCCGGCGTCCTGGATACCGCGACCGCCCAGGCAACGCTGACGCTCGTCATGCAAGCGACTGCGACCGACCCCAACAGCCCGACACTTCCTTCGACGCCTGCGCAGTCGTTC
>Ga0302325_10024857_pt1 | contig 12454 bp, 14 predicted proteins | sample Palsa_T0_2_FD_201948 | JGI IMG/M metagenome (GOLD analysis project Ga0302325, IMG submission 201948) | Peat permafrost microbial communities from Stordalen Mire near Abisko, Sweden - Palsa_T0_2 | ecosystem: Environmental > Terrestrial > Soil > Palsa > Peat permafrost | place: Sweden: Abisko...
ACGGGTCGACGTACGAGACTGCGAGGACAGCTGCCGACGGCATCCGACCGGACATGAAGACAATCGGGACGCGGCGGAGGGCGTCGGTCTCGCGGATGCGACGCGCCATCGAAAGGCCGTCGAGCCGCGGCATGGCAATGTCGGCGATGATGAGATCGGGGGACGGGTGCTCGTGGGCTTTCTCGTATCCGTCGAGGCCATCGGCGGCCAGGGTCACGCGATATTGGGGAGAGAGGGCTTCGTATATCGCCGTCCGCACATCCTCGTCGTCGTCGACGACAAGAATGGATTTGCGCGATGGCGTCGGGTTTCGCGAGGGGGAATTCATGGCACGACACGGTTGCAAGCCCCACGCCGATGGTGGTGTCAGCGGTATCTTCTTGCCGGACTGGAACTGACCGCGGTTTGCAAATCCGCACGCGGCGCCCGGCCATTGGCAATTCGCCGACACGGGCGGGCGCGTCGAGCAGCACGTGGGCGACGCGGCCAGGCGCGGTCGAGCCGGCGAATGAACGGCCGCCTTGTTATTGGTTGGTCGGGGTCTATGGTCCAGGGCGCATGCTGCGCGAGTTCATTGCGGCAAACCGCGAAGAGATTCTCGCCCGCGCCCGTGCGCGCGTCGCCACCCGAAACACACCGGTCGCGACGGCCGTGGAGCTGTCGCAAGGGCTTCCGGTATTCCTCGATCAGCTTCGCGAAGCCTTGCGCAGGGCAACGGCGCACGACGCGGTCGACCACGAAGAGATCCAGCTCAGCGCCAGCCAGCACGGTTACGACCTCTTCAAGAAGGGCCTGACGGTGGCGCAGGTCGTCCATGACTACGGCGACCTTTGCCAGGTAATCACGGGCCTCTCCCAGGAGCAGAAGAGACAGATCCCCGGCGACGAGTTCCAAACGTTGAACCTCAGCCTCGACGACGCGATCGCCGGCGCCGTGACGGCGTACGCACATCAGCGGGACAACGCGCTGGTGAACGAAGGAACGGAGCGGCTCGGCGCCCTCGCTCACGAGATGCGCAACGTCCTCAACACCGTGATGTTGTCCGTCGCCAGCATCAAAAGGGGCACCGTCGGCTCGACAGGCAGCACGGGTGCCATGCTCGATCGGAACTTGATCCGCCTGCAAACGCTCATCGACCGTTCGCTCGCAGACGTCCGCCTCGACGCGGGGATGCAGAACCTCGAGCGTGTTCCGGTCCGGGAAGTCCTCGAAGACGTGGCGATCGGCGCCTCGTTGGTCGCGCAGACGCGAGGAGTTCACTTCTTGGCAACGACGATCGACCCCATGGTCATCGTGGAAGCCGACCGGCAAATCCTCGCCGCCGCGATCGCCAACCTGCTGCAAAACGCGCTGAAGTTCACACCCAAGGGCGCGACCGTGCACCTCGGCGCGAGCACCACGCCGAGCCGGGTCCTCATCGAGGTCGAAGACGAGTGTGGCGGCCTTCCCGACACGCCCGAGAACTTGTTGCGACCGTTCGTCCAAAAGAGCAGCGATCGAACGGGCTTGGGTCTCGGGCTCTCGATCTGCTCGAAGGCCGTCAAGTCGATGGCCGGCGAACTCCGCATTCGCGACCTCCCCGGCAAGGGGTGCATCTTCACGATCGATCTGCCGCGGTCCGTACTACCGGCGTAGGCTTCCGGCTCAGATGGCCCCGACCGGCCGTCGCGCCGCCGCTTCCATCTCGGTCGCGAGCGCAAAGTCGAGCGCAGTGATTCCACCAGCGTCGTGCGTGCTCAAATTCACTACCACCCGATCGAAGACGTTGGACCATTCAGGGTGATGGTCCTTCTTCTGCGCGACGAGCGCGCAGGTCGCCATGAAGCCGAAGGCTTCGGCGAAGCCACCGAACCTATACTCGCGATGCAGCTTGCCCGCGGCGAGCGTCCAGCTGGGGAGCTCTTGCAGTCGGGTCGCCACGTCGTGGTCGCTCAGCTTCGCAATCTTCATCCCTCGACTCGATGCATGGTCCGCGCCGCGGCGACCGCTCCCCCCGCGAACACGAACGGCGCGGACGGTCCGCCCAAGAGTGGGAAGAACACGTAGTCCTCGAAAAGCTGCCGAGTCGCCTTTGCGCGCGATGGGTCGCGACTGATTGAGCATCAGCCGCAGAGGCTTGTCGCCCGGCGGTGCCTCCCTCGGTGGATCGTGGGCCTCGGGCCCGCCTCGAGAAGTCTCTGCGGAGCTCTAAGTGCGGGACCGCGCGAGGATGCCGCTGTCTGGGCGGCGAGGCGACTCGGACAGCGCTGCCGCCGCTTCGAGAAGACGGCACCCCAGGCGTGCCATCTCTTCCACGAGTTGTGCCCGAAGGCCTTCTGCGTCTCGCGGTCGTGCGAGCTCCCCTACGTGATCGGCGATGGTACGAACGACGGCCGCTTGCCGCCGAAGACCGGCGAGCCGATGCTCCGCAGCAAGTACCCCGTCGTCGTTCGATTCTGGAGCAGCGAGAGAGGGCACGAGAGCGGGCATTACCACGACATCCAGCAACTGCTGGTCCATACGGCGATCCGTCGTAAGAACCCGTAACGCTCGGATCATAGAGCCTGATTCACAGGGCCTGAAAAAGTCCCCTTCAGGCAAGTTGCAGGCTCCTCATCGCAAATCACCAAAGCGGTCATATTTGCCAAGCTCGGCCTGCGCGAGGTCCGCCGGCACCGGAGCGACCGAGGCCGCTTCACCCTCGTCTTTCTGGCCACGGGCGCCGACCGGGACGCGGCCGAGATCGAGTTGACGCACAACTGGGACCAGAAGGAGCCGTATCCCGCGGGGCGATTCTTCGGGCACCTCGCGTTCGAGGTGGACGACGTCTACGCCACGTGTGAGCGCCTTCGCTCGGCGGGCGTCGACGTCCTCCGAGTGCGGCGACGTGCAGTGCGTGTCGCAGATCTGCGAGGATGCGGCGGTCAAGGCATGCGGGGATCTCCCCGGTTGCATGCTCGACGAGACGGCCGCGGGCGACAGCGAGTAGGCCGTCGCATCTCCGGCTCTCTCCCGCGCACGCGCAAGCTTGAAGCGAGCGCGGTACGCGTGGTCTCCTTTGGGGGCCGGCAAGCGTGGCTGGCGAGGAGGCTCTCCACCATGAGTGCGGCTGCCCACAAGATCCCGATAGTGACGACCTTCGACGCGCCGCCGGGTACCGAAATCGAACGAGTGATCGGACCATGCTGGGGGATCACCGTGCGGTCACGCAGCATCGTGGGCACGGCGTGCGCAGGGTGCCAGCAGATCTTCGGCGGCGAGATCTCCGCGCTGACGCGGCTCGCCGACGAATCCCGCAACGAGGCCATGGCGCGGCTCGAGTCCCACGCCATCGCCGTCGGCGCCAACGCGGTGCTCGGGATGCGCTTCGATTCCGGCGAACTCATGCAGAATACCAACGAGATCGTCGCCTACGGCACCGCCGTGAAGCTCCGCGCCAGGGCACAATGACGTCGACAGTCGACCGCGCCGTCGCACAGCGGATCGATCGCCTTGCCCGTCGGGCGCACAGGTTTCACCAGTTCGCACACCACCCCCTCTGCGGCGAGTACAAGGACGAGTTGCTGCGCCTTGGCCGGCGGACGCGCGTCTGCCGGGGCTGCGCGCTGACGGTCGCAGGGGGCGTGACAGGCTTGGCCATTGGCTGCTGGGTGCAACCCCCGCCGCTGTTCGCGCTCGCTGTGGTGCTCGTCGCGGCGTCGGTCTTCGCGGCGAGCCTGCGACGTCGCGCGCCGAAGAGCGTGAGTCGACTGCTGCCGGCGCTGGCGCTCGGCTTCGCGCTCGGGGGTGGATCCATCGCGGCCGGTCTGGTGGTGGTCACCGGCGCCCTGTTCGCAGGAGCCTACCGGCGCCGCGGACCGGACCGCACTCCTTGCTCGACATGTCCAGAGCGCCTCGGCGAGGCGCCATGCCGAGGATGGAAAGAGATCGTGACCGCCGAGCGCGCGTTTCGTCGACTGTCGGGACGCTGGCTGACCGCCACGGCCAGCGCGAGCGCTATGCGGCGTGGTTAGGCAGGTCGGGGCATTTCGCGAGCGGTAAGCTCTGGACAGTGTCGAAGATGCGCCTCGTGCGCACGCTCGACGAGGGGTTCGTCGCGGACGATCCGGAGTACGAACCGAACGACTCCGCGATTGCCCGCATGCACTGCCGCGTTTGAGCGATCGCCCGCGCCACCGGAAAGCGTGACGCGCGGATCACGCTCTGGCACACGTTGGCCCGTCTCGGTTTCCGCGATTCGCGACGGAGCGATCAACAAGAGCGCGGCGACGCATACCTGTCTGCGTTTGCGCAGGCGTTCGCCGGCAGGGTTTCAGGTGACGGCTGCAACTGCGCCTGCGAAAGCGGTGCGATCTGCCGGAGCGGCAAATGCCAGGCAGCCTATTGCGGACCGCCTTCCACCGACACGCTGGCTGCGTGCGCGCTCCTCAGTCGCAGGTGCCCGCGAGAAGCGTGACGTAATAGTCGCACTCGGAGTTGTCGTCGCTGGAGACGGAACTTTCGCACTCGGTTTCTAGCGACGGCTCCACAGCCCCGACAAGCGTGCAACCATTGCACGCCGTCAGGGTCGCGCACGCGTCGCCGGCATCTCCCCCGCTGCTCGCCCCCGGTCTCGAAGAGCCGCTGCTGCTGCCACTGCTCGTCGATGCGTCGAACGGGAACGAGAAACCGCTGGAACTGCCGCTGGAGCTCAGGCTGCCGCTGGAGCTCGAGCCGCTGCCGGTGACCGTTGCGTCGAGGAAGGGGAAGGACGGGAGACCGCTGGACCCGCCGTTGGAGCTCGAACCGCTCGATCCGCTGCCGCTGCTGCTGGCACCCGGTGTGGAGGCGTCTCCCTCGCCGCCGTCCTCGATGGCCGGCACATCGGGGAATGCGACGAGGGCGGAGCACGCCGAGGCGGCTAGCGGCGCGACGATCGTCAGAAGCATGACCGAGCGCTTCATGGCGTCAGAACTCCTCCCGCATGGACAGCCCACCACCCCCGGGGCCCACGAGCGGAACGATCAGCATCCCCGTCGTCGCGGACCCTTCGGTCGCGTGGGGTGCCGTAAAGAATAGGATCGCGCCTACGACGAGCAACGCGCCCCCAGCGGCGATTCCAACGGTGGAGACCGTCCCATCGGTGACGCCGTTCGAGCGGTCGCTCAAGGCCTGCGCGCGACCGGCCGCCGTGCACGCGCTCCCGCAGGCGCTCTGCTCCTGACTCTTCTGCGAGAAAGCCATCGCTCCAAAAACGCCGCCGACGGCGAGGCCAGCCACGCCGAGCCCGCCCACCACGAGCCCGACGACCTTCTGAGTTCCAAGGCCCCCGGAGTCCGAGGCAGGGGGAGCAGCAGAGGGCGCTGGGGGCGGAGGCGGAAGGGAAACGGCCACCGCGGCGGGTTGCGCAGCGGGAAGCGTAGCCGTCACCGGAGAGGCACCGCTCGCGGCACCGGCGACGACGGCCTCGTGCCGCCCGGCCTCGCCCTCGCGGACGAGCAACTTCTCATCGATCGGCGCCCTCCCCGCCACCTCGAAGGTGAACACGTGCACGCCGGGGTCCACCTTCAGCGCCGAGCCGTCGAGGTGATCGGCCAGCGGCTGCCCGTCGATGCTCACGCGCACGTCGATGAGGTCAGCGCCCTTTGCGTCCTTCACGTCGAAGACGATGCTCGGCTGAATCCTCTCGAGATCGTCGAGCCGCTTCACGCAGTCGTCGCGCACCATGGCGGGGCACGACGCATCGGAGCAAACGCGAAGCTGCGCCCGCGCAGCGGACAGCTTGCCGTCACGGCGTAGCTCCTGCGCCTTGCCGTTGGCGTCGATGCATTGGTCCTTCGTCACATCGGCCATAGCCGGCGCCGCGACGAACGCGGCCACGAGCAACGACTGCGGGGCCCAACGGAACGGCCCACCCCTCACAGGCACTCCTTCTTGAACAACCGATTGCCGTTGGCGTCGAAGTAATACGGTGGATCGCACTTGGCCGCAGCCGGACTCGCGGCGGGAGGCGCAGGCGTGGGGACTTGCGCCGCCTGCGGAGGTGTCGGGGTCGCTGCCACCGGAGCGCGTGGCGCAGTCGCGGGAATGGCGACCGGCGTCTTCCCTTTCGTCGTCGCCGCAGCCGTCGCTGCTACGGCTGCAGGCTGCGCGACGACCGCGGGCGCGGCCTCGACCGGCTTGGGGTCCGGCGCCTTCGCAGGAGCGACCGGCAAGACGGGGGGCATGGCTTGCGCCGACTCCGACGGCAAAGAACCCGCCGTGATTGCCGGCGGAGCCGCGGCCACCGGAGAATCGTCCGGATGCGCGGGCCGCCGGAGCGCGATCACGGACCCGACGATGGCGATCAGGACGACCGATCCCGCGATGCTGGCCCCCACGATCGTGGTCTTGTTCGACTTCGAGCCCACCGTCGTCCGTCCGACGGGCGGCAATGTTCCCGCGGACGCGCGCGTGGCGTCGACCGGAACGTATTGCTCGGCGGGGGGCGACGCCGGGACCGCGAGCGCGCTCTGCGACAGCCCCGCCGACTGGAGGATCCCCGAGATGCGCTCGACCGACGCCTTGGCTCGCTTGTGCGCAAAGGGCAAAAGGGCCAGCGCCAGCTCTCCGACGTTGCGGAACCGTTGTCGCTTGTCCTTCTCCAGGCACTTGCTGATGATCGCTTCGAGGGCGGGCGGCACGTCCGGCCGGAAGCCTCGAATGAGCGGCGCCGGCTCGCTCGCCACTTTGATCGCAAGCTCCGTCACCGACTCGGCCAGAAAGGCCGGACGCGTGGTCATCAGCTCGAACAGGATGACGCCGAGGGCCCAGATGTCCGTCTGCGAATCGACGTCTTTGGACGAGCGCATCTGCTCGGGCGACATGTAAAGGGGCGAGCCCATGAGGGCGCTGGTCTTCGTCATGCCCATGCCGGGGCCCGTGCCCGAGAGGTCGGTCAGCTTCGAGATGCCGAAGTCGAGGACCTTGATCGAGAGCTGCCCGTCCGAGCGCCGGATGCAAAAGAGGTTCGCGGGCTTCAGGTCCCGATGCACGATCCCAAGCGCGTGGGCATCGGCGACCGCGACGCACGCCTGAAGGACGAACTCCACCGCGACGTCGATGGGCATCGCCCCGCGCTGCTTCAACCACGCCGCGAGGTCCCCGCCCTCGAGGTACTCCATCACCATGTACGGGGCGCCGTTGGGCAGCGTGCCCACGTCGCTTACGCGGGCCACGTGCTCGCTCTTGATCCTCACCGAAGCGCGCGCTTCACGCGCGAACCGCGCGACGGCCTCGGGGTTGCCGAGGGCCTCCGGCAGGAGAAACTTGAGCGCGACCCGCTCGTCGAGCTGCAGGTGATGGGCGGCGACCACGACGCCCATACCGCCCACCCCGAGCACGCGCTCGACGCGGTACTTGCCGGCGAGGATGTCGCCTTCGCGTACTCCGGCTATCGAGTTGGAACCGCCTTGCGTCACGTGCCTGCCCCTCCGTCACCGGGGAAGGGGGGCGCCGACGGCCCAGCCCCGTTTGCCTACACTTGCGGCGAATCGAGGGCCCCGTCAAGGACGACGTTGGGCGGGACTCTTTTTGACGAGGTCCTCACTCCCGCGTCGCCCCGCTGGGAATGGTGATTTGACAGGTCGAGCTCGGGCCATCCGGCATCAGCGTGACGGTGTCGGTCGCTTTGGTGCCGAAATAGGTGTCGGCGACAGTCGGAATGCCGCCATCCAACGCGTCGGACTCGGGCACCCAAACCCACTTCCCAAAGGAAATCTGGTCGACCCGACCCCTCGAACTCAATGTGCAGTTCGCGGCGGACGCCGTTAGGATCGCGTCCTCCCCCGTCCCGAAGGCTGTTGCCTGAAATTGACAGCCATTGCTGGTGCTTCCCGACAAGCCGGAGGCGCCGAACGTCCATGTGATGGTCGGGGCAGGGATAGACTCGCCCGCGCCGCCGTCGCCGCAGGTTACGACCCACGTCCCTGAGAGCGCCCACGTGCCGACCCATTCCGCAGCTTCCGCGGCGGTCGTACCGGCGTCACTCGCGCTGCTCCCCGCACCGCTGCTGCCCGTGCTGCCGCCGCTTCCACCACTCGCGCCGCTGCTGCCCGCGCCGCTCGTCCCGCCTGTCCCACTCGACGAGCCACTGCTGCCACTGGCGCCGCTCGACGAGCCACCCCCGCTGCTTCCGCTTCCCCCGTCGTCGGCTCCGGTGATGTCCGTGACGCCGAGGAGGGACGTGCAGGCAGCTGCCCCGAAGAGCGACGCCACGACCACGCCAAGCTGGGCGAGCCGGATTCTTCGATGCTGGGGCCCCATCGCGTTTGTCGCTTTCACTTCAAAACGCTCCGCTCATCGAAAGGCCGCCAAAGCTCGACCCCACACTCGGGGTCAGGACGAAGCCGGTCGTTGGGCTCGCGCTATGGCCTCCGGTGAGAACCAGCACCACGCCCGCCGCGACGAGCGCGCCCCCGGCAACGAATCCGACGGTCGAAATCGTGCCGTCCGTCACGGCCGTGCCGTGATACGCGGTCCCGCTCGAGACGTTGGTGCACTGGCTCACGCTCCCGCCACACGCGGTCTTGGCGTTGTTCCAGGCCGAGCTGGCCATGAGGCCGAAGGCCGTCCCGAGGCCGAGACCGACTAGACCGACGCCCCCCATTGAGAGCCCGATCACGCGCTGGGTGCCCAGTCCAGATGACTCGGGAGGCGCCGCCGGCGGCGCCGGTGCAACGGCGACAGGCTCCGAAGACGGCGGCGGCGCAGGGGGAGCAGGCTGGCTCACGGGGGCCGCGGGGCTCACGGGCGTCACGGGCACGGGCGGTGGGGTTGTCTCTGCATTGCCCATCACGACATGCTCGCGGCGACCCGCCTCTCCCTCCCGGATGAGCAGTCGCTCGGTGACCGGCGGCTTGCCTGCCACCTCGATCACGAACATATGCGCCCCCGGGTCCACGTTCACCGGCTTGCCGTCCAAGTGGTCCAGGAGCGGTTGACCGTCGACCCGCACCCGGACGTCGATCAGATCGGCGCCCGCGGCGTCCTTCACGTCGAAGACGAGGCTCGGCTGCGCCTTCTCCAGCTCGTCGAGGCGGCGCGCGCAGTCGTCTCGAACCATCGCCGGACATGCAGGGTTGGCGCACTGCCGCAGTTGCTCCGACGCAGCCGACAGCCTCTCGGCGCGCCGGAGCTCTTGCGCCTTGCCATTGGCGTCGATGCACTGCTCCTTCGTCATATCGGCCCAGGCCGAAGACGACGCGCACGCGACCACGGCGGCGATGGACATGGCGCAACGGAAGCGACGTCGTGGTGCGCTCACAGGCACTCCTTCTGAAATGCGGTTGCCGCAACGATACACGCGATCGCGCCCCGCGCCGAAGTCGTGCCGTGGGGCCCGCGAGCCAGAGCGTTGTCGCGACGGCGCGAACATGCGACGTTTTAGTGATCCATGAGAGCGACCGTGACGTGCGCGGGCGACGGAGGCGTGTGAGCGGCACACGTCTGCGGGGCCTGTTCGTGCTCGTGGCGCTGACGGGCTGCGGACGGATCGGCTACGCCTTGCTCGACGAGGCCGATGGCGTAGACGGCGGTGGCAAGGGCCTCGACGCGACTGTGAAGGCTCCGCACGACGACGCGAGCACCTCCGCGGTCGACGCCTCGCAACCGGCCGATGTCCTGGGAACGACCGACGCGGCGGAAGCGGCCGAGGGAACGGGAGCGGCCGACGCCATGGAGGCGGACGACGTCATCGACGCCGGCACCGTCATGGACGCGACGACCCAGGTCGACGCCGAGGCCGGGTTCCCGGGCGACGCTCTGGACGCGTCGGCGGATTCGAGCAGCTGTGTCACGAGCCCCATTGTCGACTACTGCGTCGGCGTACCGTCGCTCCCCGCGGCGCCGGTGATCGACGGCGTCCTCGATCCGTGCGGCCCCACGCTCGTGCCGATCACACCGGTCGGCTGGGTCGGCCCGTCCCCCCTGCCCCCGCTGCCGGCGGGGAACTCGTCCGAGCTCGCCGTGGCCTGGCGCCCCGACGGGCTCTACGTGTTCATGTCGGTCACGACGCCGGCCTACTTCCCGTCGCCCACCGACGCAGGAACTCCCATCTATTACGGGGCCGGCGTCGAGGTCTTCGTCGACAGCACGGGCGTCTACACGGACCCTCCCGCGGTGAACGACCCCGGCGGGATGCAGTTGATCGTGACCGCGCCGCCCAGCACGACGACCGACGGGCACCGCGCGGACTACTACCGCGACTCGGTCAACGAAGGACCCTGGACCTCGAGCCAATACGGCACGTTCCCCACGCCAGAAGGATTCAACTTCGAAGGCTTCGTCGTCGCCGCGGATCTCGGACTCTCCACATGGACGCCCACGGCCGGGCAGAGCATCGGCTTGGACGTCGCCGTGGACGTCTCGTACACGTCCGAGTCGATGATGGGAACGCAGGGCTATCGGGTGGGGCAGTACTTCTTCCACATCGCCCCTCCCCCTGCCGACGGGGGGGTCGCGATTGGCTTACCGTACGCCGACCCCCGCGCATGGTGCACGCCGACGCTGGCTCCCTGAACCCTACGGGAGCATGCTCCGGACGTACTCGCAGGAGGAACCCTTCGGTACGCGGATGGACGTGAACGACGTCGTGCCCGAAGGGGTGAAGACGGGTTGCGTGTTGTCGACGAACGCCGCCTCCGACGAAGCACCCGTCGTGCACTCACCCCCGTCGAGGAGCTCGCACCCGAGGACATGCGAATCGATGGCCGCCTTCCCGTCGATCGTCTGGATGCCCACGGTGCCCGTGATGGTGTTGCAGTCTTGCACCGTGCCGATCGTGGTCGTCACCTGCCGGATCGCCACGTAGAGGCTGCTCGCGAGGTTGATGGGCATGAACGGCGCGGGCACGCCGGTCGGGATGTACGAGTAATCGGTGGCCGTCGTCGTGGGCGTGGCGAGCGGCCCTTGCGCGACCGCGATCGTGACGCCGGGGTTGCCATCCATGTCCTGATCGACGGCCGTCGTGACGGTCGACGGCCAGGGGTCGCTTGCCGGCGACATCATCGTGAGGCCGAGCAGCACCGCGGTCGGCGTCGTGCTGTACGAGAAGGTTCCGTTGGACTGCAGCGTGAGCGCGCCGTTGACGGTGAAGGGCGGGATGTAGCCGTCGTCGAAGAGCGAATCGGGGAAGCGAACGCCGTAGACTTCGTTCAGTCCGAGCGTCGTGGCCTGGAAGTCGGGCAGGTCGATGCCGCAGGCGACCGAGTTGTCGCTGAGCTGCAGGGGCGCGGCGGCGGTTTGCACGCGCACGCCCTTGACCCACTGCGTGATGGTGCCCGAGCCCGAAGCAAGGATCACGCTCGTGAGGCCTTGCGGCTCCCACGTCACGTCGATCTTGATCTGCGTGGCCCAGGTGCCGTTGAAGTCGCAGCCGCCGTCGAAGCCGGGGGTATTCACGGCGGCGCCGTCCTGCGTCGTCGCGTCTAGCGTGGTGGTGGCGCTGTCGGACGTGTCGGCGTCGTCGCCGCTCGAAGCCATCGCGTCGGGCGCACCGGCGTCGTCGGCCGGAACTGCGCCGCTCGCGTCGGACTGCGGATCGAACGTGACCGCGGGGAAGCTGCACGCCGCTCCGACCCCGGCGATCGCAAACGCCGCGACGGCCGCGACGAGACCCGCGACACCCGCCGTCGCAACGCGCGCAAACATCAGAATGTCCCCGCCGCGCCGACGCCGGTTGGCGTGAGGATCAGCGCCGACGAGGTGGATGGCGAGTGGCTGATCGCGAAGAGCGTGATGCTGGCGACCGAGCTCGCAATGCCGACCACGCCGAGGACGCTGAACGCGGCGCTCGCGACCCGGCCCCGGTTCACATCGGACGTCACGGGGCCCTCGCTCGATGCGGGACACGGCGCGGCGGCGTAGACCGAGCAGCTGGACGCGAGAGAGCCGAGTGCGGTCTGCCGCACGACCAAGCTGACCGCCGCCCCCGCGAGGCTGGCGACGCCGACGCCGAGCGCGATCCACGCGCCCGTACGCAGGGGCGACGTGGACGACGAAGGCGTGGAGGGCTGCGGCTCGGCCGGCGCTTCCGACGATTGGGTGTCGGGCGCTGGCGGGGGCAGCGCCAGCGCCGGCCGGAGCGTGACGTGCAGCAAGACGTGCTGGCTCTCTCCCCCACCGAGCATCACCGCCTGCACGTCGGGCCCGACGACGCCGGCGCCCGAAGCGCGCACCACGGCCGATCCCGAATCGTGCTCGATGACGGTCCCCAGGCGGTCTTTGGCGAGGGGTTGCCCGTCGACCGACACGCTGATGCCGTCGTCTTCGCGCGGTGCCCGGGACGGCCCGCCCGCCGAGTCGGTCACGGCGACGTCGATCTTGAGCGTAGCAATGTGGGACGCGAGCTGCGAAAGCTCGTGGTCGGCGTCCTCCAGCCAGCCAGCGTATTTGGGGTCGGTGCTCCCGGTGACGGCACGCCGCAGCTCGAGCCACGCCGAACGCGCGGCCGTGGCGT
>Ga0302325_10024858_pt1 | contig 12454 bp, 4 predicted proteins | sample Palsa_T0_2_FD_201948 | JGI IMG/M metagenome (GOLD analysis project Ga0302325, IMG submission 201948) | Peat permafrost microbial communities from Stordalen Mire near Abisko, Sweden - Palsa_T0_2 | ecosystem: Environmental > Terrestrial > Soil > Palsa > Peat permafrost | place: Sweden: Abisko...
CTGGGGTTCGGAGAAACCTGTTTCCGGTAAAAGGCGGACCGGGGAGCATGGTGGTTGCGAAGTTGGGGAATGAGGAGTTCGGCGGCAGAACGGGAAAGGGATTCTGCAGGCTCGCGGCGGCGTTCGCGCCACCAGAGAGCGAGACATCCAGCGCGAACGGCGGGTCAATGGCCTGAGATACGCCGCTTCCGACGAAACTGATGCGGTTGGCGTAGATGCCATATCCCCCGCGAAGCAGCCAGTCCTGGGAAGCAAACGGCTGCCACGCGAAGCCGATACGGGGTTCTATATGTACCTGGATAGGATGATTCAAGAGTGTCGAGTTGGTGCGCGGGAATCCGGGCGGAGCATCCCCGTGAAAGTTATCGGGCAGGACGAATCCCGACGAGATCGGATCTCCGAATCCTCCAGGCGGAGGTGGGACGTAGAACTTGGGAAAGAAACTCGATTCGCGGCCCTCGACTTCGTGTTGCTGACCATTGACCTCGATGCGAACCCCAAGATTCATGGTGAGCGCAGGAAGGGCCTTCCAGTTATCCAACGCAAACCAATCCTCAGCGGTTGCGCGTTGACCCACATCAGGAATTCCAGCAGTAATGCCGGAGGCGTAGAGGTTGGAGAATGAAGTACCATTCCCCCCTGCGTCGGCAGGCCCAGCGGGCAGGCCCAGCAGGAAATCAGGGAACGACACCACGATCATGATGCCCGCCGTGTTATCGCTCAGACTATTGAATTGATTGCGGAAGATTTCGGTGCCCAGGCGAATATCGTGCTTGCGCCGGGACAGGAATAATACGTCAGAGCTGTAAAAGTTATTATTCGCCGTTTTGCCTCGGTCGTTGGCCGAGTTTCCAAGTTGAAAGGCCCCAAGCACCTCAATCTGTGGCACCGCCCCCTCCTGAGGGTCACTGAAGCGGTTGATCCCCGCTTCTTGATCGGTGAGCGCGCCTCCAGCAATGCCATGACCTGCAAGACGAGAGACGCCAAAGCGGAATTGGTTGACCGCTCGCGATGAGAAGATGTGAGTTTCGGTTATCGCCAGGTTCCGATTCTCAAAGGAGCGGAGCGCCGGGAAGCCCGGCACGCTGGCGCCGAAGAAAGGAACGTTTTGATTGGAGTTTGCATAGAAGAATTTCACCGACAGCTGATCGGGCGGGCGCAGGTTGACATCGATGTTGGTATTGAACTGGTCTTCGTTGTAGTGTCCCGGCACCACTGCGGTGTAGTTGACACCGCTCCCCAAGGTTTGCGGGCTCGGGATAACAAACGTTCCATCGGGGTTCGTCGCATTCAACAAGTTGAGCGCTACCGGGTTGATATTCGATCCATCCGGGGCTACGGGTACACCTCCAAATGCCCCAGTCGTGCCCCCGAAGACCGCTCCAAGAGCAGCTGGTGTGCGCACCTGCGGTATCGGAGGAAGACTCAAGGATCGAACACTGCTGCTCAACGATGCCGCATTCACATCCCGCGTGGCCTGGTATGAAAGGAAGAAGAAGGCGCGCTTCCTTGACCGGGATAGCGGCCCACCCAATGTGCCACCAGGCTGCGAGCGTCGGAACGCTCCTCTTGGCACCCCGGTTGCATTGGCAAAGAAGTTGTTCGCATCCAATGCCTCGTTGCGGCCGAAATAGTAGGCGTTCCCATGTAACTGCGTATTTCCCGAGCGGGTTTCTACATCGACGTTCGCGCCTCCTCCGCGGCCGTATTGGGCGTCGTAGAGCGAATTCTGCACCTTGAACTCCTGAATGGTGTCGGGGGCAGGGATTGCGATCCCCGCGGCGCCAAAAGGAGTGACCTCGGTGATGTTGGATCCGTAACTGTTTGCATCCACGCCGTTCAGCATGAAATTGTTGTCGCCGCTGCGTGCCCCGTTGGCTCGGATCTCCTGGCTCCCGGCCCCCAATTGTGTCGCGTCCGCGACATCGGTGTTGGTGCCGGCCGTCAAGCCGAGAATCTCGGTGTAATTGCGATTGACCAGTGGCAACTCGACCACCGTTTTCTGATCGATCACTCGTCCCAGAGACGAATTCTCCGTCTGCAGGAGCCGGGGTTTGGCGCTCACCGTGATCTGTTCCTTTGCCCCGCTGATCGTCAGCTTAATCTTCAGGCGGCTCACCTCGGTGATTTGAGCCTGGATATTTTTGAGCGCGAGCGGATCAAATCCGGGGGCACGAACAGTTAGGTTATAGCTGCCCGGGGCCAGGAAAGGGACAGAGAAATTTCCCTCGGAGTCGGTCGTGAGACTGCGCTCTTGTCCCGTAGCCGCACTATCGATAACCACGGCCGCACCCGCGACCGGTAATGCGCTGGGGTCGCTTACACTGCCGGCGATCGCACCGGTGTTGGCGGTCTGCCCATAGATCAGCAGGGAACAGAGAGCAAACGCCGAATTGACGAGCAAGTTTCGTGTCGCCGGCGCCGGCGCCAAAATGTTGCACCTGGCCAGTTCCTTTGGCATTTGGCGATTCCATCCCTTCCCACCTCGTTGTAGGATGTGCAAGTTATAGATTCCGTAATCAGCGCAAGAGACAGATCCTGTTTTTTGGCCACTATTTAGAATCGAGAGCGTACCCGAGGGAGAGAAAACCGCCCGATGGCCGAGGCTTTTTGGTTTTCGCCAGACCTTTCTTAGAATGACATAGCGGCCATGGTTTGTTCTGGCCGCGAAAGGGCTGTCGCCGCTCGATGCCGCAGCTTTGCCGTGGAATTGGACTCCCGTTGTTGGCGTCCTTCCAGCTTCTTGTTCAAAATCAGTATCCCGGGTCCGCGCAGCGGTGGTGACGAGAATGCCCTCGATGACAGTCCCTTTTGGATACGAACTCGAGCTGCTGCGGGAAGCTGCAGACTTGACCCTTTACCGCGGCCGGGGGAGTGGCAACCCATTGCCTGTCTTAGTGGCGGCACTCTCCGCTGAGCAACCGTCGCCCCAGGGGCTTCGCCGAATCGAGCACGAATACTCACTCAGGGCCGAACTTGATCCCGCGTGGGCTGCGCGTCCCCTGGAGGTCATCAGTCACCAGGGGCGCACGATGCTCATACTCATGGATCCTGGCGGCGAGCTACTGGATCGGGTTCTCGAGCGCAAACCGGGGCATCGGCTCGAGTTGGCTCGCTGCTTGCGCATCGCCATTGGCCTGGCAGCCGCAGTTGGCCAATTCCATCGGCGGGGGATGGTTCACAGGGACATCAAGCCTGCGAATGTGCTGGTCGACGACACCGGCAAGGTCTGGCTTACCGGCTTCGGGATTGCGTCTCGAGTGCCCCACGGGCGCCAGTCGCCCATACCGCCGGAAACAATTGCCGGCACGCTGGCCTACATGGCTCCGGAACAGACCGGGCGTATGAACCGTTCGATCGATGCCCGCAGCGACCTCTACTCTCTCGGCATCACCCTTTATCGGATGCTCACGGGCAGTCTGCCGTTTAATGCCACCGACCCACTGGAGTGGGTCCACTGCCAAATCGCGCGTCAGCCGGTACCACCCTTTGCTCGTGCCGCAGTGCCCGAGACGCTGTCTGCTATCGCCATGAGGCTGCTGGCCAAGAATCCCGAGGAGCGCTACCAGACCGCGTCCGGGCTAGAAAGGGATCTTCGACAGTGCCTGGTCGAATGGGAAACAAAGGGCGGCATCGACCTCTTCCCCTTAGCTACGCATGACATCCCGGACCGGCTGCTGATTCCGGAGAAGCTTTACGGGCGGGAGAGCGAGGTGGACGCTCTACTCGCGGCCTTCGACCGGGTGGTAGCCCGCGGTACACCGGAAGTAGTGCTGCTATCAGGTTACGCCGGTGTTGGAAAATCCTCTGTGGTCAATGAGCTGCACAAGGCCCTGGTCTCGCCGCGCGGGCTTTTTGCGTCAGGCAAGTTTGACCAGTACAAGCGCGACATTCCTTATGCCACCCTGGCGCAAGCTTGCCAGACGCTGGTCCGTCAGGTCCTGGTCAAAAGCGAAGCAGAGGTGGAACAGTGGCGGCACAGCCTTTTGGAGGCCATGGGACCGAATGGGCAGTTGATGGTCAGCCTCATCCCCGAATTGGAGTTCATCATCGGGAAACAGCCGGCCGTCCCGGAGCTGCCCCCGCAAGATGCGCAAAACCGCTTCCGGCTGGTATTCCGGCGCTTCCTGGGCGCGTTCGCCACGCGAGAGCACCCCCTGGCACTGTTCCTGGACGACTTGCAGTGGTTGGATAGGGCGACGCTCGACCTGCTGGAGCACTGGGTCTCGCACGCTGAGATTCAGCATCTTCTGCTCATTGGGGCTTACCGGGATAACGAGGTCGACTCTTCACATCAGCTATTGCGGATCCTTTCGTCCATCCGTGACAGCGACGCGAAGATGGTTGAAATCGTGCTTTCCCCGCTCGCACTCGACGGCGTGGACCGCCTCGTCTGTGATGCGCTGCATTGCCCCCGCGCCGCCGCCTCTCCTTTGGCGGAACTGATACATGAGAAGACCGGCGGAAATGCCTTCTTTGTCGTCCAGTTTTTGACGTCGTTAGTCGACGAGGATTTGCTCACACTCGACCCGGTCACTGGGGTTTGGCAATGGGAGATGCATCGCATCCGAGCCAAGGGGTACACCGACAACGTTGTAGATCTTATGGCCGGAAAGATTCAACGGCTCGCTGCCGCCACCCAGGGGGTGCTTAAAGAGCTCGCTTGCCTGGGGAGTGTCGCCGAGGTTGGGACGCTGGCACTGGCTCGCGGAGAGACGGAGCAGGAGCTGCACGCGGCCTTAGCCGAGGCTGTCCACGCCGGTCTTATCTTTCCCGAGGGTAGCTCCTATCGATTTCTGCACGATCGTATCCAACAGGCGGCGTACAGCCTCATTCCCGAGGAGTGCCGTGCGCAAGTCCACTTCGAGATAGGCCATGCGCTGCTGCGCAGGATGACGGGGGAGCAGCTCGCCGAGCATCTGTTCGATCTGGCAAACCACCTCAATCGCGGCGCACCACTGTTGGTAGAACACGAAGAGAAAGTACGGGTCGCAGAGATCGACCTGCTGGCCGGAAGAAAGGCCAAGGCTTCGGCAGCCTATACGTCTGCGCGCACCTATTTTTTGAGTGGCATGACACTGCTGGAGCAGAAGGATTGGGCCAGCCACTACGAATTGATGTTCGCTCTGCACCTCGAGTGCGCGGAGTGCGAGTTTCTTACCGGTCGCTTCGACCAGGCCGAACGATTGATCGAGGAGCTGTTGCCGCGCGCCGCGACCAAGGTCGACCTGGCGGCGGTTTACCACCTAAAGATCCAGTTGTATACCGTGAAGTCGCAGAACCCGCTGGCCGTCGAGAGCGCGCTCGTCTGCATGCGCCTGTTCGACATCCACATCCCGCCGCACCCCACTTTGGAGCAGGTCCAGGCCGAATACGAGACGGTGTGGCAGACCCTAGACATGCGCCCCATCGAGAGCCTCATCGATCAGGCGATGATGACCGATCCGGAACTTCAAGCCGCAATGCGTGTGCTCCTGGTCCTGGCCAACGGCGCCTACACGACCGACTACCATCTGTTTTGCTTGCTCCAGTGCCGCATGGTGAAGCTCAGCATGCAGCACGGGACCAGCGGCGACTCCGCCAACGCCTATGGCTTGTTCGGGTTTACCCTCGGCCCGGTGTCTCATCGTTACCGCGAGGGTTATCGTTTCACCAAGCTGGGATGCGACCTGGTGGAGAAATACGGTCTCATCCCCTACCAGGCAAGGATGTCCTACGTGATGGCGTTGGTTGCCGGATGGACCCAGCCCATCTCCAACACCATCGATTTCAACCGGTCGGCCTTTCGCACCGCGATGGATACCGGGGATGTGACAATAGCTTGCTTCGGCCTGATCCAATCCGTTTCATTCCTTCTGCTGCGCGGCGATCCGCTCGACGCGGTGTGGCGCGAGGCGGAGATAGGACTCGACTTTGTCCGGAAAGCCAGGTTCGGCGACATCGCCGATGCCATCGTGAACCAGCAGCGCCTGATCGCGACCCTGCAGGGCCGGACCACGGCCTTCTCCAGCTTCAGCGACGGGCAATTCGACGAGGCAGTCTTCGAGGCGCAACTGACGGCTGACCGGGTAACCGCCAGGATCTCGTACTGGCTGTTCAAACTGCAGGGGCGGTTCCTGGCGGGCGGATACCTGGCGGCACTCGCCGCCGCCCAACAAGCGGAATCGGTGCTGGGGGCCGCGGTCGGGCAAATCACGTTGCTCAACTACAATTACTTCACCGCGCTGACGATTTCCGCGCTCTACGAGAACGCGTCGGGCGAAGAGCAGTGCGCATGGCGCGCCCGGCTGACCGCGCTCCAGGAACAGTTGCGTGAGTGGGCTGACAACAATCCATCCACCTTCGCCGACAAGCACGCGCTGGTGTCTGCCGAAATCGCGCGCCTCGAAGGACGGGACAGCGATGCCATGCGCCTGTATGAGCAGGCCATTCGATCCGCACGTGAGCATGGCTTCGTGCACAACGAAGCCATAAGCCACGAGGCGGCGGCCGGATTCTACCTGGCCCGAGGCTTCGAGACCATTGCCCATGCCTATCTGCGCAAAGCGCGCAACGGCTACGACCGCTGGGGCGCTTGCGGCAAGGTGAAGCAGCTCGACCAACGACATCCGCACCTGTTTGAGCAAGCTGTTCCTGCGTCCACCACCCCCACCATCGGCACGGCGGTGCGGCAGTTGGACGTCGAGACTGTAGTCAAGGCCTCCCAGGCACTCGCGAGCGAGATTGTCCTTGGCCATCTGATCGAGAAGCTCATGCGCATTGCGGTGGAGTATGCCGGCGCTGAGAGGGGGCTGCTTATCCTTCTCCGCGGAGAAGAGCCGCTGATCGAGGCTGAGGTCACCACCGGTCACGGCCAGGCCAGGGTCTTGGTGCGACAGGCAGCCATTACGCCACTTGATCTTCCCAATTCCGCGCTTCACTACGTGATCCGGACGCGAGAGCGCGTGGTGATGGATGATGCTTCGATCAGGAACTTGTACTCAGAGGATGAGTACGTGCGGGAGAAGCATCTCCGGTCCGTCCTATGTCTGCCCATTGTCAAACAATCGAAACTGATCGGCGCGCTCTACATGGAGAACAATCTGACGCCGGGGGCCTTCACCTCGGAGCGGGTGGCGGTGCTGGAATTGCTGGCATCGCAAGTTGCCGTCTCTCTGGAGAATGCCATCCTCTATTCAGACCTGCAACGCAGCGAGGCTTTTCTGGCTCAAGGACAGAGCATAAGCCACACCGGCAGCTTCGGCTGGAGCGTTGCCAGCGGAAAGATCTACTGGTCGAAGGAAACCTACAACATCTTTGCCTGCGATGAAGCGGTTCCGCCAACGTCGGAATTGATCGCGCAGCGAATTCATCCCGACGATCGAGATCAGGTGCGGCAAGTTTTCGAGCACGCGGCCAGGGAAAAGACGGATTTTGATCTCGAACATCGTTTGCAGATGGCGGACGGTTCCGTTAAGCACATCCATGTGATTGCGCGCTCGTCGAACGGCGCCCCAGGCAGCCTCGAATATGTGGGGGCGGTGACGGACACTACCGCGGTCAAGCAGGCGGAAGCAGCGCTGCGACGGAGCGAAAACCATCTAGCGGAAGCGCAGAGGCTCGCGCATATGGGAAGTTGGGTTTGGCGCGTAAACGGACGACAGACGTTGGCATTCCATCTGTCCGAAGAACTGTATCGCATATTTGGCTTCGATCCAGAAGACGGCATCCCAACTCGGCAACAACTATCCGAGCGCATTCATCCGGACGATCGAGACAGGTGGCAAGAGGCAATAGATCGAGCCATTGATAAAAGGTCGCAGTACGACCTGGAGTACCGGATCGTTCTTCCGGGCGGATTTGTCAAATATATTCACGTTGTCGGCAACCCTGTTTTAGACGCAGCCGGGAACTTGATTGAGTTCTTGGGGAGCTCGACGGACATCACCGAGCGCAAGCGGTCGGAGGATGATCTCAGGAGGGCCTTTGAGGAAATCCAGAAACTGAAGGACCAGCTATATCAGGAGAACATCGCCCTCAGAGAAGAAATTGATAAAGCATCCATGTTCGAGGAGATCGTGGGGACCTCAAGCGCCTTGCGAGCGGTGCTGTCGCGCATATCCAAGGTCGCCCCTACCGACTCCAACGTTCTAATTACCGGCGAAACCGGGACGGGCAAGGAGCTGGTTGCACGCGCCATTCATCGGCGATCGCGGCGTGCTGCACACGCGTTCGTGAGTGTGAACTGCGCGGCCGTGCCCCGTGACTTGATCGCATCGGAATTGTTCGGGCACGAGAAGGGCGCCTTTACGGGTGCAACGCAGCGACGCATAGGGCGCTTTGAACTCGCCGAGGGAGGCACAATCTTCCTTGATGAGGTAGGGGAGCTCACTCTCGAGACGCAGATTGCTCTCTTGCGAGTGCTGCAGGAACGCGAGTTCGAGCGGGTTGGCGGCGCTGGCTCGATCCGAACGAACGTCCGCGTGATTGCTGCTACGAATCGCGATTTAGGAGCTGCCATCGCTGAGAGCGTGTTCCGCAGCGACCTGTTTTACCGGCTCAACGTTTTTCCGATCGAGATGCCTTCCCTCCGGGAACGAAAAGAAGACATACCCTTGCTGGTTGAGTACTTCCTTGATCGCTATGGAAGAAAGGCAGGCAAAAGCTTTGAGACAGTGAGCAAGAAGAGCCTTGATCTGCTTCAGTCGTACTCCTGGCCGGGGAATATTCGCGAACTGCAAAACGTGATTGAGCGCTCCGTCATTGTGTGTGAACCAGGGAATTTTTCTGTCGATGAGAGCTGGATCTCACGACAACCCGCGGCTCCTCAGCCCAGTAAGGGTCTTGACCTCTTCAAGAAAGACCCTTCGCAGGAGAAAGAAATTATTGAAGCTGCCCTACGCGAATGCGATGGACGAGTCTATGGGCCTTTGGGAGCGGCTGCCAGGCTTGGAATGCCGCGGACCACTCTGGAGTCGAAGATCAACGCACTGCAGATCAACAAGAATCGCTTCAAAACTACACATCCTCCAAAATCCCGCTAGCCCCCTTCATATTCACCCGTCGTGATCGAGAACCATCCTGACGAACTTCGTCAATTGACGGAGTTCGTCAGTCTTGTTTGTCCGTCAATCGTTGTAGTTTGAATAACCTAGGCTTTGGCGCTTCGATTGCTTTTGCAAAGGCACGGGATGATTCAGCCCGCCGGTAACGCCTACACCCAGTGGGCGCAATCGGACCCGAATCATGCGTTAGGCACGTAACGTCACGCGGGAGCGCATCCTTGTTTCTCGCAGAGGACAGATGCTGAAGATCCAAAGAACATCGAACGGCCAAGTCGTTTTTTCGCTGAGCGGCCGGATGGATGAAGAACATATAGCCGAATTGCAATCACTCATTGGATTGGAAGCCAATGGACGCAACATCGTTCTGGACCTGAAGGGCCTGACTCTGGCCGGTCAGGAAGTCATCAACTTTCTCGCGCGCTGCGAGGTGAATGGCATCACGCTGCTGAATTGTGCACCATACATCCGGGAGTGGGTAACTAGACAGCGACTCGAAAGTTAGGACGAGGGGCGGTTGGTCCCTGGACGGGGTCCCGGGAGTCTGCGGAGTTGTTCGGTATCGGTGGGAGGAGATCTGTTATGTTGCAGGACGCCGTGGGTAATCGACAGTTGTTGACGGATGGGTCTTTTCGAAGCATGCAAAGGGATCATCCGATACTGGAACCGTTTTTTGCGGATAGCAAGATGGTGGCATTCATTTCACACGATCTTCGACAGCCTTTGACCGCCATTCTTGCGAATGCGGAGTTTCTTGCCCAGCCGGATATCAGCGCGATGGAAAGGCTCGACTTTTACCGCGAGATCCGTTGGGACATCAACCGGATCAATGAACTGGTTTCGTCACTGTTGGAGTGCTCCAAAGGGCGTGAGGCCCTACGACCGGCCGTCCGAAATATCGTTCACACAGTCGAGCGCGCGATCCGGATGACAAGTGTAAGACATGAGTACCGCCAAATCAGCATCAAGCATCATCACAAAGGCAATGCAGAGGGCTGGTTCGATGCCAGCCGCCTCGAACGGGTGATTTCCAACTTGGTTTTGAATGCTTGCGAAGCGGTGGATCCCAGTTCGGGGCAGATCGTCATCGCCACGGCCGGCAGTAGAGAGAGCTTGCAAATCGAGGTGTGGGATAACGGTCCTGGTATTCCCTCGACGATTCGGGATTCAATTTTTCAACTGTTTGTGAGTTCTGGAAAGGCCGAGGGCAACGGGCTAGGCCTCGCGATCGCGAAGAAGATTGTCGAAGATCACGGGGGCATGATTCGCATTGATGCTAGATGCGAGGTAGGCACTTTGTTCAACATCACGGTACCCTTCGCCATTCCAATTTAGCTAATTCTGCGTTTGTTTCCCAAACGATGGTTTTCAAGCAGGATGACAGACAACATATCCAACTCAGATCAATGAACAAAGAGCCCGATGAATTGGGAGGATGACATGATCGCAACGCAGGTACCTCAGCAAGAGAGCACCCTCGACCCTTGGCTGGAAGGCAGTGAAGCGGAATGCTGGCCGCTGATTGCCGAAGCCGCAAAGGAAGTGGGAGCATTTGTCTCCGCCGTGAGAGAAATCTTCGGAGCGGAGGCCGCAGCCCGTGCCGCAGAGTATTGGATCGAGTTCGCCGAAACCGTGAGCCTGCCGGCAGTGGAAGGCCGTACAAACTGGCGTAAGCTGACGATCATGGCCTCCTGCCGTCTAGCGGCAGATACCATATTCGGTGGCGAATCTCGGGAGGTCATGTTGGAAAGGCAACACCGACGGAGCCACTAACCCCACGCGCAGCCGCGACCTCGAACGTGCGTCGATGAGATGCACCCGCATCGCAACACGAGCTCCAAACTGGCTTAGAAGTGGAACCCGAGCTCTGCCGAGAGCGACCGCGGCGTAACGTAGTGCGTTCCGCTGAAGGTCGAAAGAAAATTGTAAAGTGCGTATTTGTTGGTCATATTCACGCCCGTCAAGTGAAGACTCCACTTGTATCGATCGCCATTGAAGAGGTTGTCTTCTCCAACGGAGGCGTCGAAAAGATTCCGCTGTTCAATCCGCGGAGGATTGTGGTCGTTATCGCCGGTGCCCGGGGCCGGAAGACTCAGCAGGGTTGAGGAATACTCTGAAGCCAGGCACGGGGTCGGCAGCAGCGTGGTAGGCGTTGCTTTTATGGTTCCGCACTGCAACCCCGCTTCGAACTCCTGATCGGCAGTCAAAGTGCTGAGGTCAACCGCCGGCTGGCCGTTGAGCAAAGTCGATGTCGTTGCACACGCGCTGTTTGGATCGTTCGAGAGTGGGTTGTAGCAGGGCGCCGACCCGGCAACAATGCCGCTGTCAAAGCGCCAGTTGAAGCCGATCCAAGGACTCCGCTTGAAGGGAATCTGGTATTGCACGTGCGTCGTCTGATTGAACTTTTCGTCATGATCAATGCGGAAGGGATATCCACTCTGGCCGACCGTGGCGCCTGCTCCGGCAACCTGCGGGGGAAAGAAGCGAGCGGCCACGGACGACATCACCACGAACGCCGTGAGGTTGTGAAAGTTGGGCACATCGACACGTAGCGCGAAGCCCGGGACCTTCGAATTGTGCCAGTCGATGGGGAAGGTGATGGGAGTATTGCCCAGCACGCTGAAGTCGAAGGCATTGTGGGTGTATTTCCAGATGTAGTCCCCACTGAAGACGAGATTCTTTCCGAACGCCTGCTGGATGCCGGCATGAAACTCGTTGCGAAATCCAGGCTGCATTGTCCCAGACACCCCGGGCGAGCAATTGAGCAACGGAGAGAGCACGGCATTCGTGCACCCCTGGCTGGAAAGCACAAGATTTTCGTTGAACGGCGATTCCAGGGTGCGCGCATACGAGATGCGCGGCACAGTGTTGGTCCGCTTGATGTTGTAGGAAAGACCCAGGCGAGGCTCTGCCTGAGTGGCGCTGGCCAGGCCGTTGTACAGGTCTCCCCTTATGCCTAGATTGAAGAGCCAGCTGCCGGCCTTGATGGAATCTTCAATATAGAGAGCCACTTCCTTGATGTCCGCGGGGCCAAAGTAGTTGTAGCTGTTGCCGCCGCGGGTGAGGTCATACGGCAGCAAGACCGGGTTGAACAATTTCCCGGTGGCATTTGGGTTAGCTGCGGTGTTGGGCTGGTATCCCGCGGCGGCGCATTGGGTGGGACTGGTAAATCCGTCCACCGGATTTCCGCCCCCATTCAGGCAGGGTGAGTTCAAAACCGGATCCACGATGCCGAGGCTGTCACGCTCCCTGAGGAAGGTGCTGGCGTATGTCACCCCACCCTTGATGGTCTGTCTGCCTTTCGTATAGGAGAGATCGGAATGGAACCCGGCATTGGTGAGCGTCCGATATTGCGCGATGGTTGCCGTCTGCAGATTTGGCGGCCCAAGGTCCGCGAGCGGATTGTCGCTGGG
>Ga0302325_10024859_pt1 | contig 12454 bp, 10 predicted proteins | sample Palsa_T0_2_FD_201948 | JGI IMG/M metagenome (GOLD analysis project Ga0302325, IMG submission 201948) | Peat permafrost microbial communities from Stordalen Mire near Abisko, Sweden - Palsa_T0_2 | ecosystem: Environmental > Terrestrial > Soil > Palsa > Peat permafrost | place: Sweden: Abisko...
CGGCGTCGGCGCAGCAAGCAGATACACAACCCCAAATCCCGGCACAACCAAGAACGCCGCCAGCATCTTGGCGAGGAACGCGAAGCCGACGAGCCCGGCCGCGAGCATGAGCCAACGCGTGCTCCCGTGCTCGAGCGCCCGGGTGAGCGCGTAGGCCGAGGCGACGAGGAGAAGCGTCAGGAGCGCGTCGGGGTCGTTGAAGCGGAACATCAGCGCGGCCACCGGCGTGAGCGCGAGTGCGAGGCCCGCGAGGAGCCCTGCTGCCGCGGAGAAGCGACGGCGGAGCGTCAGGTACAGGAGGGCGACGGACGCGACGCCCTCGAGCGCCTGGGGCGCCAGGATGCTCCACGGACTGACGCCGAAGAGCCGGGCCGAGATGTCCATCACCCAGAACGCAGCCGGCGGCTTGTCGACCGTGATCGTGTTCGAGGCGTCGAACGAGCCGAAGAAGAACGCCTTCCAGCTCCTGGTCGCGGCGCCGACCGCGGGGGAGTAGAGGACGTTCCCGTAGCCGTTCATCGAGAGATCGAAGAGGAAGAGGAGCGCCGTCCCGGCGAGGAGCGAGAGAAGCGCCGGCCGCACCCACACCGGATCGGCCGCACGGCCGCGGAGCAGCTGGCGCAGCCGCGCGCGCGGATCCACGGGTAGCACCGCGCCAAGCCGCGCCGTCAACTCAGCCGTCGTCGCGCTCATCCAGTGTCCTCCTCTGTCGCCGTAGAGCGCAACCGCAGACCGCAATGTGCCGCGATCCATCCGGGCTCCTGGTGCCTGCCATTAGCCCCGACTGCCCCACGTGTCGCGGCAGCTTAGCGCACCCCTGTTTGCTCCACAACGCGACCTGTGGTTAGTCGACAGCAGGACCTGTGGTGAGTCGAAACCCCGCTAGCGTCGTCGCCCGCCTTCGCGGCGCACGGGCGCGCGTCGGGGTCGTGCGCACCCGGTCCTGGGCCGCCTCGTCGCTCCTTGCCACGCGCGCCGCCCTACCGGCGCCGAGAGGCTGCCTGGTCGCGAGGCGGCGAGAGTCCGCCCTAGTATGGGACGACCAAGCCGGCGCGAACCGGACCGAACGTTCTCACCAGCCGCTGGAATCGCCCCCGCCCCCCGCCCCCTGATCGCCTGATGTACGAGTCGCTCGACTACGTCTATGTCCCGGCCGCCGACGTCGAGGAGGCCGCCCGCCGCTACGTCGAGGAGTTCGGTGCCGAGCTCGTCTGGAAGGTTCGCGGCATGGGGACGCTCGTCGCCTGCGTGCGCCTCTCGATTGGCGCTCCGGAGATTCTTCTCAGCGGGCATCTCATGGGCCCGCGGCCGATCCTCATCTACCGCGTCTCCGACTATGGCGCCGCGATCGACGCGCTGCGAGGCGCGGGGGTTCGCGACCTCCACGAGCTCGAGATCCCGCAGGGGCCGTGCGCGAGCTTCTACGGCCCGGACGGGGCGCGGCTCGCGATCTACGAGCTGACACGACCTGGCGTGATCGAGACGTTCGCGGGCCGAAACGACGCTTGAGGACACCGCGCGGCCCGCACCTCCGAGCGGTCCCCCCGGGCGCACCCGCGGGAGCGCGGGCCGTGAGGCGAGCGAGGTCACGATGCGGGCCGTCGTGGCGCCTGCCCGGCCGTCGGACGGCCACGCGCCCGCCGTCGGTGCGACCCTCTGCGCCGGCGGTCGAACGCTGAGAGAGCGTCCGTAGGGACGATGCCTGGCCGCAATCTGGTGACGAGTCGACTCCCGCCGTTCGCCTCACCCCGCTGTGAGTAGGATCGGGTCACCGCGCCGCAGGCAGCTCGTGCGTGCGGTCGGAAGCTGCCCATCCGAGGAGGTCTGAATGTCGGACGATTCAAACCGCGAGTTCATCGAGCGGTACTTCGACGAGGTGACGAACAAGGGAGACCTCGACCTCGCCGACGAGCTCTTCGCGCCGGACTACATCCACCACGATCCGGCGAACCCCGATCCGCACGGCGTCGTCGGGGTGGAGGACGTCAAGCGCCACCTCAAGGAACTGATCGACGCCTTCCCCGATATGCAGTTCACCGTCGACGACGTCATCAGCCAGGGCGACGACGTCGTTGCCCGCTGGACCGCCACACTGACCCATACCGGCGACTACTTCGGCATTCCAGCGACCAACAAGTCCGCGGTCATCACCGGTATGAACACATGGCGGCTCGAGAACGGCATGGCCGTCGAGGGCTGGGTCAACCGCGACGACCTGCAGCTCCTGCAGCAGCTCGGCGTGATCCCGACGCCCAGTTGACCCCCGCAACCAGAGAAGCGAAGGAGACAGCGATGGGTTCCAAACAGGATCAAGAACGAGACCTCGTGCTCGAGATGTACAACGAGGTCTGGAACGAGGGCAACCTCGCCTTCGCAGATGGGGCCGTCCATCCCGAGTTCACCGACCATCCGCCGACGAGGTTCTTCGACGTCGGCCGGACGGGGCCCGCCGCACTGGTCGAGGCCGCGAAGGCGTTCCGCAACGCCTTTCCGGATTTCCACGACTCGCCCGAGCTCGTCCTCACCGAGGGCGACACGGTCGCCTACCTCGGGATGATTTCGGGCAGACAGGAGCGGGAGCTCTTCGGCTTCCCGTCGAAGGGCCGCAGGATGCGCGTCTGGGGCGTCAACTTCTTCAAGATGCGCGACGGCCTGACCGCCGAACGCTGGGGTCAGTTCGACGTGCTGACGATGATGCAGCAGCTCGGCCTCGCCCCGGGCCCCGAGGTCCCCGAGGCGAGCGACGAGGGACCGAGCTTCGGCGACCCGCATCGCGCCCGCGGCGAGGACTCAAGCGACATCGAGGCCAACAAGGCCGTCTACGCGCGCATGGTGGAGGAGGTCGTCAACAAGGGCAAGTTCGAGGTGGTCGACGAGATCTTCCATCCCGACTACGTCGACCATGCCGCCCCGCCGGGCTCCCCGCCGGGGCTCGAGGGCGTCAAGGCGATCTTCGGCATGTTCCGGACGGGATTCCCCGACGTGAAGTTCACGATCGACCAGCAGGTCGGCGAGGGCAACTACGTCGCGACGCTCGTGCACGGCGAGGGCACCCAGACCGGGCAGTTCATTCAGTTCCCGCCCAGTGGCAAGCATGCCACGTGGCGCTCCGTCGGCTTCTTCCGCGTCGAGGACGGGCAGATCCGCGAGCATTGGGGGATCCCCGACCTGCTCGGGCTCCTGATCCAGATCGGCGTCATTCCCCCGCCCGCCGCGATGAGCGCGGCCGGTACGGTCGAGGCGCAAGTCTGATGAGCGCCGCAGACAACGTCGCCCTGATCAACCGCTTCTACGACGAGGGCTGGAACGCGAACAACCTCGACGTCTACGACGAGCTGGTGACCGACGACTTCCTCGACCACCAGGCGATCCCGGGCATGGAGGCCGGACGCGCGGGGTTCAGGTTCCTGAACGTGATGTTCCGGGCCGCTTTCCCCGACGTCTGGGTGACGGTCGACGGGATCGTCGCCGAGGACGACAAGGTCTCGTGCCGCTGGACCTCGACCGGCACCCACGAGGGCGACCTGTTCGGGATTCCGCCGACCGGCAAGAAGGTGCGGGTCACCGCGACCGTTTGGTACCGCATCGAGGACGGGCGCCTCGCGGAGGGCTGGATCAACCGTGACGACTTCGGAATGATGCGGCAGCTCGGCGTCATCCCGACCCCGTAGCGGCCCTTCCCGGGAGCGGCGGCCGGGCGCCGCCGCTCCCGCCCGCCGGCGACCCGCCGCGCCGCGGACGCTGTGCTCTATCGTGTTGCATGGAGCCAAGAGCGACCCGAGCGCGTGTGTCTCCGCCGGCGGCGTACGCCCAAAACGGAGCCTCCCATCACGTGCCTCGGAGGCAAGGGTCCGGCGGAGGGGCGTTGAGTGGATACGCAGGCGCCCTGCGGCGCGTGGGCCCGATCGCGGCGTTCGGCCTCCTCCCGGCGGCGTGCCTGATCGAGCTGCTCTTCAGCGAGCTCCACGCGGGCATCGTCGCATACGACTTTCGCGAGGCCCTCTTGCCTGCGGCGAAGGCCGTTCTGCACGGGATGAGCCCCTACGGCGAGACGACGAGTCGAACCCTGCACAACGGGACGGCGTTCGTCTACCCGCCGGTCGTCGCCTACCTGTTCGCCCCCTTGGCGCTCCTGCGACCGCTTGGCGCGGAGATCGCCGCCTCGGCGGTCTGCCTCGCCAGTGCACTGGCGGCTCTCAAGGTTCTCGGCGTGCGCGACTGGCGCTGTTACGGTTGCGCACTTCTCTGGGCGCCGGTGCTCTACACGATCCATCTGGGCGCGGTCAGCACAATGCTCACACTCGGGGTCGCGATTGCATGGCGCTACCGTCGCTCGGCCTTGATCGCCGGGGCGGCGGTCGGTCTCGTGATCGCGATGAAGCTCTTCCTGTTCCCTCTGCTGCTCTGGCTCCTGGCAGCTCGACGTCCGCGCGCAGCTGCTGTCGCCGCGGCTTCGACCGTCGCCTTCATCGTGGTGCCCTGGGCGGCGATCGGTTTCGCCGGCCTTACGACCTACCCGCACGTGCTCCGTGTGCTCTCGGGGATCGAGGCATCCGAGGGCTACACGATCCCCGCGGCGGCCGCGAAGCTCGGAGGGTCGTGGGCGTTCGGGGAGGCGCTCTGCGTGCTCGCCGCCGTCGCCTGCGCCGCCGCTGTCCTCATCGCGGGGCGGGCCGGAAATGAACGAGCCGCGCTGACGTTCTCCCTCGGAATGGCGCTGCTCCTGAGCCCAATCGTCTGGCTTCACTATTTCGCGCTGCTGCTGGTTGTGGTCGCGCTGTACCTTCCCCGGCTGCATCCGCTCTGGCTGCTCCCGATCGCGCTCTTCGCGTTTCCGATCACGCCGGGGGCGGCGCCGGGCTGGGAGGTCGCGGCGGCGCTCCTGTTCGTCGTCGCATGCGTCACCCTGGTCGCGCGAGCTGGCCGTCAGACAACGAGCGGCGCCATCCGGATCGAGCCCCTGAGCGCGTGATCGTCGCCCCACGGTCTCTTGAAACCGGGGAGAGGCGCGACGTCCTCGCCTCGCTCGCCCAGCTTGGCCCGATCCCAGCGCGGCGGGCGGCCCTCGTCCGGTAGCCGGGAGGCTCTGACTCTGAATACAGAGTCTGCGTGAACAGAGTCTGCGGGAACAGAGTCTGCGAGACAGGCTCGTTGCGCGCTCGCTCGAGCAGCGAGTGCCGTTCTCGGTCTGCGAGGTGGCGCGCCCGCATCGTTTGACCGGTGCGGGCGCCTCCGCTACGACGACCCGTCGGCGGCGGTCGGCCCGCCCTCGAGGCCCGGTAGCCCCTGGCGGGCGAGCGCCTTCTCGATCTCCTCCGGCGTCTGGGCGTGGATTGCGCCCGTGAACTGCCGTGTCCGCGCCACCCTCGCCGGGCCCTGCCCCTGGGGCGCACCGACGATCTGCTCGACCTGCGGGCTCTTGATCTGCAGCTTCACCTGCTCGAGCAGGACGGTGACCGCGTCTGCCATCTGACTGACGAACGTGTCGATGATCGGGTTCAGGATCTCCTCGTCGGTCGCCGCGTCGGCCTTGTAGCGCAGGCGCCAGCGGAGCTCTTCGACGTGCCCGTAGAAGGTCGCGAGATCGGCCATCAGCTCGTAGTCGGAGACGATCACGCCGAGCGGGGCGCTCGCAGCCGCCCAGGAGCCCGTGGGGAGGTCGGGGAAGAAGTGCTTGTAGCGTGACTGTTCTCGCTTGGTCCTGTCGATGCTCGCCTTCAGCCGCTGGAGCTCGAGCTCGAGCGCGCCGAAGCGGCGCCTGGCCTCGACGACCCTCCGCTCCTGCTCCTGCCTGAGCCGGTCGGCCGTGCGCCGGCGCTCGGCCTCGCTCTGGCTGGCCTCCTCCTGGAGGCGCGAGTGCCGGTCCCAGAACAGAGCGGTCGTGAAGGCGAGCGCGGCGCCCGAGTAGCCGCCGATCACCGTCGGCCACAAGGCCCGGCCGCTGTAGTAGTGCGCGCCGACGACCGGCGCCGCGATCGCCGCAACCAGCGAGAGGATCAGCAGCTGCAGCGGGCGGGTGCTGTGGACGTTCTGCCAACGCCGGCGCAGGTCACGCGCCGCGCCGCCCACCACCGTGCGTCCCTGGTCGAGAGCCGGCATCGTGAGACCCGCTAGGCCGAGGCGGTGACGATCCCGCGAGCCGCGGCCAGCAGACCCTGCTCGATCGCCTCCTCGGAGGACTGCCCGGCGCCTGCCGCCCACTCGGTCGCGAAGGCCTCCTCGCCGAGGGTCGCCTTCAGGGGCGGGATGCACTGCTCGGTGATCGTCACCTCGACCGCGGTCGGGGTGACGCCGATCGCCTGGAGCAGGCTTTCTGCCGCGGCGAAGAGACGCGCCGCCTGCACGCCGTCGTCCTGAAGCGCGGCGACCGCGCCCAGCCCCTGCAGGCATTCGGCGGCGACGCGCTTGTCACCCCGGCTCTTGGCGAGCTCGAGCCCGTCTGCAAAGAACTTTGCGGCCACCGCGACGTCGCTCTTGATGAGCGCCAGACGGCCCAGATTGATCAGCGCTACCGAGACGCTCCAGGTGTCGCCGAGTTCGCGGGCGAGGGCACGCCCCTCCTCGAGCAGAGCCTCGGCGCGCACCGTGTCGCCACGGGTCAGCTCCGCGCGGCCGAGCGTGAGCACCGAGTTCGCGATCAGGCGCTTGTCTCCGAGCTCGCGCCGGAGCGCGAGGCTCTGCTCGTAGAGCTCGTTCGCGTGGCCCGGGTCGCCCTCCTCGGCCGCGAGCTCGGCGAGGATGTTGAGGGCGCCCGACTGCACGAGCTTGTCCCCGATCCCCTGGGCGAGCTCGAGCGCCTTCCCCGCGAGCTCGCGCGCGCGTTTGGCATGGGACTGCTCATAGCTTCCCGCGGTCATGACGAGCCAGCCGATCTGCTGGAGCGCAAGCGCCTCGAGCCGGGGCGAGCCGGCGACGCGGGCGAGATTGAGGCTCTCCTCGAAGAAGGGCCGCGCCTCCGGGTAGTCGCCCTGGCCGAGCGCAGCGAACCCCGCGGCGAAGTAGGCCTTGGAGAGCACCGCCGCCTCCACCCCCGTCGCGGCCTCGAGCGCAGCGCTCAACCAGCGGCGCCCCTCGCTCATCAGCCCGCGAACGCTCCAGAAGCGCACGAGCGCGCCGGCAAGCCGCAGCCCGAGCTCGACCTGGCCCGACTCGAACGACCACGCGAGCGCCGCGCGGATGTTGTCGTTCTCCTCGCTCAGGCGCTCGAGCCAGACCGACTGGCTCGCGCGGACGAGCTCCGGCTCGGTCGTCTCGGCGAGCTCGACGAAGCGGCGCAGGTGCCGGTCGCGGGCGTCGGCGAGCTCGCCGCGCTCGACGAGCCGCTCGAGCGCGAACTCGCGGATCGTCTCGAGCATCTTGAAGCGCGGCTCGCCGTCGGCCGCCTCGACCTGGCGCACGAGGCCGTTGTCGACGAGCGAGGCGATGCTGTCGAGCACCTCCCCGAACTCGAGCCCGAGCGCCTGCCCGGCGACGTTCTCGGCCCCCTCGAGCGAGGTTCCCGCGATGAAGACTCCGAGCCGGGCAAAGAGCGACCGGCCGCGCTCATCGAGGAGGTTGTGGGACCATTCGATCGCGTCGCGGAGCGTCTCCTGCTGCGCGCCGCCCCCGGCGAGGAAGGCGAGTCGCTTCTCCCTGAGTCGGGCGAGGATCTGATCGGGGGTCAGAAGCTTGACCCGCGCTGCCGCGAGCTCGATCGCCAGCGGGATCCCCTCGAGCTGGCGGCAGATCTCGGCCACCGCCTCGAGGTTCGAGTCGGAGAGCTCGAAACCCGGCTTGACCTCCTGGGCACGATCGGCAAAGAGCCGAAGCGCGGCCGAGTCGGCGCTCGCCTTCCCCACCGCGGGCACGGCGAGCGGCTGGACCGGATACTCGCGCTCACCGCGGATGCGCAGCGGCGTCCGGCTGGTCGCGAGCACCTTCAGTCCCGGGACCGCCGGAAGAAGCTCCGCGACCAAGCGCGCAGCCGGGAGCAGGTGCCCGAAGTCGTCGAGCAGGAGCTGGGCCTTGCCCTCCCCGAGCCGATCGGCGATCGCGGTCGCGAGCGGCTGGCCGGGCGTCTGGCGCACCCCGAGCACCTCGGCGATCGCGGAGCCGACGAGCTCGGGATCCTGGACCGGCGAGAGGTCGACCAGGTAGGCCTCGCCGAGTTCCGCGCTCAGGAGTCTCGCGGCTTCGATCGCAAGGCGCGACTTCCCTATCCCGCCGAGGCCGGTCAGAGTGACGAGGCGCACGTTTCGCTCCCGCAGCAGCACGCTCACCGCCTCAAGCTCCGCGTCGCGACCGACAAGCGGCGTCTCGGGGACGGGGAGATTGGAGCGGGGAGGCTCCGCCGCGGCGTGGACGACCTCGCCGGCCGGGGCCGACCCCGGGGTGCCGATCGTGATCGGCCCGCCGAGCGCCGCGCGGGCGGCCTCGATCATCTCCCGGCAGCTCGCGAAGCGCTCCTCGGGGGCCTTGGCCATCGCGCGTGCAATCACCGCGTCGAGCTCCCGGGGAAGCTCGGGCCGCGCCGCGGAGACCTTCGGGGGCGGCTCCATCATGTGTGCGAACATCACCGCGACGTCGGTGTCGCGCACGTAGGGCTTCATGCGCGTGAGCGCCTCGTAGAGAACACCCCCGAAGGCGTAGAGATCCGCCGCGGTGGTGATCTCCTGCTTGGACTCGATCTGTTCGGGCGAGGCGTAGTCGACCGTGCCGACGAAGACTCCGGCCTGGGTCAGGCCACGCGCGCCCCCCTGCTTGGCTATCCCGAAGTCCATCAGGTAGATGCGCCCCGACCCGTCCTCGATCATGACGTTGGGCGGCTTGACATCGCGGTGGATGATCGAGCGGGCGTGCGCCGCATCGAGCGCGCCCGCGACCTGTTCGAGAACCGCGAGCGCCTTGTGCGGATCGAGCACGCCGCCCTCGTCGATCAAGCGTCCGAGGTCCGGCCCCTTCACGAACCTCATCGAGATGTAGGCCACGCCCTCGAGGTCGCCGGCGTCGTAGATCGGAATGATGTTCGGGTGATCGATCGAGGCGACCGTCTGCGACTCGCGGATGAAGCGCTCCTTGAAGTCGCTCCCGCCGCCGAGCTCAGGCGCGAGCGTCTTCAGCGCCGCCTTCCGCCGCAGCAGGAGGTGCTCGGCCTCGTAGACGAAGCCCATCCCGCCCCGCCCGAGCAGACCGGTCACGCGGTATCCGGCAAACTCCGAGCCTTCGCCAAGCGCGCTATTCACGTGCAGGGCTCCATAACCTTGCGCATCTCCCCCGATCTCGTATCGCTGACGGGATCAGAACCCGCTACAAACTCCTAGAGGGAGAAGACAGCTTACAGCCGTCAGGGAGCCGCTTCGACCAGACGCCGCCCGTACTCGACCGCGGTCGTTGGCCGCTGCTCGGGGTCCTTTGCAAGTGCACTCAGCACTGCGTCGATGAACTCCGGCGTGAGGTCGTCGCGGAACCGCGTCAGATCAGGGGGTGGCTCGGCGACGTGGGCGAGCCCCACCTGGATCCCCTCCTTGTCCCGGAACGGCGCCTGTCCCGCGACGCATTCATAGACGGTGCAGCCGAGCGCGTAGATGTCGGTCGCCGGGGTCGCCGAGCTTCCCTTGATCAGCTCGGGCGCCAGGTAGTCGAGCGTCCCCATAACCTGGCCGGGCTTGGTGAGGACGGTGTAGGCCCGGCCCTTGGCGAGCCCGAAGTCGGTCAGCATCGCCGTGCCCTCGGGGTCGATGATGATGTTGGACGGCTTGAGGTCGCGGTGGACGATCCCCACCTCGTGCAGCGCATGGAGGCCCGCAGCGACGTCCTGGGCGTACTTGGCGGTGGCGGCAAGGCCCAGCGGCCCGCTGTCGAGCATATCCTCGAGGGTTGCGCCCGGGATGTACTTCGAGGCGAGGTAGCGGCGGCCGTCGGCCTGCCCCGCCTCGAGCACGGGCACGAGGTGGGCCTCGGTCACCTCGGAGGCCGCACGCGCCTCCTGCTCGAAACGGCGGCCGAACACCGGATCCTCGATCAGCTCAAAGCGCATCACCTTGAGGGCGACGACCTCCCCGTCCGACTCCCGTACGGCGCGAAAGACGAGGCCCATGCCCCCCTCACCGAGCAGCTCCTCGAGCCGATAGGGCCCGAGGGTCTGGCCGGGCTCGAGCTCACTTCCGCTTTCGCGCATAAACGACATCGGTCGCCAAGGATATGCGTCCGGGGCACCCCTGGGCAAACGGGTGCTCCCTCGACGACCCGGAAGCGACGACGGAAGTGGCAACACAGATGACCTGCGGCGTGGAAAGCTATGGGGCGATGCGCGTCGGTCTGGTCTCGGACATCCACGGCAACCTTCCGGCTTTCGAGGCGGTGCTCGAGGGCCTCGAGCGAGAGGAGCTCGACCGCGTCATCTGCCTTGGCGACATCTGCTTCGGCCCCCAGGCGCACGAGTGCCTGGAGCTCGTGCGGTCGCGCGGCTGGCCGGTGATCCTCGGCAACTGGGACAGCTGGTCGATCGAAGGCTTCCCCCGCGCCGACGATCCGGTCGGGATCATGCTCTACGAGATCGGCGCCTGGTGGGCCAAGCTGCTGGACGCCGACGACCGCGCCTTCGTCTCGAGCTTCGTCCCGACCCTCGAACTGCCGCTTGACAACGGGCTCAAGATGCTGTGCTTCCACGGCTCACCGAACTCCTTCTCCGACTGGATCTTCTCGACGACGCCCGACAGCGAGCTCGAGGAGATGTTCGGCGAGCGCGACGCCTCGGTCCTCGTTGGCGGCCACACCCACCTGCAGATGCTGCGCCGTTTCGGACCGTCGATGATCGTCAACCCCGGGAGCGTCGGACAGCCCTTCAGCCAGTGGTGGCCGCGACCGATTCAGGTCGCCCACTGGGCCGAGTACGGCGTGATCGACTCGAGCGGCGAGCGGGTCGGGGTCGAGCTGCGGCGCGTCCCCTACGACGTCGACCGCCTCCTGGCGCTGCTCGGCGCGAGCGGCATGCCCCACGCACGTTGGTGGATCGACTCCTGGAACGCCGAGCCGCTCGCTTGAGCGGGACCGGCGTACCGGAAGCCGAGCGAGTAGCCTCGTAACAAACCGCGCGAGCACCTGCGCGCGCCGAGTTCGTAGGATCGACCCGCCACGCCAATGCGAATCGCCGTCATCTCCGACATCCACGGCAACTGGCACGGGCTCGAGGCCGTCCTCGCCGACATCGAGCGGGAGCAGGTCGACGAGATCTGGTGTCTGGGAGACGTCGTCGGCTACGGCCCGCAGCCGAACCGCTGCGTCAAGGAGGTGCGCGCGCGGGCGAGCATCTGCCTGATGGGAAATCACGATCTCGCCGCGCTGGGGCGCGTCGAGCTCAGCGACTTCTCGCCCGATGCGGCGGTGAGCGCGACCTGGACCGCGGCCGAGCTCGACCAGGAGGCGCACGACTTCCTCGCCGGGCTCGAGCCCTCACTCGCGCGAGACGGCGCCGAGCTCTTCCACGGAAGCCCGCGCGACCCGATCTGGGAGTACATCCTGAGCGAGTCCACCGCCCGGGCGGCGCTCGCGCTCACCGAGGCGCCGCTGCTGCTCGTCGGCCACAGCCACATCCCGATCGCCCTGCAGCTCTCGGCCGACGACTCGCTCGCGGGGGGGCTCGCGAAGGGCGGCAGCGAGATCGTGCTCGCCGAGGGTCGCTGGGTGCTCAACCCCGGCTCGGTCGGGCAGCCGCGCGACGGCGACCCGCGCGCCGCCTACCTGCTGGTCGAGCTCCCGAGCGGCTCGGCCCACTTTCGTCGCATCCCCTACGACATCGAGCAGACCCAGGCGGAGATCCGCGAGCAGGGACTCCCGGAGTCGCTCGCCGAGCGACTCGCAGAGGGCGAGTAGCACGCCGCTCGCGCAGCGGGAGCGGGCGTGCGGCAGGCGCCGCGTCGGCTCCTCGCACGCGCCGCTGAGCCAGCGCTCCGCGCCCCGCGCGCCCCTGTCACACGTTCGTTCCAGGATCGTCGCACCTTCGCCTCGCGAGCCGCGGGACTTCGTGCATGATGGCTCGCTTGAGCTGGCGTGCGCGTGGTCGACGTGCGAGACTCCGCGCGAGCTGAACCTGTCAGGCACTGCGACGTGTGAAAGGAGCTACGACGATGGCGACACAGGAAGTGACGACGGAGGGCCCGCAGGCGACCGTCGACAGGATGTACCACTGCTTCGGGGCCGGGGACATGGACACGCTCAAGAGCGAGGTCTTCGCGGCTGACATCGAGTGGGCACTCCCCGGGCATCATCCGCTCTCGGGCGTCAAGCAGGGCGCCGACGAGGTGATCGCGTTCTTCGGCGCGCTGCTGCAGTCGGGCGTCAACGTCGACAACGTCTCCTTCGGCACGATCGGCGACGACCGCGTCGTCGAGACCCACAGCGGCCACGGCAACGTCGAGGGCCAGGACTACCTCTTCCCGACCTGCAGCGTCTACACGATCCGTGACGGGAAGATCCA
>Ga0302325_10024860_pt1 | contig 12454 bp, 13 predicted proteins | sample Palsa_T0_2_FD_201948 | JGI IMG/M metagenome (GOLD analysis project Ga0302325, IMG submission 201948) | Peat permafrost microbial communities from Stordalen Mire near Abisko, Sweden - Palsa_T0_2 | ecosystem: Environmental > Terrestrial > Soil > Palsa > Peat permafrost | place: Sweden: Abisko...
CAAATCTAAACATTCAAATGGTGCTATTGCCTTGATCACATGTAAAGAAAGCACCCCTGGCTTGAGGCTGCATGGCTGCCTTCGCCTCGTCCCGGCTGAGGCTTGCCTGTTTCTCACCAGTCACCATTTAGCAAACGGTTAATAAAGCCTTAGCAAATGATTACGCTATGAAAAACGTGCACTGCGATTGCGATCTGCAACAAAACATTCAGCCTTTATCCTATCTCTCCTATCCAGACCCTGTGCCTCGCTCTCTGTCTCTAAGTTTAGGTAAGTCGGCGTCTCTCGTTGTGTAACCAGCCTCACAAAGCTAGGAATTGTGGAGAGGAGTACGGGGGAACGGGGTCCTTAGCTAGGGAGACGAGCAACGAGCTGAGAGGGAAGATAGCCGAGAGATAAGAGCTGGAGTCTTTATCTTGAGGCGTGACAATGGCGGAACCAGATACAGCGAATTAGAGCGCCACATCAGATACCCGTGCTGTGCAGTTGCGGGAAGCTTTTCGTCTGCTTGCGTACCTGAGGTACGGCCCCCCGAGAAATCTCGTGATTGCGTCATAACCTCACTTTTTCTTTCTCGTTGATTTTGCCTGTACTCGACCATTGCAAATCTCGGCACGCGTCTGCCGCCATCATCACCTGCTCGACAGACTCTTCGCTCTTGATTGCTTTTTCTTGTCATTCTTTGGAATGTCGCAAACTTTTTAGTCACCCCCAACTGCGAGCAGGTACGTGCCCAGCCTTCCTGGCCAATTGAGTGGAGGGATTTGCCAAGACTCAGTAGTGTTGACATGCACCGATTACGCTTCTCGAAGAGGTAGCCAAGACGGGATCCCTCTTTATCTCATGATCAGGCAGACTTGTGCTAGCCACGCTGTCGTGCTACATATCTTGCTGTCTGACCAGGTTTTGTTGTTCTCGGAGAGCTGAGAATTTATATCCAGATATTCCACCTCACCGAGAAGAAGACCCAGCAACCGAGCGGTTATCCCTTAATTAAGTAACAATGAGCGCAAGAAACAGTACGGAAGTCAGCCATGGCCGTGGAGGTATGCAAGGCTCCAGATGATGCTCTGGGAGAATGAGGCTGACAGAATGTTCAGGAGCCGGAAACATTGGTGTTGACAGCACTCCGTACTTCTCCATCACACTTCACCTCTCCGTCTCGAATGACACTAACAGCATTTAGCTATGGAGATGGTGAAATCGTCCGCGAAGGAACCGTTGGAGATCATCATGATGGAGCATTCAGCACAGGACGAGGAGGCGCTGCCAACATTGGTTCCCCCGGAGTCAAGGCCACTGTACGCAAAGACGAGATGGCTATTCCTGAGGTAGCGCTGCGACCCAGCATGGAAGGGGAGAACTTCCACGTAGGACGAGGAGGCGAGGGAAATGTTCATGTTGCAGAGAAGAATAACACGAAGCACCCTGAGGGCTTGGCAGACAAGCTGAAGCATAAGCTTTTCAAGAAGAAGACTGCGAAAGAGGATAAGGAAGCTGCATAGGGAACCGTGTATCGCATTGGCAATACAGTAATGGGATAAGCTGCGGATCTGCTGGTGAAAAATGGTCTGGTAATGATGCGGAGTTGGGAGATTTTCTTGATACCATTTCTTTCGACTGCGTTCTGCTCTTTGAAGCACCAAATCCAACATGCACAAAAGCTTGGAGAATAGAACACATACCTTCTTTCAAATCCGTGTTAGAAACTCATGGAGCTGAGTTCTCGAGACGCCGAGGAGGAGACATCAAGTCCGAAGTTTCATGTTCTTAATTGACCTCTGAAGACGAGAATATACTTCCCGAAGACTTTGGGAGTCGACGAAGACGGAATCTGGATGGACAATATCAGGGCGGATTTATGATCGATGTGAGTTGAAGAAAACCTCGCGTGAAGCTAAAAAAGACTTCGGTTGAATTGTAACGCCGACAAGGATTACAACGTAGCGCAACGACTATTCGCGCGGTCGGGTCGCGCGTCACTCACTTCTTCTGCAAACTTTGAACAATTCCCCCTCCATTCGCATCTCCAGCGCTCTTCCTTTCCTTCGCCCTTACTCACGATCGGACTCATCTGATCGCGACTTCCTCTTCTACCAGGTCGTGGCTGACAACGCGTTCTTCCGCGTCCATCCACCGCGCCACCAAACCATCCACCTTTGCGACGCATCGATCAACAACTGATCAAGAGTTTCTTCGCCCCCAGTATCACTCGCGCTCTCCTTGCATCTCACATCTTGCTCTTGCCCCCAGCTATTAGGCTCTCCCTTGCAGATAGCGCGCTGCACCGATCGGCGTGCTTCCTCACGCCTATGACAACATCCACGTCGTCACCAAGGAGCCAACTACTCGCAAACATGGCCCCCAAACACGGGCTTGACAGCTTCAAGAGCGAACAAGAACAACTCGCAAAGCGCGCAAAAAGCTCCGCGACGCCGGCTTCGCGCTCTGCTACCCCGGCGGATCCAGGCGCCAAGGTTCCGTTTGAGGTCAAGTATCCGAATATGGATGAGAGCATGAAGAGGAGTGCGGCGGAGCAGGAATTGGCTGCGCATGCAGATTGGCAAGTCAGTCCATTCGTGGCGAAAGGTGCTTTGAGAGAAGGAGAGCTGGATCAACATTATACGGTTGTGCCACATGTAGAGTGGGAGTCGATGAAGAAGTACAATAACTTCATCAGTAAGTGGGGCGGCTTCGGGAATTAGTTGGGTAAATGCTAACGCAGCAACTCAGTCCAAGGAGAAGTTTATAAAAATGATCAATTTGTTTTTGTCCGGGGCGAGAATACACCAAAGGATAAGGATACCGAGGGCCAGCCGAAGGACTTTTGGGTTGCGCGGATACTGCAAGTACGGGCCAAAAATGCTCAGAATGTGTATGCACTAGTAAGTTTGCTCTTATGATGTTTTGAAACGATGGTATTGACAGTCTAGATTGCTTGGATGTACTGGCCCGAAGAACTTCCTCCTCCCGGTATCAAACAGAAAGATATGGAGAGCAGAGATTCGGGAAAGAGAACATACCACGGCGGACACGAGTTGGTCGCTTCGAATTACATGGAGGTCTTAGACGTGCTTTCGTTTGCAGGAAAGGCAGACGTATACCACTGGCTCGAAGAGGATGATAATTTGAGCCATAAGCTGTATTGGCGCCAAACCTTCAATCGAAAAACTCAGGCCTTATCCGTAAGTACTAACTGATCACAAATATGTACTCGAGCTAAGCCTTGGAACAGAAACTCCGGGAACACTGCATTTGTGGCGGCTATTTCAATCCGGAAAAGACCATGTTCATCTGCGACAATAGCGCCTGCAAAGTGTGGCTTCACAAGGAGTGTCTAATTGACGATATTCTCTCAAAGACGTACAGTCGGTTGATCGAAGGAGAGAGTGGCACCCCAGATACCAAAACCAATGGCATAGCAAGAACAAACGGCAAGAAGACTAAGGGAAAGAACCGGCACAAGGGCTTATTTACCGCAACGATTAAGGACGACGGAGACGGGGCACCAATAGCAATTATTAAAGATTTGAGACCAGGTGCGGATCCGAAAACCTGGGAGGAAGCAATCAAGTGCCCCAAATGCTCGACCGAGCTGCAATGAGCGAGTTCTTCATACCTCGATTTCGACTCGATAACCGCCTGATCACAGTATCATTGGCCATATACGTTTCCCGCAAGAATTCAGCCACCGTTCCAATTCTGCTGTACATCCTTCGGACCTCCTCCATCTCTCACTTTCGACCTACACACTTCAGGCAACAAATACTCCCATACGATAGCGATATCTTAATGCCTGCCACGGCCTCTCCGCCTTCCTATTCTGGTCCTCCATATTCAAATATGTGCTTTTGGTTGCTTTTCTTACTTGCTTGCTCGCAGTGAATATTCAGGCCGTCCGGTCTTGTTCAGCCTTGGCGTTAGGAAGGGTCAACTGCCTATTTTCCTCGTATTCTAATCTCCCTTCCTCTCTGAACTTCGCCATCTCCCAGCTCCCATCCGAATCCGAATCCGAATTATCCGTCTCCGAACCCACATGAGCCTTCTGGGCATGCACTTCAATCCGAACAGCTCATATGAATGCAATCCGTTCGCTCTCTAGCTTTGTGTTAAGCTTACGTATAACTCGCGCTGAGAGGAAAGGGATGAAGCGATTTTGGATGGATGAGTGGCTGGAGTTAGAGTTGGGATACCCAGCCAGATTCGAATGGTTGGGTATTGTGCGGTGTGTATCTGTACATAGTGTATCACGGGGAAGAGTGAGGTGAATGAGCATGAGAATAAGCGGTGGATTTGGAATGGAGAAAGGGGGGGGGACTGAAATGTGTTGTTAGTCGGTGATTTAAATATGAGGGGTGGCGAACGGCGAATGAAACAAAGTAGAAAATACTTCTGGTATTATTTCTGTGAATTTGGTGATGAGACAGTGAATTGTGAGGGAGGAAGAAGTAATGTTCAATCCTTTTGATTTCCTGTACACAATCTCCAGTGAGAGTGAATAAAAGCAAACGTGTTTTGTTGCAGATCTCGCGATTTCTGTAGAAATATTTGAAAATTCATCTGAACTTTGAGTAGCAACGGACCGCGTTCTGTTGCAGATCTCGCGATTTTTGTAGAAAAATTGAAAATTCATCTGAACTTTGACTGGCAACGAACTGCTGACTTGCTTCATCAACTCGTCAAATGCTCTATCCATTCTAGTACAAGGTCTAGCATCTCTCAGAAGCTGCAAAAAAAAACCCTCTCCCCGCAGCCTACCCTTTTCATGCGCAACTCGTCATTTTCTGCACCAATTGACTCCTCGGTACGCCCAGTATCAATCGTCATTCCATCCGCATTTGAAGGAAGCGCAGGGGCTGGCTTAAACAAGCATTTCCTCCCCCTCATCGAGCACCACCACATCCTTCTTCAACGCCTTCCCCTTGCTCGTCACCTGAGACTGGCTTCCGCCGCGCGTAAGCATATCAAGAATTGAGCTCTTCTTCCGCTGCGGGAGCTTCTTCTCTGGACTCTTCTCTTCCCCCCTCACCTCACTCTTTGCCCCCTTCACCTCATCCTTAACATCATCCTTCATATCCTTCTGCTCATCCTCAGCCTTGACATCGGCGGAAGAATTCATGCCAGTTCCCTCAAGCAACATCTTCGCGACCGCCTTCTCACCCGCTTCCTCCGCCTTGCCTCCATCCTCCGCATCACCAGCAACACGGCCATCAAGTAACAGTTTACTCTGTCCCAAGGCAAAGATCTGCTCTTCAACTGTGCCTCTAGTAACAAGTCGAACAACTTCTACGTCTCGGGTCTGGCCGACACGATGAGCACGATTCTCAGCTTGGCGGTCATCTTGCGGGTTGAAGCTACCGTCGAAGATGATGACTTTGTTCGCGTACATTAGGTTGATACCCGTTCCGCCTGCCTTGGTGGTGAGAAGGAAGGCGGTGATTGATTCGTCGTCCCGGAACGTGTCGATGAGGGATTGGCGCTCGTCGATCTTGGTGCTACCATCAATACGAGTGAAGTGTATGAGGGAAGAGTTCAGCACCGATTCAAGGATGTCAAGCACAAGTGCGAATTGAGAGAAGATGAGGACCCTGTCTCCGTTTTCTTTGTACGACTTTACGAGCTTGACCATTGACTCGACTTTTCCGGAGTCCATCCAGGCGAGGTCGGGGATATCGAAAGAGGAGATGCATGGATAGTCAAGGCACCATTGGTGAAGCCAGAAGTCGGATGCATTTCTCATTTCCTCGATTAGATGGTGACGTTTGTTAGTTGCGGGGAAATTGACAGGATCTCTCTTGCGGAGGATATCTGCCATCTTCTCAATCATTTCGTTAGTGAAGTGGCGACGGAAGAGCAGCGGGTGGATGGCTGCTTTGCGGAGTTGCATCAATGGATTGTTTTCGTCAGATTTAGGGATCTTGGCGCCTTCGAGTCGAGCACGCGCTCGCTCCTTAGCTTGGTCAAGGTGCCCATTGTATATGCTCTCTTGTGACGGATGCAATGTGCAGTACTCGACTCGGCAGACCTTCGGGGGCAGGTGCTTCAGAACCTGTGCCTTCTTTCTTCGTAGAACAAACGGGGTAAGCATGGAGCGTGCCCGTTGAATTCTCTGGGCAGAAAGGAGTGCTGCGTGATCGGCATCCTGCGTAGTGGCCTTTGCCTTGAAAATAGTGGTCATATTTTCCTCTACCTCCTTGAAAACATCCGGAAGGATAAAAGCAAGAAGCGCGCCCAGCTCTTGAAGGTTGTTCTGCAGAGGCGTTCCGGTGAGAAGGAGTCTGAAAAGGGCAGGAATCTTGATCAGGCCTTGATATCGCTGAGAATTGACGTTCTTTAACATGTGACCCTCATCATAGACACACACCTATTTCCGATTAGCAGAATCTAGAGGCCAATATTGCAGTGAACTTACATCAGGCTTTAGTCTCTTCATGAACTTGTTGTCTTCCTTCTTCGCCGCCATATCATATGTCGTAACAACGACATTGATTTGGTCCGAGTTATTTAGAATGTTTTCAGCCATTAAAGGTCGTTGGGTTTGAGGGCCTGTGACGAGTTAGTTAGTCACGACGACACTTATACATCCCTGAGGAGCTTACCATGATAAGGTTCAACCACCAATTCCGGAGAGAACTTTTGAAACTCTCGTAGCCAATTCTCCAACGTAGAGCCAGGACAAACCACCAAATGAGGACCAGTATGACCTATTTCGACAAGGTGCGTCAAAAACGCAATAACCTGACACGTCTTTCCCAAACCCATCTCATCTGCCAAGATGCAACTTAACTTGTGTCTATACATCAAAGCCAACCAGTTCAGTCCAACAACTTGGTAGTCCTTGAGCACGGCAGACTCAGCCATCAGCTCTGGCTTCTTCAGAAACTGTACATTCCGCTTCCTCATGCTAACTTTGACATCGTCGTCGCCGTTGTGAGAGGCGGCTGCGCTGCTGGGAGACCCAATCCCAGAATCACGCTGAGATTCGCCATCGTCTTCCAGTGAAGTCATCTCTAACTCTCCATCCTTCTGAGCACCAAAAACATCGAATCCCCACTTAGCCATTTCCTCAGCCAGAGGTTTGCCGAGCTCTCCGCATCTCTTAACAAGAGTGTCGATACCCTCATAGCCCTTGAGCATTTTCTCAGCCATATCGACAATTCGGTCGCCAATTGGCGCTCTCGTGCTCTTCTTTCCACTCTTGAGTGGTTTCGTATTCTCGACAGTTCTCGCGGCATCAAGGGTTCTAAAAGGTCGAGCAGCAACCATTATTTCAGCAACGTCCTTCGTGATGTTGGTTAGCTCAACGAGATCATCAACCTTGCATGTATTCAAGAATTTCAAAACTTGGCCCTCGAGCTCAAGGTCTTCTTCCGAAGCTGAACCAACACCAGAATCTGAGTCAAAGGATTCGTATTCAGGAGCGGGAGACTCAGACTTAGCAGCAAGTGGTTGAGGCCTGAGTGGCGAGGAAATGGCAGGTATTGCAGGCGATGAAGGATTTCTACGGCCCTTGACAAGTCTCTTTCTCGGCTTAGCAGGAGGTGTTCCAAGTGCGGCTGGCTGCTTATGTTGATAGGCTTGAGTCGAAGAATATTTTGCGGCAATGGATTGTGCAGGTCCGTCAAGAGTTCGCTTCATCTGAGGTTCGGGCTTCTTTGCTGGCTGAGGACTTTCGAGTTCGTCATCTGAAATAACGGTTGAGGGTTCTTGGCTGCAAAGAAGTTTTACAGCATCCTCCCAATTGTAATGTTTTTGAATTAGAGCGTTTTTCGCAGTAAGAATCGTCGCATGATGGACTATTCTTCTAATATTGACAATGCTGTTGCGGATTGCTGCTTCAGGGATATCCTCCAGAGCGATATCTTCAATGGGTCTTGCTCTTTCTGGCCTCATCTGGGATGGTTTCTTAGCACTGCCATTTCCGCTCGAGGCTGATGAAGGGTGTTGTTTTGAGGCGGAACCAGTCGACGAAGTGGAGGAGATCCGATTTCCAATGAAGGCAGAAGGACCCTTGTATGCAGCATTCGAGACAATATTCTGGAATCTGGCACTGCCATTCACCGTGGTAGGGGATTGTCCACCGAAAGAGCCACTGAAGGAGCTCGGAGGGCTCTTGATAAACGTTGTTGGTTGGATATCTGCACTCGCCAGCGCTTCGTCGTCAGATGAGTCTACACCTCGAAACTTTGGGCCCTCCTCATCAGAATCGAGACTGATGACTACCTTTGGTTGAGGAGAAGGCTTCTTGACAATGCCATGGGGAGGTCTGTATGCTGTGCCAGCAGGTGCTACAGCCAGAGCCAAAGGTCTCTTGGCCGGAGGGACAACGGCATTCTGAACTGGTTTCCGCCCAACATTGTGACCGATCTTCACATAGTCCGTACTCCTGCCAGTCAAAGGCGAGGACCGGGGGACTTGCACCACAGGCGTAGGAGTCGCTGGCGCTGGGGGGCTTGACGCAGGTGCAGCAGCTCGATCTATGATTTGCGTAGGCTGTGTCTCGAACGTACCAGGCGTATCTGGTACGTAGCCCTTGAACAGATCGTCGCCCTCATCATTCTCGGAATTGTATGCACCAGTGTTGCTAGCGGAATTGCTCGTTGAGGTCCAGCCAGAGGCAGTCTTTTGTCTCTTGAAAGCAGGAGAGTTGTCGACGAGCGAAATAACCTCCGTGGCCTTGTCATTGAAAGCCATTTCAGCTATCGCGCAGGTTATTGGGTCGAGTCGACAACAAGGAGAGTTGATGGTAGTAGTGTTGAAGGTGGGGAGGAGATTTCGAGAGGCTGTGTGCGGTTCAGTCTCCCCGAAGCTCGCGAAGCATTCACAAAGGTGAACCCTTTCCAGATGGCAATTCCTCCTCTCGAAAACCCCCTCGTTTGTCCGTTGTCTTCACACAGTATCGAGTAGAATTCCTGCTTGCAGTTCCCGAATCCCTCATATAGCAAGGCGAAAGTAGTCGTCCTCCAAGTCCTGCCCGATTGTTCAAAAGGAGGAGGGGGGATTGTTGGTCAAGGTTGTGATGACAAGCCCAGAAAAGTTCACGCTAGAGTGAATCCACTTTACGCGATTTCTTTGGCCCCTGCAATTCGCGCTCCGCGAACACGAAGTCAGCAGCCCACAGCCTCACCACACAACAGCCCCTCAACCTGTGGTCGCCTCTCACTTCCAAAACACACGATCACTGTCAAGGCCAAGATGACTACAAGGAGAATTGTGTCCGAGAAGACGGTACTGGAGAGAGATGATAAGGATTTCACGCCGAAGGAGGGGGAGAAGAGTAATATCACTCCGGCGGTCCCAGCGTGAGCCTCCTCTCCCCTGATCTAGTCACATGAGATGCCTTACTGACATTTGTTTACATAGACATGTGATATATAAGCTCTTGGGGTTCACATTTGCTATGATAGTTGCTCCTATAGGCACTTATTTTCTCACTGTTGACACGATCTTCAGAGGTTGGTGTTAACTTAGCTGAGTTCCAAGGATGAGACTGATGATCTATAGGCAACTCAACTTGGGCTGGTGCAAGTGCTGCGATTATGGCAAATGTGGTGTTAATTGGTTATGTCATTGTGGCATTCCAAGAGGATCAAAGTGATGCACTGGAAGCAGCAGAGAAGGAGAAGAACAAGGAATCGAAAAAAACGACTTAGACACGTGGTTGAAATGTTTTTGTTTGCATGTTTTGGAGTTCGGTCTAGCGAAGGTCTGGGCTATCTGATACTGGATTCGCAGTTATATATTCGAGAGAAAATTAGAAGCCATCGGGAAAATCTCAACAGAAGTTCTGCCTCCCCATATTTCCATTTCATATGAACTTCGGTGTTCGATCAAGTATACAAGAAATTATAAGCAGTAATACACTAACGATTTCTCACATTCCTCCACAATCTTCCAGATATGTGGAAAACTTGTCAGACTGATCCCGGGGTAACTTAAGTCCATATACCCATATACGCCTTTAATGCAAATATCCAACCTTGATCCATTATCCATTGACCATTATAACCTGATCTGGGATTGAAGAATCCACCTCGTAAAAGTCGTTAAAGTGGATTTCCCAGCATCCGCTCCTTTCTCTACTATTGCATCTCTCAGGCACCTAACCTGCTCTGCTAAACCTCTTTCCAAACCACGATTTGCGCTTCTCCCCAGCTCCGGGCCGCTGCCCTGGGTTCTGTCCACCTAGGCCGACGTTGCCACTAGAAGGATTTAGTTTGATCGGCACTCTTCCAACTGGTCCCTCTTTTCTTGGAACTGGCGGAGGACCCTGGTTTGGATAACCATTGCCTTGACGCTGCGCCCCATTAGATCCGTTGGCAACGTACTGCTCTTGCAAGTGGGCTCCAGGTGGCTGAAGTTGTGGGTCGGCTCCGAATCCGTTGAATCCATAACTCTCTCCAAGATCTTTCTGAGGCTGTGGAGGAACGCGATCCACCGAGCTATTCTCGCTGCTGGGGTCGGTTGAATATCCAGCAGGATCTGAGCTTCCACTTCCCGATGCTGTTGTGACAGTCTCATACGATTGCTGATTCCCAGGCACTGGGTAGACCCCCTGTCCTCCACTGTTGAAATGCGGTTCGGAGGCTGTTCGAGGATAACGAGCTCGGTTGGGATAGTAGCCGTTGCTTGGTCCTGGATGCCCTGCATCTGTGTAGTAACTTTCCGGTCTGGTCATGCCATTGCCCCTCCCATCGATATAGCTGTCGGGACGATATGACTGCGAACGAGATCCATAATAACTATTCTGAGGATATCTTGCCTTTTCATCGACCGTCGATACTTGGGTTCCTATCGTTCTGTTAGCGCGCTGTCTCTTGATAAGAACCTAAGCTAAAGGTCTCCACAATCCTCAAAGTAGATTGGCGGGATATTGTTAGACGTGTGGCTTAAAACTAGTGCAAACCATTTCCATGAATTTTTGGACTTTGCCATAGCGCCACGGAAGAAGCCCATTATCCGACCACTGGCCCTGCAATTTCCACCCGTCGAACCACTGTAGCAAACGGGTATCCCCAGATTCCCCAGATCAGAGACCATAAAACTTGCGCCAGGAAGATTTATGAACATTCCCCATATTGAAGTGTGTAAAAAAACTGAAAACCTACCACCATAATAACTGCTTCGACGATTGTAGTTTGAAGGGCCATCTGATTCTATAGACACCAACGAGTCAGCATTTTTGCCACCAAGAGTACGGCTTCCATACTGAAGCTCAAGGGGTCTGACCAGAGCGCATGTATGATTTACGTGAATAGTTTCCATCTATAGCTGCCTCGAATGATCGGATGGTATCAAGAGGCCTCTCCCATCTGCTTCGAGTAGGGTTGGATCGATCGGGGTCGGCTATGGGAAGATCTCAGTCAGTACTGAGGTGTGAACGGGAATATAGATATACCAACCGATAGGATTTCCTTGGTTGTCTCGGTGTTGGATTGCTCGAATGGGTGCCAACGAGGACCGTACTCCACTTGCGACCGCAGCTGTGTAAATCATCAGTCACACACAGTCCTAAAATGAGGTTTGAGACGAGGCGCCAATTGAACTCACATGGCTCTGCTTCTGTGATTGCCATTGAAGGGTCGGCTTTCGTGGTTAGACGTCGTGATTGCTTCTCTTCATGAGTTTCGTGGAGATCGATCTTATGGCCACTGCCTTCACTGCTCTTATGCGAATGGTTTGACCGAAAACTGAAGCCAGACTTCGCGCGCGGTCTCTGTTGAGCGGGCCTTTCCTGCTGCTGGTATTGTTGGTAATGCTGCTGTTGCTGGCCCGGAGGCGCAGGAAGTGGATGATTTGAAGGCATCTTTAGGTCAACCTGGAGTAAGTGTCAAAGTGTCGCTGTGGAGATTGCAGAAGGCTAGTCTTAGTTGTAATTAAACGATCGAGATGATAACGTTGCAGAGATGGACTGATGGAGACGCGGAGGCAGGGAGGAGGCTGGTCGTTTCCCTATGAGTGGATCTGCGCTAGGTTTTGAACTTCGAAATGTCAGAGGTTGGGATTATTATATCCAAGAACTGCCGCCGGGTCGCATAAGAAGCCGGAGCTAGGATCACTTCACAGGCTGTGTGTAGGAGGATTGATGAGTTGGGCTGGACGCGTTGTGGTGTGACGGGCCAGAATATTTTGTTGAGAACGAGCGACTGACGTATTGTATGGTATCGTATGGATGCAGAAAACGAAGGTCGGCAACAAAGGACGTGAATCAACTTTCGCCTTCGAAAACTACATGGACGAGAGTTGGGAAGGAAAGAAATCCAGGAGGAATGACTGAAGGGGTGATTTTCTTTTAGCGGAAGTATCACAACTGTGGAAACGCTTCGTAGAGAGATGACGGCGACAGCAGCCACTTTATTCGATATATCCCACACGATTCGCCTCTGCCTGCCACCTGCACTTTCACGAGCTGTCAATGGGTGCACCGCCTCGCGCAGGACGCACATCCAGCATC
>Ga0302325_10024861_pt1 | contig 12453 bp, 16 predicted proteins | sample Palsa_T0_2_FD_201948 | JGI IMG/M metagenome (GOLD analysis project Ga0302325, IMG submission 201948) | Peat permafrost microbial communities from Stordalen Mire near Abisko, Sweden - Palsa_T0_2 | ecosystem: Environmental > Terrestrial > Soil > Palsa > Peat permafrost | place: Sweden: Abisko...
ACAGACCGCAGAGGGTATGCTCCTTCGTCGCGCCTTGCCCAAGCCAAAAATCCGCGCCACGCGACCCTTGCCTACTTTTTAGACGCCCTCTAAGACAAAGCTGTAACTTGGAGCCGCCTGCTACGGCTACCTGGCTACGATGGGCTCTGCCCAAATGGCGTAGTCGCTTTTGCCGTCGGGACCGCGCGAACTGACCACGAGTTGAAGCTGCGTGACCCCGGTGAGGTCGCAGTCGAAGCGGTGGGCCGGTTCGTCGCCGTTGAGGGTCACGGAAGCGAGCGGCTTGCCGTCGCCTTTGATGGTGAACTCGACCCGGCCTTTGGCGCCCAGTTCGGGATGAAGCCCCGCCAGCACGGTGAAACGCCGATAGACACCTGCCGGCAGCAGGTAAGTCAGCGACCGGCCCATGACCACGCTGATGCCGTCGGCGAACTCTTTCCCGGCCACGCCATCGTCTGTCTCGAGGCGCAGCTTGAGCGGGACCTCCCTGGCGCCGCCGTCGACCAGGACGCCATGGCGCGCATAACCCCAATTTGGCGCACCCGCGAACTCGGACTGCGGGAAGTAGAGGTTCACCGCCTCCAACGGGAAAAACGAGGCGATGCTCACGGTGCGGAGCGACTCCCGTTCAGTGGCGTCGAACTTATCCGCGCCCAGGCAAAGGATCGTGTAAAAGGCGTCGGCCACGACTTTGGCATCCATCGTCGCGGCCTTCATCTGGCCGGAAGTCACGCCTTTGGGATCATCGGCGTAGAGCGCCTGGATGATGGGGATGGTGGTGCTGCGCGCGTTGAGGATGGCTTCGTGGACGCGGTGCAGAAGACGCCAGGCCGCCTCGTCGACGGTGATCCCGAGCAGCCGCGGTTGATAGCCCTTGATGACCACATCGAGCGCGCCGTTTTCGATCGGGCCGTGCAGCGGCTGGCCTTTCAGGCGCTCGGGCGGCGGCAGGAATTGCTCGAGCAGGGTGAACATGTTATCGCCCGGGACGGTGTGCGCCGGGCTGCCGTAATCTTCGAGCATGTGGCAAACCGTCCCCATGAACCGCGCCGCGTCGCCGGTCCTGCCGGCCTTGAGCGCGGCGACGGCCTTGTCCATGAAGTAGCGCAGCGTTTCCAGGTTCTGCGGTTGCTGCGCGGGCAGGTGCAGATTTATGAGATAGATTTCACCCGGCCGGCTGTCCATCCGCGCGAACTTCCCATTCTCGATATCGGTGTGGACCCGGTCGGGAATGAAGCAATAGTCGCTGCTGAGTTTCGCGGCTTCCCCGCCGAGGATGTCCTGTTGCCAGGCCGGCAGCACCTCGATCGCAGCCTTGGTGATGTCCCGGTGCGCTTCGCCCCAGGCGAGACCTTCGCGGGGCCGAAAGGTCAGCGTCAGGAGCAACAGCAACAGGAGCGGTCTCATGGGGATTCTGAGGGTTATCTTATAAGTACGGCGAGTGAATGCCGATGGCTTCGTAGAGCGCGTGCGGAACGGGCACGATGATGAGCAGGAGGATGAGGAAGGTCAGATAACCCAGGATTTTGCGGGGCAGGCCCACCGGCGACACATCGTTCTGCGCGGGCGCGTCGCGGGTGCCGGCGATAAAGAAGACGATAAATGCCCAAAGCATCAGCCCGGGCCAGACAAACAGCGCCAGAAAAAACAAGCCGGCCAGCGCGACCATGCTGATGCCGCGGGCATGGTGCGAGCCAAAGAGCGCGTGCGAGATGTGGCCGCCATCCAATTGGCCGATCGGGAGGAGGTTGAGCGCCGTCACGATCAAGCCCAGCCAACCCGCGAAGGCCAGCGGATGCAAGAGCAACCGATCGGCGGCGAAGACCGACGCGCCCAGGGAGATTTTGGCCAGACACGCCAGCAGCACCGAGGAGCCCACGTTGACCGCCGCATCACCTGGCAGCGGCGGTGTGCCGCCGCCGGGAATGACTTGCGAGTAGCGAAGCCCGATGAGCAGGGCCGGGATGGCAAAGACCAGTCCGGCGAGCGGTCCGGCCACGGCCACGTCAAAGAGCGCCCGGCGATCCGGGGTGAGCGATTTGATCTTGATGAAGGCCCCGAAGGTGCCGAGCGCAAAAGGCACCGGGATGAAGTAGGGCGGTGTGACCCGGATGCCGTGCGCTTTGGCGGTGAAATAGTGGCCCAACTCATGCGAGCCGAGGATCAGCAGGAAACCCAGACTGTACGGCAGGCCGACGGTAAAAAGGCCGGGATGTTCGAGCAAATTCACGCCCGCGTGCAGCGCGCCCGCCCAGGTGGTCGTCGCCAGGGTGGTCACAAAGAGCAGGCCATGCATCCCCCAGTTGGGCCGCTCCCCGGCGGACGGCGCCACCTTCTCCCCCGGGACCAGCGCAAGGCGCACCGCATTTCCTTCCCCTTTCAGGAGCAGCGGGGTGACAGGATCGCCCGCGAACGCTTCGCGGATTTTGCCAAACATCTCCTCGGGCCGCCCACGCAGGATGCCGACAAATTCGAAGCCGTCTCCCGCGACTCTGTGGCCGGTGATGGTGAGCATGGGCGCCAGTCTGGATTGAAGAGCGGCCAGAATCCCGGTGGTATCCGGGTGCGGCACGCTCGGTTCCACCGCGGCCACCCGCCCCCGCACGATTCGCCTGGCCAGGTCGCAGCCGAGGATGAACAAGAGAATGAGAACGAGCCAAAAGACGAGTGCGTTCATAATGAACTTCTCACAAGAGCGTCTTCAATCCATCGGTGATATCCACAATTCGGGCGCCATCGAATTTGTAAGCTGAAAAATCGTGGGTGGCGGGAAGAATCCGTGGCCCGAAGATGAAAAGCCACCCGGCGGTATTGTTATACTTCCTGCTGCGATAGATCGCCGGGAAATGCGTCTCTCGGGGCGTAGTGGGATCGTTCTCGTAGGCGATGAGAACTTTCAATCCCGCGTTGAGCAGGAGCAATTTGCTGATCTCCTCCACCCAGATGCGATCCCTGTTCTCGACCTCAATCGCCGCCTCCATGGCCCACTCGGACCAATCATGTCCCGTCCGGTCGAAATAGGGGACATCGATTTGCCTGTATTGGGGTTCGCTGACACAGGAGAACTGGGGCGCCAGGCGGGCCAGAAAGTCGATAAGATACGCGGTCCAGGTATTATTAAAGCGCAGTTCGGTCTCCCGCGTCATGGGATGCACTTCGGCGTGCAACTTTGAAGCAAATGTCCTCCAAAACCGTTCCGGAGTGATGGGAAATTCAGTCTGCGGGAACGCGGGACTGCTGGTGGGGTCTGAGATCATAGCTTCAACATGTCATCGCGACGCACCGGGGCAATGCCAAATGCACGCATCCGTTCAAAACGAATAACGCAACACCGCAAAATAGTGCAGGGCGGTGCCGGCCAGGACGGTAAGGTGCCACGCCAGGTGATGATACCGAAATCGCCGGGCGAAGTAAAACAGCAGCCCTCCCAAATAAGCGGCCCCACCCCCAAAAAGAAGCAGCAGTCCTGCTATTGGGATGCGCGCGGATAATGGCCGGATGGCGATGAAGATCAGCCCACCCATCACGACATAAAGAGAGACGGTGAAGAGTGGGGGTTGAAGTCCTCGAACGGCTTTCAGCAATACTCCAAAGATGGCGATCGGCCAGACGATCCCCAGGAGCAGCCACCCCCACGGACCCCAGAGAACGCCCACGGCGAACGGGGTAAAGGTTCCAGCGATAAGCAGAAAGATGGCGGCATGATCCAGCACCTCGAGAAGGTCCTTTGCCCGGCCCGCCTGCCACCAATGATGCAACGCGGAACTGAAGTAGAGGAGCATGGTGGACGCCGCGAAAACGCCCACCCCGACGAGAGGTCGTGATCCTCCACGATGAATGGCCGCGATCAGCAAGAACGGACTGCCAATCAACGTGGCGAGGAATCCAACACTGTGACTGAGGCCATTGGCAAGCTCTTCACCGGGGGACCAGTCACGCACCCCGGACTGTTGCGGTTCTGCATTCGGGATCACAGCCTTCATCCTTCGGAATGAGGAAATGGTGCCACGTCCATTGGGGCGGTGATGGTTCCGCGCTTCAGCCCGGATTTAGCCACGCCTCAAAATGCTCGTCCAGCCGCTGGAAGGTTTGCTCCTGAATGCGGCTGGCATCCGTGAACTGCCCCCATTTCGTGATGTCGCGCTCCTTGCCGGAGCCCTCAATTTCATGAACGAACTCCTCGACGAGCACGAGTTTGTCCATGTGCTTGTCCCGAAGATGCTGCTTGCAGAGGTCGGCGGTTTGGATCTGTCGATTTTTGGTTCCCAGGCTCATTGGGGAATTCTGCACCGAGGATGACAAAGGGGCGAGCGAAACTCATGGTGGCCCGGCTCATCGGCCTTTCCAGGCCTCTTTTCTCCACGCGCCATGGGAATGGCGGTGAACTTGCTTAAATCGCCAAAGAGACGACAGTTGACCACTATGGAACGATCCAAAGATGAAAGCGTTGATATTTCGGACTTCGAACGTCGCCTCGATCAAAACTGGAATGAGCGAAAGCACCTGGCTGAGATCGAGTTTGATTTGCGGGGTGAAATTCAATCGCTGGTTCTGCAGGGCGCATCCCTCGAAAGATTTCAAGAGGCGCGCGCGCGGGAACGCGAATGCCGGGCCGCACTGGCACGGAACAATGATGAATCCGATTCCTTGATCGACGGATGGGCGGCAGTCGCCTTCAAGGCGGCGCCTTGATCCCGGAGGGCGTCTAAAAAAGCAGGGGAGGATCGCGCGAGCGTGCCTTGGGCTGCATGGCGAAGCGCTGCGGGTCCGGGGTCACGCGAAGCATTGCGGGTGGGCGATTCGCGGGCTATTTTTTGGCCGCCTCCAAGTTGAAATTCCCAAATTGATGTCAGACACCCCGCCCATTCATCCCGCCGTTCGAATTGGCCATGTGCATCTCAAAGTTGCCGACCTGGAGAGGGCCATCGCTTTTTATTGCGGCGTGCTCGGGTTTGAATTGACGCAACGCCTTGACAAGGGCGCGGCGTTCATTTCGGCTGGCGGATATCACCATCACATCGGGCTCAACACGTGGGAAAGTCTCGGTGGCTCTCCGCCCCCGCCCGGATGCACGGGTCTTTATCATACGGCGATTCTTTATCCCACGCGTGCAGAGCTGGCGGACGCCTTGGTGCGCGTGCTGCGGGCGAAAATTTCACTCGACGGCGCGTCGGACCACGGTGTCAGCGAGGCGCTCTACCTTCGTGATCCCGACGAAAATGGGGTCGAACTTTACTGCGATCGCCCGGCCGCGGCGTGGCCGCGCTCCCCGGATGGCAAGCTGGCGATGTTTACCCGTCCGCTCGACCTCGATGTTCTGCTCGCGGAAGCCAGGCCGCGCCGCGATGTTTAGGGCGAACCTCACCGCCCCGCGAGAGCCATGACCATGAACGATCGTGCGGCTGGCGCGGTGATGGGCGCGTTGATCGGCGACGCCCTGGGGGTCGGCCCGCACTGGTATTACGACCTCGAAGAGATGCGACGCGACTACGGCGGCTGGATCACCGGTTACACCGAGCCCAAGCCGCATCGTTACCATGCGGGGCTCAAGGCGGGGCAGCTTTCGCAAGCCGGCATCATCACGACCATGCTGCTGCGCTCCACGGTCGAGAATGGTGGCTACGACGAAGCGGACTTTTGCCGCCGTCTGGATGAGGAACTCTTTCCCAAACTCGATGGCACGCCGATGAGCGGCCCGGGTGGATACACCAGCCAGTCCATCCGCGAAGCCTGGCGCCGGCGGGTGCAGCAAAAGAAATCCTGGAAGGAAACCGGCGGTCACGCCGACACCACGGAAGCCGCCGAGCGCGCGCTGGTCCTGGCGGCGCGTTATGCCGCGACCCCCGCGAAGGTGGCACAGACGGTCAGCTCGAACTGCGTGCTCACGCAGGCCGATGAAGCCATTGTGGCGATGACGACGGCTTATTGCTGCGTGCTGGCGTTGCTCGTGCGCGGGGAGAAACTGGATCCATTCCTTTCCGATAAACTGATGGACCTGGTGAAGGCTGGCGATCTGCCATTTCACGCCGTGACCAGTGACAAGCTTGAGCCGCCGAAGCCGGGCGATCCCGACCCGCCGCGTGCCGGCCGGTTTTCGTCACCGGATGCCCTGCTCACTCCATCCTACATGGCCGAAGCGGCCCTGGATCACGGCATCCAGATTGAGCCGGCCTGGAAGGTTTCGATCGTTTACGGCTTGCCCTGCGCGATTTACCAGCAGCTTCCGGCCGCCTACTATCTGGCCGCGCGCTTTCCCGGCGACTTTGAGTCGGCGGTGCTGCACGCGCTCAACGGCGGCGGGCAGAATCAGGCGCGCTGTATTCTCACTGGCGCCCTCGCCGGCGCGCAGGCGGGTCTTTCACGAATTCCGCCGCGCTTTCTCGACGGGCTCGAACATGGCCCGGAATTGACCGCGCTGGCGCGCCGGCTGGGAGAACAAGCGGAACGGGAGCAATGATGCGGTGGCAATTGCCGCGCTTTCGATGAAGTGGCGCGCCGTCGTTTTCTGCGAGACCGCGTTGATCGCTGGCCCCGACGCCTCTCTGGAAAGCAATCAGACAACCCATCCCTACTTTTTAGACGCCCTCTCAGAAGTGGCTTGCCGGCGGCCGATGGAAATGTCAAAGCAACCGGCCTCCTCTATGAATTTCATAAAAGCAAAGGCCAGAATCATGCGCGTCGCCTTCCCGGTGGCATTTGCGGTCACCGTGCTGGCATCCGTCTCCTTCGCCACCGAGCCAAAAGAGCTGTTGGCGGCCAAACGGCGGTACGAACAAGCCACCCCGCCGGGCAACGAGACGGCCCGCATTGAATACGTCACCGCCATTGCCCGGATCGTCGACAAATATATCGAGGAATACCGGGAGAACGGAGACCGCAGTCATTCCGACGATCTTCAAGCGGCTTATGCCGAGATGAAATTGCATCCAGCTCCCGGCAATTCCGATTCGCACACGCTTTCCGCACTCCGCGTCGGCAAATGGAGTTCACCACGCCACGACTATATCTTCAAGAAAGACGGCACCTGGAGCATGCTTCCCATCGAAGAACTCACCACGCATGGAAAGTGGCGCATTGAGGGGAACCAATATTACGAGGAATACGGAATGCCATCCGCCACCGCCCCGAGATACACCATCATTTTGTTAAGTAGCCGGTACTTTGTCTTCGCGGACAAGGAAGTGGTCTTCTTTGAGTCACGCATGACTGAGAGGGCGTCTAAAAAGTAGGGATGGGTCGCGCGAGGGCGCTTTGGGCCGAATGGCAAGGCGTGAGCGACGAGCATCCCCGTAGCGGGCTGTGAGGAGCGAACAACGCCGCCAGACGGCCCAAAGCACCCTCGCCCTCCGGGTTGTGCGGAATTTTGGCTTGGGCTGCGTTGCTCCTCAGTTACAGACCGCCGAGGAGGAGGAGGGGAAAAGTGGGGGACGGCATCTGGGCGAGCCAGAGGGTATGCTCCTTCGTCGCGCCTTGCCCAAGCCAGAATTGCGCGCAACGCGACCCATCCCTACTTTTTAGACGCCCTCTAAGTAGAGCGTGTTCACGCGCCTCGCACATTTGCCTGAAAACGCCGTGCTGTCCTGGCATCAGCCCTCGCCTCACCGGCTCCGTCGATCATGGCGCGGATGGCGGGAATCCATCGTTGCTAGTGGACACACTCCACGAAGCGCACGCATCCAAAGACGAAGGACTGGACCGATCTGGGAGCGGGGACGAATGGCGGCTTTGGATCGTGATTGTTGATCGGGGATGCTTCGGGTTAAAAAATCCGCGCGCGTCACCATGAATGCACCCAAACCTCCACCGGCGCCACGGCACGCCCGTCCCCAATGACCAGCCTCACGAAGGCTCTAGCCATCGCCAGGCGGGAGCTGAATCTTCTCTACACCGAACCGCCGGCTACGCGAAATGGCCGCACCGACGAGGGCTGGCATTGCCGGGAACACGCCTACCACACCTATTTTCTCCTTCGTTTGCTTGGGAAGGATGCGGCCATTGAGGTCGGCCACTTTGCGATTTGTGCTCCGGGTGCGGGTCTTACTTCTTATGGCACGGACTGCAACCATGCCTGGTGTGTCACGCCCGGGATCGCCCCCATCGATTTAAGCATGGAGCTTTCCTACCGTCCCACGGTGCCTCAGCTCACCGGGCCGATCGCTGGCTCGGGTACTCAAAATGGTCCCTACAGCATTCACTACTTCAAGGACCTCGCGGGTTTCGAATCCTGGCTCGATGGTCCGTTGGCCGAGCCCAGCATCGGATTCCTCGCGATGGATGTGCCGGTTCCGGATGGCGCGACCCTCCTGGACCATCCCGAGCAATTTTTTCTCAAAGGGAGTGAAGACGGACTGCTGCGCCTTTTCGGCCCGGAAATTTTTTGCCGCATCACCATGCACGTCTACAAAGTTGTCCAGGGGCACGTTCCGCCACTCGCCGGAAAGCGGGACGCCCGTTCGGCTTTTGAACACATTCGCAGTCATTACCAGTCGTCACGCCCCAAAATCCATCGAATGCTCGCCAAAAAGGCGGAATGATTCCGCGGGCGGCGCGGAGAGGAGGCGAATGACGAATGATCCCGCGGCCGCGGCCGTTTCCGGCTTCTTCGCACCGCAAACTGTGGGAGCGTGACTCCCGCTCCCGCCGGGCGACAGCCGCAAATCCCGCCACTCCCCCGGATGGATGTTTCTTCATGTTTGATCCTTGGAGCGATGTTAGTCGGCAGTCAATAATGCATCTTTCCTTGTCAGTGGAAATACTGACCATCTAGTCTGCGCCGATGAAATTTTCCGTCCCCTCCGCCTTCGCCCTCGCCCTCCTCCTCGCCGCCTGCGCCACGCCCGAGGAAAAGGAAGCGAAGCTCCAACGCCAGCTCGCGGAGGAAAAAGCGAAACACCAACTCCAACTCGAGGAGGAAGCTCGCATCAATTTCTACGCCTTGAAGGCGCGCGCACATCCGGCCGCCTCCCCGGTCGCGACGACCGGAGCGCCGGCCGGGACGGCGCCGCTCAAACCTTTCACCACCACTGCCCCGGTCAAACCGGTCGCAGCGACGCCGCCGACGCCGGCCCCGAAGCCCCTCGTGCTGGCAAAACCGGTCGCCCCCGTCAAACCGGTCGCCGTGGTGACCCCAACGCCGAAACCCGCGCCTGTCGTTCTGGCAAAGCCGGTCGCTCCCGTCAATCCGGTCGCAGCGGTGAAATCGACGCCGACGCCCAAGGCCGTCGCGTTGACAAAACCGGCCGCCACGGTCAAACCCGTGGCCGCGGCAAAAGCGACGCCGGCACGCCAGGCCATCCCGCCCGCCGAAGCCGTTTCCACGGCCAAACGAACCCCACCCGTGAAGCCGGCAGCCAGGCCGCCACTCATCGCGCGCACCGAAAAGACCGCGCCCCCCGGCGACACCATCTATCTTTGGGATGTCGCCAAGCACCCGGATCCGAGAACGGCCTCCTACACCGCCGCCGAGGTGAGATATGCCCACAAGGTGGGCAAGAAGCCCTCGCAGCTCACCCCGGCCGAGCGCCAATGGGTGCGCGAGCATTCGTAGTTTCTCCGACGGGAGATCAAGCCGATGCCATCCTCTTCCGCGAAGAAACAGCTCGAAGACGAGGGGTTCCTGATTTTTCCCGCCCTTCTCTCGCGCGAAGAAGTCGCTCGTTTCAATGCGCGCATCGAGGAACTCTTTGCGCTCGAAGGCGCCGGCGCCGGGAGTGAATTCAAGACCGAGCCAGGCGCCCGCCGGATTGCCAACGCCGTCGACAAGGGCCGGATCTTTGAGGAAGTGATCGAAAACCCGGTGGTTCTCGCGGCGGTCGAAGTCGTTCTCGGGCCGGATTTCAAACTCAGCAGCCTGAACATTCGCTCGGCCAATCCCCGCAACGGCTGCGCCCAGCCGCTGCACGTGGATGGCGGCGAGTTACCCGATAACATCGGCCCTAGCGTCTGCAATTCGGTCTGGATGCTCGACGATTTCACGGAGTGCAATGGCTCGCTGCGGATCGTTCCCGGGTCGCACCGGTGGGGCCGCGCGCCGGAGCCAGGAGCGCAGCCGCAAGGCGAGGTCCTGGTCACCGGAAAAGCCGGTGACGTCGTCGTGATGAACGCCCACCTCTGGCACGGGGGCAGCGAGAATTTTACGGACCATCAGCGCCGCGCGATGCATATCTATTTCACCCGCGGCGACAAGCCCCAGCAGCAGTTTCAGAAGCGGCTGGTGCGGCCGGAAGTGCAGGCGCGGCTCAGTCCCACGGGACGACGGCTCCTGGCGCTCGACGACCCGCGCAACGACGCCCTCTCGGCGAGCGGCGGCGGCAGGAGCGGGTTTTTGAAATGAGCGGTGGGCCCGGGAAGAATGGGGTGGCCGCCTCCCGTTCTTTCGGTTCGATGAAGACGGGGCCGTGCCGGGCGGGCAGGTCTTCCGCTGGAGCGGCGCCCTCCGCCTTTCGGTGCTTGCCATCTGTGGCCGCTTTGTATACAGCGCGCGGGTGTTCGAGTTCTTCCTTTATTGCGAGGCTGATGGGAAATGCGTCCTCAAGGAGCAAGGCGTGGAAACCACGCGCGAATTTAGCGACATCCTCGAGGCAATGAATTATCTGCACGCGGTGAATGTCGGACGCAGCTCCAAGCTCACGATTTACGGTCCGACGGGGAAGGTGACGTTTGAGGATTTGATTTAGTCGCCCTCTCGGCCTCGCGGGCCCGAATTGGCGACTTCGAATTGACATTTCGGGCGCCGCTCCCTTAACACGATGCGCACGCTGTCGCGGTCCCGGCGCTTTCCCATTGGCGCGCTCGATTCCAGCGGCGCGCCTTCCAAACCAACGCTCCAATCCATGATCATGAAATCTCTCAAATCCATCTCTTACCTTGGCACCGCCGCCGTCCTCACCACCCTCGTTGCCACGCTCGCCTTCGCGGTGGACGAAACCAATCCGATCAAGGACGCCATGCGCTTTGCCCATAAAGCGCCCAAGGGCGAAAAGAAAGTCAGCGAAAAGATCATCGACGGCACCGCGCCCGATGCCGATATCGCGAAAACGCTCGATCTCTACAAGGCCATGGCCGACACCAAGCCGCCGAAGGGCGACCAGGCCGATTTCAAGGATCGGGTCGCCAAGCTGGTCGCCGCCACTCAGGAGGTGATCGACAAGAAGCCCGACGCCGTGGCGCACTACAAGGAAGCCGTGAATTGCAAGGCCTGCCACACCGAACACAAGGCCGACCCGCCCAAGCCGTAAGCCGGGGCGCGCTGTGCCAGTGGCGCGCCTTGTTCTCCCGTTCCATCACCCAAGACCTCCGCGCTGGCTTCACCGGCACGACATCGCGTGGTTCTCCCTCTGCGGAGCCCTGCCTGTGGTCGGCTGCCTCGTGGATCTGCGGCGCTTCTTTCCGCGCCCGCCGCGCCCGCCGCGCGCGTCGTCCTGCGGCCTCGAAGCGAAAGCGAGATTCATTGACTTTGCGCGGTTCGCAACGACTGTCTGGCTGTGCCAAAATTAAAATCTGCGAATCCAAAGAATGAGGCCCTCCTGAATGAGGCGGCGGAACACCACGGCGGCAAGGAGGTTGCCGCGCGGGTGGCCGCCAGGTTGCGCGTGGCCATCGCTGGAAATAAGCGAGCGTCCGACCGGAAGGCCTTGGGGACTTTCTAGGCATCACGCCTCGAAATTCGGATCGGACGTGAAACTCCGTTGAAAATTGCCCGGCGCTTTAGACACCCGCCTAGAGACTGCGAAACGTTTGGCCCGGAATGCGCGAGTCCCGGCAGGGACGAAAGACTGAGAGGAATCGATGGAGGTGTCGTTCCATCGGAACGTGGAAAACCTATTCTGGGGAGGCGCGTGGCGCGATCGGTCCAAACCGCAGGCCGCGTCCTCCGGAGTTGAGCCGCCGAAGCAGTTCGTCTTTGCGCGGATCGCCCGAGAACCGGCGCAGTTCGCGACCGGCGGTGATCCGATCGCAAATCGCCCGCCGCGACGCACGCCCGCGCTCCCATTCTTCCCAAGTCGTCGCCCGTTCGAGCCTCACCGGTTTTTCCGCACTCATGACCCGGCGCCCTCCTTCCCATCCACCTCGGCGAGGAGCGCCCGCAATTCCGCTCCCACGCGGTAATCGGGCGAATCGGCCACCCGCAGCAGTTCCTCCCGGTCGGCCGCGATCAGGTCGTTCGCGACCAGTGCGATCAGGACTCTGGCCACTTCCAACCGGGTCTCATCGCGCGCGGGCACCGTGGCCACCAGCAATCTTTCGGCGATCAGGTCTTCGATTTGAATGAGCTGCAGCTCGCCGATTTTCTGGAAGGCCGTGCGCGCCGTCGTCTCCACGCGCCCGAGCAGGTCCACGAGGACACCCGCCACCTCGCAGCGCCGGACACCCAGCGGCTTGCCGAGGCGCGCCATGATCTCTTCGCGTTCGCGCGGCGTGGGCAGGCGCGGCCCGTCGAAGCACAGGTCCACG
>Ga0302325_10024864_pt1 | contig 12452 bp, 9 predicted proteins | sample Palsa_T0_2_FD_201948 | JGI IMG/M metagenome (GOLD analysis project Ga0302325, IMG submission 201948) | Peat permafrost microbial communities from Stordalen Mire near Abisko, Sweden - Palsa_T0_2 | ecosystem: Environmental > Terrestrial > Soil > Palsa > Peat permafrost | place: Sweden: Abisko...
CGCCAACACAACCACGCCCGTGCCACAGCCAATCTGGCCTGTTGGCACAGCCAACCTGGCTGTGCAGCGCCTCCCCCCAAAAAAACACCTCTACCGCGCCGTGCCACAGCCAATCCGGCCGTGCCAGTCCCCCGAGAAAACTCCCAGAAACGCCCTACCCCGCCGCAGCCTTAGCCGCCCCTGCGGCAGGCTCCCGCACCGTCTCCGCCAAAAACCAAGTCCGCCGCTCGGTCTGATCGATCCAATTCTCGATCAGACTCGCGGTAGCCACATCCTCATGCTCCTCGCAAACTTCATGCGTGGCCCGCAAATACCCAGTAAGCTGCTGGTTATCTGACCGCAGCTCCGCCAGCATATCCAGCGGCGCCACAAACTCCTCGTTGTTATCCTTCAACCGCTGATACTTCGCAACGTCGCTGACCGAATGCAGCGTAGTCTCCCCCAACTTGCGCGCGCGCTCCGCGATGTCGTCGGTCATCGCAAACAGTTGATCGCCATGCTCGTCCAGCAGCAAATGGTAGTCGCGAAAGTGGCGCCCGCTCATATGCCAATGAAAGTTTTTAGTCTTCAAATACAGTGCAAACACATCCGCCAGCAGCGGACGCAACTCGCGAGCAATCTCCGCCGTCCCCTTATGCGAAAGGTCGCTAGGATTATCCCCCGCCGGCTTCTTCCGCCCCTCCACGTGCACCGCCCCTCCATTCTTCACAGTCATAAAGTTTCCTCCTATCCCGCTAAGCGGGAATCTCACATCACGCCGACCCGCGCCAGTCTCGCCCCGGCGAGACCCCCGGGCGGCAGCGGCAACATCTTACTACCACACCCGAACATCCGACGCCCCCCAACCCCGCGAGCTGTGGATTTCCCCCGCTGGCACCCCGTCCAACAAAGTCCCGCCTCAGCCTCCGCCGGATCGATCATGACGTGTCCGTAGCGCCGGCACTCCTGCCGAAAAATGTTTCGCTTTCGCACTTGGCGGGCCTTCAGGACGGCTCCAGCCGTCCCACCAACAAAACCTGTGCCCCCTGACCTTCGATTCACGAGTCTGACCCACCGGTTAACCCGCCGTTGTGGCACATCCAATCTGTGTCAGGTATCACGACACACTTACACTTTGGTCTCCGCCCAATAAAAACTCACGCCGGCGGCTGCCCCACGACCTGACCATTCACGCGACGCGCGAATCGCCTAGGGCACTACTGGGAGGCTGATGAAGCTGGCTTGGCCGGGCGCATGCCAAATCTGCTGGGTCGCCTTCTGGTAGTCCCCGGGCTTGGCGTCGAAAATGTTGGGCACGAATTTTTGCGGGTTGCGGTCGTACAGGGGGAAAAGGGTCGACTGCACTTGCACCATGATGCGATGGCCCGGCTGAAAAACGTGGTTCACCGTGGGCAGGCCGAAGCGGTATAGCAAAGGCTGGTTCGGCGCGATCGCTTCCGGATGCTCGAAGCTGGTGCGGTAGCGGCCGCGAAAAATGTCCAGCGAGATGGCCAGCTCGTACCCGCCCATCGCGGGTTGCGAGGGCACCGTGCCGGGATAGACGTCGATCAGCTTCACTACCCAGTCGCTGTCGCTGCCGCTGGTCGCCGCGTAGAGGTTCACTTCCGGCGCTCCGCTCAGGCGCAGCGGCGCGGTGAGCGGCTCGCTCACGTAGGTGAGCACGTCCGGACGGCCGTCGACGAATCGCTGATCGTCCACTAGCCAATGTCGCCAGCCGTCGCTGTCGCTCTCCACCACCGGGCGCTTGCGATACGGGATCGGCTTCGACGGATCGGAAACGTATTCGTCGTACTTAGCGGCAGCATCGCCAGCGCCGGCCGCCGCGGCTGGTTTTTCGAATGACAAGCCGCCATTCGCTGCCAGATAAAGTGGACGCGGCTTATTGGCGCAGCCCTGATCGCAACTCAGCGGCCAGGACGGGAATCGGTCCCAATGATTTTCGCCGGTGTTGTAAATGAATACCGGCGGCGTATCGGCCTTGGGAGCATTTTCTTGCAAGTACTGGTTGAAAAACGGCAGCAGCACATCGCGGCGGAACTGCAGCGTGGTGTCGCCGTCCCACATCAGCGGACCGAGCGAAAATCCTTCGTAGTTCACCTGACTATGCCGCCACGGCCCCATCACCAGAAAATTCTTGTCGTTCTGGGTGTCTGTCGGTTCCACCGCTTGGTAACTGTGGATCGCGCCCCACATGTCTTCCTGGTCCCACAGCCCTTGCAGCCACATCACCGGAACTTTCAGTGGCAGCGAACCCATGATTTTATCCAGCGCCAGCCCTTGCCAGAAAGCGTCGTACGCCGGATGCTCTTCCACTTTCAGCCAGAACGGAAGTTGCCCGGCGCCGTAGTAGCGCGCGAAATCGCCGGCCGAGCCTCGCGTGAGAAAATTGGTGTAGTCGTCATAATTTTCTCGCGCGAACGTCACGCCCTTTCCGCGCGCCGCCGTCTGCCCGGCGAAGTAGTCGATATTATTTTGGCGAAACGCGCCGTAGTGAAACCAGTCGTCGCCCATCCAGCCGTCCACCATCGGACTTTCGGGCGCGGCCACTTTCAGCGCCGGATGCGGATGGATCAGCGCCATCACCGCCGTAAATCCTTCGTACGAGGAGCCGAGCATGCCCACCCGCCCATTGGACTGCGCCACATTTTTTACCAGCCAGTCGATCGTGTCGTACGCGTCGGTGGTGTCGTCCACGCCGCTGTGATTCAGCGGACCGATCGGAGGAGGCGTCATCAGGTAGTCGCCTTCCGAACCGTATTTCCCGCGCACATCCTGAAAAACGCGGATGTAACCGGCCTTCACAAATACGTCGTCGCCCTGCGGCAGTATGTCCAGCATGTACGGCGAATCGTTGCGCGCGGTGCGCGTCGCGGCGTCATACGGCGTGCGCGTCAGCAGAATCGGGGCGTGCGTCGCGCCCTTGGGAATCACAATCACCGTGTACAGCAGCACGCCATCGCGCATCGGAACCATCTCGACGCGTTTGATGTAGTTGTAGTCCGCCTTCGGCGCGTTGAACTCTTCCGGAACGTCGGAATCCTTGAGCTGGCTCTGCGCCAGCGCCGGCAAGCTCGACAAAATAAAAGCGAGAGCAACCACAGAACGGCAAAAGAAATTCATAGGAGCCTTTGCTCCTCCGAGCCGAAAACTTCGCCGCTCGGATCGGTAATGGATTTTGCTGGCTGCGAATGTCAGCAACATTTATATCATTAGAGAAGCTCGCAAAACGGCCATGAATTCGATTTCCAATTTTCGCGCCCGCCAACTCTCCGCCGGGAAATTCCTCGCGACCCCCTTGGCTAATGGCCCGAGTATTTCAATACGTAAATAAGTTCATATCGAGATTGACTTGCCTTCCCCGCTTCATTACAGTGCACAAGGCTCGCCCCGCGATCCTCGCGAGGCCCGAAGGGAACACCGAAATGCGCACACGCACTCCTATCCTTTATATGGCCGCACTGCTCTCCTTGCTCTCCGCTCTCGCCGGCCTCGGTGGCGCATCTTTACGGCCAGAACCTGGTCGCTGCGGAGTCACTCACCGCCGCTTCCGGCGCATGGGCCTGGTCGCCCGCCACACTGAAGCCCACCGCCGATAAGGAATTGGCGATGGGGCTCAATCGCTTTGTGATTCACACCTCGGTGTATCAACCGCTGATCGGCAAGACTCCGGGAATCGGACTCGGTCCATTTGGGCAATGGTTCACGCGAAACGAAACGTGGGCCGAACCGGCCAAAGCCTGGATCACGTATCTGGCGCGCAATTCGTACATGCTGCAGCAGCGCCGCTTCGCCGCGGACATCGCGTATTTTTATCGCGAAGATTCCAATCTCACCGCGGTGTTCACCCACAAGTCACCCGATGTTCCGGCCGGCTATAACTTCGACTACATCAACGCGGATGCATTGGTTCACCTTCTTACTATTGAGGACGGCCGGCTCGCTACACCTAGCGGCATGAGATATCGCGTGTTGGCGCTGGATCCGCGCAGCCAACAGATGTCTCTGCCGGTGTTGCGCAAGATTCGCGATTTAGTGAAGTCCGGCGCGGTGGTCGCCGGGCCGAAGCCCGCCGGCACTCCCAGTTTGAGCGATGACGAAAATGAGTTTCACAAAATTGCCGATGAGCTGTGGGGCGCAGGCTCGGGCGCGGGTGAGCATAAATATGACCAGGGCAAAGTTTACGGAGACGAAAAGCTGAGCGATGTGCTGGCGGCGATTCATGTGCCCGCCGATTTCGATTACGCCAAGCCGCAGGACGGAAGCGAACTTCTGCACGTTCATCGCAAGCTGGCGGATGGCGATCTCTACTTTGTGGACCATCGCAGCGACCACTACGAAGATTTGGACGCGAGCTTTCGCATCGACGGGAAGGAAGCAGGCCTCTCGCATGCGGACAGCGGCAAAATCGAGCCGGCTTCGTATCACATCGCGAACGGGCGCACCACCGTTCCGCTGCAGCTCGAGCCGTGGGGCACGGTCTTTGTTGTTTTTCGCCGGCCGGCGCCGGCCCCGGCGCGAACTCTTCCCAGAATCGTCGAGACTTCCGTCGCCAGTGTCGATGGTCCGTGGGATATAAGTTTTCAGGCGGATCGCGGGGCGCCTGCCAAAATCACACTCGGCAAGCTTAGTTCGTGGAGCGAAAACGCAGACGCGGGCGTGAAATATTTTTCCGGCGCGGGGACTTATACGAAAACTGTGCAGGCTCCGGACGGTTGGTTCAAACCTGGCACTCGACTCTGGCTGGATCTCGGGGACGTGCAAAACCTTGCGGAAGTCTCGATCAACGGAAAAGCCGCGGGCATCGCGTGGAAAAAACCGTTCCGGGTCGACGCTACCGCAGCGATGAAGCCCGGTAAAAACATTCTTGAAATTAAAGTGACTGATCTTTGGGTGAATCGAATGATTGGGGACCGGCAGCCGAACGCGCCGAAGCAATACACGTTCACTTCTCCCGTTTTTTACAAAGCGGATTCGCCGCTACTGCCTTCGGGACTGCTCGGGCGGTGCAGATTATTCAGGCTGCTGCGGAGGAGAGCGCGAAGTAGGCCGTGGTTCGCTTCCGAGCGTGACTCAAAGGGATCGCGCGGCGGCGTGCGGGGTTGGAATCTTGACCTCGGAGAGATTGACGCCCACCCTTCGCAGAGCCCGCGAAGAGTGGGGCACCCGCCGCGGCGGGCCCCAGGCCCGGAAGACATAAAGGCGTCAAACCGTAGAGCCGGAAACCGCACTGCCAGGAGTGGCTGTGCTTAGGCGCCGAATCTTACTGCGGCGCGGGCTTTCGCTTTGGCGGCTTCCTCTTCGCGATTCTTCGGCGGTGCGTTGCTTTCCAGCGAACGGAGCAGGCGCGCGGAGATGCCAGCGATTTCTTCGACGGCTGCCTGGAACGATTCTTCGTTGGCCTTCGACGGTTTGTTGAAACCGGTGATTTTTCTGACGAACTGCAGCGAAGCGGCACGAACCTCTTCGGGCGTGACTGGCGGATCGAAATTGAAGAGGGTTCTGATGTTTCTGCACATGGCAGGATCACCTCAGCGTAAATCATATTGATTTTGCGCGTCTTGATGTGGAAAAACAGCGCTAAAATTGAGGTAGTTCCGGGCGATCGAAGGCGCCTCCCGACGGGAGCTAATTGAGCATGAAAGAAACTGCGACGCAGTCCGAGTATGTGGATTACTGTATCGAGCCGTCGCGCTACCGGCATTGGAAACTTTCCTTTGACGGACCGATCGCAACGCTGTGCATGGATACGCAAGAAGAAGGCGGAATTCGTCCGGGCTATAAGCTCAAATTGAATTCCTACGATTTGGGAGTGGATATCGAGCTGCATGATGCGTTGCAGCGGATCCGCTTCGAGCATCCGGAGATCCGCTGCTCGGTGGTTACCAGCGGCAAGAACCGAGTGTTCTGTTCGGGGGCAAACATTTATATGTTGGGGCTCTCGAGCCATGCGTGGAAGGTGAACTTCTGCAAATTCACGAATGAGACGCGGAACGGGATTGAGGATGCGAGCGCGCATTCGGGACTGAAATTTGTCGCGGCCTGCAATGGTTCCACCGCGGGCGGCGGCTACGAGCTGGCGCTGGCTTGCGACGAGATTGTGCTGGTGGACGATAGTTCGTCGACGGTTAGCTTGCCGGAGTTGCCATTGCTGGGGGTGCTGCCGGGGACGGGCGGGCTGACGCGGCTGACGGACAAGCGCAAGGTACGGCGTGATATTGCCGATGTTTTCTGTACGACTGCGGAGGGTGTGCAGGGGCCGCGTGCCAAGCAGTGGGGGCTGGTGGATGCGGCGGTGAAGCCGAAGGATTTTCAGGAATATGTGAAGCAGCGCGCGATCGCGCTGGCCGCGGCGAGCGATCGTCCGGCTGTAGCGCAAGGCGTGGAGTTGACGCCGTTGTCGCGGACAATAAATGAGCAGGGGTATGAATACGAGTATGTTCGCGTGGAGCTAGACCGGGCGGGGCGAACGGCTACCCTGACGGTGCGGGCGCCGCATGCGGGAGCGCCGAAGACGATCGGCGAAATCATGAGTGCAGGAGCGCGGTGGTGGCCGCTGCAAATGGCGCGCGAGCTGGATGACGCGATTCTGTCGCTGCGCACGAACGAATACGATCTTGGGCTGTGGATTTTGAAGACCGAAGGCGATGCGAAGAGTGTGGAAGAAGTGGATGCTGTGTTAGCCGGGCAGAGTGGCCATTGGTTTGTGCGGGAAGTGGTGGGGATGATGCGGCGGACGCTGGCGCGGCTGGAAGTTTCGGCGCGTTCGATCTATGCGATGGTCGAGCCGGGATCTTGTTTTGTGGGGAGCTTGCTGGAACTGGCGTTTGCGGCGGATCGGGTGTACATGCTGGACGATCCGAAGGCTTTTGTGCAGTTATCGGAAATGAATTTCGGAGCGGTGCCGATGGCGAACGGATTATTCCGATTGGCGGCGCGATTCTATGAAAATAAGGAGCAGATCGCGAAGTTGCGCGGAGCGATCGGCAAGACGCTTTCGGCGCAAGAGGCGCTGCAATTGGGGCTGATCACGTTCGCGCCGGATGAGCTGGATTGGACGGACGAGGTGCGGGTAGCGATTGAAGGGCGCGTGGCGCTTTCTCCGGATGCGTTGACGGGGCTGGAGGCGAACCTGCGATTTGGAAATCACGAAACGATGCAGACGAGAATTTTTGGGCGGCTATCGGCGTGGCAGAACTGGATCTTCATACGGCCGAATGCGGTGGGGCAAAGCGGCGCGCTAAAAGTGTATGGGAGCGGGCAGCGGGCCAAATTCGATTGGGAGCGGGTCTAACATGGCAGAAGCGATGGATAGCGCGCAGCAGTCGATTGACTATTCGCAGCGGATACCGAACAACGTGGAGCTCTCGACCGATAAGGCGCTGCAGCGTGCGCTGGAAATGTGGCAGCCGGCGTTCCTGGATTGGTGGAAGGATACCGGGCCGATCGACACGGCGAAGCTGGAAGTTTATTTGCGTACGGCGGTAAGTGTGGATAAAGGCGGCTGGGCCAATTTCGGTTACGTGCGGATGCCAGAATACCGGTGGGGAATTTTTCTTACGCCGCGGGACGAGCGACGGAACATTCACTTCGGGGATCACAAAGGCGAGCCGGTGTGGGAGGAAGTTCCGGGGGAATATCGATCGACGCTGCGGCGGATTATCGTCACGCAAGGGGATACCGAGCCGGCGTCGGTGGAGCAGCAAAGGCTGCTGGGGATGACGTGCCCTTCGCTGTATGACTTGAGAAATCTCTTCCAGGTGAATGTGGAGGAAGGTCGGCACCTGTGGGCGATGGTTTATTTGCTGCACCGGTATTTTGGGCGGGACGGCCGGGAGGAAGCGAAGGCTTTGCTGGAGCGGCGTTCGGGAGACGCCAACAATCCGCGGATCCTGACAGCGTTTAATGAGGAGACCGGGCACTGGCTAGCGTTCTACATGTTCGCTTTCTTTACGGATCGCGACGGCAAGTTTCAACTTTCGGCGCTGGCAGAGTCGAATTTTGATCCACTGGCGCGCACTTGCAAATTCATGCTGACCGAAGAAGCGCACCACATGTTCGTGGGAGAGTCCGGCGTGGCGCGGGTGCTGCAGCGCACTTGCGAGGTGATGCGGGACGGGAAGATCAGCGATCCGGCACAAGTGCGGGCGCAGGGCGCGATCGATCTGGAGACGATTCAGCGATTCGTGAATTTTCATTACAGCGTGACGCTGGATCTTTTCGGCGCGGAAATTTCCTCGAATGCGGCGAATTTTTACACCGGCGGCTTGAAGGGGCGGTATGAGGAAACCAAGCTGAGCGACGATCACGCGCTCAGCAACGACCGGTACGCGGTGGAAGACATCGAGAACGGGCAGATCGTGGCGAAATCGCTGCCGGCGCTGACGGTGCTGAACGCGCGGCTGCGGGACGATTACACGCGGGAGATCCTGGCGGGGATGGCACGCTGGAATCAGATACCGGAAAGTTTCGGAATTCCATTTCGAGTGAAGCTGTCGCATCCGGGTTTCCATCGGAAGATCGGTAATTTCGCCAACCAGCATATCAGTCCGGATGGGCAGGTGATTTCGGCGGCGGCGTGGGAAGCGGAAGCCAAGAGGTGGTTGCCGTCGGACGAGGACCATGCTTTTGTGGCTTCGTTGATGGGGCGGGTGATCGAGCCGGGGAAATTTGCCAACTGGATCGCACCACCGGCGCGCGGGGTGAACGGAATGCCAGTGGAATTCGAATACGTGCGATTCGCTTGAGCGAGCCGATGGACGACAACACCCAACTGCTGATGGATCGACTGCGCGGGGTATCGGCGGAGGCAAGGAAACTGTTTTGCCTGGTGGTGCGCCAGGCGTATCACGGGCCGATGCGTCCGAAGCCTGCTGGGGTAGCTACGCCGGTGGAAATTCTGGAGGCGTGCGGGCTGGATGTGGGCGAGTTTTATGCGCTGCTGGAATTGCTGAAGGAGCGCGGGTTGATTGAGGTTAGCGGCAACTATCCGTTTGAGGAGATCCGGTTGACGGCGGAGTCTTCGGCGGCGGAGGCGCTGGCCGAGCGCTGCACGAAAATGGGCGTACCGGTGGAAGAAGTTTTTGTGGGGCTGGAAACGAACTCGCTGCTGAAGTGACCCATTCCCGTTCGCATTTGCCAAGAAGGACCTGCCCCCCGCAATGTGCCCACCGCTATTCGAAGAATACGGACTGTGCGGACATATTTTCGGGATCGCGGAAGTTGCTCAGTCCGACGCCCACCAAGCGAAAGCGCTGTTTCGCGCCGAGGTCGACTTTTTCCCGCAACGATAAGGCGATGCTGGTCAGCTCGTCGCAAGAGGACGGAGGACAGGGCGGGGTAAAGCTGCGGGTGAGGATGTTGAACTCGGCGGTCTTGAGTTTAAGGACCACGGTACGTGGGATACGCGATTCCTTGCGGGAGGCGGCCCAGGTTTTTTCGGCGAGGCGGCGAATCATCGGTTCGGTTTCGATCAACGGGAGATCGTGTTCGAAGGTGTCTTCCGCGGAGATGGATTTGGTGGGGCGGTCCGGAACCACTTTGCTATCGTCGATGCCGCGAGCGAGCTGATACAGGCGCAGGCCATGGCGGCCGAAGCGGGCCTCGAGTATGGATGGGTTGAAGCGCCGCAAGTCTCCCACGGTACGGATGGAAAGCTTTTCCAGGTTTCCCTGGGTCACTTTGCCAACACCGGGCAAACGTTCGACGGGGAGCGGAGCTAGAAATTGATCCACATCGCCGGGCTGGATCACAAAGAGACCATCGGGTTTGCGCCAGTCGGAGGCGATCTTGGCCAGGAATTTATTGGGGGCTACGCCGGCGGACGCGGTTAGCTGCAATTCCTGGCGGATTTGTTCGCGAATCGCGCGGGCAACGCGGGTGGCGGTGAGCATGCCCATTTTGTTTTCGGTGACGTCGAGGTAGGCCTCGTCCAGGGACAGCGGCTCGATCAGGTCGGTGTGGCGCTTGAATATCTCGCGCACCAGGCGGGAGACGGCGCGATAGCGCGCAAAATCCGGAGGGACGAAAACCGCGTTGGGACACAAGCGTGCAGCGCTGATCGCGGGCATGGCGGAGCGTACGCCGAAACGGCGGACTTCATACGAAGCGGCGCAGACGACGGAACGCTTTCCGGGCCAGGCGACAATGACGGGCTTGCCGCGCAGCTGAGGATTATCGCGCTGCTCGACGGAGGCGTAGAACGCGTCCATGTCGATGTGAACTATTTTGCGGAAGGTCAGCTTTTCGTTGTCCATGTGCGATGCCGGGCCGGATATGGGGTGCGAAAACTCACAATGAATTATGAAGATCCTTTTTTCAACTGCTTCCATGCCTGGACCAGTTCCTGAATGGCGCGGGCGTTGGGAAAGTAACCCATGTCGCAGCGGCAGCGATAATGAGCGGCGTGGTAGAAGTCCTGCAGGGCGGTGACGCTGATGCGGGAGAGGCGAAGGTTAAGCTCGGCGAGTTCGGAGCGGGTAAGGACGTTGGTGGGCGGAGGTTGAGGCCGAGGAGGCATGGCGGGGACAAGATAGCATGTTCACCTTTTGTTCGCCTATAGGAAATGAGAGGCGAAGTTCTGAAAAGCGGCGGGCGAGAATCCTTTCAACACCTAACTCAACACCTACCCCGAAGTCAAAACACCCACCCTTCCCAAAACCGGGGAAGAAATGGGGCAACCCACAAGCATGGAAGCATGAATCAAAACCGGCCCGGACGATGTTTGTGCCATGATTTATACGCCCACCTTTCCCAAACCCCGGGAAGAGTGGGCCCCCGGAAAAGATAAGAGCGTAAAACCGTAGGAACGTGAGGCAGGCCACATGGACAGGGCGATCGCGAAATCGATGGCAGACAGAGGACCGTCGCGGGACGGCGCGCGGCCGAAAGCTTGGCTCGCTTGGAGCAGCGGAAAGGATAGTGCTTGGGCGCTGCACACGGTGCGGCAGGATGGTGAATTCGACGTGGTGGCGTTGCTGACTACGGTGAATCGCACGCACGAGCGGGTGGCTATGCATGCGGTGCGGGAGAGCTTGCTGGAAATTCAGGCTGCGGCGGCTGGGTTGCCGCTGGTGAAGGCGCCGATCCCGTCGCCGTGCTCGAATGAAATTTATGAACTGGCGATGAGCGAGGCAATGAGCCGTGCTCAAGCGGAGGGAGTGGGGCACGTGATTTTCGGCGATCTGTTTCTCGAGGACGTGCGGGCCTACCGGGAGAGGCAACTTGCTCGCTGTGGGATGGATCCTTTGTTTCCGCTGTGGGGGAGGGATACGCGGAGGCTCGCTGAGGAGATGGTTGCCGGGGGGCTGGTGGCGTTTTTGACTTGCGTTGATCCGCGGCAGATGGATCGGGCGTTTGCTGGGCGTCGCTTTGACGCGGGGCTGCTTGCGGAGCTTCCTGGGCATGTGGATCCTTGCGGTGAGAATGGGGAGTTTCATACTTTCGCTTGCGCGGGGCCGATGTTTTCTGGGGAGATTGCGGTGACGGGGGGCGCGATTGTGGAGCGGGATGGGTTTGTTTTTGCGGATCTGCTGCCGGGATGAGGGCGGTCTTGCTTGGGCGATTTACGGCTGGCCGGGACTATATTTGGGGCGGGCGGGGCGATTGTTAAGGATGGGAGAGGCGGGGAGAGGCCACACACAGCCAGATTGGCTGTGCCACGGTGGGGTGCGGGGATTGTAAGCGGATTTGTGGTGCGACATGGCTGACGGTTAGGGCCCCGTGGCCAGGAGTGGCTACGGTGCGGTGGTTGTGCGCGGATTTGGGGAGCGATTTGGCTGGCGGTTTGCGGCCGCGCCGCCAGGAGTGGCTGCGGCACAACGGCGGCCCGACATCGGCCACAACATCTGTGCAAGCAAAAAATTGGGGCCGAAACCTTGGTCCGGGTTCGGCCCCTTTTGCTTTTGCACCTTTTTTTTGGTTGGCCTAGTTGCGACTGAAGTCGAATAGCTCGAATAGGTCGCTGATTGCTGGGCCGTTGATTGGTACGTAGGGATTGAACCATTCGGAGTGCGGGTTGGGAAAATTGTCCCGGCTGCGGTTAGTTACTGGGGGCAAGTTCCAGTTCCTTTCGATGAACTTCAGGACGGAGACGTGATCGGAGTAATCGTGGGTGATGCGTCCGCCGCGCGAGTACGGGGATACTACGATCATGGGGATGCGGGTGCCGTCGCCGAAGAAGTCCAGCGGCTGAACGTAGCCGGAATCGTAATAGCCGCCGCCCTCATCCTCGGTGATCATGATCGCGGTGTCTTTCCACACGGAAGGATTGGCCTGAACGGCATCGATGATCTTCTGCACGAAGCCTTCGAAAAGATCGAGCTTGGAAGACGACGGATGGCCGTCGACCAGGCCGCTGGGCTTGACGAAGGAAACGGCGGGCAGCGTCCCGTTCTGGATATCGGAGTAGAGATTGGCCGTATCCTGAATGTGGGCGGTGCGGATCGCTGCGTTGG
>Ga0302325_10024865_pt1 | contig 12452 bp, 11 predicted proteins | sample Palsa_T0_2_FD_201948 | JGI IMG/M metagenome (GOLD analysis project Ga0302325, IMG submission 201948) | Peat permafrost microbial communities from Stordalen Mire near Abisko, Sweden - Palsa_T0_2 | ecosystem: Environmental > Terrestrial > Soil > Palsa > Peat permafrost | place: Sweden: Abisko...
ATCAAAGCGACGCCTGCAAACAGAAGCGTCGAGTTCCCCTGAGGCGCGAGAATGTAGCTCTTCACCGTTCCGATCACCAGCGCGAGGCCGACACCGACTGGAAACGCAACCGCCATACCGGCGGCGTCGATGCCCACCACCAGGAGAATATTCGAAATGTTGAATAGAACACCGCTGAGAATCGCAGCCCAGATGGCGCTGTCCTGCGCGCCGCGAAGATTCTCGAGAAACGGCATTCCGGAGACGCCGCCACTGCCAAGCGTAAACGCGAACAGTACCGAGAAGGCGAACACGCCGATCGCGTAATCCCAATAGAAGAGCTCAAACGGCCAGCGATCCTTGCCGGCCAGTTTCTGTGTGTTAGCCCAGGAACCCCAACCCAGCATCGTGACGATGCAAAACCATACGGCAACACCGAGATCGTGAACGATGAACAATCCGAGCCATCCCCTTTTTGGTTACGAACCGGTAGTATATCAGCGCGACATTGGGAACGTTTGCGGTGGCGCGGGTCTTGCGTGTATCGCGCCCACAGCCTTATGAATGCCCTTTTGTGTTAATAGCGATAAGCACTATTCTTTAGAGCAAAATTGTGATAACGTGTTCTAGAAATGTCAACCGCACTCGATAAGATCTCGCGACGAAACGGCAGACAGCGTGGCATTTGATCAGATCGCGGTCCCCGTATATCAGCCATTTTTGCACGGCCGGGAAAAGGAGTACGTCAACAGGTGTCTGGATTCGCTGTGGATTTCGAAGGGCGAATTCACTACGCTTTTTGAAGAGAAATTCGCGGAATATGTGGGGTGCGCACATGCCACCACGGTGTGCAATGGGACGGCGGCTCTGCATCTGGCTCTTCTGGCGCTGGGTATCGGCCCTGGGGATGAAGTTATCGTTCCCACGCTAACCTATATTGCTTCGGTCAACATGATCGCGCTAGCCGGGGCCACGCCTGTATTGGTAGATTCGCTACCCTCCACATGGCAGTTGGATCCCGAGGAAGTTCGCCGCAAGATTACTAACCGCACCAAAGCCGTGATGGCCGTACACCTGTACGGGTTGCCGTGCGAAATGGAGCAGCTCACAAAAATCTGCCGTGAGCACGGCCTCTTCTTGATTGAGGATTGCGCCGAGGCCTTTGGTTCTTCGTATGCCGGCCGGCCGGTGGGTACGTTCGGCGATATCGCAGCTTTCAGTTTTTTTGGCAACAAGACGATTACAACGGGCGAAGGTGGGATGGTGGTATCGAACGACGGGACCCTGCTTGACCGAGCCAGGCATTTGAAAGGTCAGGGTGTGTCGGCCGTCCGGGAGTATTGGCACGATGTCCTGGGATTTAATTACAGGATGAACAACATTTGCGCGGCAATTGGATTGGCTCAGTTGGAAATGGTTGACACAATATTGGAAAAGAAGCGGTGCGTTGCGGAATGGTACCGGGACAAGTTGCACAATGAGCCGCTGGAGTTACAAGCTGAAGTAAAAGGAACCAGGCATTCTTTCTGGATGTGCTCAGCGCTGGCCGCCGACGAGTTTACGCGTGACGGCTTACGTGCTCACCTGCGCCGGCGGGGAGTTGAAACCAGACCCACGTTTCATCCTGCTCACACCATGCCAGTTTTCCACAGCACCGAACGCTTCCCCGTGGCGGAGGGGATTGGCCGCCGAGGACTTAGTCTGCCAAGCTACCCGGCTCTTAGCGAGGACCTGGTGGATCACGTGTGCGCCTCGATCGGGGAATTCTATGATTCAAATCGTATGTCTTCCGCGGCGACTGCCTGCAGAATCATTTCCAGGTAACCTTCCCGGCATGTTGGGTGTTCTTTACAGTTGGTCAGCGAGCCGCAGGAGATTCGAGCTATCCTGCGCTTGCTATGCGTGAGTATTTCACGGGCATTTGGGCAGCTCGCTACTTCTGGATGCATCTGGCAGCGGCGGACCTGCGCGCACGCTGGCGCAGATCCTTTTTCGGTCTGCTCTGGTGCATCCTCCAGCCCGTGGGCCTGACGCTGATTCTGGCATTCGTACTTAGCCGGCTCTTCCACACCGACATTCGATTTTACGCTCCCTATATCATCTCTGGGAGTCTGGTGTGGGAGTTCATCATGGCGATCTCTGTCGGAGGGTCGCTGTCGTTTGTGCAAGCCGACGCGTACATTAAGTATTTTCGCCATCCCCTGGCCATCTACTCTTTGCGGACGGTCATCGCGAACCTGGCCGTTCTCGGCATAGCCAGCACTTCGATGTACGTTTGGGCGGCGATCGTGCGGCCGGAAATGGTCGGCATAACATGGATTAGCGCACTGTCCGTTTATCCTCTGGTAGCATTAGTGGCTTGGCCGATGTCGACACTGCTGGCCTACGCCGGCAGCCGCTTTCGCGATTTGCCGAATGTGCTGGTGCTGGTGATGCAGGCATTCTGGTTCATATCTCCGGTGTACTTCGAAGTCGGTATGTTCCGGCGCGGCGGCCTCAATAAGCTGGTTGATTACAACCCTCTGTATCACTTGCTTCAGATCGTGCGCGCTCCTTTGCTGGAAGGGAAATGGCCATCCGCCACCGATTACGCGTTCTGTTTCGGCACAGCGCTGTTCTTCATCTGTTGTGCGTGGCTGGTGGGGCGAAAGGTGGAAAGAAAAATCATCTTCTACTTATGAGCGCCAGCAGTCACATCCGTCTTGCCAATGTGAACCTTCATTACCCCGTGGTTGCCTATACTCATCGTTCCCTGGCGGGGATGCTCGCGCAACTCGCCAGAGGACAACGACAGATTCCAGCTTTGAAGAGCATCCACGCGCTGAAGAACGTCAGCACGGAAATCCGCAAGGGTGAAAGGGTGGCGTTGCTGGGACACAACGGCGCCGGGAAGAGCACCTTCCTCAAGACAGTGGCGGGTTTGTATCCGATCTCGAGCGGGCGGGTGGATGTGAACGGCAGCGTCCGCTCGCTGTTTGATATCAGCCTGGGCTTTGAACCCGACGCGACCGGAAGAGCCAATATTCTTTACCGTGGTCTGCTGTTGGGTTTGGCGCCTGGCTTTGTTCGCGCCAGGGAATCCGAAATTGTCGACTTTGCGGATTTGGGCGAATTCATCGATTACCCTCTGGCGACGTATTCAGCCGGAATGCAGGTGCGCCTGGCGTTTGCAATCTCCACGTTTGTGGGGGGGGATATTCTGTTGCTGGATGAAGTGATTGGGGCTGGCGACGCCAGTTTCATGGCCAAAGCGAGGGCAAGAATCACGAAGCTGATCGACCAGTCGGAGATTCTGGTGCTTGCCTCGCACGACCTCCATACGGTTTCTTCGCTATGCGATCGAGGCTTGGTTTTCCACCATGGTGGCCTGGCTTTTGATGGACCGATAGCTGAGGCTATTGGTGCGTATCGAAGCATGAACGGACTGCCCAATGGCTGATTCATTCCCCCGCGTGATGTGGTTGTTGAACCACGCGGCTGCACGCAAGTTTGAAATCGCGATGCTGAAGAAACTTGGGTTCAGCGAGATTTTCCTTCCCAAGTCATTCCCGCAGGAAATAAGTTTTCGGAGCGCGAGCGTGGACTATTCGGAGGACGCCAATTTAACCATTCCGGCGGAAGATCTGGCGATTTTGAATGCGGCGGATTGGTATCGCGAACCGGGCCGCGATACTTGGGAGGTGGCTAACAAGCACTTCGACGTGCTCTTTTTCATCCTGTCCGATCTGCTGTTCATCCGTAGCGTGGCGAAACACTTTCGAGGTGCGGCGATCCTTCGGGGTTATGGCTTGCTTAGAGGCGCGTCCTACACCGAATTTTTAAAGTGCAGCGGCCCGCCGACTCTCGAGAGCCTAGGCCGGCGGTTTTGGTTTGGCGCCGCCTATCCTCACCTAGCCGAGATTGAATCACCGTGGTTCCGGCAACGAGAGGTCTACTTACCCGCGGGTCTGGACGATTGCGCGGCGCAGGCTGAGTGGAGCGGAGAAAACCCCACCGTGTTCATCGTGTGCCCGGATGTTTCGGGGAATGACGTCTACGGGGATCTCTATCGGGAATACAAAGAACAACTCAAAGGTTTTCGATACGTGGTGGGTGGCGCTCAGTCGCTAGCGTCGAGCGATCCCAATCTTCTCGGATGGGTGTCCGAAGAAAGGCATCGGAGAAACATGCGCGAGTTTCGTGTGATGTTTTACAACAATACCGAGCCAAATCACGTCCACTATCATCCCTTCGAGGCCATCCGAGCAGGTATGCCTCTGGTATTTCTGGGCGGCGGCATGCTCGACCGGTTGGGGGGCGCTGGCCTGCCGGGGCGCTGTAAAAGCGTCAAGGAAGCACGGGCCAAGTTGGGTCAAATCCTCGCAGGCGATGGCAAACTGACGGATGACATCCGGGCAAGCCAGATTCAGTTGCTGGACACTCTGGATCCGCGCAAACATGAGCCAGTATGGCGGCGCGGGGTCGCACGGATACTTTCGGAGCTCAAGGCATCGCGAGTTCGTCCCGTCCGGTCTTCCCGAAACCCTCGCATAGCGGTCGTGGTTCCGCGGGCCTATCGGGGAGGCACACTAAGAAGTGCAAAGTTACTAGCTCAGGCGCTGTGGACGGGCAGCAGACAATCGGGCGAAGATGCCGACGTAGTATTCGTGTATCCGCAAGCGGCAACACAAGCGTTACGGGACGACGAGCGGCGGGACAAGTGGGACGCCGGCTTGCCTTCGACCATTGCGCGGCGCACTCTCGAATGGCGGGAACTGGATTCAGCCGCTGCCCTCCGAGCGATGCGATATGCCGGGCATTCGGACTGGGTGCCGTCTTCCGCGCACTACCTGACGCCGGACGACGGAGTGAAGCAGTTGCACGATTGCGATCTATGGATCTTCGTCAGCGACCGGCTAAGCGCGCCTGTGCTGCCGATTCGCCCGTATGCGCTGGCAGTCTACGACTACTTGCAACGCTATGTAAATATCTTTTCAACAGGCACGGATGCACCCTTCCTGGCTGCCGCGCGCGCCGCGGAGCGTGTCTTGGTTACTACGCATTTCACCGAACAAGATGCTTTGACCTATGCGGGCGTGTCCAGGGAAAAAGTAGTCCGAGTGCCCATGTTGGCGCCAGAGTTCGGGCGACTCGAACGTCGATCGATGGAAACGGATCGTCCGTACCTTCTTTGGACCACAAACCTTGCACCTCACAAAAACCACTACAAGGCGATTTCCGCCTTGCGGGAATATTACGCATCGCTGGATGGCCAGCTGGATTGCCGCGTGAGTGGCGTGGATACTGGAAAGCTGTTCAAGAGCGATCGGGCACACTTGAAATTCCTGGCTGCAATTGTCGCGGACAGCGAGATACTTTCCAAGCGCTTACAGGTCCTGGGAGAACTGCCCGATAACTTGTACCGCCGACAACTGGCAAACGCCGCGTTCTTGTGGCATCCGGGGCGGATCGACAATGGCACGTTTAGTGTCGTCGAGGCAGCGCACATGGGAGTGCCTTCCTTGTCGAGCAAGTATCCGGCGATGGAGGAGATCGATGCACAGTTTGGTCTCAATCTGACCTGGATGGACGCCGACGATCCGAGTGAGATGGGCCGGCAACTGAAGTGGATGGAAGAGCATGCACGCTCGGCTCGCGACTGGCTCCCTGCCGAAGCGGACCTGACACAACACGGCTTGGATCAGGTGTCCCATCAATATTGGAGGGCCTTGCGCGAGTGTCTTTGAGGCATTTCGGCATTTACTTGGCCTGGGGACCCAGGGTAGATCTTCAGAAGGAGGGGCTGGGCCGGCTTCTAGTCGCCTTCTTGAGAGCCGCGGCCACACGGGAAGATGTGCGATTTGTGATCGCATGTCCCCAATGGTCGAGGACGAGTCTTCTCACGCTGCTGGAGAGCGAAGGAATATCGGCCTCATCTTTTGATGTGGTCTCGACAGAGGGTGTGCCGTTGATATTAAGGATGGTCCTTGCTCGCTCCCGGGAACGTCGCCCGCGAAAACCGTCACTACCCCGCCGGCTTCTGGCACGGATTCAATCGGCCGCGATCCGGCATCGTCAGCGGATTGAGCGCCGTCTAGTGGCAACTCGCAGCCTGGCGACCTGGCTGGGAATCACGGTGTATGCCTTGATGCTCGGAGTTTTGCTGTTCCCGCTGGTGACAGTGGCGTGGCTGGTAAGGGCAGCCTACCGAGCCTTTTTGTGGATGGCGAGAGCGTTACTCGGGATCCGTTGGCCGCGCGCGGCATTCCACCAGTTGACGGCGGCTCTCTCGCTGCCCGGCGAGGAGGCTTGGGTAATGCGCCTCTACCGTTTGATGGAAGCCGCCGAAGGGGCGAAACTAGCGGAAGTAGTCAACCGCATTGGACACGTCAAGGCATGGTATTGTCCGGCTGCATTTTGGCCGGCATTCAACCAGATTTCCATGCCTCGCCTCATGTGCGTTCCAGATGTGGTGACGGCCGACTTTCCGGTAGGTTTCGCGCTAGCTGAACCTGAGTTCTTGAAAAATGTTGAGATCGTGGAACGGGCTATCGCTGGAAGTCAGCGCTTTGTAACCTATAGCTCTGGGGTGAAGTGGAATACGCTGGTGGATCGCTATTCTGCCAGGCCTGAAGCGGTCGCGGTAGTTCCGCATGCATGTTGGGACCTGAGCCCTTCGATCAGGGTGAGCGGGTTTCTGGATAACGACGCCGCGACCAGAAAGTACTGCGAGCAGCAGTTGAAGCAGGCGCTGTTTCGCATCGGGAGCAATCCTTACGTGGAGGGCTTTGCGAGCGAGTCCATTCGGTATCTCTTCTATCCCAGCCAATTCCGGCCCAATAAGAATGTGCTGACCCTGCTGCGAGCGTACGAGTATCTTCTGCGAGATCGTTTTATCCAAGAGAAACTGATCCTCACCGGCGATCCGAACAGACTCCCGGCCATCCGAGATTTCATTCGAGAGTATCGGCTTGAGAATGACGTTCTTTGCCTGCACGGATTGACGACCATAGAGCTGGCCGCGTGCTACCGGCTGGCCGATCTCGCGGTGAATCCCAGCCTCAGCGAAGGCGGGTGCCCGTTCACTCTGACTGAAGCACTTTCGGTGGGCACTCCTGTGGTTATGGCCCGCATCCCGGTCACAGAAGAGGTCGTCCTGGATGAAACACTGAGGGAAATGATGCTATTCGATCCTTATGACTGGCAGGACGTGGCGTCAAGAATTGAGTGGGCGCTCCGTAATCGTGAATTACTGTTAGCAGCGCAAAGCGAACTTTATCTCGCACTCTCTAAACGGACGTGGCGGAATGTGGTCGACGATTATGTGGCGATTCTGGACGGGCTCGCGGAGGTGTCCACCCCGGTGGAGGCGGCGATTCCATGAAACCGTTGGTTTTACTGGGGTGTGGAGGCCACGCGCGTAGCGTCGCCGACGTCGCGCTGTCCGCCGGATTTGACACGCTGCTGTTTGTCGACGAGAACGCGAATCCGGGCGAGCGAATCCTTGGCTTTCCGGTGCAGTGCCGGATGCCGGCGGCGAGCGGCGGATGGGATTATATGCCGTGCGCCGGAGATAACCGCAGACGTTTGGCACAAATTCGCGAGCTTGCGGCCAGGGAGTTGCCGCTTGCTACGGTGATCTCGCCTACCGCAACCATCGGCGCCGAAGCCGCGGTGGGTCCAGCTAGTTTTGTCGGTCATCATGCTCACATTGGACCCTTGGCCAGCATCGGAGCCGGTTGCATTATCAACACCGGAGCGGTGGTTGAGCACGAATGCGTGATTGGGGAGTGTTCCCACGTCGCGATTCGCGCTTGTGTCGCGGGGCGCAGCAGGCTGGGCGACGGTGTATTTCTTGGCGCCGGCGCAGTTGTCATCGATTCGATCTCACTCGCGAGCAACGTAATTATCGGGGCTGGGGGTGTAGTGGTGGCGGCGATTGATTCACTCGGTGTGTACGTCGGGGTGCCCGTTCGGCGAGTCGCAAACCGCGAGTAAGGTACGCTCCAAAATCGATCGCGGCTTGTTGCCGCGCTCGCGCCTCTCTACCAAGAGACGGCCGATACCATAAACGGCCTCAATTGGCGAGGCCGACATCGCAACTGCGGTCCGAGTTTTCGCCGAACTCCGCCAGTAGCCGAAGGACAGATTTATTAAGTACCCTGTTTTCACTTCTTAACGATCCGTGGGGGCTCAAACTCGCTGTTCACGAGTTATAAGCGATGTATGGAAACGCACTGTGATGACCCTGACGTCGTCTCGAGGGGAAACGGCTACGAAATATGGTTTGCCTGCCGAAGCTGTGGCGCCACCGAACTACTTATTGTTCCCGAAGAATCTAAACCGCAGAAAGAGCCGCCGCTTAGTTTGCTGACCCGGCCCGCCCCCACAACTTCTGCGAGGCGATTTTCGCCCCGTCGGCCAGCGATTTCAGCTTGAGCCACGCGATGTCCGGAAACACGGCGCCAAATCCGGCGAACGTGCCGAATCCGCAATCGGTGCCGCCCATTACATTCTCGCGTCCCAGGATATCGGCATAGCGGACGATCCGCTGGGCTACCAACTCGGGATGTTCCACGTAGTTTGTGCTGGAACCGATCATGCCCGGAACCAGCACCTTGTCCTGCGGCAGCTTCAAGGTCTTCCACAGTTCCCATTCGTGCTCATGGCGGGGGTTCGCGCCCTCAATCAGCAGCGCTCCAGGCTTAGCCTTCAATACCACCGGAAGCACCTTGAACCCAGGAATATCGCGCGTATGCGGGCCGTCGTAGTTCCCCCAGCAGACGTGCATGCGAACCCGATCCGCGGGAACGTTCTCCAGCGCGTGATTCAACGCCGCAACCTGCAGTTCCGCGTTGCGCAGAAACTCGTCGTCGCTGTCGTTGCGGAATTTGATATGACGGCCCATGGCCAGGTCCGGGCAGTCCACCGAAAGAAGCAAGCCCGAATTCACGATGGTCTCGTACTCCGTGCGCATGGCCTCCGCCAGCGCTTGCAGGTACGCTTCGTGCGTGGGGTAATATTCGTTGGGCTGGAACACGGCTATCGTGCCGGGCGAAACCGCGTTCATGAATCCGGCCGTCACTTTCGTTTTCGACAAAGCGTCCTTAAAGCGCGCGATGTCTTCTTTCAGCGGCTCCAGGGTCTTTACTTTTATCGGTCCTTTGCAGATAGGCCGCTGATACTTGGGCGTCGCGCCCGCCGCAGCGATCTTGTCGCGAAACGCTGGGAAATCGTCCTGATCCTGCGGGGTGGCACGGGGCACATTGCCCGGTTCAAAGCCAGTCAACCGATGGCGTATGTACGTGGCGTAGCTGATCTTGCCCATTTCACCATCGCTCACAATATCCAGTCCCGCCTGGGCTTGCTTATTGACGGCGTCGGCAACCGCGGCTCTCACGGTAGCGTCAAATTTCCCGGCATCAACTTCTTCACCGCGATCCTGCGCGAACAAGAGGTCGACCACTTCCTGCGGCCTGGGCAGGCTACCGACGTGGGTGGTAAGAATGCGGTCGCTACTCTTCATCTTCGTGTGTTTTCTCCCTTTTTATGTAAGCTTGGTGACTCAGTTGAGTCCGCTACGAGCATATCACGACGGAATTGCAGGCCGTCGCGATCAAGACTCCAGAAATATGGCGCCCTCAAAGAAGCGAACGGCTTTGCCGCTGATGGTAACGCGCGCGCCGCGATCTTCGCACCATAGCTCGCCGCCGCGGGGCGAAACTTGATAGGCGTGCAGCTTCTGCTTGCCGAGGCGTTTGGACCAATACGGGATTAATGTGCAATGGGCCGAGCCCGTGACCGGGTCTTCGGGAACGCCCTTAGCGGGCGCGAAAAATCGCGATACAAAGTCGGCGTTGCGTCCAGGTGCGGTGGCGATCACGGCGAAGCGATCGATCGTCATTAGCGCGGCCATGTCCGGCCGCAGTGATCGAAGCTCATCTTCAGAACCGTAGACCACTAAGTAATCGCGCGCCGCCAGCACCGCTTCCGGCTTGCCGCCTAACGCGGAAATGAGGCTGGGGTAAACGTTCTGGCAAGGTTCGGGCGGCCGCGACGGGAAGTCGAGGGAGTACAAGTCGCCATCGCGCGTCACTGTTAGCACTCCGCTCTTGGTGTCGAAAGAGACCCCGCGCTCGCCGGGCGTGAGGTCATTGAGAATGACGTAGGCCGACGCGAGCGTGGCATGGCCGCAAAGTTCCACTTCCACCGCGGGCGTGAACCAGCGTAATTTGTAACCCGTACCGTTGCGTACGAAGAATGCGGTTTCAGCGAGATTGTTCTCGGCGGCGATGGCCTGCATCTGGGTGTCGGGCAGCCAGGTTTCAAGCGGGCAGATGGCGGCGGGATTGCCGGTGAAGACACGCCCGGCGAAAGCATCTACCTGATACATGGGGATACGCTGCGTGCTCATGACGTGACTCCTAATTCGCGGCCTTGTGTAAAGCTCGGCCGATGGCGTTTGGCAACCAGATCGCGCTGCTCCAGCAACGCTGAGACCAGAATCGGCATAGCGATGGTGGAATCGGAATGGCAGGTGACCATCGACGCGTCTTTTGCGATCTTACCCCAGCTCTGCGCCTCTTCAAAAGTGCAGCCGGAAAGGCCGCCCCAATGCGGTGAGTCGGTGACGCACTGGATGGCGTACTTGTGGCCGGTGACGCCGGTGTTCATGATGATGGCCGTCACTTCGGTCTGCTGTACGAAGTTCTTAGGCGTTCCGCCGCCAAAATAGATGACACCCGTGGCTTGAGAATCCGCTACGATGCGGGCGGTCTCAACCACGTCGCCAATTACGTCGAAGGTGAACCGATTGCCGCCCTCGTATCGATTGGCCGCGATTCCAATGCCGATGGAACTGTCGGCGATGGCCGGACAATACAAGGGGATGCCAGCCTTGGCTGCTGCCGACACAATTCCATCTTCCTTGCAGTGCTTACCCAACTCCAGCCCTAGCAAATACAGAAACTCACGCGTGGTGTAGGGGCGGGATTGATCGAGCGACGCAGCGAACCGGCCGATCCATTTATCGTGCTCCCGAAACTTCTCTTCGTCGGCGAGCACGTCGTACATGCGGTCTACCAAATTTTCGGCTAGCACCACGTCGTCGATGGCAGGCGATCCCTGATAGTGAAAAAGCCCCATGGTCTCGTGGAAGTCGTGAAAGAAATTAGCGCCGGTGGAAACCAGGCAATCGATCAGCCGGTATTCGATCATGCGAACCACCAGCCGCCGCATCCCGGCGGGAACCATCGCGCCCGACATGCCCATCATGATGGTGCAACGGTCGCCCAGCATGCGCTTCCAAACTTCAAACGCCAGCCCAAGCTGCTTGCCTTGGAATGCTGTGCCCTGCATGCGCGTGAGAATCTCCGATGCGCTGCTGGCGCCCACCGGATCGAACGGGCGCGTGGGCGTGGACAGCAACCGCGACTTCGCGTCTTCCGGCTCGTGCGAATGCTCGCGCGCTTCTGGTAGGGAATCCGTGTGAATGTGTTTCATCTGTTCCTAGTGTAAGGGGAAGTTCGGGCGGGAACCCGATTTATTGAATAAAGGGTGGGCGGGTCTTCTCGTTCAAAACCAGCTCGTCGAAGATCGCTAGCACTTGCTTGCGGTACTGATACACGCGCCTCAGTGCGTCACGGAAGCCGGTCTCGTAGCGCTGGCGATTCAGCCATTTCTCAAGCACGGGCTTGGGAACGTCGATGTCGCGCCGCAAGGTTTCGGCCGAATGGCCGCGTAGGAACAGACCGTAGAACATCGCCGCCTCGCGCTGCGGAGCCAGGGGGTCCAGTTCGTCCCGAGGTGTCATGCTTAAATTCATCATCGGCGAAAAAAGCCAGTATAAACAGGCTTGAACATTGAAGCAAGGGGTGGATTATCGCCACACCGGAATGATGCTGGCACTCTGGTCCATTTTACCAAATGGGATGAAATTCGCCAAGAAACCAGGCTCTCAGAATTCGCTGCATAACGCCTGCGAACACGGCGAGAATGGAAAGGATGCCGATAAGCGATCCAGTCCAGCACCGCGGATTGACGGTGTGGTTCACGGGCCTAAGTTCCGCGGGGAAAACTACCATCAGCGAATCGCTGCTCAATACACTACAAGCGCGCGGTTACAAGGTGGAATGGCTGGATGGCGATGTGGTCCGGCAACGACTTAGCAAGGATCTCGGCTTCAGTAAACAGGATCGCGACGAAAATATCCGCCGTATTGGAGCGTTGGCCGGACAATTGACTGAAGGCGGTGCGATCGTGCTGGTCTCCGCGATATCTCCCTATCGGGCGGTGCGCGATGAAGTGCGCCAGAGAATCGGCGCTTTTCTAGAAGTCTGGGTTCACGCTCCGCTGGCGGTCTGCGAACAGCGCGATATCAAGGGGATTTACCGGCGGGGACGGGCAGGCGAGATCCACAACGTAACCGGGTTGGACGACCCCTATGAGCAGCCCCTCGCGCCCGATGTAGAGTGCCGCACGGATCGCGAAACCCT
>Ga0302325_10024871_pt1 | contig 12450 bp, 8 predicted proteins | sample Palsa_T0_2_FD_201948 | JGI IMG/M metagenome (GOLD analysis project Ga0302325, IMG submission 201948) | Peat permafrost microbial communities from Stordalen Mire near Abisko, Sweden - Palsa_T0_2 | ecosystem: Environmental > Terrestrial > Soil > Palsa > Peat permafrost | place: Sweden: Abisko...
CGGCAGGGCCGGCCACGGGTCACGTCAGCGCGGCGGAACTCGCCGCCGCGGCGGTCGCCGACGTGCTGGCCGACTTGGCCGACCTGCACAGCCGGGGGCAGCGCGCCGTCGTAGTGGACTCCCCGCCCGGTGCCGGCAAGTCAGCCCTCGTCGTGCGGGCCGCAGCGGAGCTTGCCTCGGCCGGCCAGCCGGTCATGGTGGTGGCCCAGACCAATGGCCAGGTCGACGACCTCGTCGACCGGCTCGCGACGGCAGCACGCGGCATGGCCATCGGCCGGATATCGGGCCAGGAATACCAGCCCGTGCCGCGAGTGACGCGGCACGCCGGCGTCAGTGTCGCTCATCGGGTCCGCGACCTGGCCGGCTGCCCGGTCATGGTTGGCACCGCGGCGAAATGGGCGACCGTAGGCGATGGGTCGTGGCCCTGGGCGATCATCGACGAGGCGTACCAGATGCGCTCGGACATGCTGCTCCGCATCGCAGGGCGGTTCGACCGGGGACTGTTCGTGGGGGATCCGGGCCAGCTCGACCCGTTCTCCACCGTCGAGATCGACCGGTGGACGGGCCTGACCTGGGATCCGATGCAGAGCGCCGTGGCGGTACTGTTGCGCAACAACTCCGATCTTGCGGTCCGCCGGCTGCCGGTGTCCTGGCGGCTGCCCGACTCGGCAGCGCCGGTCATCGCCGAGGCATTCTACCCGTTCACCGGCTTCCTGGCCGGGACCGGCCCGGGCGAGCGCAGGCTGGAACTCGCCACCAGGGCGCTCGGGACGGGCCCGGTCGACGAGGCCGTGCAGACCGCCGCGGCATCCGGCTGGGCGCTGTACGAGCTGCCCGCCAGGCAGACGGTCCGAACCGACGGCGACGCCGTCGCGGCCTGCGTGGCGCTGGCCGGGCGTTTCCTGGAGCGCGGCGCGATCGCCTACTCCGAGCAGGCGCCAGGCGGAACGCCGCTCACCGCCGGCAGGATCGCGATCGGGACAGCTCACCGCGACCAGGCCCGGGCAGTCCGGGAGGCGCTCCCCCCGGGGCTGGACGGCATCACGGCGGATACCGCCAACCGCCTGCAGGGGCGCGAGTACGACGTGGTCATCGTCCTGCATCCGCTGTCCGGCCGGCGCGACGCCACTGCCTTCCACCTGGAGGCCGGCCGCCTCTGCGTGCTGACCTCACGGCACCGGCACGCCTGCGTCGTGGTGGCCAGGGCCGGCATCCCCGAGCTTCTCGACGCTCATCCGTCGACCGAACAGGTTCACCTGAACGTCCCGGCGAAGTTCCCCGATGGCTGGGAGGCGAACCAGGCGGTCATGGCCCACCTGGAGCGCCTCCGGGTGCGAGCGCTATGAAACTCTCAGCAGCGACACCCAGTTTGATCCGCTCTGGTAGTCCGGGGCCGGCTGCTGGCCGGCCCCGGACGGCGACGGAGCTGCCGCTCACGTGGCAGAGAACGTTGCGATCTTTATTCAGGCACTTGCCACGCTCTATCCGCAATGGAGCCGTCGCCTGTAGAGAGTATCTCTACAGTTATAGAGAGTGGCAAGTGGTCGCGAAATTTGGGCGTAGACTCCCAGACCGTGTCAGGGCGACCACGGGTGAGGCCGACTGGTCAGTCGAACCGAGGCGAGCCAGACTCCTGGCCCGCGTTCCTGGCTTGGCTCCTATGCCAAGGCTGGCACGAATACCTCAAGGTGGTGGTCCTCGTGCTCGTCATCACGGGGGCGTTCGAGCTGCTCGGCTCTCGAGTCATGACCAACATCATGGCTTTCATCCACTGATCGCCACAGCTGAGCCAGCACAACTGGGCGAAATCTAGGCGCGTGCTGAAGGGAAGAACGTGGAGTCGTTTGACGAGTTTTTCCGTAAAGCGACAGCGACGGCCGAGGCACCTGACGGCTACTCGCCGTACGGTTACCAGGCCCGGCTTGCTGCTGAGGGGCTACCCGCAGTAGTGCGGGCGCCCACCGGATGCGGCAAGACCGGCGTGGTGCTGGCCTGGCTGTGGCGCCGCCTGTACAGCCCGGACCGGGAGGCAACTCCCCGGCGACTGATCTACGCGCTGCCGCAGCGCAGCCTAGTCGAGCAGGTGGCAGGCGAGGTCAGCGGCTGGCTGGCGAAGCTGGATCCGGCCGAGAAGGTGGCGCTGCACGTGGTAATGGGCGGCGAGGGCAGCTCCCAGCGGCAGTGGCGGCTGGAAATGCACCTTCCGGCCATCGTCGTCGGCACGGTGGACTCCCTGGTCAGCAAGGCGCTGAACCGGGGGTACGGCATTGGCCGCGCAAGCTATCCGATCGACTTTGCGCTGGTCACCAACGGCGCTCACTGGGTCATCGACGAGGTACAGCTATGCCCCGAGTCGACCACGACACTGCGCCAGCTGGCCGGGTTCGCGGCGACGCTCGGCACCGCCGAGCCGTTCGGCCTGACCTGCATGTCGGCGACGGTGCCTGAGGCGTTGCTGGATACCGTCGACAACCCAGCCCCCGGCCCCGGCGAGGTGCTGGCGATCGAGCCGGCCGAGCGGACGGGTGAGCTGGCGGTGCGTCTCGGCGCCCAGCGCACCGTGCGAGAGCTGGCGGCGGAGCCGGGTGGCTACAAGGCCATCGCTGCCGAGGCGGCGCGCCTGCACCGGCCAGGCAGCCTGACCCTGGTCGTGCTGAACACCGTGGATGCCGCGCGGAAGGTGCACGCGGCGCTGCCCGACGGTCCGGCAGAGCGCACCTTGCTGCACTCGCGGTTCCGTGGCCACGAGCGCCAGTCGCTGGTGCGGCGGGTGACCGGGCCGCCGGGCGAGGTGGGGCACATCGTGGTCGCGACCCAGGTTGTCGAGGCCGGGCTTGACCTCAACGCAGCCGTCCTGGTGACTGAGGCTGCGCCGTGGCCGTGTGTGGTGCAGCGGGCCGGCCGCTGCAACCGGACCGGCACGATAGACGGCGCGCAGCTGGTCTGGATCCGGCCGGTCGGCCACCTTCCGTACCCGCAGGCGGACATCGCCGCGACCGTCGCCGAGCTGGAGATGCTCGACGGCGCGACACTGACCGGAGAGGATCTGCTAGCGCGCAGCGTAGCGACCACGGACTCGCCGGTTGCCGTTCTGCGCCGCCCCGACCTGGTCGGCTTGTTCGACACCGCCGCCGACCTGAGCGGCGCCGACCTGGATGTCGCGCCGTATGTGCGCGATACCGATGACCTGGACGTGCAACTGGCCTGGGCTAGCTGGGCAGATGGCCCGCAGGACGACGGCCCGCCGGGCGGGGCCAACGCCAAGGAACCACCGGGTGATGCCAGCGGCAAGGCGCCGCCCGCCGAGGCCAAAGCGCCGCCCGCCGAGTGGCGCTGCCGGGTGCCGATCGGGGGAGTGGGCGCGCTGCTGAAGCAGGGAATCTCGGTATGGCGGCTGGACCAGGCAGCTGGCCGGTGGGCCAGGGTCACCCGCCAGCAGCCTGCCCGTCCTGGTGAGGTGCTGCTGGTGGCAGCCGCGGACGGCGGGTACGACCCAGTGTCCGGCTTCGACCCGGCGGCACGCCGGCCGGTGCCGGACAGCCCGGTCTTGGGCGGCCCCGAGCTGGCGGCAGAGCTGGGCATGGCGACGGGGACCGAGGACGCATTCGGCGCGGACTCGGCGAGCGTCGCGCAGCAGGACTGGATGACGCTGCAGCAGCACAGCTACGAGACTCGCGAACAGGCTGCAGCGCTGCTCGCAGCACTAGCGCCCACTCTGCCGGCCGGGGCTGCGCCGACTGTCGTGACCGCCGCCTACCTGCACGACGCGGGCAAGGCACACAAGGTCTGGCAGGACGCGCTGTGCGAGCTGGCCCCGCCAGAGCGGCGAGCGGAGATCGACGATGGCAGGCCGTGGGCCAAGTCCGGCGGCAAGGGCAGGCTGAGATTCGCCAGGGACGTCCCGTTCCGGCACGAGCTTGCCTCGCTCCTGCTGGTCGACGGGCCGCTGCGGCCCCTGCTGGCCGACGTCAACGAGGATCTGGCCCGGTATCTGGTACTCGCGCACCACGGGCGGCTCCGGGTCCAGGTACGGGACCCCGGCGAGGCCACGCGGGGCAGCCTGCTCGGCCTGGAGCAAGACGCGACCTGGTCCGTGCCGCCGCTATTCGGCCAGCCGGCGGCTGAGGTCACCGTGGATATCGAGCAGTTCGAACTCGGCGGCGAGCGTTCCTGGACCCGCGAAGCGCTGATGCTGCGCGACCGGTACGGGCCGTTCGTGCTGGCCTACCTGGAGACGGTGGTCCGGATCGCCGACTGGCGCGCGAGCGCCGGACTGACGGTGGCGCGATGACCCGCCACCTCCTTGCCGGGCTGCGCCCGGAGCCTCTCAGCAGCTACCTGGCCGGACTGGGCATGATCCGGCTGCTCGGCGAGCAGGCAGACCCCGCGGCGGCGGCGGCCTGGAGCCCTGGCGGCCTCGTTATCGAGACAACGATCGATGACCTGGCCGGATGGCTGGCGAATGAGTACATGCCGACGCCCGTGCTCAGCCCCTGGAACGGCGGCAGCGGCTTCGGCATCAAAGACATTGAGCCTAAACGGAGGCTCGCTGAACTCCAGGCCCATTCCTCACCCCGGCTGGCGTCATTCCGTGCGGCCATAGCGGTGGCGGATCAGGTAGGCAGCAAGGCCCAGGCAGAGGGCTGGATTGGTGACGGCGGCAAGGGCCGGGACAAGCGCCGGGCGGTCCAGGAGTTCCGCAACCGGTGCCCGGAGGCGCTGCTGCCGTGGATCGACGCCGCCGTAGTCCTGGCCGACGACAAGACGTTCTTCCCGCCGCTGCTGGGCACTGGCGGGAACGACGGGCGGCTGGACTTCTCGACCAACTTCCACGAGCGGCTGCTGGAGGTGCTCGACCCGACGCCGAAAGGCGCGGCGCGGTCACTGAGGTGCGCGCGTGACTTGCTGGCCGGCACGCAAGCCGAGCAACTCGCCAATGCGGCCGTCGGGCAGTTCGACCCCGCGGGGACCGGCGGGCAGGCTTCCTCACCCTTCGGCGCGGCGGCCTCGCTGGTCAACCCCTGGGCCTATGTCCTGCTCATTGAGGGCGCCCTGCTCTTCGCTTCCGGCACAGTCCGGCGGCACCAGCACGCGGCCGGGCGGGCGGCGATGCCGTTCACTGTCTCCTTCTCCCCGGACGGGTCGCCAAGCGGTGCCGCCGGGGAGGAGAAGACATCTCGCGGTGAGGTCTGGGCGCCGGTCTGGACCCGGGCCTGGACGCTGGCAGAGGTCCGCCAGCTCTTCGGCGAGGCGCGGGCATCCTGGCAGGGTCGTCCCGCCAGGCGAGCGGTTGACTTCTATGCGGCCACCCGCACGCTGGGCGTCGCCCGCGGCGTCGACCGGTTCGTCCGGTACGGGCTGCAGCAGCGCAACGGCCTGGCCTTCGTGGCGGTGCCCGTCGATGAGGTGCAGGTGCACGAGCGGCCGGAGGTGCATCTCGTCGCGCAACTCGAGGACTGGGTGTCCCAGGCCAGGGGTGCGGGGACGGCCGCTGCGGTCAGCGGCGCGCTGCGGCGATTCGATGCCGCGTACCTGGCCTACGCACGCGACGGCGGCCCCCGGCGCCTAGCCATGTTGCTCGCCGCGCTGACCGCCCTGGAGCAGGCGGTCGGCCGAAGCGGCAATGCGCGGGACAAGGTCAACATCCGCCGCGCGCCACCTGCCCTCCCGTTCCTCAGTGAGCTCACGAAGGACGAATGTCCCGAGCTCAGAGTCGCGGTCGGCATCGCCTCGTGCGCCACCCGGCCAGGGACCGGCCCGGCAAGGAACATGCGCCAGATCCTGCTGCCAATCGACCCGCCGGACCCCGCGGACCGCGCCAGCCGCGCCTACCGCAATGGCCGGTGGCGTGAGTCCCCCGTGGTCACCGGCTTCGGGCTCCGTCCGCTACGGCACGTCCTGGCCGACATCCTGGCCTGGCGCTGCCGGACAGCGGCGGACGATATCGATCAGCAGGCATTCCACGGGGTTCCGACCTTCCGGGACGGCGTGCCGGTGTCAGCGACGGACCTGCAGGCACTGGCGACGGGCCTGCTCGATGACGCGCGCCTTGACCTGTTGCTGCGCGCATGCCTCGCGCTGGACTGGCGGAACGTACGCCACGCATGGTCGGCGGGCGGCCCTGTGACACCGGTGTCGACGCTGGGCCTCCTGCAGCCGCTGGCTCATGGGCTCCCCCTTCACCAGACAGTTAAGGAGCCTGCGCCCCGGCAGACAGCCCAGGTTCCCGCAGCCCGGCAGGGCGACGGCGACGTGCCGAGGCTCGCGCTGAGTCCGGACTGGGCGAACCGGCTCATCGCGAGCCAGGTCGCAGCCGTACACCACGAGGCTGCGGCAAGGCTGCGCCAGGCTGGCTGGCTGGCTGTCCCGGCCCTGCCGAAGTCCGCGGCCGACGGGATCTCGATCGCCGCGGCCCTGGTGCCGCGCTGTCGCGGAGCGCTTGACCTGATGGGGGGTCACTTCGCGATCCGGATCGCCGACGAGCCAGCCACAACAACCAGCATCCCGCCTTCCGCTGGCTCACCCGAATTTCTCTCCATCGAGACCCCCGAATTGACACAGGAGCTGTCATGACCAAGCAACGCACTCTTCTCGAAGTCGACCTGACCCCGCTTGCCGGCGTTCGCTTCCAGCCCACCGGCTTCCCCGACCTCGGCGCCGCGGAATTCGAGGCAGCTGACGGGACTCAAGCGCTCCTAGTGGAATCTGCCCAATCGATGGCGAACTGGCTGGAGGCCACCACCTGGGATCCGGCCACCTGCGACCAGGTCAAAGAGCTATCCGGACTGCCCTACGTCCGTATCGTCGATGGCGGCGGCGCATTCCTGTCCTCCAGTCGGCTGGAGGCCCACCGGCTCGCTTCCTCTTACGTCATGGACGGCCTGGTCAACGGCGAGAAGGGGGTGGACTGGCTGCCGAAGCAGCTGGGCCTCGCAGTGGGCAAGCCGCTGGACTACCGGGCCGTGGCCAGGGCGTGTTTCGCCCTGGACCCAGTGTCGCTGATCCACGGCGTCTTCTTCGCCCGGAGCAAGTGGCCGTGGCAGCCCAGGATCGCCCGCGCGGTCACCAGCTTCGTCGAGGCATACCGGGTGATTCCCGCGGTCACTGGCGGTGTTAAGCGGGACGGGGTGGTCAACCGGGCCGAGGGCGGTACTAGCGAGGGGTACGGCATGGTGCCGTTCTCACGGGTCGAGTACACCGCCGACAAGATCACCGCGTACTTCACTGTGGACCACGCGCAGCTGCGCTCGTACGGGCTCTCCGAGTCCGCCACGGCGCTGCTCGAGGCGCTGGCCGACTTCGAGATCGGAACCTTGCTGGTTGGCGGACTAAGACTGCGGACCGCATGCGACCTGCGGACACTGGAGGTGCGCGGGGAACTGCCGGACGCGGAAGACGCAGCGGCCAGGGTGGCCAAGCTTGCTGAGGAATGCTCGGGCGAACTTGGGCCGGTCACCACGGTCACTTGGGCAGGCAGGGGAAAGTGAGATGCCGACCACCATCGCGATCCGGTTCCCGCTCGGGCGCTATCACGCCACACCCTGGGACCGCAGTGTCAACGAGGGAGCGGTGGAGTGGCCGCCATCGCCGTGGCGGCTGCTGCGGGCTCTGGTGGCCACCTGGTACACGCGCTGGCCGGACTTGCCCGCGCCGGTGCTGGACGGGCTACTCAACGCCCTCGGCGACCCGCCTAGCTACCTAACCCCGCCTGCCCGGCCCGGCCATACCAGGCACTACCTGCCTGATCTGGATCACCGGAAGGGCGAGACCGGCCACACGGACCTGACCTTCGACCCGTACCTGTCGATCGGCCGAAACGATGAACTGCTCGTCCGCTGGGAGGCAGACCTTGACCCTGACCAGCGTCAGGTGCTGGCGAAGCTGACCGAACTGCTGCCGTATCTGGGACGGGCGGACTCAGTCTGCGAGGCCCGGCTCCTGGACGACGATCGAGTGCCAGACGAGAGCTGGTGGCGCCCAGGTGCAGACGGCGACGGGGCTGCCCGGCTGCTCGCTCCGGCCATGCCGGTACGCCGGGTGGTCCTGGAGATGTCCACAGTCCAGGTGCGCAAGTCACGCCGCACTGTGCCCCCGGAAACCATCTGGGTTAGCTATGCCGCCGATCGGTCGGCCGAACCGCAGCCGGCGGGCCGGCGCCGGGTGGACACGGTCGAAGCGATCCGGTTCTTCGTGGCTGGCCGCGCGCCGCTGAAATCAGTGCACGGGATCCTGCTGGCTGATGATGTCCATCACTGGGTCGGCGACAGGCTCGCGGCTGCCGGGATCCCCGATGAGCGGCGGCGAGTGATCCTGGGCAGCCGGGGAGCGGCGACCGATCACGAGCACGCGCACTGGATTCCAATCGCGGACGGGAGTGAGCGCGGGGCCTCCGTTCTGGCTCTGGTTGTGTGGGTGCCTGGCGGCCTGCAGCCTGAGGAGGTCGCCTCGATTGTCACCCTGCGGGGTTTCTCCGGCCATCGGGGCGGGCGTGGCGGTGACGAGAGCTACGACGTGCGCGGATTCCCGCCGGTCAATCTGTTGTTCCAGGCGGCCGGGCCGATTGAGCAGGTGGCGCCAGAACTTTGCCGCCCTGCGCGGCGGTGGCGTAGCCACACGCCGTACCTGCCGGTCCGGCACCCCAAGCGTCAGTCGCTGGACGAATACCTGGCAGCGGACGTGGCTGCCGAGCTCGGCTACCGGGGGCGGCCACCTGCGGTCGCGACCAGAGCCGATCCGGCTGGCGGGCTACCGGACCGGTGGGCCACGGAGTTCCGGCGCTACCGACTGACCGAACGCATGAACAAATCCCGGCCCGGGCTGGGGCTGCGGCTGCAGTTCGCCGAAGCGGTGGCTGGGCCACTGCTTCTCGGGCAGCTCAGCCATTTCGGCTATGGCACCTTCGAGCCGGAGCCGGAGTGATCTGCCGTGCTGACAGAACTGCCGGACCTGGTGCCCGCACGGATGCTCAACGAGTACGCGTACTGCCCGCGGCTGTTTTTCCTTGAATGGGTGGACTCGCTCTGGGCATCCAACGCCGACGTGGCCGAGGGTGACCGGCGGCATCGCCGGGTTGACGCCGGCGGCGGGGCCGCGCCGCTCCCCGATGAGGGCGAGCTGAAGGTTGCGCGCTCGGTCGAGCTTGCCAGCGAGCGGCTGGGCATCGTGGCGAAGCTGGACCTGGTGGAGGCGGCGGACGGCGGCGTGATGCCGGTTGACCTCAAGAAGGGGCGGCCGGCCCTGGACGGCACGCCCTGGGACGCCGATTCGATTCAGGTCTGCGCTCAGGTCCTGCTGCTCCGCGAGCACGGCTACACGGTGGCGCGGGGCGAGATCTTCTACGCCGAGACACGCCAGCGGGTGCCGGTAGAGACCACACCCGAACTCGTTGCCCGGACCCTGGAGGTCGTGGCCGAGGCGCGGAACGCGGCAGCCCGGCTCGTGCCCCCGCCGCCGTTGCAGTCCAGCCTGAAGTGCGCGCGTTGCTCCCTGGTCGGGATCTGCCTGCCGGACGAGACCAACCTGCTCGCCAGGCGGAATGATGGACCGCCACGGCGACTCATCGCGGCTGATCCCGACGCTGCGCCGCTGTACGTGACGGAGCAAGGTGCCATAGTCGGGGTGGACGGAGGCCGCCTGACCGTGTTCAAGCGCCGGGAGCCGCTGGCCAGCTTGCGGCTGATCGACGTGCTGCACGTCTGCGCGTACGGCAATGTCCAGGTGAGCGCTCAGGCGCTGCGCACCATGTTCGAGCGCGACATTGATGTCTTTTATTTCTCCTATGGCGGCTGGCTGCTCGGTATGACGACTGGGCTGCCCAGCAAGAACGTGATGCTGCGGATCCGGCAGACCACGGCCGCTGCCCGCGGGCAGATCGACGCGCCACGGCGGATGATCGCCGGCAAGATCCGTAACTGCCGGGTGCTGCTGCGCCGCAATGGCGGCGAATCTGTCGCGCGCACGGTCGGGCAGCTGGCGGCACTGGCCCAGCAGGCCGAGCGCGCATCCGGGTCGCCGGAGTTGCTCGGCATCGAGGGCGTGGCCGCGCGGCTGTACTTCGAGGCGTTTCCTGCCCTCGTCGAACGCGCCGCCGAGCTGCCGGGGCTCGCGTTCTCCGGGCTGCGCAACCGTCGGCCGCCCACGGACGTCGTCAACTGCCTGCTGTCGTTCTGCTACGGGATGCTGACCAAGGAGGTCATGGCGGCGTGCCTGGCGATTGGCTTCGACCCGTACGTCGGGCTGCTCCATCGGCCTCGGTTTGGCCGGCCCGCGCTCGCGCTGGATCTTGCTGAGGAATTCAGGCCCCTCCTGGCGGACTCGACGGTGCTCACTGTCATCAACAACCGCGAGATCGGCGGCTCGGACCTTCTCGTGCGCGCTGGGGCGGTCACGCTGACCGGTGAGGGGCGCAAGGCCGTGATCCGCGCCTGGGAACGGCGGATGACGACGCAGGTGCGCCATCCGCTCTTCGGGTACACAGTCAGCTACCGGCGCGCGGTGGAGCTGCAGGCGCGGATTCTGGCTGCGCACCTGGTCGGCGAGCTGCCGCAGTACGAGCCGCTGGTCACCAGGTAACACCGTGGCCCGCCGACGTTACCTGGTCGCCTACGACATTCGCGAGGACCGGCGGCTGCGGAATGTCGCGACCTGTATGGAGGGCTACGGCACCCGGATCCAGTATTCGGTCTTTATCTGTGACCTGTCTGACCAGGAGACGGTCCTCATGCGCGGCGACATCGAGGCGCGGATGAAACCGTCGGAGGATAGCGTGATGGTCATCGACCTCGGCCAGGCGGGGGACACGTCGCGGTTCCTGTTCCTTGGCCATCATGACAAGCTTCCGGTGTCGAGTGCTGTCATCGTCTGAGCGTGCGAGCGCTCCGGTGATGAGTCTGGTCCCGGGGACCGCTCGCATGCAGGTCAGTCATCGTTTGTGCACCTTGACAACTCCACAGAGAAACGCCAATCTGCCGATTGCACGGAACCGCTCGCATCGCCTCGGATCTGCGCTGCTCATGTGGCTCGATTCTTGCGAGCCGTCGTCCCGCCCGTCAGGGGCGGGCTCCATTGCGGCTATTTTCCTTACTGGTACGAGCCGCCGAACCAGTGGAGTCGTCCCGCCCGTCAGGGGCGGGCTCCATTGCGGCAAGGACCTGCACCCCGCCTCGAAGCAGTCGGGCCTGGTCGTCCCGCCCGTCACGGGCGGGCTCCATTGCGGCTAGGGCCTCGCGTGCTGGCTGGCCTGCCCTGTCGCGGCGTCGTCCCGCCCGTCACGGGCGGGCTCCATTGCGGCGGGTCGATCGCGATGACCCGCCCGCCGCGGGCAAGGTCGTCCCGCCCGTCACGGGCGGGCTCCATTGCGGCCAGGGTCATCGGGTGATCAGTGATCAGCAGCTCCGGTCGTCCCGCCCGTCACGGGCGGGCTCCATTGCGGCCCATGTCGTCCCTCCTAGAACAGCCGTTCGGGCGTCACCTGGACGCCGGTTGTCGTCCCGCCCGTCACGGGCGGGCTCCATTGCGGCACCCTGGAGACCCCGGACGAGGCCCGCGCCGTCGCCGAGTCGTCCCGCCCGTCACGGGCGGGCTCCATTGCGGCCCGTCGCGCAGGTAGGCGGCGCTCATCTTCCGCGCGGCGTCGTCCCGCCCGCCACGGGCGGGCTCCATTGCGGCTCGAACTTGGCCTTCAGCCAGTCCCTGATCTCGCTGGTCGTCCCGCCCGTCACGGGCGGGCTCCATTGCGGCGGGTTGTCCCCCGTCACCGACGCCACGCAGTAGTCGTCGTCCCGCCCGTCACGGGCGGGCTCCATTGCGGCACGCTCACGGTGGACCCCTCCGCCGGGACCGCGGGGTCGTCCCGCCCGTCACGGGCGGGCTCCATTGCGGCGCCGGATCTCGGATGGGATCGCGTGATGGCCGAACAGGTCGTCCCGCCCGTCACGGGCGGGCTCCATTGCGGCGACAGGGCGATGTTCCCGGTGACCTGCGCGTAATGTCGTCCCGCCCGTCACGGGCGGGCTCCATTGCGGCCCGCCGCTGGCGCCCGGGGTGCCGGCCGTGCCGCCCGGTCGTCCCGCCCGTCACGGGCGGGCTCCATTGCGGCAGCAGCCTGCCGGAGTCGGGCGGCACCACCACCGTGTGTCGTCCCGCCCGTCACGGGCGGGCTCCATTGCGGCACCTGGATCTGGCTGTAGTCCCAGCCGCCGCCCATCGTCGTCCCGCCCGTCACGGGCGGGCTCCATTGCGGCCCCGCCGATGGCTCCGCCGCGGCCGCGCCTGCGGGCGGCGTCGTCCCGCCCGTCACGGGCGGGCTCCATTGCGGCTGGCATGCCCGCCCACCGTGGGAGCACCCGGGTAACCGTCGTCCCGCCCGTCACGGGCGGGCTCCATTGCGGCCAGGGGGTCCTCGATGCCGGCCGGGACGGTCAGGCCGGTCGTCCCGCCCGTCACGGGCGG
>Ga0302325_10024875_pt1 | contig 12448 bp, 7 predicted proteins | sample Palsa_T0_2_FD_201948 | JGI IMG/M metagenome (GOLD analysis project Ga0302325, IMG submission 201948) | Peat permafrost microbial communities from Stordalen Mire near Abisko, Sweden - Palsa_T0_2 | ecosystem: Environmental > Terrestrial > Soil > Palsa > Peat permafrost | place: Sweden: Abisko...
TTTATTAATATTTCGGTTATAATTATTGGCACTTTTATTTTCCCCCCCCCCCCCCTCGGATCTTCAAGTTTATTTGCTGGCAGCCATTACCTTCGTTAGCCTAACTGATCTACAACTTCTCAATTTCGTCACATATTTGTACATACACTGCAGCTGTTGAAGCTCCTATGTCTGGTAGAAGTGATGGCCGACGCCGAGCAGGATCCCTTATTTGCGGCACATTTTCAAAGCTGTTGATTCTCGTCGAGTCGTACGGTCGGAGTCATGCCCTAGCGTTCGGCTGCCCCTGGACTTAGACTCATTTTGGCATCTCTCCCGAGCCCCACTGGCAGAAACTGCGGGGTAACAAAGGAGTTTTAGAGAATCGCATGTAAAATCAGAGAAACTTAGAAGACTTGAGATACCAGCGATGACATAAGAGAGAGCACTTGCTCTTACAAACGCATAGCACTGAGGTCTCGTAACTTATAAGTAACAACTTACATAACAAAACTAACTGTCATCGAGTCCATGCTCATTGATCAAGTAGGCCGTCCGACAACGCACGAACAGCCTGAACACGTGATGCAGGGTCATCTGTACAGTACAGTACTGTGTCCGTGGCGCTGACATCCAGTCAAGCAGTTTCAGGGTTTACAAATCCCTCACGGTGATCCACCCATTCAGCGTCTTACAGTATCCCTCGAAATGTCGCCTCTCAGCACGTACGAGTATGAAGTGGGGTGAGTCGATGTTGCCAAGCCTCTTCATTCCTGTTCCAACTCTAGCGTCATTGCTCCGCCTCACAGGGTCCAGAAGTATTTCGCGCATATCGCCAATCATCAAAGGTCTCGTGCTCGACGTCATGTATGCATCGTAGAGAGGCAAATGGGCCTTCTTCTGATATTAACATCGCAACCACGCCCTCTTGTACGGTAACTCTCTGAGGACTTTTGTCTTCCCAGTCTCGAAACGCTGATAAGTTCGGGAAGTTGCCGCCTTACAGCGGCCGCCGGCCACGACTCATCGGTCACGCGACACTGCTCGTTTCCGGGAATATTGAGCGCCTCGCATTCACGAAGAACGAAGGCGATCCTTTCGCTATGATATGGCTTCAAACATGCAGGTCTTCGATCCCAAAGGGGACTTGACATTCATTCTCCGGAGTCATCGTACAAAAGGGACGCGGCGTAGCTCGATCTTGTAAGCATCCTTTTTCCTTCCCAGATTGTTTTAGCCCAGGTTAGGTATTAACGCGTCTCAAGACACTATAAGAGCTTGAAGAAAGACACCCAGCGAACAAGAATCCTCGTCTCCTCGGAAAAGGTGATGGGCGCGTCACCGGTCTTCAAAGCTATGCTTAAGCACGGTTTCCTGGAAGGCTTAACACTGCGCGCCAAAGGAAAAGTTGAAATCCCGCTCCCCGACGATGACCCGCTTTGCTTCGCCATCCTGATGGACATTGTGCATGGAAACCAGGAGAAGGTCCCTCGTGAGCTAAGCTTACGCTTCATGACTGTGATGGCCATCCTTGTGGACAAGTATAGATTACAAGTATGCGTTTCCGAGTATTCGGATATGTGGATGGATGCGATCAATGCTACAATCCCCAAAACTTTTACCAAGGATCTTGCTCACTGGCTCTGCGTATCCTGGGTATTTCGCAGGCCCATCGAGTTCGCTCATGTGACTCGAATTGCTGAACGCGAGAGTAACGGGCAGGACCTAGACACTTTCTCTGAGGAGCTCAAAGAAGAACTTCCTATACCGGACAGAATAATTGGTATGGATGCTTCCAGTAACCATTTCCCGCCATGGTTCATTAACAGCTCGGCAGATACCATCTTGGAGAGACGAGAACGGGCGATTCGGCACTCGTTCGATATTCTGGACAGGTACAACGACATGCTACAAAGTGCGGCCCTTCGCTGTACGTCAAAGCGCCCGGAGTCACACAGATACACATGCAACAACGTGTTGATGAGTTCCCTCCTGGAAAGTTCTACCACGCTTGGACTCTGGCCTCCTCCCGATTCCCCTTATTATGAATTGACTTTCAAAAGTGTCGCACATAGCATCAATCAGATACAGATTGTGTCATTCTGCAGCCATATGGGATACACGAATCAATCATCCACCTCACATGGAGTTAAAGCAGAAATTGGATCTGCTTTGGAAAAGGTGAAGACGCGATTGTCCGGTCTTAACCTAAGAGAATTTGATTAAGCAGTGGACCTGAGAAACTGGTAAATTGGATAACGAGGCATTCTAGTCTTATTAAAAGCTGGGGAATATAGCTTAGAGGCTTAGGCAGAGGTGATATTTTAAACCTAATGGGAAAGATTGTTTGCTGAAGGAAGAGACGAAGGAAAAGCAACCCCCAGATAATTCTAATAATATCAAATCTTGTGCACCCCTTCAAAGCTCATGATGCATTGCATTGCCACCTCGTTATGCTCCGTTTCAATTATACGCAAGCAAGTTCGGTGTCCCAAGCAGACTTATTAGAACCGGACCATCTACTCTACAGTAAGTCTCTGTTAACTCCGACAAAGCACTAGGCATAGCCAATTCCCCGACTCTCTCATACAGCGCTTGAGGATTCCTAGGTCCCTCAAGCCCAAATCATGTATACAGCTAGTGTCCTAAACTGAGATAGCCACCGAGCTCCGGAAGATAAAAAGAGTGCCCGTTTTTCTGTCTACCTCGAGGAAGGTGTGAAAGCATGAGGTGTTGTTGATGAATAAGCGAGCCGTTTCAGGGGCTAACAGCGGCCTGGACTTTGCACCTCGATCTCAGCGATGCGCAGTCATCCAGAGCCTATCACCAGGATCCGCCAGCTGCAGAATTTCCCTGCCCGAATTTCCTCTGCTCCGACAGAATCCGTTTTGGCTGTATATTTGGAAGGTGAGGTAGAGGTGGAAGTTGCCGGCCCGTCTGGCAGCAGCTCGGTTCAGCTCCCCTTAGCAAGTCTTGGCTGTGGGGATAGGCTTGACGAGTCTCACTTGGTTTGCCATGTCTGTGCGTTGCCGTCTCCGGTATCACCTATCCCCTCGTCCGGCGAGACATGCTCCACGCCAGGCATCACAGCTAAAATCATCAGGCAGTTGTGTACCGCTTAGCTGTGATGCCTTGCGTGGACCATCTCTCACCGGACGAGGGGATAATTTCAATTCTAATAACTTTGCGACTACGACACTTAAACTTTTATTTTTAAATAATACAATTATAAACCAAAGCGATACGAATAAAATATACTTTTTGAAGTTATATAATAATGTGTTTATATAAAAATATTAAGTATATAATACGGCCCGAACACTTCGCTTGGGCCGGACCTTCGCTTCCACTGAATAAGGTCAGAGCCCCCCGCTGGCGTTCGCTTAACTACTCCTCTTACCTTCTAAACTTATTATCGCATGTCTTATGAAATACGTCTTATAAGATAGTATAGCAACGATAGCAAGAGTAAGTATATAATAATAAGAGCTCTCGGGTAATAAGTAGCATATATAAGACCTTATACGCTATAAATATAAGTATATGCTCTCGTGTGCGTGGAATAAAACAGCTTAGGACAGGCAGCTTTGGCTGTCATATCTCGTCACTATTGTATACTTCAATTTCACGCTAGAAGATGCCAAAGAGACAGCTAAAAATTCGAAGGATATGGCCCAATCTTATACATTAACACGAAGGATGAGTGGATGCCGCTTTTAGGAGAAAACAGAAAAGGCCTTTGTGCGATGCTTTTGGCCATAGAGGAGAGAAAGGCGCTGTTCCCGATACGATTGAGCTCCCACATAGAAATGGGAGGCGTTCCATATTTCATAAGTAGCGATTGGGAATGAAAACTCGAAAGCTTAAGAATTGCATGTACTCAAGGAATCTTTCTGTATCAGCGAGAAGAAGTGAATACTAATTTTGTCATTCGAGAACGATTTTGATCCTCACAAATGAAAGTCCGGGGCGAGTCTGGATGATTTGCAATTGACAGATTTCTCTACCTTGTCTCCACTTCCTCCTTTCATACTAAATTACAATAGTGCTTTTATCCAACTCAATGTTAGCCTTGTGCTCGTAAATTCTCCACGTTACACCAAATAGGGAGTTCAGTTGTGAAAACGATGTATTAAAGAAAGTACGAGGAGAAGAGATTAAAATACAAGGGGAGGCGGGTCAAAACACCCTTGTAGCTTTTTATCACATGATCAATATCATGTGACGCAGCTGCAGGAGATTAACCACTCCAAAACAATACAGAGAGCTCCTGATGCCGCTTTTGAAAGAAGGTAGAGGGTCTGGATAACACTCTGGTCCACGTGTCCGTCACATATCCAGGGACCTTTACTGGAAAAAAAAAAATTCTCGACTAGACCTCCCATCCTCATACCAGGATTAACCAGCATAATAGAAATGGAGAACCTATGGCTCAGGGAGCTTCGTGCTCGGAGTGGCGGAGTGAGACTCTACCAGGGTGACACTGGAACACTTATCACATGAACAGTCATGTGCACCGTCCACTCTCCACTTTTTGTTCAGTCCCGATGTCATACGATTCGCGTCCAACAGAAGAATCAAGTCAACCAGCAGGTGCTGTAGTCGGCGCAACCTATAATTTGCCACAGAATCACCATGTGCGCTTGTATCCACAAGCACTTTAATGCCCGACTCAATTGGTTCGAACCATTTCCTGAATTCGGGATCACTGTGGTATTTGGATGCAAAAAGGGCAAAGCCCATGCAATAGAGCTGCCCTCCCTCTTGCGCCTGAGTCATCAACTCTCCTATGGCCATCTGCTGCCCACGCCAAAGCATAAATGGACCCTCTTCCTGGAATTTGTCCAGGCTGAACTCGTTTGTAATCTTGCCTAGAATTAGGTCGAGTTGCGTGTTGGTCTTGTCTGTGGAGAAGCGCAGGAACTGGGCTTGGCGACGGAGGATGTATGTCCAGGAAAGATATTGTCCAACCAAGAAAGCTGTGTAGACGTACACGAGATCCTTTTTGTTTTCGTCTCCAGAATAGCGAAGAAGGTTTTGTTGAACAAGGCCCCAAAGCCTTGACTGCAGATCATAAGCTGCTAGCGTCAGAGGATCTCTATATTTGTGGATCAAAGCTTTGGCTTCAGAGCGTCGTTTGACTTGGTCGAGGTAGAATGAGATCCATCCCGTGAAGCCTGCTGCAACAAGCGATCCAATGAGGGAGACAACCGCAATGATAATCGAGACAATGTCGACCATGGTTGCTGGATATTTTGATATGTGCAGAATAAAGCGCTAGGCATATGGTTTGCTGGAGTAAATACCCCCCTTTCGTGGGTCTTATGGATGCCGTGGCCCAAAAGGGCCCTGCTCGGCACGGTGTGGAGAGGGGTGTAGGTTGCGTCTTGGATTGAGCTGCAGCTTGATGATCAACAGATTTTGATGTCTGAAAAATTTGAAAGCCGAAAAGAAATTGAAGCGCAGAAATTTGACTCCTAAATACGAAGGAAGGCTGGCAGTTTTGAAACCTGACCACATATCTTGGCCGCCGAAGAGGTTTGAGACGCGGTTTGAGACATGGCTGGTGCCATCCAACCAGGAACTTGGAGAAGTAAGCTCCCTCGAAGCTGAAGATTTGTGGCTTGCGTAAAGACGGAGAGACGCTCCCACAGCAGGGCTGCTTGGTCAGCCGACAACAAGCATGTCGATATTTCCTTCATGCTTTCACCTTCGACACTGGAGGACCATTCTGACAGCACAATCCCAAAATAAGCATCCTACAGCGTTTCATCACGCTATAGATGCGGGCGCTAGTCGAGTGAAAGCCTCTAGCAAAGTTCCTCTATGTTCAGCTGCGGGTCAGGATCACACTTCGCTTGACTCCTAAGGGATCAGAAAGTTATCATTTCCAAAAAATATGTTAGAAACCAACTATTTATTTTAAATCAATAAAATATTAATAAGCTTGAATTTAGAAGGTAATTAAAAGTTTTGCTAGAGGAACTAAGTTTTAATAGTTTGTGTGGTAAGTTATTCAAACCTAAAGTAGCTAAAAATTTAGTGACCGAAGTGTGGTGGTCCTGGCCGCAGCTGAACGGATACCGGTAGTTGCTCTGCGCAGAGTGGGTCCAGCGCCGATAAAAGGGCTTCGGCGATTGACGACGGGTTTTCGACCCGAATGGCTGGCTCATGCTTTTTGGTTGGTACTGCCGTCTAACGGTTCACTATGCATCCTCGCGCCCACTAATGCATGCCAGCACTGCGTCCGCAAACATATGCTATCCCCCAACGGGAAAATATTGCATATCAGCTGAATTCATCTCGGAAAGAAGGCAGCGGCTGGTTGCACTGAAGCGACCAATACTGAGGTTACACAAATACTCAGAGCGCATACTCCGTATGCAAAGCGTGGCTCCCAAGCATTTGCATCATCAGTGTTTGTGTTGAATCGCAGGGGTGATATAAATGCGGAGCTAGTAACCTGCTACCCTATAATATACTGCTGTATATACGAGTAAAGCTTGCTAGTGAAGCTATTCTGAAAGGGACCAACAGGTCACGTGTAGCACTCCGTTTGATTGCAAACGAAATGGCTCCATTAAACAATCAAAGTCATTAAACCGAAAGAGTAAAATAAAATCGTACGAAAGGGGCTTGTATTTTTGTAAGAGTGTAAAACTGAAGCTATGGGTGCTTAAAAGACAGCGGGTGAGTATCACATGACCCCTGCTTGATCACCACCACTCTATTTTCATCAAGATCAGTGGCACAGGATAATTTTGCACAAACAGTCGATACCTTGAAATTTCTCAGCTAAATCATTTTCTTGTTCTTCAGATTCTCTGATCATATACTCCAAAATCCATCTCGATACTTCAGAACATATGAACCTTAACGCCACTCAAAAACATCGCCGGTAACAAATCCTTGTTCTCATTCAAATTCAGAATTGCAGATCTCAATTTTTTCGGCACCTGCTGAAGTATGGTGTCACTCAACATCCCATCCAGTCTCTCCGCCCACTTGTCTGAAACAGTTTGCACAAATTCAGCGCCGATGTGCGTCCCTCGTTTGACAATGAATTCCTTTCGTTTGACGATGAAGTCCTTTCGTTTGGTGATAAAGTCAATCACCTTTTCTTTCCCGCTTGAACCTTCGCTTTCTGAATCTTCATCGACCTCAGTTTTGCTCTCTGCGTCTCTGGCCTTTGACTTTTCCGGCCCGGCTACTTCATCAGCATACCTTCGAGCCTCGCGTCCCTGAATGAACACATTCACAATTTTGCACAGCTCTGCTTTTTTATTGTGCATATAGTCTTCCCAGTGTCCCACAAGTCCAGACTCAAGCACAACAGTTTTGAAGTCAATCTCGTCTGTAGCAATTCTTCGACCGTAGTAACTGTGTGTGGAGCCTAGCTCGAGTTGGCAGAGGAACCATTTTGCTCCTCCAGCGCCCGTGAATCTTGCTAGAACCCATTCGCCGACAATAAGGTTGATGTTCGTTTCTTGGACAAAGTCCAACATGCGGGATACCTTTCTCTGTTCTTCTGTTTTGCCGAAGGCCTTGGTCTGAGCCTCTCCATCCCGAGTATCTTGTTTGCTCTTTTCATTCTCAGTGGCGCCAGTTGGTTGAGTTGCTTGTCGCATGAAACCAGACGATAACGAAGTCGATTTACTGTAGTAGCTGCTGCTTTCTTGTCCTGATGTAGGAGGTAGTTCAGTCTGGGTTGAGTCGCCTGTCTCTTTCCCCGTTTCGCCTTCAGACAAAGCTTGCTGTACAACGTCACACAGATCTAGCTGTTTATCCAAGTCACCGGCAGCACAAGAAAAGTTGACAGTTATCGTAGAGAGCGCAGTACTAATAGTACACTGGCCGCTAATCTTCTGGCTTTTGGATACTGCACTGTGTACTTGACAGCGGAGTTCTTTGGGTTTCTGCATGGTGATTATGACTCTTTGAATATCAAAAACACCTTCGATGCCAGATGTGGTAAGGATGATTGGATTTGGACAGATCATACCGTCGCTGGCAGGTGCTTCGGTACTGTCGCTAGAAGGTTTTTTAGTACTGTCACCAGCAAGTGCTTCGGTACTGTCGTTAGAAGTTTTTTTGGTACTTTCGCTGGCAGGCGTTTCGGTACTGTTGCTGGAAGTTGTTTCGGTACTGTCGCTGGCAGGTGTTTCGGTTGTGTCCAATTTCTGTTGTCCTACAGGAAGCCCGTCCAAGTTTGGAGCCTGCGGAGCCTGGAGCTTTTCAAAAAGCTCTTTGAATTCATCTGGTACATTCTTAATATCTCGCTTTTTGGAAATCCACGCATTAATTTCACCAACCAGACTTTCAGGTTCTATCTGTTCCTGAACAGTTGCAACTGGCGGTTGGGTTGGAGCAGCATTTGAACTTTCTTTCGCGGGCTCTGGTTCTTTGGAGATGCCCTTTTTGCCATAAAGGCTTGTAAATCCTCCGACTTTGAACTTCGGTGCGGAGATTTGTGGAAGCTGTGAAAGTTGTGGAAGCTGTGAAAGTTGTGGAAGTTGTGAAATTTGTGGTGTGTTGATTCCGAACCGAGTAGCAAGGTTGCCACCACTTTGCGCATTCTTGCCTTCACCAACCACACTCTTGGTGCTTTCGCCCTCAGCCCAGGAACGAGTCTTTGGCTTGTACTTCTCTTCATAACTCGGAGTGTTTTCGAGATACACTAACAACTTGCCAAGATTCACAAGTTGGGGTCGGAGGTCCTTTAAGGTGGCTTGTTCAATGAATATGAGAATGCTTCGTATCAAGTCAATCGGGACGTCTTTGTAAGCTTTACTTTTAACGAACTCAATCGTTCGACGCAACAACGAAGTGATACGCGATGCTGTGTCTTGTAGACCGTACCGTTTCTCTTTGGAAGCCCTCGCGATCACGTCGGTATTCCTTGCAGTCAAATCGCTCTCAGTGTCCTCAGGACTGAATGCCGTCAAATCTGAAGGATACAGCGATCGACCTCTGATCGGACTTCCCCGGTTTTTTCCAGCCCAGTTGAAAATAGAAACGTCATTTGTAGTAATGACTACCTCGTCGAGCAATCGGCAAAGTGCTTTGGTCGTACCTTCTGCATGAAATGCCGCAAATTTTACGCCGAGAACTCCCATCAACGAGTAAACTTTATCGATGGCAACAGTGCACTCTCGATAAGATGCCAATGACAAAATATCATGGGCAGGATGTTTAGATCTGCTAAGTCCGCGACAGCACTCAGGCGGAGGGACTTTTGTGAACTTAGAAATTTGCTCCCGATCCTGATGAATGGGTCCTCTGCAGTCATCGATCAAGGCTCTTACCAAAAGCTTAATTAGGCTTCTGGCTTCTGGCCCGATCGAAATCATTTCGAAACCCAGGGTTGTAAATAAAAATCTAAGTCTTTGCGCAGTGGGAGCTTTTTCTTCCACCTGAGACTCGATCTCATAGGCTGCTCGAGAAATCGTGTTTCGAATGTGGGCACTGGAATTGTCGTCGTCCATGTTTCCCGGAAAAGCTACGCCAAGAAAATTGAGAATGCAGATTAGCCTTCGCCATTTTTCTGAGCATCCTTCATAACTAATGTATTCGATCTATATTACGGTCAGATTTTTGCGATCTTTAGACGATATAGTATTTCAACACAAGCTGCGAGGAGGTAATCTTACCTTCTTTCCGGTACCGCCCTCCATCAGGTCTTGTAGCCCTTCACAGTCCTTAAGAATTGACTCGGCTTTCGGTGGCACAATGAAAATGTCACTGTCTCGAATATGCTGATGAAGGTAGGAACAATGATAATAGTAGGGACCCAGGCCTTCTACAGATCGAGACAAAGGTTGCCAGAGGCTATTGACATAAAAAGTCATCTTACTCAGGACAAGTTCCTGTAATGTCCAACCTCGCGAAGCCCACTTTGGAGATTCGACCTTATCAAAGCTAGGGAAACTCGCTAGCTCAGCTTGCTTCCCCAGATGGTCCCACGTAGAGACCCATTCTGTGGAATCAGAGGTATCGAGATGTACCAAACAAAAGTCGGCGTTATTGTACCACTGTCCCATCATCGCCAGTGACTGGGTGTGTTCGTTTGCATCGTCTTTGTTGATACAGCACGTGTCGTTCCACAAATAGCGTTTTCGATCATGACGTGGAAACAGCCCCAAATCTAGGATCCTTTTGGCTTCAAGGATGGACCCTTCGATCTTCGTCATGGACTTCTTCCTTTCCAAGATCGGAAGCAAGTCCTCAACGGCCGAAAGTAGGGCGGGTTCCTGGTTCATAACCTCGCAGCTTGCTGTTGCTTTTCTCAGTCGTTCTTCAGCTTGGCGAAACTGCTCTTCAGCTTGAGACAACTTTCCTTTAGCTTGAGTCAACCCTTTGCTCAATTCATCTTTTTCATTCTTTTCCCTTATTTCACTTCGCATTTCCGACTCATCCACCCCCGCGTCTTTTTTCTCCTTCTTCAACGCCTTATCTGCCATCTCCCTCAGCCTCAGGTTCTCTCTTTCCTCATCACAAGATTTTCGAGCCGCAATTTCTTTCGAGGTTGCTTTCTTGAATTCAGCTAGCTGAGCAAGGAGTTCGCGTGTATCGGACTTGATCCCGGAACGAGTGAGGACTGTGTCGATTTTCTTAACCTGTGCCTCTATGTCTTTGGTACATTGAGCACTGAGCAATTCAACATCGCTTTTTCCAACTTCCAAGTGCTTGTATTTCTTGACTTGGAACCTTGCAAACCTCTTAGCCTCTTCATCAGAGCCATTCTCGGCCATTTCGTAGACTTCTCTTTTCTTCCGACTTTCTTTTATCTTGGAGATAAATGGGTAGCTAATCTCTTGACCTTTCCAGCTGTGAGACAGTATAACATACTGTCCAGAAGGCCCATCCTCCAGATTACCAGTGTCTATGTTGAACATGCGCCTGGGGATTTCAATGCCGTCAGGTTGTTTGATCGCAGATGGATCAAATGTATCCGTAGATTCATCGAGATCAGCGTTTGGAACCTCGCCATCAATGAATTCAGGCATGAAATTCGCATGAATCAACCAACTCATGGACTTCCGAACTTTCTCTTGGAGCAGTGGATCAAGAATACTTTTGACATAAGCATCCCGGGCCACATTATACGCGACACCCGTGCTACTGGCAAGTTGCGATATCATTGAATTCTCAGAAGGAGTACTGGTACCCGTCGCGTCCAGCATCTTCTTTCCGAGGCGCATAAGTTCATTCTGGTCGGTCCACGACATGTTGTGAGTATTGTTCTTGGAAAACTGAGAAGACCGGATCGGAGATGAAATGATGAGAAGGATTGAATAACTCGTTGCGAGCAGCAAGACTGCAGTACAAACTGAAAAGTCAAACAAATTTTGACAGAAAGCTCTTACTCCCGTAGGTAAATTTGCACAACTAATAAACGAGTACCGATTTAATGCTCGAGGGGATATCAGAAGCCTGCACTGCAATTTTTAGAGTACCCGATCGGGAATCTGTCCACTAGATGATGTGGTTCCGGCTTGAACACTACACAGGGCATGTTCTCCCTCGTACAACATACCAACCAGGGAGTTTCTCAACCCTCCCTCTATTTCGTATCTGTTGTGCATGACGGTGAGGGGCTTACAAGCTACAACGCAGAAAGCAAATTTCCAGGTCGCAGAGAGCATCTGCAATTATCGGTTGTTTTGGCAGTTTTGGGTGCCGCCCCACTATCGTGACTTGGGAAAGATCATCCGCTCAGCCAGCCACATTTCCAAGCAGCACATCAACTTGCACCACGGGGGCCAACCTTTGCAGCTACCTACATACGGATGGCACATCCGATTGAAACACGAGAATCAGCCGCTGCAGCCACATACAAAAACTGAACATCAGCCTGCCCCACTACCCTGAGTACACTCACTACTCAATTTCTTCGTTTTTTTTTATGTATTTACGAACAGCTTTTTCGCTAAGCTTGAGAACGCGAGCTCTACAATAACCCTGTTCTCATCGGAACTTTATTCACGCTCTTCAGTTTGCGCTGGAATTTCATACATTGAATCAAATGTGAGAGCGACTGCAGCATCTTCGAAGCAAGCCAGCAAGTCATCACAGGAGTCAGGACCCCCGAGCTAGACAGAAAGGCCTCTTATCTTTTTCTCCCCAACAAATGCTATGTTTTACCTAGGTATTTGATTAAACCAATATGGCATCATATCATCGAGTTCTTAAAGTGTTTGGAAGGTCAGTCGAAGATAAAACTTTACAATGTGATTGGTACGTTCATCGAAAGCTCCTCAATCTTAACTACCAAAATAAATCGGTCAAGCCCAAGCATGCTCTGACTTACGGAAATCCAACAGCGATATACACCCCTGGGAAGTTCTTGTCGATGGCAAGAATTTGGCTGGGAGACTTCGACTTGTTGGCTTCGTGGACGTCTTTTTTCTGATCAGTTATTCCGGGAGTTCGCGTTTTCACGATGGCATAGTCATCTACAGTATACTTG
>Ga0302325_10024876_pt1 | contig 12447 bp, 7 predicted proteins | sample Palsa_T0_2_FD_201948 | JGI IMG/M metagenome (GOLD analysis project Ga0302325, IMG submission 201948) | Peat permafrost microbial communities from Stordalen Mire near Abisko, Sweden - Palsa_T0_2 | ecosystem: Environmental > Terrestrial > Soil > Palsa > Peat permafrost | place: Sweden: Abisko...
GAAGTTGCGCCTCAGCGTAACCCAGCCGGTCACACCGATAGCCAGGCAGAATACCGCGAGGAACATTATGACGGGTCGCACACCTACCAAGGGATGTCTTCCTCGTTGATCGGGTCTACACGGCCGGAGCCGTTATGGCCGTTGGGCTCGGGGGCGGGGTTGTCGGGAGGGAGTTCCTCTTCGGGATAATCCTCTTCGTCTTCATCCTCGTCATCGCTCCACATCTTGTTGCCGTGCTCGTCACGATATTCCGGATCGACGGGGAAGATGTCGAAGCCAAAACCGCGGCCGTCGCAGCCCTCGATGGGGCAGCACCAAAAGCCGTGGTTCCGCCCATCGTCGCAAAGTTCGACTCGCCATTCGATGCGGTAGCTATCGTACTCTTCGCCGCAATGGATGCAGTGGACGATGGTGGATAGCTTCGGCGGTCGGAAGGGATCGGCCTGGGGGTCACCGGCATCGAGCGGATTACTCACGGCTACGATGCTACCGCGAAATGGGTAAATGAGAAGCTGTGATTTGAGATCAAGGCGGCTTCGGAAATCGGGTTGCCCCTGGGCCGTCGAGTTTATCCCGCTTCGCGCGGCTAATGCCGTGTCTCCTTCTGCCCCCTCTCCCGGTACTCCGGGAGAGGGTTGGGGTGAGGGTGATTTGGAATTCCGGTGTCGCTGGTACTCGAAATCACCCTCACCCCTGCCCTCTCCCGGAGTACCGGGAGAGGGGGTAAGTTGTTCGCCGCTCCGGGCTTTGACCGCGCGAAGAGGAGTAGCCGCGACGCGCAGCGCGCAGCGGAGCGCGTCCAGCGGCGTGGCCTGCCGAACTGCCCTGAAACGGCAAGCAACCGTAGCTGGACGCGCTCCGCTGCCGGTGCGCGTCGCGGCTATAAACTCTCGATTGGCGCGGCGAATCGGTTGTGAAACGGCTTCAGTTTTTCCCCGAAGGCGACACCGGGCAACACCCAACTTAAGATGCAGTATCGATGTTACAAACGGAGCTGCATGGCTACACATTCCCTTAAGCTCGCACTGGCGGGCGTGCTTTGCATCACGCTGGCCGGCTCGCTCGTCAGAGCCGGTGAGCCGTTCCAATTTGGGCCGCGGGAGCGCATTGCATTTGTCGGCAATGATTTCTTCGAGCACGAAGCCGATCAATGCTATATCGAGACCGCCCTTACCACGCGGTTCCCCGAAAAGAATCTGATTTTTCGCAACCTCGGCTACAGCGGCGACACCGTGCGAGCGGACGCGCGCTGCCTGTGTGCCGGGATGGGCACCTTCGGTCCGCCGGAGCAGGGATTCAATCGGCTTCGCGATCTGATCGCCCACATTCAGCCGACGATCATTTTCGTCGCCTATGGCATGAACGAATCGTTCGCCGGCGAAGCGGGGCTGGCGGATTTCCAGCGCGGGCTGGACCGGATGCTCGATATGCTGGCGGCAAGTAATGCGCGGATCGTTCTGCTCTCGCCGATCGCTCACCAAAAACTCCCGCCGCCGTTGCCGGATCCCGCGGAGCACAATCGGAGCTTGGAGCTGTACAGCAAAGCGATCGAATCAACCGCGGCAAAACGCCGGTATTTCTTCATCGATCTCTTCCACAATTTTGCTCCGCAGACGACTGACGGGATTCATCTCAACGCCCAGGGGTACCAACAAGCGGCCGACGCGATCGACAAGGGCTTGGCATATCCGCCAAACTTGTGGCGGGTGAAAATCAGTGCCGACGGCCCGGTTGACGAAGCCGTCGGGACACAAGTGAGAGGCATAGGCTCGTCGCCCGATGTTCTGCATTTTTCGACAGTCGATGCGATGCTGCCTACCTCCGCGCCAGTTCTGCGAATTACCGGCCTTCCCACGGGCCAATATGAGTTGCGGGCCGCGGGCCTGATCGTCGGCGCCGGCTCGTCGGCCCAGTGGGCGCAGGGGGTGACCCTGGCGAACACGCCGGGGATCAAACAGGAAGAGAAGCTGCGCGAGTTGATCGTCCGGAAGAACTTCGATTTCTTCAATGACTGGCGCGCTCAAAACGACACGTACATTCTCGGATACCGCAAGCATGAGCAGGGGCGTAACGCGCCGGAGATGGCTGAATTTGAAAAGCTGGCGGAAGAGGCGGATGGGCAGGTCGCGCAAAACCGCGTGCCGTCGCCGACGCGGTATGAATTGCGGCTGCAAAAATAGGACACACCACCGATGGGTTTGCATCGATTTCGAATTTTACTGCTGGTGGTTCTTTTCCCAGTCGCCACGCACGTCGCCTGGGCCGACAGTCTCGATCCCGAAGCCGAGCGAAAAACTTTCAAGCTGCCCGACGGTTGGCAGATCAATCTCTTCGCTGCCGATCCGATGGTCGAGAAGCCGATCGAGATGAATTGGGACAATCGCGGCCGGCTCTGGGTCGCCACGTCACAGACGTATCCGCAGGTGAAGCCGGGGGCGATCCCCGATGACAAAATCATCATTCTCGAAGATACGACCGGGAGCGGGAGGGCGGACAAATCAACGGTCTTCGCCGATGGGTTGCTTATTCCCACAGCCGTCGCGCCCGGGGATGGGGGAGCGTACGTCACCAACAGCACGGAGATCGTGCATTTCGATGAGAATCCCGCAACGGGCAAGGCAGACCATCGGCGGGTGGTACTTTCCGGATTCGGTACCGAAGACACCCATCACATTATTCACACGCTCCGCTGGGGCTACGATGGCCGGCTCTATTGGAATCAGTCGGTCTACATTCACAGTCACGTCGAGACGCCGCGCGGCGTGGTCACGTTGCTCGGCAGCGGAACGTGGCGTTTTGAGCCGAAGACCGAAGAGCTCGATATCCTGCGCCGCGGTATGGTGATGCCCTGGGGAATCTTTTTCGTTGGGTGGGGGGGTTGGTTTGGACCCTACGGCGCGGGCGGGGAGGGAATCGGCTACATCTTTCCCGGTTCGGCATTTCAAACTGCCGTTGGCGAAGATCGGACGATGCCGGGCCTCACCCCGCGAAGTCCGAAGTATTGCAGCGAAGTGTTGCTGGACGGCCGGCACATTCCCGATGAGTATCAGGGGGACATTCTCACCAACGATTTCCGCGCCCACCGCATCGTCCGCTTCAAGCTCAAGCCCGACGGCGCGGGATTTTCCGCCGAGCAGATGCCCGATTTCATTACCAGTGCGGATAAGGCTTTTCGCCCGGTGGATCTCCGCATGGGGCCCGACGGCGCGATCTATATCGCCGACTGGTACAACCCGATCATCAACCACGGCGAAGTCGATTTCCGCGATCCCCGTCGCGATCATTTGCACGGGCGCATCTGGCGCGTCACCGCCAAAGACCGGCCGTTGGTCAAGAGGCCGACAATTGCCGGAGCGCCGCTTCCAGCGCTGCTGGAGCTGCTGAAATCGCCTGAAGATTACACGCGCCTCCACGGCAGGCTCGAGTTGCGGGAACGCCCGACCGCAGACGTCGCCGCGGCGGCGGCCGCATGGGTCAAGACGCTGGATCCCTCTGATGCCGGCTTCGAGCACGATCTTCTCGAAGCGCTCTGGACCTATCAGACCATCGACCTCCCGGAGCCCGGGCTGCTTGCCCGGGTGCTTGCGGCGAAGGATCCGCGGGCCCGTGCGGCGGCGGTACGCGTCGCGGCGTACTGGGCCAGCGCGCTGCCGAATGCCCGCGACATCTTCGCGGCGGCGGTGGCGGATTCGGAGCCGGCGGTGCGGCTGGAGGGCATTTGCGGGTTGGCGAGGCTCAGCAGTCCTGACGCCGTCGTCATCGCAATGCGCGCGCTCGATAAGCCGCGCGACAAATTCATCGATTTTGCGCTCTGGTCGGCCGCCAATGATCTCGAGCCATATTGGCTTCCCGCCTTTCAGGCCGGAAGGCTGGGCAACTGGGAGAAGGCGGAGCATCTCACCTTCGCGCTCCAAGCCGTCAAATCGCCGGCGGCTGTTTCCGCACTGCTCGAGCAGTTGAAGAAAAACGAGATCCCGGCTGCGGCTCGCAGGGATGTGATCGACATGATCGCAACCATCGATCCCAGGAAAAACGTGGACGCGCTGTTCGATCTGGCGGTGGGGGAGGAGATTTCCGATCCCGCAACGCGACTCGATCTCGTGTCGGCGCTGGAGCGCATCGCCCGCACCGATCACGTTCAGCCTGCGAAGAGTTCCGCGCGCATCGAATCCTTGTTTGGCGCTTCAGACGAGCGGCTGCGCGCCGGCGCGCTGCGGCTGGGGGGCCTCTGGAAGCTTGAATCCCTTCGCCCGCAGCTCACGAAAATCGCTTCCGACAAATCGGAATCCACCGCGGTGCGCGCTGGCGCATTTGACGGGCTGGCAAGCCTGGGGGGCGACGACAGCAAAATACTTTTGCAACAGATGAGCGAAGCGCCCAACGACTGGGCAATTCGCTGCGACGCGATTGCAGCACTGACCAAGCTCGATCTTCCCGATGCCTCGGCCCGCGGCGCGAAGCTGCTCCTCGCCGGTGGCGCTGGCAGCGACCCAGGCTCGCTGCTCGATGCATTCCTGCAGCACGAAGAGGCGGGCGACGCGCTGGCAAAGGCGCTGGCCGGTCAAACGGTTCCACCCGCCACGGCGCGGGCCGCGCTGCAATATCTGCAGTCGCGCAGCGCCGGCGATTCTCAACTTGCGCAGCTTTTTCAGAAATCGGCCGGACCCGCCTCCGGGCCGACCAAACTGACGGCCGATGAGATGCAGCACACGATCGCCGACGTGCTGGCCAAGGGTGATCCGGCACGCGGCGAGCTGGTCTTCCGCCGGCGCGAGACGGGATGTTATCAGTGTCATGCGATCAACGGAGCCGGCGGTTTTCTTGCGCCCGATCTCGGCTCGATCGGCGCCAGCAGTCCTATGGATTACGTGATTGATTCAATCCTCGATCCAAACAAGGCCGTCAAGGATGGCTACATGGGCCTGACCGTCGTGACCCGCGACAGGGATGTTATCAGCGGGATCAAAGTCCGGCAGGACTCGACGCAGCTGGTCCTGAAGGACAATACGCATGAGGAAATCGTCGTCCCACTGTCGAACATCCGCCGGCAGAAAGAGGTCGGCTCGTTGATGCCGACTGGTCTGACCGATTCGCTGACCCACGCGGAGTTTCTCGATCTGGCACGGTTCGTAGGCGAACTGGGGAAGCCCGGCCCGTTCGCGCAGAGCTCGGCTCCGGTGGCGCGCCGCTGGCGCGTGCTCGATCCGCCGCCCGCCGATGTCGCGGCCAATTCCGCGAGCCTTCCGCCATCGGTCATCGCCGCCACGAACTGGTCGCCCGTATACAGCCTGGTGAGCGGCGAATTGCCGATGAGCGCGATCCGCAGTTCCAACGCCGGCACGGTGGCGATCGTGCAATGTCAGATCAACGTGACGACCGCCGGAAAGCTGAGCCTGAGCATCGACGGCACGGAGGGCCTGGTCGGTTGGCTCGATCAGACGGTCATGGCAATCGGTGCAACCGTCCCCCTTGAACTGACGCGCGGCGTGCATACGCTGACCTTCCGGGTAGACCTCCACGAACGCGGCGAGCATCCGCTCCGCGTCGAGGTGCACCCCATCGACGAGAGCAGCAACGCGCAGGCGGAGTTTGTCGGCGGGAAGTAGAATCCGGCGTATGACGTTTCCCCCCTCGCCCGGTACTCCGGGAGAGGGCAGGGTGACGGTGATTTCGAGCACCAGCGACACCCGAAATTCGAAATCACCCTCACCCCAACCCTCGCCCGGTACTTCCGGGAGAGGGAGTGATGCAACCTGCTGTAAACCGTCTATAGACGAAGAGGAAACTGCATGGCGATGAATTATTCCAAGCGATCATTTCGACCAAGAGCCCGTTTCATATCCCGTTTAGCGGCAGCCCCGCGGGGGCGTGAGTCCAAGGATGTTTCCTCGGATCCTCTAGTGCTGCGCCAGAACTGGCTGTTGGAATCGCGCCCCTCCGGGGCTGCCGCTAAACGGGTTCTGAGCCTGCTTTTAAACACGGCATTGACTCTGGCATTTTGCGGAGTTCCGGCCCTGGCGGATGACATCCCCATCATTCCGCCGAAGATTGCGCCTGCTTCCAACGAGGGCGAACTGGCGATCGGGAAGATGAAGCTTCCGAAGGATCTGAAGGCCGAGCTGTTCGCAGCCGAGCCGATGGTCAGCAATCCCGTTGCCATCTGCGTGGACGGACAGGGGCGCGTCTACGTCGCCGAAACCTACCGCGTTAACCACGGAATCTTCGATGTGCGCGATCACATGGATTGGCTGGAAGATGACCTGGCTGCGAAGACCGTCGAAGACCGTGTCGCGATGTTGCACCGGAAGTTCGGGCCAAACTTTCGCCGCGAGACGCAGGGCGCCACCGACCGGGTGGTGCGGCTGGAAGACAACGCCGGCGAGGGCAAGGCCGACAAATCCACCATTTTCGCCGATGGATTCAACCATAGCGATGAAGGCATCGGCTCCGGCGTCCTGGAGCGCAATGGAAACGTCTATTACACCGACATCCCCAACCTCTGGCTTCTGCGCGACACGAATGGCAACGGCGTTGCCGATTCCCGCAAGTCGCTCAGCTATGGCTACGGCCTGCACTACTGCTTTTATGGTCACGATTTGCACGGGCTTCGCTTCGGTCCCGACGGCAAGCTCTATTTCAGCATCGGCGATCGTGCCGCCAACGTGACCAAATCCGTCGATGGGCGCACGGTTAACAATCCCGAATCCGGCGCGGTGTTTCGCTGCAATGCCGACGGGACTGGGCTCGAACTCTACGCCACCGGCCTGCGCAATCCGCAGCAGCTGGTCTTCGATCAGTACGGCAATCTCTTCACCGGCGACAACAACCCCGACTACGGTGATCCAGCCCGACTGGTGTACGTTGTCGAAGGCGGAGACAACGGCTGGCGCGTGGGATACCAGGAGGGGCGGCATCCCATCGGCGGCGGACCGTGGATGTGGGAAAGCTTGTGGGAGAAGCAGGACAAGCTCAACGCCTATTCGCAGCTCCCGGCAGTCGGATTTCCCGGCACCGGGCCGTCGGGAATCGCCTATTACCCCGGCACCGGTCTGCCGGATCGATACGAGAACCATCTGCTCCTCTGCGATTTCCACGGCGGATTTACCGGCAGCGGCGTGCAGTCGTTCGTCGCCAATCCCAGAGGCGCGTCGTTCGATATGAGCAAGATCGAACACTTCGTCTGGGATTGCCTGGCGACCGACATCTGCTTCGCCCCCAGCGGCGGGGTGTATGTTTCGGACTGGGTGCAGGGGTGGAGCATCTCCGGCAAGGGGCGGATCTATCACATTTTTGATCCGGACTTGCAGAAGGATCCGGCCGTCCTTGAAGTAAAGAAACTGCTTGAAGAAGGAATGACCAAGCGGCCCAGCGATGAGTTGCTGCATCTCCTTGGCCACCGCGACATGCGGATTCGTCAGGCGGCGCAGTTTGAGCTGGCCGATCGAGGCGCGGCTTCGGTGGAGGCATTGACGGCACTCGCGCAGCACGCAGGCGAACGGCTGCCGCGCATTCACGCCATCTGGGCGCTCGGGCAGATCGCCGATGCGCAGAAGTCGACGCAGACCGTGGCGGGGATCATCCCAATCCTTTCAGATTCCGACGAGGAAGTTCGTGCCCAGGCGGAGAAGACGCTCGGCACTCTTCACGATGCCGATGCATATGATGCGACCATCAAATTGCTGTCGGATCCCAGCCCGCGCGTGCAGTTTTTCGCGGCCATGGCCGCGGGCCATATCGGCAGGAAGGATGCGAGCGGGAAACTCATCGAGATGCTGCGCGCCAATGACGACAAAGACGCGTTTCTACGATATGCGGGCGTCTGGGCACTGACGCAGCTCAATGACAGCTCGACTCTTGCGGCGGCTTCGAAGGACAGCGCGCCGGCGGTGCGAATGGCCGCGCTGCTGACCTATCGCCGACTGGCTTCGCCTGATGTGGCGCAGTTTTTGGACGACTCAGATCCGCGCATCGTGCTGGAAGCGGCGCGGGCGATTCATGACACCTACATCGAATCGGCCCGTCCGGCGCTGGCGGCGCTGATCACGCGGAGCGGACTCGATCAGCACGTCATCGTCCGCGTTCTGAACTCGAATTATCGACTCGGCACCCCGCAGGCGGCGCAGGCGCTGGCGACATTCGCGTCTACTGACTCGGAGCCGGCGAAGTGGCGGGTCGAAGCACTGCGGCTGCTTGGAGAATGGGAAACTCCGTCGAACCTCGATCAGATCATGAATCTGTACCGTCCGCTGGCAGCCCGCGATTTGAAAGTTGCGCAGGATGCGGCGGGGCCGGCGCTGAAGGAGATTTTCGCTTCCGCGCCGGATGAGGTCAAAGAGGCGGCGATCAAGCTGTTGGACAAGCTGAAGATCAAGGACACGTCGGTGGCGATGGAACTGGTCACGAACCAGGCAATTTCCGCACCGCTGCGTGCCGCCGCGCTGCAGCTTCTGGCGGATCGCGACGATCCGAAACTCTCCGAGGCGGTGCAGAGCTGCCTCGACGACAAGGACGTGAAGTTGCGAGCGGCAGCGATCCGCTGTCTGTCCAAACTTCCCGACGGAACCGAACGCCTCGCAACGGCGATGAAAACTGCGTCGGTGCCCGAGGAACAGGCCGTCTACGATGCCCTGGCAAAAGTGCATACCACCGGGGCAGACAACATGATCGCTTCGGGCATGGACCAGTTGCTGAACAACCAGCTTCCTAAAGCGCTCTGGCTTGAAGTGCTCGAAGCCGCTTCCAAACGCGCCGCGCCGGCGGTGCATGAGAAGTACGAGCAGTACGAGGCATCGCTTCCGAAGGACGATCACATGGCGGCGTACCGCGAGTCACTCGAGGGAGGCGACGCATCTTCCGGCGAAAAGATCTTCCGCGAGCGCGCAGATGTCTCGTGCATTCGCTGCCACACCGCCCAAGGGAAGGGCGGCACCGTCGGACCGGTGTTGGATGGCGTCGGGCAGCGCCAGACTCGCCAGTACATCCTGGAATCGATCGTCGATCCCAACGCCAAGATCGCTCCCGGCTTTGAAAGTGCCGTCGTGAAGACCAAAGCCGGCAAGACGCACGTCGGCGTTGTCCGCAGGGAGGATGCGCAATACCTCGTGTTGATCGATGCCAAGGACGGAGAGGACGTGATCGACAAGAGCCAGATCGTTTCCCGCGAGAGGGGCTTGTCGGCCATGCCGCAGGACATCGCCAAGACCCTGAGCAAGCGCGACCTGCGCGATCTGGTCGAATTTCTAGACGGGCTGAAGATGCCTACAAAGGGAACAGCGCCCGGCTCCGAGGCCGGCGCGCCTGAATTGAAATAGCCGCGTTGAAGACCTCCGACGACTCGTGTAGCCGCCGAGCTTGCTCGCGGCGCCCTCGGTGATGTGCCAGACGGGATTTGAAACCACTTCTAAATCTAAACGAACGAAGATCGCGGTTGCCGGCGATGCAAAACTGAGGGAGATCGATTAGCATTCTCCGCTGAAATCATGCGGCGAAAGCTCTATCTCGAAACATTCGGCTGCCAGATGAACGTGCTCGACAGCGAGCTGGTTCTGGGGCAGCTTCGCGCGCATGGGTATGAAACGGTGACGAGCCGGGATGACGCGGATGTCATCCTCTACAACACCTGCTCCGTGCGCGAGCACGCCGAGCAGAAAGTCTGGTCGCGACTGGGCGAGCTGCGCGACCGCAAGCGGGAAGATCCGGGACTCATCATTGGCGTGATCGGTTGCATGGCCGAGCGCGATGGCGCGACGATTTTCCAGCGTCATCCCCACATCGACATTCTTTGTGGCCCCGGCGAACTGGACCGCCTGACGGCGCTGGTGCATAACGCGGCAACCACCTCCGACGGCCGCAAGCGGCAACGGCAGGTTGCGCTGATGGGCGCCGCATCGCGGCGATCCAGCACGCTCGAAGCCGCCGAAGATCATCTGGAAATGCTCGATCTCTCGCGCAGCATTTCGCCTGGCGACGGGCCGGCCCAAGCGTACGTGCGGATCACGCGCGGATGCAACAAATTCTGCACCTACTGCGTCGTGCCGTACACCCGCGGGCCGGAGGTGCATCGGCCACCGGGGAATATCATCGAAGAAGTGCGCAAGCTGACCGGCAGTGGTGCGAAGGAAGTCACGCTGCTGGGGCAGACGGTTAACCATTATGCGTTTCGACACGGCGACGGTCGCACAACCAGCTTTGCTGAGCTGCTCTACCAGATTCACGAAGCGGTTCCGGATCTTCCGCGCCTGCGGTTCGTGACCAGCTTTCCCCGCGATTTCACGGATGAAGCGCTCGCTGCGATGCGCGACTGCCGGCGCATTTGCCGATACCTGCACATTCCCGTGCAGAGCGGGAGCGACCGAATCCTGAAGATGATGAACCGCGGCTATACCGCCGGGCAGTACCTTGATTTGATCGATCGGGCCCGGGAGATGATGCCCGACATCTGCATCGCCAGCGATTTCATTGTCGGCTTCCCGACGGAGACCGACGACGACTTCTCCGCCAGCGCCGATCTCTTGCGCTATTGCCGATTCAAGAATTCGTTCATCTTCAAATATTCGCCCCGGCCTGGGACGACGGCGATCGATCGTTTCGCCGACGATGTGCCGGAAGAGACCAAGCGCCGGCGCAACAACGAGCTTCTGGCGGTGCAGCAGGCCGTCTCGACGGCGAACAATCTGGAGATGATTGGGAAGACCGTCGAGGTGCTGGTGGAGGGGCAGAGCAAGCTGATAGTTCCCCCAGCCTATCCCGCCGCCGGCGGCGTCGAACTCGGCTGGGAGCGCCGTGCACCGCTCAAGACGCCCGGGGTCGTTCAGCTCATCAGCCGCTCCCGCGGCGATCAGGTCGTCGCCTTCGACGGCGAGGAATCATTGGCCGGGGAATTTGTTGACGTGGAAATCATCGGAGCGCGCAGCTTGACACTGTTTGGCCGCGTCGTAAGCCACTCGCTGGCAGCGGTGAATTGACCGCATGCCAATGGTTCTCTACACGTCTCAAGGGAGCGGGTGCAAGTGGATCGGCACCCATTGCGCATAGCGAGCGAAATCATCGTCGGTTGTCAGGATCGGCACGCCCCGCCCGATGGCCACTGCGCAGATCAGCATGTCAATCGTGGTGGCGGCGATTCCGTGGCGGGCGCAGTCGTTGGCATATTCGGCGGCTCGCTCATAATCGTCGGTGTCGGGCGCCAGGTCGTCCAGAGCGCGCAGACGCTCGCGGCTCATTTCGAATTTCTCGGGGTCGATGATTCCAGTGAGCAATTCCTGTCTGACCGAACCGAGCAGGATGGCATCGCCGTTGATGATCAGCTCGCGGAGATGCAGAACCATCGACCGCTCACGGGCCGACAGGTTCTTGCGCCGCCGGCGCAGGGCCGCCCACCAGACCGGCGTGTCGACAATCACTCGCACGGCTCATCCCTTCGGAATGCGCTTGTTCCCGCGCCTTCGGGCCGCCTTGTGATCCCAGGCAGGATCGAACTCGATCTTGCCGAACAGATCGAGAATGCCGAGCCGCTGCTTGGATTTGATGTATTCCTCCAGCGCCGCGGTCACCGCGGCGCGTTTGCTCTTATGGCCGCCCAATTTGACCGCGTTGTTGATGAGACGATCGTCCAGCGCCAAGTTAGTGGCCATAAAAAACCTCCACTTTCTAAGGCTACACATGCTATTGTGTAGAATCAATCCTTCCGCGAGGGTTCAGGGTGTCAGGGTTCAGGAAGGGAAAAAACTACCGTTCCGCCGCATTTCCTGAACCCTGACACCCTGAACCCTGAACCCTCCGTCCCCTAAAAGCCAAAATGATGTTGCCGTGTCTGCACACCCGCTCTTGGCACCATCATTTGATCGCTCCGCTCGCCAACCCCGAAACGAAATCCTTCTGCAGCACGAAGAAGAGCAGCATCACCGGCAGAACACTCAGCAGCGTGCCGGCCATCAACACGCCGTATTGTGTCTGGTATTCCGGCAGCGAGAGCATTCCGGCAAGGCCGATGGGGAGGGTGAATTTTGCCTGATCCTGCAGTACCACCTGCGGCCAGAGGTAGCTGTTCCACGCGCCCAGGAAGCTTAGCAGCGTGTAGGCTCCGACCATCGGCCGTACGATCGGCAGGGCGATTTCCCACCAGATGCGGATCTCGCTGCAGCCGTCGACTCTCGCGGCATGCAGCAGGTCATCGGGAACCGACAGCATTGCCTGTCGGAAGAGAAACATTCCCAGCACGCTGACCGATCCCGGCACGATGATGGCGGCGTAGGAATTGATCCATCCGAAGTCGTACATCAACAGATATGCGCCGGGGAGCAACGCCAGCGCCGGCAACACGAGCGTCAACAGCATCAACCCCAGCAGCGGCTTTTTGCCCCGAAAGCGATACTTGGCCAGAGCGAATCCGCCCAGACTGCTGAATGTGACGACGAGCACCGTTTGGGTCGAGCTGACAAACAGGCT
>Ga0302325_10024878_pt1 | contig 12447 bp, 10 predicted proteins | sample Palsa_T0_2_FD_201948 | JGI IMG/M metagenome (GOLD analysis project Ga0302325, IMG submission 201948) | Peat permafrost microbial communities from Stordalen Mire near Abisko, Sweden - Palsa_T0_2 | ecosystem: Environmental > Terrestrial > Soil > Palsa > Peat permafrost | place: Sweden: Abisko...
GCAGCGGGTCGGCCTCGTTCGAGATGCTGCGCTACCTGACCGAGCGGCTGCCCGCGATGGTCACCCCGAAATGGGTGACCACCCGCATCCAGCCGATCGCGGTCGAGGACGTGCTGCGGTACCTGGTCGGCTGCGCGGCGCTGCCGGCCGACGTCAGCCGCTCCTTCGACATCGGCGGTCCCGACATCCTGACCTACGCGGATATGATGCGCCGGTACTGCGCCGTGGCCGGGCTCCGGCAGCGCGTCCTGATCCCGGTGCCGCTGCTGACGCCGCGGCTGTCGTCGCTGTGGGTCGGGCTGGTCACCCCGGTGCCGGCCGGCCTGGCCAAGCCGCTGGTGAAGTCCCTGGTCAACGAGGTCGTCGCCGCCGATCACGACATCGCCGAGTACGTTCCCGACCCGCCCGGCGGTCTGATCCCGCTCGACCTCGCCATGGCCCTGGCGCTGCGGCACACCCGCGAGGGCGACGTCTCCACCAGCTGGTCGTCGGCCGGCACCCCCGGCGCGCCGAGCGACCCGCTGCCGAGCGACCCCTCGTGGGCCGGCGGCTCGCTCTACGTAGACGAGCGGGTGGCCGCCGTCCACGCCACGCCGGCCGCCCTGTGGGAGGTCATCGAGGGCATTGGCGGCACCACCGGGTGGTACTCGTTCCCGGCCGCCTGGGCGGTCCGGGGTCTGCTCGACCGGCTTGCGGGCGGCGTCGGCCTGCGCCGCGGACGGCGCGACCCGCGCCGCCTGCTGGTCGGCGACGCGCTCGACTTCTGGCGAGTAGAGGCGATCACCCCGGGCTCGCTGCTCCGGCTCCGCGCGGAGATGAAGCTCCCCGGCCTGGCCTGGCTGGAGCTGACAGCCGGCCGCGACCAAGACGGGATGACCACCTACAGCCAGCGGGCGATCTTCCAGCCGCGCGGCCTGGCCGGCCACGCGTACTGGCGCTCCATCTCCCCGTTCCACGGCATCGTGTTCGGCGGGATGATCCGCAACATCACCCGGTCGGCCGAGCAAGCCGACCGAACGAAGGCGAGCACGCGGCAATGAGCCACCCGGCCAGCCGACGAGCCCGGAGATAGGTAGCCGAACACGAAGGATTTATTTATCGCGAAGGATCCATGCACCTATACGATAATTATCCTTCGTCGAGATAAAATCCTTCGCGATCATGGCGATAGATGACGGCTGTCGCGTTATGACGCGCGCTTCACCAGAAGCTCTGGGACTGGTGAAACGCTTTACAGACAGCTGTGCGAGAGTGGCGTTATGAGCCACACGGTGTACCAGTCGGCCGACGTCGACGGGGTGTCGGTCTTCTACCGCGAGGCGGGCCCGCCCGACCGGCCGACGATCCTGCTCCTGCACGGCTTCCCGTCCTCCTCGCGGATGTGGGAACCGCTGCTGACCCGGCTGGCCGACGCCTTCCACCTCATCGCCCCGGACTACCCGGGTTTCGGGCACAGCGACGCGCCCGACCGGGCGGGCTTCGCCTACACCTTCGATCACCTGGCCGAGATCATCGGGCGCTTCACCGAGCAGCTCGGCCTCGGCCGCTACACCCTGTTCATGCAGGACTACGGCGGCCCGATCGGCTTCCGGCTGGCGACCGCGCACCCCGCCCGCGTGCGGGCGATGGTCGTGCAGAACGCGGTCGCGCACTCCGACGGGCTCGGCCCGCTGTGGGACGCCCGCCGCGCGTTCTGGGCGGACCGCGCCGCCCACGAGGCGGCGCTGCGCGAGAACTTCTTCTCGCCCGCCGCCACCAGGCAGCGCCACGTCGGCAGCAGCCCGGTCCCGCAGCAGTACGACCCGGACCTGTGGACCGACGAGCTCGCCTTCCTCGCCCGGCCCGGCATGCACGACATCCAGACCGACTTGTTCTACGACTACCGCACCAACGTCGCCAGCTACCCAGCCTGGCAGCAGTGGCTGCGTTCGCACCAGCCGCGGCAGCTGGTGCTGTGGGGCCGCTACGACCCGTCCTTCCTGGCGGCCGAGGCGGAGGCCTACCGGCGGGACGTGCCCGACGCCGAGGTGCATCTCCTCGACGCCGGGCACTTCGCGCTGGACGAGCGGCCCGACCAGATCGCCGAGCTCACCCGGAAGTTCCTGCGCTTACTCGAAGCGGACATTCCCCGGCAGGGTCATCCGCCGCAGCAGCGGCAGCGTCACCGCGATCACCCCGAACGCGATGACCAGCCCGGCGCCCATCAGGGCGTAGTAGTCGTGCCCGAGCTGCGGGATCGCGGTCCCGGCGGGCGCGAGCCTGACGAACGCCAGCACCGACGTGCCGTAAGCGATCCCCGCGGCCAGCACGGTGGCGGCGGCCAGCGGCACCGCCGCCTCGAGCAGCACCACCGCGGAGAGCACACCGACCCCGGTGCCGCTGACGCGGAGCAGGGTGAACGGGCGCTTGCGGTCGACCAGCCCGCCGCCGACCGCGACCGCCAGGCTGCAGCCGGCCACGATCAGCGTGAGCGCGACCGCCGCGTAGACGAGGTTCTCCAGCGTGTCCGCCCGCTGGGTGCGGATCTGCAGTGTCTCGCCGAACGTCCGCGGCGGCGTGGGCGACTGCCCCTGGCCCGCGGCGACCTGCGGCGGCGCGTTGACCGCGAGATAGGTCCTGACCCGCTCCAGCGTCGCCGGGCTGTTCACCCTGACCAGCACCGCCTGCAGCGGCAGGCCGGCCAGCGAGCCGTGGTACGGGTCATTAGAAGCGCCCACGAACGGCTGCGTGTTGTAGAGCGGGTTGTCCCCGAACATGGAACCGTCTTGCGTCTGGACCGCGGCGACGCCGGGCGCGCACTGCCCGAGCACGGCCAGCTCCCGCATCACCGCGCAGCTCACCACCGTGACACCGCCGGCCAGGGCCTTGCCCGGCCCGATCTGGACGCCGCCGCCACTGCGGTTGCTCGCGTTCCCCGCGACACCGCCTCCGCTCCCGCCTTTGCCGGCCGGCCTGCCCGGCCCGCTGCCGCCCCCGCCGGTCCCCGCGGCCGGCAAGCCCGCCGTGTAGAACGGGTAGACGCTGGCCCCGCCGATCGCGCTGAGCCCGCCGAGCAGCCGCGTGGCGGCCGGCCCGGACATCCCGACCTGGTCCAGCAGGACGTTGCTGAGCGCCCCGTTGGTCGGTGACGCCTCGGTCGAGTTCACCGCCGGCACCAGCGCGCCGACCATCGTTCCGAGGAAGACCGCGAGCACCAGCCCGGTCACCGACCGGAAGGCGGCCTTCGGGTTATCGGCCAGCCGACGGCTCGCGAGCAGCGGCGCCGCCCCCCGTGACACCGAGCCGAACAGCCGCGCCGTCGCCCAGGTGAACCACGGCCCGGCGACTACCAGCCCGACCATGGTCAGCAACAGCCCGGGGTAGGTGGCGGCCCCGATGCTCTGGTGCGAGGTGACCGACAGCCCGTACAGGTAAACCGCCACCCCGAGCGCCAGCACGATCAGCCGCCAGAACGTCGGGCGCTTGGGCGTCGTGCGCCGACTCACGCCCAGCGGCGAGATCTGCACCCGCCGCAGCGAGACCAGCGCCGCGATGAGCGCGATCACCGGCACCCCGATCACGATCGCGGCGTACTCCCAGGCGGCCGGGGTCACCGTGGAGGAGAAGTACTGCGTACCGATCAGCGCCCCGCCGGCGACCAGGGGCTGCACCAGCAGCCAGATCACGACCCCGACGACCGCGCCGAAGAACGCGCTCACCACCGACTCCACCGCGGCGATCATCCGGATGTCGGCCGGCGTCCCGCCGACCAGCCTGAGCGCGGCGAACCGCTCCTCCCGCCGGCTCGCCGCTAGCCGGGTGGCCGTGCTGATCAGCACCAGCATCGGGAACAGGACCGCGAGCACCCCGATGCCGAACGCGTACCGGAAGAACGGGGTGAACACCTCCGACGCGGGAGCGGTGCCGATCGACGTGACCCACGTCGTGCCGTCGATCGCGTTCAGCGCCGTCGGCGTGGACCCGATGTAGACCGCTAGCTGACCCGGCCCGGTCAGCCCGGCCTGCCCGATCGTCCCGATCATCGTGCCAGGGAACCGGTCGCCGAGCTCGTCGGCGGGCACCGTGCGCAGCAGCGCGGCCAGCGCCGGGGACGCGTAGAACTGGCCCGCGACCGGTAGTTTCGAGATGCCGGGGAGCACCGGCGCGTCCGCGCCCAGGGCGGCGACGTCCAGCCGGGTGAGGGTCTGCCCCTGGTAGAAGTCGACGCTGTTGTTCCACAGCTCGCCGCTCGCGGGCAGCGTCGCCGGCACCGGATCGCCGCTGGTGCACGCCCAGCACGGCTGGTTGGACTGCGCCTGGAAGGCGTGGAACTCGGCCAGCACGCCGAGCAGCAGCGCGACCCCGACCGCGACCGCGGCGGTGGTCACCGCCAGCCGGACGAACGCCTCCCGCCCGCTCCGCAGGGTCAGCCGGAGGCCGAGCCGGAGCATCAGCTGCCCGCCTTCGCCGCGTGCTTCGCCGCCGGGACCTCAGCGCCCGCGTCGAACGAGACGAGCCCGTCGCGCACCATCACCACCCGGTCCGCGTACGCCGCCACGCGCGCGTCGTGGGTGACGATGATGACCGTCGTCCCCTGCTCGCGGGCCAGCCCGACCAGCAGGTCCATCACCTTCTCGCCGGTCAGCGAGTCGAGCGACCCGGTCGGCTCGTCGGCGAAGATCAGCTTCGGGCCGAGCGCGAGCGCCCGCGCGATCGCGACCCGCTGCGCCTCGCCGCCGGACAGCTCGCCGGTCCGGCGGCCGCCCTTGTCGCCGATGCCGAGCTTCTCCAGCCAGGTGTCCGCCGTCTGGTACGCGGTCCGCCGCCGAACCCGGTTGAGCAGCAGCGGCATCGCCACGTTGTCGGCCGCGGTGAGCTCGGGCACCAGCTGGCCGAACTGGAACACGAAGCCGAACGCGGTCCGCCGCAGCTTGGTCCGCGCCGCCTCGTCGAGGGTGTCCATCCGGCTGCCGTCCAACCACACCTCGCCGTTGTCGGGCGCGAAGATCCCGGCCAGGCAGTGCAGCAGGGTCGACTTGCCCGACCCGCTCGGGCCCATGATCGCGAGGATCTCGCCCCGGCCGACGGAGACGGACGCGCCGCGCAGCGCGGGCGTCTGGCCGAATGACTTGCGTACGTCGCGGGCCTCGATCAGGGTGCCGCCGACGACAACAGGAGAGTTCATGGCTTGCGTACCGCCTCTGCTAGTTCCGTCAGCCGCGCCGACGTAAGGTCAATCCAGCGAAGATCCGCTTCCAGGTGGAACAGGGCGTGGTCGGCCAGCAGCGTGTCGACCAGGGGACCGGTCCGCTTGAGTTCGGTGAGATCGCGCATCCGGACCAGATGCGCCGCCCGCTGCCGGTCCAGGTACGCCTCGGCGGGCTTGCCCAGCATCAGCGCGAGCGTCACCTTCGAGAACAGCACCGTCTGCAGGTGCGGCTCCGGCTCGACCGGATCGGCCAGCCACGCGTCGACCTCGGCCCGGCCGAGATCGGTGATCGCGTAGCGCTTGCGGTCGGGCCCGTCGCCCGGCTCGGCCTCGCCCGGCTCGACCCGCCCGTCCCTCGCCAGTCGGCCGAGGGTCGCGTAGACCTGCCCGAACGGCAGCTGCTTGCCCCGCCCGAAGTACTCGTCGTAGTCGCGCTTGAGGTCATATCCGTGGCTCGGCTCTCGCTCGAGCAGCCCGAGCAGGGTCAGGGGAACGCTCACGGCCTTGACTATACGCTCGGTGTATACACCGCGCAAATAACGATTCGGGCCGCTCGATTGAGGGGGTTGAGGGGAGGATTCCGCTTCGGCCGTCGTAGCGTTGTCACATGGCTACTAGCGAGCAGCATGCCGACCCTGCAGGCGATCCCGGTCCGACGGTCTTTGTCCTTTTCGGCGCGACCGGAGACCTGGCCAAGCGATTGGTGCTCCCCGCGTTCTACCGCCTCGAGACCGAGGGCCTGCTGCCGAAGCAGTGGCGGCTAGTCGGCAACGGCCGGGGCGACGTGGCGCACGAGGACTTCCGCGCCCACTTCCACGATTCGCTGGTCGAATTCGACACCGCGCCCGACCCGAAGCAGTGGGACGCCTTCTCCCAGAATCTGTTCTTCGCCGGCGGCGGCTTCACCTCGGCCGACCCTGGCAGCCTGCTCGACGTGATCGGCAAGGCCCGCACCGCGCTCGGCGGCGACCCGCAGCTGGTCCACTACCTGGCCGTCCCGCCCGTCGCCTTCACCGAGCTGACGAAGGCGCTGGGCCAGCACGGGCTGGCCAAGGGCTCCCGCGTGGTCTACGAGAAGCCGTTCGGCACCTCGGCCGAGAACTTCCGCGAGCTGGACCAGGTCGTCCACTCGGTCCTCGACGAGCAGCAGGTGTACAGGATCGACCACTTCCTCGGCAAGGAAGCGACCCAGGACCTGCACATGCTCCGGTTCGCCAACGGCCTGTTCGCCTCGTCGTGGGACCGCCAGTACATCGAGTCGGTCCAGATCGACGTGCCGGAGACGCTCGACATCAACGACCGGGCGCAGTTCTACGACGCCACCGGCGCGGTGCTCGACATGATGGTCACCCACCTGTTCCAGCTCGCGGCCGAGGTCGCCATGGAGCCGCCCGCCACCCTCGGCGCGATGGACCTGCAGGCCACCCGCGAGGAGGTCATCGGCTGTTTCCGGGTGCTTGACCCGGCCGAGGTGGTGCTCGGACAGTACGACCACTACCGGGACGTCCCCGGTGTCGATCCGCACTCCAACCAGAACACCTTCGTGGCCGCGCGGCTCTGGGTGGACAACGACCGCTGGCGCGGTGTCCCGTTCTACCTGCGCACCGGCAAGGAGCTGGCGGCTTCCGGTCAGCGGGTCAGCCTGATCCTGCGCGACCCGCCCGGGCCGCTCAGCGGCCAGCTGCCGGCCGGCTCCAACGTGCTCTGCTTCTCCCTGGCCGGAGACGGCGAGATCGACCTGTCGCTGGTGACGAAGCGGCCAGGCCCGGGGACCGACCTCGACGTGGGGCACGCGAGCATTCAGCTGGCCAGCCTCAAGGATGCCGATCCGCTGCCGGCCTACGTCCGGCTCATCCACGACGTGCTGCTTGGCGACCGCTCGCTGTTCACCCGCCCGGACGGGCTCGCCTCGGTCTGGAAGGTCGCCCAGCCCCTCCTCGACAACCCGCCCGAGGTCAAGCCCTACCAGCGAGGATCGTGGGGGCCGGCCGAGGCCGCGCAGCTCATCGCCCCCGACCACTGGCTCCTGGGCCAGTAGCTCAATTCCCTGATCGCGACGCCCGGTCAACAACCGGCACCCTCCGTCGCTTCGGCAACCGGCACCCTCCGTCGCTTCGGCATCATCGGCCGCCTGCGTTTCGCGATGGTGGCCCGGAATGCGCTACGATCGCGAACGATTTTGTTTTCGGGAAGGATTTTTGCACCTATGCGATAATTATCTTTCGCCAGGATAAAAGCCTTCGCGATCACGCGCCGCCGACCCGGATCAGGTGGGCACGATGCAGCGTAAGCGCGGCACGGTGGGTGTGGGACGAGACCGGTCGGCTACGCCAACGACATGGCCACGGATGTCTTTGGCGTAGCCGATACGTTCACCAATCAGTCGGCCTCGGGGAAGGAGACCCGCGCGAGCGGGCTACCCTCCACCCACTCGTCGAGCACCGCAACCCCCCACGGACTGTCGGCGCCGTTGCGATCGTTGAATTCGTCGACGAAGCCCGCCAGCACGCGGCGACGGTCGGCCGGATCGGTGATGACCTCGGCCACCGCCGGCAGGTCGGCGACCACGCCGTGCTTGAGGTGGAAAGTGAAGCGCGGGTGAGCGGCGAGGTTCGCCAGCCAGTCCCGGGTGCGCGGTGCGGGGATGCCGCTCAGGTAGACGGAATCCCCGGACCGGTAGAAGACGATCTCGATCCGGCGGGGCTCGCCCGAGCGGCGGCCGGTCGTGGTGATGTCCACCGTCCGGTCTTCGATCGTCGAGGAGCGCGTGATCGCCAGCGCCTGACGCACGTCGTCGCGCATTATGCCTCCCGCCCGGTGGCGCTCTGCGCGGCCCGCCGTCCGGCCGCGCTGCCCGTCAGATACCCGTAGGTCCCCTGATCGCGGAGCTCGATCGCGGCGTCGGCGATCGCGCTGAGGGCGGCGAACGCGAGCGCGCCGCCGACCGAGACCCGGCTGACGCCGGCCGCGGCGAGCTCGCTGACCGGCGGCACGCCGGGCATCGCGAGGACGTTCACCGGCCGGTCGACCGCGCCGACGACCTGCTTGATGTCGGCCAGGCTGGTCAGGCCGGGGGCGTAGAGCACGTCGGCCCCCGCCGCCTGGAACGCCTGCAGCCGGGCGATGGTGTCGGCCAGATCCGGGCGGCCGTGCAGGTAGTTCTCGGCCCGCGCGGTCAGCACCAGGCGCGGGGACCCGGCGTGCGCGGCCGCGGCGGCGGCCGCGACGCGCTCGGCCGCCAGCTCGAGCTGGTAGATGGGCTCGCCGTCACGGCCGCTGAAGTCCTCCACCGACAAGCCCGCCAGCCCGGTCTCGACCGCCAGCGAGACGGTGTGCGCGACGCCGTCGGGATCGTCGGCGAAGCCGTTCTCCAGGTCGGCCGAGACCGGCAGGTCGGTCGCGGCGACGATCGCGGCCGCGTGCGCCAGGGCCTCGTCGCGGCTGACCGAGCCGTCCGAACGGCCCAGCGTCACCGCGAACCCGGAGCTGGTGGTGGCCAGCGCCTGGAAGCCGAGCGAGGCGAGCAGTTTCGCGGATCCCTGGTCCCACGGGTTCGGCAGTAGCAGCGGGTTCCCCGGGCGGTGCAGTTCGAGGAACCTGGCCGCCTTCTCCGTCTGGGTTGTCATGGCATCGAAACTACCGCGAGGGAAATACCGCCCGCAGGCCAGGCGGAGGAGAGGAGGAGGCTAGGCGGCGTTCGTGATCCGCCGGTACAGCCGCTCGGCGGCGGCGTCTGCCTCGTCGGTCATGGTGGAGCTGCCGGTGTGCCCGGAATCCCCGACGATGATCAGCTCGGCCCCCGGCCAGCCGCGAGCCAGCTCCCACGCGGTGTAGGCGCCGCCGCCGAGGTCATTGCGACCGTGGATCAGCGCGCCGGGGATGCCGGCCAGTCGGCCGGCCTCGCGGACCAGCACGCCGTCCTCGAGGAACCCGCCGTGCGCGAAGTAGTGGGAGCAGATGCGCACCAGCGCCAGCTTCGCGTCGTCGGCCCGGTTGCCGTACGCGCCCGGGCTCCCGTTGCTCTCCTGCGAGATGACCGCGTCCTCCCAGGCCGTCCACTCGGTCGCGGTCCGCGACCGAACCTCGAGGTCAGGATCCTCCATCATCGCCGAGTACGCCGCGAGCAGGCCGGCAATCGGCGGCGAGTCGTCGGTCGGCAGCCAGTACGCGTCGGTCAGGCCTGCATAGTCGCGAAACCGGGCCCAGGCCTCGGGGAAGAACCGGCCGACGCCCCGGTACAGCCAGTCGATCTCCAGCCACCGGGTCGATGTCACGCTGAGCATGAGCATCCCGCTGACTCGCTCCGGATACCGCTCCGCGTACGCCAGCGACAGCGTCACCCCCCACGACACCCCGCGCAGCAGCCACCGGTCCACCGCCAGGTGCTCGCGCAACTGCTCCATGTCCCGCAGCAGGTGAGCGGTCGTGTTCAGCGACATGTCGGCGGTCGGATCGCTCGCGTGCGGTCGGCTGCGATGGCAGTTGCGCTGGTCGAAGAGGATGATCCGGAACTTCTCCGGGTCGAGCGCGGTGCGGCTTCGCGCCGAGCACCCCGACCCCGGACCGCCGTGCATGATCAGGGCCGGCACGCCCTCGGGGTTACCACAGGTTTCCCAGTACACGAGGTTTCCGTCGCCCGTATCAAGCATGCCGGTCTCGTAGGGCTCGATGTCCGGACGCGTAGGCATGCCGAGATCTTAAGGGGGCCCGGGGCGCCCCCTCAGTCACTCGCCCTTTCGGCCACTCGTCCCGGGCGCGCCGAAGCGGCGTACCTCGCCCCTGCCGCCACATCGGCTGCAGTAGCCCCAGTGCGAGCTGCTGCTGCCTGGGTTCCGCCTCTTGCCGTTGCACTTCGGGCAGCGCCGGAACGGGTGGACCCGTATGTCGACCCACCAGCCGGCCGCGATGACCAAGGCGACGATCACCACGATCCCCATTATCGCGAGCCTCCCGGCGATGCGGTATTCACGTCCATGTGTACTCCCCCGAGCACTCTCACTTCGTAAGGACGCCTTAAACGTAGTACGTATAGGACTTCTGCGAAAGAAGTAATTTTAAGAGATGCAATGAAATTTCTACGGCACCAGGAATGATCATCGGCCCACGGTAAAGCCGCCAGCCACCACCGCAGGAGCAGGCATTTGCTCAATCTTTGCGATTTCTTAAGGATTGGTTCCGGCTGTTGAGATGAACACGTTCTTGGTCTCGGTGAAGGCGTCGAGCGCGTCCGGTCCGAGCTCCCGGCCGAGTCCTGATTGCTTGAACCCGCCGAATGGCGTCGAATAACGAACCGAAGAATGCGAGTTGACCGAGAGGTTGCCGGATTCGACGCCGCGCGCGACGCGCAGCGCCCGGCCGAGGTCGCGGGTCCAGATCGACCCGGACAGCCCGTACTCGGTGTCGTTCGCGATCCGCACCGCCTCGTCCTCGTCGCGGAACGGGACCACGCTCAGCACCGGCCCGAAGACCTCCTCACGGAATGCGGCCGAATCAAGCCCGGCGGGCGCCAGCACCGTGGGCGCGAACCAGAATCCGGTCCCGGAGGGCGCCGTCCCCCGGAACGCGACCGCCCCGTCGTCGGAGGGCACGTACCCGGCCACCCGCTCCCGATGCGAGGCCGAGATCAGCGGGCCCATCTCCGACGATTCGTCCAGCGGGTCACCAACCCGGACCCCGCGCACGGCCGGCTCGAGCAGCGCCATGAACTCGTCGAAGACCGACTGCTGGACCAGCACCCGGGACCGGGCGCAGCAGTCCTGCCCCGCGTTGTCGAACGCCGCGTTCGGCGCGCTGGCAGCGGCCAGGGCCAGATCGGCGTCGGCGAACACGATGTTCGCGCTCTTGCCGCCGAGCTCGAGCGTCACCGGCTTCACCTGGGCGGCGCACCCCGCCATGATCTCCCCGCCCACCCGGGTCGACCCGGTGAACACGACCTTGCGGACCGACGGGTGCGACACGAACCGTCGCCCGACGACGTCACCGCGCCCGGGCACCACTTGAAAAGCGCCGTCAGGAAGACCGGCCTCCAACGCGAGCTCGCCCAGTCGGATCGCGGTCAGCGGGGTGAGCTCAGCCGGCTTGAGCACGACGGTGTTGCCGGCCGCCAGCGCGGGCGCCAGCGCCCAGCCCGCGATCGGCATCGGGAAGTTCCACGGCACGATCACCCCGACCACGCCGAGCGGCTCCTTGAACGTGAGGTCGATCCCGCCCGCGACCGGGATCTGCCGGCCGAAGTTCCGCTCCGGCGCGGCGCTGTAGTACTCGAGCACGTCGCGGACGTTGCCCGCCTCCCAGCGGGCGTTGCCGATCGTGTGCCCGGCGTTGGCGACCTCGAGCGCCGCCAGCTTGTCCCGGTCGGCGTCGACGGCAGCCGCGAACGCGCGCAGCAGCCGCGCGCGATCGGCCGGCGCCACCATCCGCCAGTTCTCGTAGGCCGCGGCGGCGCGCGCGATCGCGGCGTCGGTCTCGCTGGTTCCGGCCAGCTCAACCTCGGCGATCACTTCCTCGGTAGCCGGGTTGACCACCTGGTGCATGGACGATTCCGCACTGCTCACGCCGCGGCTCCTCTGAAGCGCTGTGTCCTACGGGCCGCCTCGATTGTCTCGTTTGTCTCGTCCGTGCACTAGACCGATCACGGCTGGCACGGTGTGCTCCTCCTGCGACTTGTCCCACAGGACCTCGCCCGCCAGCAGCCCGCCGATCGCCAGCCCACGATGATGACGCCGCCACGGCCCATGGGCCCTCCTCGTTCCGCCGAGAACATTAGTAAGCAAATCATCGCATAAAGTCACAGAACAGCGGCAGGTGCGCCGATGGCGGCCCCGCGTCTATGGTGCTGCCATGGCCTCCTCTCTCACCCGAAGCGCTCACAACGCCACCAATTCCCTGCACTCGCTGATCTACTTCGCCCCCGAGACCGAGCACTACCTCACCGGCGTCGGCCTCCATGGCAACCGGATGTGCTACTTCGCCGGCCGCGCGGCCCCGATGGGAGCGGTTGGCCCTGGTGTCGTCACCGCGACCTTCTACAACTTCAATCCGGCGCTGGTGGCCCAGTCCATCCCCGCGGCCTGGGAGCTGGCCACCCCGACGGCTGTCATCGACGCCCGCTACGTCGCCGTCGACGCGGCGCTGACCCGGCTGCTCGGCGAGGAGGTGATCGCCTCGGCCGACATGCTCAACCTGGCCGCGCTGGTCCGCGAGGCGGCCGCCGCGTGCACCCCCGAGGGCCGCCCCCTGTATGCCGGCAACGCCGACCT
>Ga0302325_10024879_pt1 | contig 12447 bp, 11 predicted proteins | sample Palsa_T0_2_FD_201948 | JGI IMG/M metagenome (GOLD analysis project Ga0302325, IMG submission 201948) | Peat permafrost microbial communities from Stordalen Mire near Abisko, Sweden - Palsa_T0_2 | ecosystem: Environmental > Terrestrial > Soil > Palsa > Peat permafrost | place: Sweden: Abisko...
GCTGGCCGATATTGTTTCCTCTCGCCGCCGCAATGTGCGCGCTCTGCTCGGCGAGCGATTGCGCGCGGTAACCCCACGGCACCTCCGCCAGGGCTTGATTCGTCTGCCTTACGCGGTCACCGCCGGCGATGAATTCCAGGTTCTGTGCGGAGCGCTGGACGAAGTGCCGGCGCTGATATTGGATTTGCGGCGGCGCATGCGCCCGTTCGTACTGCGGATCGGCATCGGAATCGGCACGGTGTCGGGGAAAATTCAGGCGCCGGTCAATCGGATGGAAGGGGAAGCATTTCAATTCGCACGGCGCGCCATCGAGAGCTTGAAGCAGGGGGATGCCCGGAAGATCGACGCGCTCACCGCGTTTCGGTCGGGCCGTCCGGTGTTCGACACAACGGCGAACCTGATTTACGGATTGCATGATACATTGCTCGGAAAGGTGACCCAAAAGCAGTGGAAGACCATCGACGAATACGGATCGAAGAGTGGAGTGCGTTCCACTGCGCGGGTCCTGGGCGTGAATGTTTCCACGGTATCAAGAAACCTGAAGCGCAGCTTTTATTGGCAAATGGAATATACCGTCCGCGGCATGCGCCAGGTGATCGCCGGCGAATTTTTGTAACCCTTCAAAATTCCGCTAATTCCAGGAAACCGGAATAATCATGCCTGCCTTGCTGCCGCGCCTCTTCCTTGCATTATATTTCGCACACCTGCTGACCGATTTTCTTTTTCAGACGCGCCGGATGGTGGATGCCAAGAAGAGCGGCGGGGCCGCGGGATATGCCGCGCACGGCGGAATGTATTACCTCACGACCGTGCTGGTGGCCGCGGCGACAATCCCGGGCGCCCTTTTTTCGGAAAGATATCAGACGGGGTTTTTGGGCCTGGTGGCGATCCACCTGCTCATCGACACCGCGAAGATTTCACTCACCGGTTCAGGCCGGGTATCGGACGGAGTTGCCGCCTTCGTGGTCGATCAAGCGCTCCATTTGCTCACCGTGTGGGTGGCGGCCTGCTGGATCTCCGGAACGCCGGTGTGGACCGGCGGGGCGGCGCTACTGGCGCTCGCTCGCAACGCCCCCAACAGGATGCTGCTCTTGGGGATCGTTTACATCTTGGTGGTATTCGCCGGTGGGTATTTGATCCGCTATCTGACCAAGTCCTTCTTGGACGGCGTGAAACTCACCCACGAGACCACGCCGCAGCTACGAAACGCCGGGATGTATATCGGCTGGCTGGAGCGTTTCGTCATTTTGACCGCGGTGCTGCTGCAATCGCCGGCCACCATCGGCTTGGTTCTAACCGCAAAGTCCATCGTGCGCTACCCGCAGATCGATTCGCCGGGGTTTGCCGAATATTTCCTGGTCGGCACACTGCTGAGCTTGATCGAGGCCATGGTCGGCGGACTGTTTCTGCTGCACCTCATACACGGCGCGGCGGCCACGGCGTGGTTCACGCATTGACCGGGGTAATCGCCGGCAACTTTAAGACATAAAGTACTTGACACAATTGTTGCTCGGCCCTAGCATTCCCGGGTGACTTCCGAGCCCATCCGCTTCCGCGCCCCTCAGCCTGAGAAAACCATCGATCTGAACGCTCATGCTCGCGACAATCTTCGTTTCATTCGCGAAACCATGGAGCGCGCGGTGGCCTTCACCGCCGTCCCGGGCTGGGGCGGTGTGGCCATGGGCATTACCGCTCTGGGCGCCGCAGGGGTGGCCTCCCGCCAGCCGCTCGTGCGGGATGCGGTGGCCGTTTGGCTGTTGGAAGCTTGTGTGGCGATCGCCATTGCCGGTTGGAGCGCCTTTGCCAAAGCCCGCGAGGCGGGTGTGGCGATTTTTGCCGGGCCGGGCAGAAAATTTGCTCTGAGTTTTGCGCCGCCGATGCTGGCAGGCGCCCTGTTGAGCTTCGTGATGTATCGCGCCGGCCTGACGGAACTGCTTCCCGGGATGTGGCTGCTTCTCTACGGGACGGGGGTGGTCACCGCCGGCGCATTTTCGATTCGGATCGTTCCGTTGATGGGGCTGTGCTTTATGGTATTGGGGGCAGTAGCCTTCTTTTGTCCCGCTTCGTGGGGCAATGCCTTTCTGGCAGCAGGGTTTGGGGTGCTGCACATCGTTTTCGGAGGAGTGATTGCGAGGAGATATGGTGGCTAAATCGATCGCCGGGCGCGCGGTTCGCGAAACGAAGGCCACCGGCTCGGCTCGGCGGAGTGCGGCATCGCATCGCGCCGGCACGGCGCCCAACGTTTCCGCGGAAACATCGGCGATTGCGCTGGAGCAGCTGATTCACGAGCGTACCCGCCTGGGAATCATCAGCGCGCTGGCGGTGAACGAGACCCTACGGTTCAGCGAATTGAAGCAACTCCTGGGTATCACCGACGGCAACTTAAGCGTCCACGCGCGCAAGCTCGAAGACGCCGGATACATCGCCTGCACGAAATCGTTTGCCAACCGGCTGCCCAAGACCGAATTCAGCCTGACTCCGGCGGGCCGCCGGGCGCTGGAAAAATATCTCAACCACATGGAAGCGCTGATTCGTGCCACGCGAGAGGGATGAACCGAAAATTTTCTTGGCTACCCACCTGCAAAACCGAAGCGTCTTGAACCCGATGCCAGAAGCGGGCATTCACGTAGCGATCCTGATGGATGGCAACGGCCGCTGGGCGTCGGCGCGCGGCTGGCCGCGTTCCGAGGGGCATCGCGCCGGCGCGGCGGCGGTGCGGCGCGTGGCGCAGGCCGCTCCCCAACTGGGGATTTCGATTCTCACGCTGTATGCTCTTTCGGCGGACAACTGGCAGCGTCCGGCGGAAGAAGTGGCGACGCTGATGGGTCTGTTTGAAGCGTTTCTGCGTGAGGACGCTGAACAGTGCGCGACGCTGGGCATCCGCGTGCGGGTGATCGGACGCCGCGAGCGTCTACCGAACTCGCTGATTGCGGCTATCGATTTCGCCGAACGACGTACCGCGCGAGCGCAGATCGTGACCCTGCGGATCGCCGTGGATTATTCGGCGCGCGAGGCCATCGTGCGCGCGGCTTGCGGCGCGGCATTTGGCCCTGCGGCGGTGACCCACCAGGAATTTGCGCGGCGGCTGGGGGAAGCGATGCACGCGGGAGGTCCTTCCCCGGACGTGGACCTATTGATCCGGACCGGCGGCGAGCGCCGGCTGAGCGATTTTCTACTGTGGGAATGCGCCTACGCGGAGTTGGTGTTCACACCGCGGATGTGGCCGGAATTCTCAGGCGCGGACCTTTCCGCGGCGGTACTCGAGTTCGAGGCTCGCGACCGGCGCTTCGGGCAAGTTCCGGAAGTGGCTGCGGGATAAATCATGCGGACGGTAGAGGCTGTCCTGCGCCAGCGCTCGCTTGCAGGCCTTTACTTACCCATGACAAAAACGGATTCGGCGGGGAGCCTCACCTGCCACGGCTGCGGGCGATCCTGAATGCGGCGCCAATCATTCTGGGAGACTTCAGCTTGGAGATCATATTCCTGGAAACCTTCGCTCGCAGCACGCAAGCGTAAATAGACAGTGACGCCGAAGGGCGCCTCGCTGGTTCGCACCACCCACGCCGGAAAAGTATTTTCAGGCAGTCCGGAAACCGCACCCACCGCTTCCGGTTCGACTAACGAGATATGATGCGCGCGAATTCCGGCGCGTAGTTCTCCTGCCGCAGTCGCGGCGGGCAGCTCCTGCACCGTGTGCAGGCGGCACCCCCAGTCCAGCGCTTCGATTTCATGCGGCCCGATCGCTCGCGCCCGGGAAAAATTCTTGCACCCGGTTAGCCGCGCCACCTCCAGGCTCGCCGGTCGCGTGAACACTTCGCTCTTGGGTCCGAACGCCACGACGCGCCCTTTGGACAGCACCAGCAGATTTTTCCCCAGACGATAAGCCTCGGCCACATTGTGGGTCACCAGCAGCGTAGCGCCGCGATAGACTTGAAAAGTTTGCAGTAGCTCGTACTCAATCTGCGCGCGCAGGTGGGTATCGAGCGCCGAGAGCGGCTCATCCAGCAGCAACGCCTCGGGCTCGGTGACCAAGGCTCGCGCCAGGGCCACGCGCTGCTGTTCGCCGCCCGAAAGTTCGCGCGGGTAACGATTTTGCAGGCCGTCGAGGTGGGTCTGCGCCACGATACGGTCCAGGCGCATCGTGCGTTCTGCCGCCGCCAAGTCCTGCAGGCCGAACACGATGTTCGCCGCCACGGTCATGTGCGGGAACAACGCGTAGTGCTGGAACAGCATGGCCACGCGGCGATGGCGCGCGGGGACGTCAATGCGCCGATCGGAATCAAAGAGGACGCGGTCGTTCAAGACGATGCGTCCGCGCGATGGACGCTCAAGGCCGGCGATGGTGCGCAGTGTCATCGTCTTGCCAGCGGCCGACGGGCCGAGAATGCTGAGCGGCGCGTCGCCGGCCTGGAATGCAACTTCCAGCGTGTAGTCCGCCAGGCGCAGTACGATTTGAACTTCCAGGCTCACGGTCGGCTCCGCGCCCATCGTGCGCGGCCGCCGCTCGCGGCGTGGGTCCAATAGTAAAGCGCAGCCAGCAGCACGAACGAGATTCCCAGTTCGATCGCCGACCAGCGCACCGCGGCGCGCATGTCGCCGGCCTCCACTGCGAAATAAATCGCGATGGGGATGGTTTCCGTACGCCCCGGAATATTGCCGGCCAGCATCAGCGTAGCGCCGAATTCGCCCATAGCGCGCGCAAAAGAAAGAATCGTGCCGGCCAGTACTCCAGGCCACGCCAGCGGCAGCGCCACACGCCGGAAGATACGCCACTCGGTCGCGCCCAGGGTGCGCGCGGCTTGCAGGAAATGCGGATCCACTTGATCGAGCGCGGCGCGCGACGTGAGATACATCAGCGGAAAAGACACCACCGCCGCGGCAATCACCGTTGCAGGCCAGGAGAAAACCACGGTCGCACCGAAGCCGAGCAAAAATTTTCCCAACGGGCCGTTTCTGCCGAACAGCACCAACAGCCCGAACCCGACCAAGGTGGGAGGCAGCACCAGTGGCAGCAGGAAAATCGCGTCAATGATCGGCGACAGCGGTCCGGTGCGCCGCTGCCGCCAAGCCGCCGCGCCCATCCCGGCGATCATCGTGATCGTCGTTGCCGCCACGCTGGTGGCCAGCGAGATCCAAAGCGGCGACAGATCCTGAGAGATGAAGTCCAATGGGTTGTGCCTACCGCGGCGGAATCGCGAAACCGTATTTCTGGAACACGGCCTTGGCGTCGTCTGCCGCGAAATATTCCACCAGCGTTCCACCCGCCGCGGCATTATGCGCGCTTTTCAGCACGGCTGCGGGGTAGACGATCGGATCGTGCGAATTGGCCGGCGCGGTTGCCACCACCCGTACTTTCGATGTGCTGCGCGCGTCGGTGGAATACACCACCCCAGCATCCGCGTTGCCCGTCGCGACGAAAGTAAGCGCTTGCCGCACGTCCTTCGCCAGCACTAGTTTTCCGTGAACCGCCGCGGTCAGCCCCAGCGCCGAAAAAACCTGCTCGGCGTACATTCCCGCCGGCACCGTTGCCGCGTCGCCGACGGCGATCGTTTTTACCTGCGCCCCCGCGAGATCCGCAAAGTCGTGAATTCCTGAGTCACGGTCCGATGGCACGATCAGCACCAGCGTGTTCGCGACGATGTCACGGCGTGTCTTCGGTTCGATCAGACCCTTCGCGTTTAGCGCGTCCATGTCCTTCTGCGATGCCGAGAAGAACACATCCACCGGCGCGCCTTGTTCGATCTGGTTCCTCAGCGTGCCGGACCCTCCGTAGTTAGAGACCACCTTGACGCCGGCGTGGCTCCCTTCATATTTTTTGCCGATGTCGTCGAGCGCATCCTTCAGGCTGATCGCCGCCGAAACGGTAATTTCGGACACCGAGGCCGGCCCCGAGTCCCTGGCCAATCCGGAAATGACGGCAGGATAGCTAAGCAGCATTACGGCCGCCACCACCCCAAGCAGAACGCTGAATTTTTTCACCGCAACTCCTCTCCCACGCAAATCGATGCGATTTGCGAACGGCCGAATAACCCTTCCAACGTATTTTGACGAATCGACATCATACCGCCATCTTAAGCGTCCTGCTTCCGTCGAGAGTGGCCGTGCCCCGACGTCAGCCAGGGGGCCCGTGATGCGGCTGGTTGGCCACTGCCCCATATGCTATTTTCTTTCGTTCGATTCTGGCTAAAATAGGGCGTGATCAACGAGTAATGAGTGACGTTCGCGACAGACTGGGTGCGGCTGGCGCCTCGAATTACCGCGACCTGCGCCGCGAAATGGTCGAGCGGCAAATCCGCCGGCGCGGCGTACGCGATCCGCTGGTGATTCGCGCGATGGAAGCCGTGCCCCGGCACGAGTTCGTTCCCGCTGCAGTGTCGCACGACGCTTACGCCGATTCGCCGCTCGCCATTGGCGAAGGCCAGACGATTTCGCAGCCCTACATGGTAGCCGCCATGACCGAGGCGCTCGAGCTCACCGGAAGCCAGCGGGTCTTGGAGATTGGCGCCGGCTCCGGTTATCAGGCGGCGGTTCTGTCGCGGCTGGCGCGAGAGGTGATCGCCATCGAGTTTCGCCCGCTGCTGGCACGAGCCGCCCGCGAACGACTGGCACATTTGGGCTACTCTAACGTGAGCGTCGAAATCGCCGATGGTTCGGAAGGATGGCCGGCCGCAGCGCCGTACGACGCAATTTTGGCGGCCGCCGCCGCTCCCGCCGTTCCCGCGCCGCTGATCGAGCAGCTCGCCGATGGCGGACGCCTGGTGATTCCGATTGGCACGCGCGAGAACCAGGAACTGCATCGCATCCGCAAAATCGACGGCCGAATTGACGATTTCCCGATGTTTGCTTGCCGATTCGTACCTTTGGTTGGCCGCTACGCCTGGCCCGATGTGACCCGTTCATGACCGCACCCGTACCCGAACTTTCCATCATCATTCCGTCGTTCAACGAGGAAGCGCGGCTGCCCCCCACACTCGAGCGGATTTACAATTTCCTGGCCGCTCGCGGCGACCAGCTTCGCAGCACCGAAATCATCGTGGTCGACGATGGCTCAACCGACGGCACCGCCAAAGTTGCCGAAGACTGGATGCTCAAGTTTCCCACCCTACGTCTGGTTTCCAATGGCCGAAACCGCGGCAAGGGATTCAGCGTTCGCCACGGAATGCTCGAAGCCCGCGGACGGCTTACTCTATTCACCGACGCCGATTTATCCACTCCCATGGAGGAGATGGATAAGCTGCTGGAATCCTTGCGCACGCAGGATGTGGCCATCGGATCGCGCGCCCTGGACCGCGGCATGATCGAAACTCACCAGACGCGTCTGCGAGAGATCGCCGGAATCATTTTCAATGGCTTCGTGCGCCTGCTTACCGGACTCCCATATCTGGACACCCAGTGCGGCTTCAAGGCATTTCGCCGCGAGCGCGCCATAATCTGTTTCGAACAGCAGCGCAGCGAAAGATTTGGCTTCGATCCGGAGCTGCTCTATCTCGCCAAGCGGCACGGCCTCACTTGCGTCGAAGTGCCGGTGCGCTGGGCCCACGATCCGCGGACCAAAGTGCACGTGGTTAGCGATAGCTTCGACATGTTTTTCGAGTTGCTGCGTATCCAGTGGAACGATTGGCTCGGCCGTTACCCACGCACCCAGGACACCTAGTCACCGTTCTCGCGCATCCACGGGCGCCGGCTCTCGACACCCGCACGCCATCCCCTGTAACCTTGCGTGGTGAACCCCCGCGAACTCGCCGATCACATCTGTGCGGTCCTGCGCCGCAACGGCTTTCAGAGCTACCTGGTGGGTGGCTGCGTGCGCGACCTGATCCTGCAGCGCCCGCCGGCGGATTACGACGTCGCCACCGACGCCACCCCGCAGCAAGTCTCCGCCATCTTTCCTGACGCGTTGGGTGTGGGCGCGCAATTCGGCGTGATGCTGGTCCCCGATCCTCGCCGCGACCCCCAGAGCCCGGTGCTGACCGTGGAAGTGGCTACATTCCGGTCAGACATCGGCTATTCCGACGGGCGCCATCCGGATCGCGTGGTGTATACAAAGTCCGCGGAACAGGATGCGCGCCGCCGCGATTTCACCATCAACGCACTGCTGATGGATCCGCAGAAGGGCGAAATTCTGGACTTCGTCGGCGGGCAGCAAGATCTGCGCACGGGAGTGGTCCGGGCGATCGGCGATCCGGTGACTCGCTTCCATGAAGACAAGTTGCGCATGCTCCGCGCGGTCCGCTTCGCCGCTCGCTTTGGCTACGTCATTTCGCCGTCCACCGTCGTAGCCATCACCGGCATGGCGACTGGCATCCAAGAGGTATCCGCGGAGCGTATCCGTGATGAGCTAACCAAGATTTTGACGGAGGGTGCGGCCCAGCGCGGGTTTGAGCTGCTCGACGCTACCGGTCTGCTGCCCGTCCCCGCGGTTCTGCCGGAAATCGCCGCGATGAAAGGCGTGGAACAACCGCCGCAGTATCACCCGGAAGGCGATGTGTGGGTGCACACCATGATGATGCTGGCATTATTGCCGCCAGGATGCTCACCGACCCTGGCTTGGGGCGTCCTTCTTCACGATGTGGGAAAGCCGCCAACGTTCGCGCCGCCCGTGGGTCCAAACGGCCGCATCCGTTTCGACGGCCACGCGGAAATCGGTGCGGTTATGGCGGAGGCCATCTGCAAGCGCCTGCGATTTTCAAACGATGACACCGCCCAGATCGTCGCGCTGGTCGCCAATCACATGACATTCAAGGACGTCGCCAAGATGCGCCCGGCCACCCTCAAGCGATTCGTCCGCCTGGACCGCTTCCCGGAGCATTTAGAGCTGCACCGCGCGGATTGCCTCTCCAGCCATCGCCTGCTGCAGAATTACGACTTTGTGCGGCGCTTCATCGCCGAGACGCCACCGGAGGAGGTCCGCCCTCCTCGCCTGCTGACAGGTACCGACCTGAAGGATATGGGGTTTACCGCCGGGCCCAGGTTCACAGAGATTTTGACGGCAACCGAAGATGCTCAGCTCGACGGCCGGTTGCGGACGCGGGAAGAGGCCCTGTCATGGGTACGGTCCAATTTCGCGCCCGGAGATGCGGCCAGCGGAGGCCCAAATTAGCCTGAGTGCCGATCTCTGAGGTCCTTTTTGGACCTCGGATCCGTCGCAAAAGGCCTTGATAATGTGGCTAAGTTCTTTTTGGACATAGGCATGCAAAATACGTGAATTCGCTGAGCGTACCATGCTAAAGTTGCCTTATATCGGGTGTCGCACTCGATGAACCGATTTCGCTCCTACCGGCATCTAACTTTCTGTCGATATTACCTATTTACTGTGAACGGGGGCCCCAGATGGCTGAAAAAATTACTTTTATCCCGAATGAACTGCCGATCTTGCCGGTGCGCGACACCGTGCTGTTTCCCGGCGCGGTTATGCCTCTCACCGTTGGCCGCGATAGCTCGCTAGCCCTGCTCGATTCGCTCGACGGCGAAAAGCTGCTCGGCGTGGTTGCTCAGTTAGATCCTCGAATCGAGGATCCCCAGGGAAGCGACCTGCATACCGTGGGCACCATCGGCAAAGTGCACAAGATGGTGCGCATGCCCAACGGCAATACCGTTGCGTTTTTGGAAGGCATCGAGCGCCTGCGCGTGATTGAAATTCTGGGTGTCAAACCCTTCTTGCGCGCCCGCATCGAACGCCAGCCGGACGTCGAGGCGGAAGTGGATTCCGACCTCACCGCATTGGTCCGCAACGCCCAGGAAGTGTTTCGCGAAGTGGTGGCTCGCTCACCCCAGCTTTCCGACGATCTGCAAACGGTGGTGATGAATATCGAGCCGGCCGGCCGCTTGGCGGACTTCATCGCCGGGACGCTGCCCTCCCTATCCACCATGCTGCGCCAGGAACTGCTGGAAACCTTCAGCGTCCGCAAGCGCCTGGAAGCCTTGAGTCGCGAACTGTCCAAGGAGCGCGAAGTTCTGGACCTGCGCAACAAAATACAAGAGCAGGTGCAGGAGCAAGTGAACCAGAGCCAGCGTGAATTTCTGCTCCGCGAACAGATGAAGGCGATCCAAAAGGAATTGGGCGACGGCGACGACGGCCAAGCGGAAATCGACGAGATGCGCAAGAAAGTCGAAGACTCCGGCATGACCGCCGAAGCCAAGAAAGAATGCGAACGCGAACTCAAGCGCTTGTCGCGCATGACTCCCGCGTCCGCCGAATATATGGTCGCGCGCACCTACCTCGAGTGGATGACCTCGCTGCCGTGGAATAAATCCTCCGGCACCGAAGACATCAACATCGCCAATGCCGAAGCGATTCTCGAAGAGGATCATTACGACATCAAGAAAGTGAAACAGCGCATCCTGGATTATCTGGCGGTGAAAAAGCTGCAACCAGGAATGAAAGGGCCCATCCTTTGCTTCGTCGGGCCTCCTGGGGTGGGTAAGACTTCGCTCGGGAAATCGATTGCCCGCGCCCTGGGACGCAAATTCGTGCGCATCTCCCTCGGAGGCATGCACGATGAAGCGGAAATCCGCGGCCATCGCCGCACTTACATCGGAGCGCTGCCGGGGCAGGTGATTCAAGGTCTGCGCCGCGGCGAGACGCAGGATCCGGTGTTCATGCTGGACGAAGTGGATAAGCTCGGAAGAGATTTTCGCGGAGATCCGTCCGCGGCGTTGATGGAAGTGCTCGATCCGGAACAGAACTCGACCTTCCGCGATCACTACCTCGACGTTCCTTTCGATCTTTCCAAGGTGCTGTTCATCGCCACCGCCAACTCCATCGATCCGATCCCGTCACCATTGCTGGACCGGATGGAAATTCTCGAACTCGCCGGCTACACCGAGGACGAGAAAATTCACATCGCCAAGCGCTATCTGATTCCTCGCCAGACCGCCGAACACGGAATCAAGCTGGGCGAGCATCTGGAATTCACCGACGAATCGTTGCACGAGATCATTCACAGCTACACGCGGGAAGCGGGAGTGCGCAGCCTCGAACGCCAGATTGCCACCCTCGTCCGCAAGCAAGCACGCCGCCTGGCCGAAGGAAAAACTGACGCGCTTGTGGTTACCGCAGAGGTAGTCCGTGAAGTTCTGGGCCTGTCCCGGGTACACGTCGAGAAAGAAGTGGAACAGCGAGTCGAGCGGCCGGGAACGGCGATCGGCTTGGTCTGGACTCCCGCCGGCGGCGATATCGTATTCATCGAAGCCACCAACATGCGCGGCGGAAAGCAATTCACCATGACCGGCCATCTCGGCGAGGTGATGCAGGAATCCATGCGAGCGGCGCTCTCATGGGTTCGCGCCAACGCCGAGCGCTATGGCATCGATCCGGACTTCTTTCGCAAGCAGGACATCCATATCCATGTTCCGTCAGGTGCCATCCCGAAAGACGGCCCGTCGGCTGGAGTGGCGATGGTCACCGCGCTGGTCAGCCTGCTGAGTGGCCGCGCAGTTCGTCCGAGAGTGGCGATGACCGGGGAAATTTCTCTCTCCGGAATCGTTCTTCCGGTCGGCGGGATCAAGGAAAAGGTCCTGGGCGCGAAGCGTGCCGGGATTAAGGAAATCCTGCTGCCGGCGGAGAACGAACCGAACGTAAAGGAAGACCTGCCGCCCGACCTGCTGGAAGGGCTCCAGATCCACTTTGTCCATACGGCGGACCAAGCCCTCGAACTTGCCCTGGGCAAGATCGAGAATCCCGTCCGCCCCCTCACCGGGGGCGGCAGCGCCCGCCGGGACCGGCCCGCACCGCCGCCGGTGCACTAAGTCTCGGCGGGATCGCAGGGCCGCAAATCAATGCGAAGAGTAAGACCAAGGGCTCGGAGAAATCTCCGAGCCCTTTCGTTTGTGTGCCGAGCATGTTCGATAGCTTGGAGGTGAAAGTCCTCTCATCGCTTACTTCGATTCGCTGGGTCTCCCTCGCCTATGCGGGCTCTTTTGTTTTCCTCGCCGGCCGAACTGTCTCGTCAAGGATCGGTGTTGCCTTTTTGCGCCCGGCGCGAGCGGTTGGAGTTGCGCGTGGGCGCGCAATCGCGTAGAGCTAGTGCGGTCCGCTTTTCTAACTTTTCCGCGAACGAAAATGATTGCGGCGAATTTGTGCGGGCTCGTGCAAAGTTCTGTTTCGAATAGCGGAGTGACGCTAGGTCTGAGTTGTTCCCATGGGCTACACACCACGGCAAATCGCGGTACGGGCGCAGGAGACAGCGTGGCGGATGCTCTCGACGCTGGATCGGGAACGCATCGTCGTGAATTTTGTCGAGTCCTACGTGCGGGAAAACAATCGCTTTGGGATTCGCGCACAGGCGGAATTTTCCCGCGAATTTATGGAGACCATTCGTCGGGAATGCTTGCTGGAAATGGTCACCCATCTGGACTCCGAACTTCCCAGACGCCTCGGTTTTTTGTCGCGCCGTCCGAAGAAGGCCATGCGCAGCAAGAGAGCGGGCAAGCGCAAAGCCGTGGCGG